>Ga0180009_10003730_pt1 | contig 17165 bp, 18 predicted proteins | sample OS_PC_MetaG_FD_123537 | JGI IMG/M metagenome (GOLD analysis project Ga0180009, IMG submission 123537) | Groundwater microbial communities from the Aspo Hard Rock Laboratory (HRL) deep subsurface site, Sweden - OS_PC_MetaG | ecosystem: Environmental > Aquatic > Deep subsurface > Groundwater... | reverse complement strand
TGTCAACGCAAAACGAAAATGTCACCTATTTCTGCAAACCGATAATGTCCCCTTTTTTCTTTCCTCCTAACCAGTTTGGATTGAACTGATTCCAAGGACTCTTTGCTTTCCCTTTTCTGCCATTTTCACTTCTTTTACTTTCACTACAACTTTTTTCCTCCTTGTTTGATTCGGCCTTTCGATGCGATAGTGTACATAACGAATAACTTAATAATTCCTTCTGATTGAAAAATTGAATGGTTCCTTTCAAATCCAAAATAACATCTATCTTCTGTTTTGCCCTTAACTGCTTCGCTTTGTCTTCAATTTGGTAAACCTTGTTTTGAAATGAGATCGTCCAGTCATTTTGTAGTTGTCTCTTATGACGCCAAACGAATATTTCATCTAAATTAGTGTCTAACAAAGGACTGTGAGCATCTTCTTTTGATAACGGTTCTTTGGCAAATTTCTCATTAAGCTCTTTTACAAAACTCCCTGTTAATAGCTCGTTCGCTTTTTCTACCGTCGTAATCTTCCTCAATTTCAACTCCTTCACAAAGCGATCCTGATAAACTGCATGATTCCTTTCTACTCGTCCTTTCGCTTGCGCTGAATGCGCAGCAATCACTTCAATTCCTAAACTTTTACATACCTGCTCAAATACCGAATTTCCCTGTTCTCCAAGATAAACCGACTTTCTGTCTACATAGATTGCTTGCGGTATCCCGTAACGTTCTATCCAGCTTTTTAATACCCTGAGAACTACTTCCGTTGTTTCGCCTTCCGCCATCAGCGATAATGTCGTGGTCGTCGCATCATCAACAAGATTAAGTAAACAATATTTCCCTTTCTCTGTTCCAAACCAATCGTGGATAGACCCATCAATTTGTAACAATTCACCAAACCGAGATCGTCTTTCTCTTCTTTGTTTATGTGCCTTCCTTTTCCGATGTCGCTGCCATAACTTGGCTTCTATTAGCCAGCTCCTCAACGTCTCTCGGCTTAAAATTATTCCTTGTTTTGCCAACTTCTCTGAGGCCAAGGTTGGACCAAACCCCTCATAGGTTGTTTGATAAATTTGAATAACTTCCTCTTTAAAAACTTCTTTAAATCCGTGTCCTACCGCAGTATTACCGCGATTAAGGTGTATTAAACCCTGATCTTCTTTAGATCGATACCGTTTCCATATCCGTTTCGCTTGTCGATAAGAAACTCGCATTTGGATTGAGGCTTCATGCAACGTAATATATTTTTCCTTAACTTTTTCTAAAATTGCTTTACGCGAACGTTCTTTTGCACTCATAATTAAATGTCCCTTCATGTTGTAAATCCCTCTGTTAACTTTGTTAAAAAATCAACAGAGTTTACCTCACTGAGGGGACATTTTCGCTTTGCTAAAAAGGGACATTATCGCTTTGCGACGACATTTAAAATCTTAAGAAGAAATGCAAATGATTAATTTTCCTAAAGTTCAATATATTGAGATTGATTCAGATCAAGCGAATCGTCGACTTGATAATTTTTTGTTAACTTTTCTTAAAGGGGTGCCTAAAACCCATATCTATCGGTTGATCCGAAAAGGAGAGATTCGTGTTAATAAAAAGAGAATTAAACCTGACTATCGGTTGGCAGAAGGAGATGTCATACGAGTCTGTCCCATTCGTCAAAGTGAAGATTTGCCAAAACCTAAGGCAAATCAAGAACTTATAAATATATTAAACAATCGTATTCTTTATGAAGATGATGATTTGATGATTATCAATAAACCGGCAGGTCTCGCCGTTCATGGGGGTAGTGGTTTAAAGCTGGGTCTTATCGAAATTTTAAGAGCGATACGACCCGCGCTTAAATTCATTGAGTTAGCTCATCGATTAGATAGGGAAACTTCTGGCTGTCTCATTATTGCAAAAAAACGTAGTATTTTAAAAGAGTTACATGAAATGTTGCGAGAGGGAAAGATAGAAAAAATTTATTATGCTTTGACGAAAGGTCATTGGCGTCATCCTATCAATCATGTGCGTTTTTCGTTAGAGAAAAATGTACTGAGTTCTGGTGAACGATATGTCAAAGTTTCGGAGGAAGGAAAAGAGGCTCTCACTGAGTTTCATGTTATCGATACGTTTCCCTTAGCAACGTATATGAAAATAAAATTGCATACCGGTCGAACGCATCAAATTCGTGTCCATTCGCAAGCCGTGGGACATCCAATTGCAGGCGATGAAAAATATGGAGATCGTGCGTTTAATAAGATGATGAAACAAAAGGGCTTGAAACGACTTTTTTTACATGCGGGTGAGTTGACATTTCATTTGGCTTCGACAGGTAAAACAATTGATGTTAAAGCCCCTTTGGATGAATCCTTACAGGATGTATTAACTAAACAGAGGGATTAAATAACTAACCTTAGCTATGACTACAAGCAAAATTTACCAACGAGTAGAAACGTTCGTAACCATTGTTTTCATCGTGTTAGCCACCATCGGTTGTAGCTTTTTATTGGCCAATTTAAGTAACGTGACTAACGCGGGTTTTATCTGTTGAGGATCGTTAGATAACAAAACAGGATTTCCTGGCGTTAGATCATCAATTTCATCATACATCCAAGTTAAAATATTAAAGTTATGTGCATCTACTATATATATAATATATCCCGAAATAAGATTTGTTGTTTCTTTGTCAGCTTTTACCACATGTGCTTGACCTTCTGCTGTCACAAAAACAATGTCATCGATCGATTTATTTTTTCCAAGAATGTTACTTAAATAATTTTGTGTATTTTTGGTTAGTTCGCCTCGGGAACTTCCTGAATACATTAATGTGCTAGTAAATTCACTATCAGTTGTTTGAATTGCTTGTTGATTTAAAGGATTATTGGCAGGCAGTTTTTTGATCACAATATTTTTGTAACCTTGTTCATTTAATGTTTTCTTAATCGTATTACTAACCTGACTATTTATGCCGATATCTGCAATGGTATAAACGTTTTTATGCCATTTAAAACCCGAAGTATTAACAAGTAGCACATCATTGCTCAGAGCGGACATAACTAAAATTTTATTGTCTTTTGGAATTTCTCCTTTCATCATCGGGGCAATTTCATTTGAAGGAGATAGGGTAACCGGCGCACATCCTGATAGAGCAAAAAATAAAAAAAGAATAATCAGGCTAGGAAGGAATTTATTTTTAAACATAAGAAGGTGCCCAGTTGGTAAAAACAGGCAGGCATCATAAGATCATTATCTTGCAAGCGCAAGGGCATCTGATACCATTTCGCCACTATGAATAAGCAAAAACTTCCACGTACTATTGATCCTATTCGATTTGCTGAACAGCGTTTAGTGCTGGAGGGAACATTGTTACTTAAAGCGATGAAACGCTTAAGTGCGGAATGTTTTCCTGGTGAAGCGTTAGGCGAGGTCGCTGTTTGGTTAGAGGGTGGCGTTGATAATCAAGGATTTCGGTATCTTCATGGCATGGCTGAAACGGATGTTCCCTTACAATGTCAACGTTGTTTAAAACCGATGGAATATCATTTAAAAACAGAATTCTATTTGTCACCAGTCAAAGACGAGGGAAAAGTAGAAGATATCCCTAATAACTATGAAGCCTTAATCTATCCCAATGAGCAGATTTCTCTCTTGGAATTTGTTGAAGATGAGCTATTGTTAATGCTTCCTTTAGTAGCTAAACATTGTGAAAAAGATTGCACAATTGACTTACCTTCTGAAAGAAACATGGTAAACTCCGCGGCTCAAAAGGATAGCCCTTTTGCCGAATTAGCAAAACTTAAAAAAAATCAAGAGGTTAAATAATTATGGCTGTACAGAAAAGTAGAGTATCGAGATCAAGACGCGGTATGCGCCGTGCACACGATCATTTATCAAATCCAAGTGTATCCATAGATCAAACGACTGGTGAGACTCATCGTCGTCACCATATAACACCTGATGGCTATTATCGTGGTCGTCAAGTGATTGAAGTGAAGGAAGATGAAACGGAAGAAGAATAAGGATTATGTCTAAGATTACCATTGCAATCGATGCCATGAGCGGTGATCGTGGCGTCGACGTTGTTGTTCCCGCGTCATTACGAATTATCGAAGAATATCCTAATTTACGATTAATATTAGTCGGGGATCGTTCAACTGTTCTTTCAACGCTTGCAAAATATAAAGCAGGCGAAAGTGATCAAATCAAAGTTCATCATGCTTCAGAAGTTGTCGCCATGGATGAACTGCCATCTCAAGCTCTTCGTTATAAAAAAGATTCTTCAATGCGAGTTGCCCTTAATCTCGTCAAAGAAGGGGCTGCAGATGCTTGTGTAAGCGCAGGCAATACCGGTGCATTAATGGCAACAGCGCGCTTTGTCTTGAAGACGATTCCAGGCATTGATCGCCCAGCCATTTTAACAACGTTTCCCTCAAGAAATGAATATGGTCGTGTTCGAGTGTTGGATTTAGGGGCAAATGTCGATTCCAGTGCACATGTTTTATTTCAATTTGCAGTGATGGGTTCTGTATTAACCTCTGCGATGGATAGTATTGCAGCTCCAAAAGTGGCCTTATTAAATATTGGTGCTGAGGAAATAAAAGGAAACGAGCAAGTCAAAGAAACAGCGCGATTACTTTCAGAAAGTAAAACAATTAATTATATTGGTTTTGCAGAAGGCGATGATATTTTTAAAGGGATCGCAGATGTAATTGTCTGTGATGGTTTTGTGGGTAATGTGGCATTAAAAGCCATTGAAGGATTAGCTCGCTATATTGGTACTGTTATTAAAGAAGCTTTTAAAAGTAACATTTTTTCAAAATTGGCAGCGCTCTGTTCTTATTTTGTAATGAAGTCTATTAAAAAACGTTTAGACCCTTCACGATACAATGGTGCAAGTCTATTAGGATTAAGAGGTATTGTGATTAAAAGCCATGGAGGAACGACCGTTCGTGGTTTTGAAACTGCTATCAAGCATGCGATGGATGAAGTGAAACATAATGTGCCTGAACTCATTAAAACTGAAGTCGAACGAGCATTTAGCAAAGAGCATGTTTCATTGAAACAAAAAGTTTTACGTAAACTAAGTGATCTATTGTGAAATTTTCAAAATTAATTTCTACAGGTTCCTATCTCCCTTCAAGAATTTTGACGAATGATGAATTGGCAAAATCAGTGGATACTTCTCATGAATGGATAGTTGAAAGAACAGGAATTTATCAGCGACATATCGCTGCAAAAGATGAAACCCCTGCGTCAATGGCTGAACAAGCGGCATTAAAAGCGTTAAAAAAAGCAAATTTATCTCCGAATGATCTTGATCTTATTATTGTTGCAACTTGTACCCCCGAAGGATTTTTTCCAAGTACAGCTTGTTTATTGCAAGCGAGACTTAATGCAGAAGTTTGCATTGCATTTGATGTAACGGCTGCTTGTTCGGGCTTTGTTTACGCACTTCATACGGCAGATCAATATATTCGATCAGGATTTGTAAAACGGGCATTAGTTGTAGGAACAGAGATTATGTCTCGCGTAGTTGATTGGCAGGATCGCAATACATGCGTGTTGTTTGGCGATGGTGCGGGTGCCGTTATTATTGAAGCCTGTGATCAGCCAGGTATTATTTCTGCCAAAATTTATGCAAATGGAAAAAATAATGACATATTAACATTGGCCAGTGGATTATATGACCAACCCTCTCATGTCAAAATGAAAGGTCGAGAAGTTTTCAAATTAGCCGTTGAAGGCATGACCAAAGCAGTCCGTGCTTTACTAGAAGAAAATAATATGGAACTGAGTCAAGTTGATTGGATTGTTCCTCATCAAGCCAATGTACGAATTATTGATTCTATTGTGACTAAATTACCTTTTCCAACCGATCAAGTGATCAAAACGGTCGGACAGCATGCCAATACTTCTGGAGCGTCAATTCCATTGGCGCTTGATTATGGAATGGAAGCCAATAAGATAAAACAGGGGCAAACACTATTAATTGAAGCGTTTGGTGGTGGCCTTACCTGGGGCAGTATTTTGTTAAAGTATTAATTGGCTCATTGAAGACTTGAGTGGGAAATTTTTAGTTTGATGGCAAAATGAAGTATAAGGATTGTGGATTGAGGATTGAGGGAATGAGGCCGCTTCGCGGCAATTTTTATTTATTATGAGGACTTTTATGTCGTCAAACATTGCAATCGTTTTTCCTGGTCAGGGATCTCAATCATTAGGAATGTTAGCCGATCTTGCTCAACAGTTTTCTATTGTTAATGAATTGTTTGAACAAGCTTCGGAGATTCTTCATAAAGATCTCTGGAAAATTGTTTTGGAAGGTCCTATAGAAGAATTAAATAAAACGGTCAATACTCAACCCGCAATGTTAACCGCTGATTTTGCCATGTGGCGAGTTTTTTCAGAAGTACATAAAGAGATTCAACCAGTCTTGATGGCAGGGCATAGTTTAGGGGAATATTCTGCGCTTGTGGCAAGTGGTGCGATGGCTTTTCCAGAGGCTGTCGCGTTAGTCGCAAAAAGAGCGGAATTGATGCAAACAGCAGTTCCTCAAAATGAAGGGGGCATGGCAGTTATTTTGGGTCTTTCCTTAGATAATATTGCTAAAGCATGTATGGATGCGGCTAGAATAGGGCTTGTTGAACCTGTTAATTTTAATGCCCCTGGACAAATTGTTATTGCTGGGAATATTCATGCAGTTAATAAAGCCTGTGAATTGGCAAAATCAGCAGGAGCAAAAAGAGCAATGCTAATTCCTGTGAGTGTGCCAGCCCATTCACAATTAATGAAACCGGCTGCTGAAAAATTTAAAGATTATTTGGATAAAGTTGAGATTTCTCAACCCAAATATCCTGTGATGAATAATGTGGATGTTGAAATTGAATTGGACCCAGAAATGATTCGTACAGCTTTATTTAATCAATTATTCAACCCTGTTCGTTGGATAGAGATTATTGAAAAGATGGTTTCTGATGGGATTAAAATCATTATAGAATGTGGGCCAGGCAAAGTATTAACGGGGCTGAATAAACGTATTACATCGGAAGCAACCTCTATGAGTTTAGATGGAAGTGATTTGGATACCTTTTCGATTGAGTAATAAGAGGAAATGAGTAATGTCATTATCAAATAAGATTGCATTAGTGACAGGGGCAAGTGGTGGAATCGGAAGCGCAATCAGTGTGGCGCTTGCAAAATTGGGTGCCATTGTTATTGGTACCGGTTTAAACAATCAAGAAGTCGAACAAATTGAAGCGAATTTTAAAGCCAATGGGGTGTCGGGATATGGTAAAGCAGCCAATGTTACCGATCTTGTTGCTTTAGAGAAAATGATTAATGACATTAAATCTGAATTTGGTGTTATTTCTATCCTTATTAATAATGCAGGAATTACGAATGATAATTTAATGATGCGAATGAAAGATGATGAGTGGAATTCTGTTATTAATATCGATTTGAATTCGATTTTTCATGTGACGAAATTATGTCTACGCGATATGGTAAAAAATCGTTGGGGAAGAATTATTAATATCAGTTCAGTAGTAGGGGTTATTGGCAATCCTGGACAAGCAAATTATTCTGCAGCCAAAGCAGGAATTTTAGGATTTACAAAATCGCTTGCACAAGAAGTGGCTTCACGTTCTATTACAGTGAATGCGATTGCGCCGGGATTTATTGATACACCGATGACACAAAAATTGAATGAGGAACAACGTAATGCGATTTTAAGTCGTATTCCGATGAATCGTTTAGGTACACCAAAAGATATTGCTAACGCAATTTCTTTTTTAGTTTCGGAGGAGGCGAATTATATTACGGGACAAACTGTTCATATTAATGGAGGTTTGTTTATGGCATAAAAGATTGTTTTTTTGAAAATTGTTTTTAAATTTCGCTTCTTTTTAAGAACAAAATTTGATCAATTTCTGTTAAAAAAGCAATAAAAATGTTGAGAGGAACCTTGCAAGTTTCTAAGGTTTCACTAAACTATGCCTCGCAAAATAAGCTGGTATTTAGCTTTTATTTTTAATAACCATGAGGAAAAATAGCGCATGAGTACAGTTGAAGAAAGAGTCAAGAAAATTGTTGCAGAACAATTAGGAATTTCTGAAGATGAGATAAATGCAGAGTCTTCATTTACAAAAGATTTGGGAGCGGATTCACTTGATACTGTCGAATTAGTTATGGCTTTCGAAGAGGAATTTGGTACAGAAATTCCTGATGAAGAAGCAGAAAAAATTACAACAATTCAACAAGCAATTGATTATATTGAAAGTCATCTAAATTAATGCAAAATTTAAAAAAACAGGGGTGGAAACTCCTGTTTTTTTATTCATGCCAGTCGAACATAAGAATTATCGAATTAACTTGTAGGGACGACCCTTGTGGTCGCCCAACAAAAAAGAATCTAATAACATATTAATAAAGAGGATGAAACTATGAAACGTCGTGTTGTTGTTACAGGTCTTGGGATGCTTTCTCCTCTTGCGAATAATGTTAAGGATTCTTGGGAAGCGATTCTTCAAGGAAAATCGGGAGTTCGTTTAGTCGATTTCTTCGATATAACTAATTATCCCTCTAAAATTTCTGCCAGTATCAAAAATTTTAATCCAGCCCCTTATCTTTCTCCTAAAGATGTAAGAAGAATCGATTTATTTATTCAATTTGCTATCGTTGCTGCACATGAAGCAAAAGAAGATGCAGGATTCGATATCAGTTTAGAGGATCCAACGCGAGTAGGTGTTTCTATTGGTGCAGGAATATGTGGGCTACCTGCCATTGAAAAATCTGCAGAAGTTTTATTGAAATCTGGTCCACGTAAATTATCACCCTTTTTTATTCCCGCGATTGTAACAAACATGGCTGGGGGAAATGTTTCAATTGAATTAGGTCTTAAAGGGCCTAATGTTTCAATTGTTTCTGCTTGTGCAACAGGAACTCACAATATTGGTGAGGCAGCTCGAATCATCGCTTATGGTGATGCTGATGTCATGTTTTGTGGTGGATCAGAGATGGCGACGTCTGGTTTAGGATTGGGTGGCTTCGCAGCATTGAGAGCATTATCGACACGAAATGATGAGCCAGAAAAAGCAAGTCGTCCTTTTGATCGTGATCGAGATGGATTTGTGTTAGGTGACGGTGCTGGGGTGTTGATTCTTGAGGAGTTGGAGCACGCAAAAAAACGTGGCGCAAAGATTTATGCAGAGGTGGCGGGATATGGTATGAGCTCTGATGCACATCATATTACCTGTCCAGATCCTAATGGAGATGGTGGGCGTCGTGCAGTACTAAATGCCTTAAATGATGCAAAGATGAATCCGGAAGAGATTGATTATATTAATGCCCATGCAACCTCAACACCAGCCGGTGATGAATTAGAAGTTCTCGCTGTAAAACGTGCTTTTGGTGATCATGCCTATAAGCTTGCGATGAGTGCCACAAAATCGATGACAGGTCATTTATTAGGAGCGACCGGTGCGGTTGAAGCGATTTTCAGTATCTTGGCGATGCGTGATCAAGTTGCTCCGCCGACGATTAATTTGGATAATCCCAGTGAAAATTGTGACTTGAATTTTGTTCCTCACACACCACAAGAAATGAAAATTAATAATGTTCTCTCCAATTCATTTGGATTTGGGGGCACGAATGCCACCATCATTTTTAAACAGTTCAAAGATTAAGTGTTGGGATGAGTGAAACGGAATCACCAAAAAAATTACCTTTTATTATCATTAGCGCTATTTCAATCGTTACTGTTTTAGCAACTGCATTATGGCTTCATTTTCTTTTTACTCCGATTGTCGTTAATAAGCCGCTTGTTTATGTATTGAAGCAAGGAATTTCTGCACAAACGTTAGCAGAGGAATTGAAAGATCAAACGCAATTAAAATATCCTTTTTTGTTTAAAATGCTGATCAAATTACGTCAAGATGATCCTCGTTTACAAGCAGGGGAATATAAATTTCCGATTGGTAGTACCCCTTCTGACATTTTAAATACGATTGTGAAAGGAAAAATATTCAATCATACTTTTACGATTGTGGATGGTTGGAATTATCGTCAAATGATGGAGCAATTAAATACAACACAAGGATTGAACCATACTTTAAAAAATAAATCGGCGCGATATGTTGCTCAGGCGATCGGCATAAAAAAATATCAATCCCCAGAAGGATTATTATTTCCCAATACCTATTATTTTACAAAAGGTCAAAAAGATGTCGATGTGTTAAAGCGAGCTTATCAAGCGATGCGAAACTATCTTGCCGATGAGTGGCCTGAACGCGCCGACCATTTACCTTATCAAAATTTTTATCAAGCCTTGATTGTGGCTTCGATGGTTGAAAAAGAAGCGAGTATTGAAAATGAACGGCCGATTGTTGCAGCGATTATTCTAAAACGTTATAAAACATGGATGCATTTACAAATTGATTCGACAGTCATTTATGGGTTGGGTGAACAATTTAATGGGAAATTATCGAAAGAAGATTTGAAATTGAAGACTCCATATAACACTTATCTTCACTATGGATTGCCTCCAACCCCCATTTGTATGCCTGGTAGATCAGCAATTGATGCGGCCTTTCATCCTGCGAAAACAAAAGCGCTCTATTTTGTTGCCAAAGGGGATGGTTCTCATGTATTTTCCGACACGTTAGAGGAACAGAATAAGGCAGTTGCAAAATATCAGAAACCAGAAATGTAGAGACGCGGTTTATCGCGTCTCAACAATGTAATAAATATGACAGAAACAGGATACACCATGACCAAAAAATATTTTATTACCATTGAAGGCGTTGAAGGAGCGGGCAAATCAACCGTTATAAAAATTTTAGAAAAATACCTTCAAGAAAAAAATATTCCGTTAACGATGACGCGTGAACCAGGCGGTACAGAAATTGCAGAAGCCATTCGACGAGTTTTACTTGATTTTCAATATGAAGAAAAAATGACAAAAGATACGGAATTACTATTAATGTTCGCGAGTCGTGCACAACATATTGCCCAAATTATTAAACCTGCCTTAGCCAAAAATCATGTTGTCTTATGTGATCGATTTACCGATGCGAGTTTTGCTTATCAAGGTGCCGGAAGAGGGATTTCGGAAGAGCGAATTGAGTCATTGGCCAAATGGGTACAAGGGGATTTTTGGCCTGATTTGACAATCTTATTAGATTTGCCTATAGAGGTAGGTTTCGAAAGAATTAAAGAACGTGGGGCGAAAGATCGTATAGAAGAAGAAATTAAGGATTTTTTTAGAAGAGTTCGTCAATCTTATCTCGATCGAGCAGCAAAGTACCCGAATCGTTTTGTGGTTGTGGATGCCTCTCAACCGTTAGAAAAAGTGGAAAAACAATTAATCAAAATTCTAACAGAAAAATATTTTAATCAATGATGAGTTCATTATTTCCTTGGCAACATTCACAATGGCAAATACTTCAGCAACGTCGCGAAGCTGAAAAATTACCGCATGCGTTATTATTAGTCGGTCCAGAAGGCATTGGAAAAAAAGTGTTTGCAGAAAATTTTGCGCATTCAATCTTGTGTTCAAATAATACAGAAAATCATCAAGCCTGTGGTAAATGTCGACAGTGTCAATTAATCGCTGTCGGAAACCACCCTGATTTAATTGTGATTGAACCAGAAGAAGCCGGTAAAGCGATTAAAATTGAGCAGATACGTCAATTAATTAATGTAGCGGATAAATCCTCACAAATGGGAGGCTATAAAGTCATTATTATTAATCCCGCGGACGCGATGAATACCAATGCCGCCAATGCTTTGTTAAAAACGTTAGAAGAACCCGTTCGAAATACGTTACTTATTTTAATTACCCATCGATTAATGTCATTAGTTGCAACGATTCGAAGTCGTTGTCAGATGATCTATTTTCCTGCACCCTCAGAATCGGTAGCGATTGATTGGTTACAATCACAATCCAGGGATAGATTATCATCGGAAAAGATAAAACTGCTTCTTTCACTGGCAAATAATGCGCCTTTACAAGCACTACATTTTGTTGAAGAAGATATTTTAAGTGTACGAGAAGACATTTTTAAACAATGGATCGATTTTACCAATCGAAAAGTAGATATCGTCGCGCTATCTTCACAATGGAATAAATTGAATTTAAGTCAACTCCTCATGCATCTTAAAAGTTGGGTTTCCGATATCATTAAAATTCAACAAGCAGAATCAACTGAAATCATCAATCAAGATTTTGTTAAAACACTTTCAACACTTGCAGAAAAAAGTTCAACCCAAAAATTATTTCTATTTTTAGATGAATTAAACAAAGTCCACCATTGGGTGAATGGCAATACGAGCTTAAATACCCAAATGCTGATTGAAGGTTTAATGTTAAGTTGGATGAAGGCTATACAAAAATAACAGGTACCCTATGACAACAATAACAATTCAGAACCTTTTATTGCTAACACAGCAGGAAATAAATGAACTTTCTATCTCTCAGGAAGAAGTTTATAACCTCATGAAAGAACTTAGAATTTTGCCCAATGCGACTCGGGCGTGTTTGGGAATTTATAGCTTGCCCAAAGTTCAGATCATCAAAATTCTGCAACTCTTTATGAATAAAGTGGATAACAGCAAGCCTTTGAGGAGTCATGAGACATATAAGTACCAAGGGCATGACTTTCAACTATTCATGATTTCGATTCATGGTATTGATGCTTTTGCTCAGATCGTTGAGCCTCGATTAACGTTTGGCTATAACCAAGCAACTGAGACTTTTATTTTAACCTCTTATCAAGCCTCTGATCATAAGCTTGATGGGCATGTCAATGCTCATAATGAAGGATGGAATAGAATTACAGCTGAGATAACCGATGAGATTCCTGAAAAGGGTGAGCAACGTCTTGTTGCTGTCGATTTATCTTCGATCAAAGTTGATGAGTTAGTTTCAAAAAATGTTGAAAGATCAGATCTAGATACACGCGCTGAAAACCTAATAGCAACCTTAGTAAAAGATGATCCTGAGAAAACGGAAGAACTTTGTCAGGAATTAAAAACGGTGAGTAAACGATTATCAGGAAGGAAAAATAAACCTGCAACGTTAGAATTTTTACATGCTGTGATGAAATTTTTGGTTGCTAACCAGCTTGTTGAAAAAGAGATCGCCACGGTTAATAACCTGATTAAAATGATTCCTCTATTGTTAGCGTCTGGCGATAGCTTAGATCCTAAAGGTTTGAGTGAACTTATTGCGTGTTTGAATCCTATTTTAATTCCCAAACTCCAAGATTCATCGTGTGCTAGTTTCACATTGAAAACATGTACTCAATTATTTTCACTCGGATTATTAAATGTACAAGTATCTTTATCTGCAATTGATAAAATTGTTTCTGAATTAGAGCAACTGGCTCAATGGATCTTGAGCGATTCTTTTATCTCGTTACCCGAAGATGCTCAAACTAAAATAGTACAATCGTTTTTTGAGTTGGCATCGCCTCAATCGGCAGAAGTGGTATTTTCAAAAGAGGTGAATGATGCAACGGTAGAAGCATGTCGTTTATTACCCACATTAAAATTGATTCCATCAAAAGCTTGTATTGAATCTTTTGTTCGTATTCCTGTAAATTTTCAGAATCTAAAATATTCTGCGATTGCAACACATCTTCTTAGCAATATAAATGAACCTGCTTTACAGGAAAATTTGTTATCGCGAATTGTTTCAGAAGAGATGAAGCCATCAGAAGCAGCTTCCTTAATGGATACTGTTTTGGCTCAGAATGTTCCGTCTTTCTTGAAGCTGTTTTGTACAACCTTAGCCCTAAAGTCTGATATAAAAACAAATCTTAATAATCTTTTGATTTTTGTGAGTCTGATTGATGGTCAACGAATTCCAGATTGTCAAAAGCAAGGAGCTATTGGTGAATTTTTAAATCAAGTTGTTGCGTTTTTAAATGGTAGTTCACCGGATAATTATGCAAAAACATTTTTAGATGATCTTGAAATACTGTTTGATTTTGTGCTGAATCATTTGAACACTTATGAACAGCTAACAAACTTTTTTGATTCAATCAAAACACAGAATAAGAAAAATATTAATGTATTAACGTTACCTGAAAATATTTGTAAAAAAATCATTGATAAGGCATGTGTTTTTATTGGTGCAGGTCAAATCATTTATAATGATTTTGTTTTTAAATCAGATTTATTGGTCAATTTATCTAAAAACAGTGTATCAGTTTATGATTATTATATTGATAAAATGACACCCTATGAATCAAAATATAGGCAACAATTACTTACTGAAGCTTATGCTACAGTACCTTCTTCTTTAGATGAGTTGATAAAGAAAAGTCAAAACCAAATATCAGATTTGTTGACAATGATTAAACAAATTGAAAAAATGCGCCAGCCTAAAACGATTGAACAAATTCCTATTAATAATCAGTATACGGTTTTTAAAGTTTTAAAACCAATGCCCGAATTTACACGTGTTTCAATGATTGCTAACTCTAGAGGTAAAATTCTTGTCATTTTGAGATCTCTTATCAATCACATGAATCGTGTAAAAAAGACCTCAAAAAAAAGTGAAAAAGTTGCAGCAGGAAGTTTAATTCGCCAATATGAACCTGATCAGATAATGATTTTGCAAGATTTTGAAAAAAAATATATCAACGATTTTATGAAACATGGCGATCAAAAAGAAAGAGATCTGTTTTTTTCTGGAATGCTTTTACTTAATTGGTATTTGTATTTCAAAACCGAACTATTATATCAGAAAGATAAATATGATCAGAAAATGCAAGAATATTCATCATATATTTCTAGCCAACATTGCAGACAAGATCCAATATTGGCAAAAATTATTATAAGTCAAGAGTCTGTGCTTGATCAATTAGAAGAAATTTTAGGTTGTCCATTGATGAGGCAAGATGAATCAGGTGGTCGTATAACTTATGTTTCTAACCCTTATGGATTAAAGAAATGATGCATATGTCAACATTATTAATCGATGCCCATTGTCATTTAGATCAATTAGATTTAACGCAATATGAAGGCAAGTTGGAAAAAGCGTTAGAAGCTGCGCGAAATTTTGATGTTGGCCATTTTTTATGTCCAGCGGTAACGTTAAAAGATTTTCCGAATGTTTTAAACATTGCTGGAACCTATGCGGATGTCAGTTGTGCGGTTGCGTTGCATCCTTCTGAAGAATCGGATCATGAGCCTACCATCGATGAAATTATCAAATTTTCAAATCATAAAAAGGTAATTGCGATTGGCGAAACCGGCTTAGATTATCATTATAAATGTACCTCTCAAGCAGTTCAGCGTGAACGATTTAGAACGCATGTGAAAGCAGCGGTTCAAACAGGAAAACCGTTAATCGTGCATATGCGCGAAGCGAGCGATGATTGTTTTCGTATTCTAAAAGAAGAGGGCGCTGAGAAAGTAGGCGGTATGATGCACTGTTTTACGAGCACATTGAAAGATGCTAAACGTGCGATGGAGCTTAATTTGTATATCTCATTTTCAGGCATTGTGACGTTTAATAAGTCCACAGAACTTCAAGCAGTCGCAAAGGAAATTTCCTCAGACCGAATTTTAATCGAAACCGATTCCCCTTATTTGGCACCGGTTCCGAAAAGAGGCAAACCCAACGAACCCGCTTATCTTCATTATATCGCTGAGTTTTTAGCGAATTTACGAGGCGTGAGTTACAAAGAATTTGCAAACCAGACAACGGATAATTTCTTGCAACTATTTAATCTCACCAAGGATGTCAACTCTGAGTTGACACCCGGTTGATCTATGCTATGCTACAAAAGTAGCAAGCAGTAACATTTGTGGGAGTTTTTATGGGTGTTCCAATCAGAGTTAGTGAAAGTATTTATAATGAAGCAAAAAAAGTTGCTAATGCAGAATTTCGTTCTGTACCAAATCAGATTGAATTTTGGGCAAAGGTAGGTAGATGTGCTCTTGATAATCCAGATTTGCCAATTGATTTTATTCGAGATACATTGATATCAAAAAATTCGGATAGATCGTTAGCAGAACCTTTCGAGTTTAGTACTGATGAAGAATAAGATTAATATTGTTGCGATGCCTGCATTTAGAAAGGCATATAAAAAATTATATTATAAGCAAAAAATTGAAGTTGATTGTGCCATTCGAACTATTGTAGCTAATCCCGAAATAGGAGTTGCTAAAAAAGGTGATCTATTAGGTACCTATGTATATAAGTTTAAAATGTCAAAACAAGAGGTACTGCTAGCGTATGAGTGGACCAAAAATGAAAGAGTATTGTTGAGTTTGGGAACACACGAAAATTTTTATAGAAACTTAAAACGATTTCATTAGTAAAATAGATAACACTATTCAAAAATTGGCTTAATATTTGTCACTGTCTATGGTCTAATTACCGCCTATGTTTAAACCGATACCGTTTTACATTGGATTTCGATATACCCGTGCGAAAAAACGCAATCAATTCGTTTCGTTTATCTCGCTTGCTTCCATGATTGGCATTGCATTAGGTGTAATGGTATTGATTACCGTCCTTTCTGTGATGAACGGTTTTGATCAGCAGATTAAATCTAAAATCTTTTCCTTTGTGCCTCATATTACGATGACGGGACCTTCCGGTACTTTATCCGATTGGCAATCTTTAGCAAAAAATGTGAAAAATTTTCCTGGAGTCATTGATTCAGCCCCTTTTGTCTATGGACAAGGATTACTGACGCAAGACAATACGGTTCGCCCGATTATTGTTAAAGGTGTTGATCCACACTATGAAAATAATGTTTCTGATGTTGCTAAGAATATGGTTCAAGGAAAATTAACCGATTTAAAACCCGGTAAATTTGGCATTGTGCTTGGTGAAAATCTCGCGATGAGTTTAGGGGTCAATGTTGGCGATAAAATTACCTTAATTACGCCACAAGCGAGTGTTACGCCGGTGGGTGTATTACCGAGGATGAAACGGTTTACGGTTGTCGGTATTTTCCAAATTGGTACCGGTTTTAAATTTGATGATCAGTATGCCTATATTCAAATGAATGATGCGCAAAAATTATTTACGATGGGCAATAATGTTTCTGGTTTGCAATTAAAGATTCACGATCTTTTTGCAGCCGAACCAATGACAGCAAAATTGAATCATCAATTTAATTGGAAATATCAGGTTTCAAATTGGACCGATCAGTTTGGGCCATTTTATCATGCAGT
>Ga0180009_10003729_pt1 | contig 17166 bp, 23 predicted proteins | sample OS_PC_MetaG_FD_123537 | JGI IMG/M metagenome (GOLD analysis project Ga0180009, IMG submission 123537) | Groundwater microbial communities from the Aspo Hard Rock Laboratory (HRL) deep subsurface site, Sweden - OS_PC_MetaG | ecosystem: Environmental > Aquatic > Deep subsurface > Groundwater... | reverse complement strand
AACAATTCTCAAAAATCATGTTGAAAATGAGTTTTTATGATAAAGAACGGGCGACACAATCAATTGAGGGTTACAAAAAACATACAGGCAAAAGTTTAGGGCTTACACCCGAGGAGGGAATAAAATTTGTAAAAGACGATAATTATCATATTGACGCACCCAAAGAATATCTTTTGAAGCTTATGCTGGACTCCTTTAACGAATTTTATAAAATATTTTTTCAAATGAATTGGGTGTTCATGAAAGCAACAAGAAACAATTTCTTTGTGACATCTGACAACCCTTTATCTGTGTTAAGGTTCGGAGCAAAACCTTTTATGCCTTACCACATAAGCCATGCTGAAGTTACATTGCCATTAACGCCTCAAATTTGTTTGTATATGAATGAGTATGGCGGAACGACTTTTTGGCAAAATGGAACCGAAAAAGAAGTTCTTAATTTCAATTACAGAACTATTAGATCTTCCGACAGATATATTATTTCAAAAAAGAGAAAACAACTACTTGAATTGGTAAAGATTAGTAATATAGACAAAATACCAAGAGAGCCAGCAGTCAAAATTGACTCACCTTTTTAAAATACTTGCTTTATACAAAGCTTGGAGCCCAGACATTGCGTCACAGCGACGGAATTAGTTCAGGTATAGTAAAATATTGCTGTGACGACATTAGATATGTTCTAATAGCGTCCACGGTTCGCAGCAAAATATAAAAATGAAGTTTAGTCCTCGTCTTCACCCTTATGAAGTTTCTTTTCCTCAATTACTTTTTTTCTTGCTTCTTCCCTTTTGACTTGTTCATCTTTAATAAATTGTCTTTTTTTCTTTTCTGTAAGTAAGGTTTTGTTAACCATTTTTTGACATTCTGGGTCAGAACATTCTGTAATGGTATAGGTTACAGTTGAAGTTTCTACTTTTTCTTGGTAAGACTTTATTATAATCCTTGGTTTACCACATCTTGTGCACACACTAGTTGTCATTGAAGCTATTTTATCACTAAACTGCTACAATAGCCATATGCAAAGAATGAATTCTAAATATTTACGTAAGAATTCACCCAAAGCAAATGATATGAAAAATATCAAACGAAATCCAATTTATTTTGTATTGAATAATGTCTTAGATACATATAACATTGGCTCTATATTTCGTCTTGGTGACGCTACAGCCGTTGAAAAGATATATATCTGTGGAGACAGTGAATATCCCCCATCTTCAAGAATTCACAAAGCCGCAGTTGGAACAGAAGAATGGGTACCTTGGGAACATCATGAATCAGTAATTCAGTTAATCAGTAAGCTCAAGAAAGAAGGCGTGCAAATTATTGCAGTTGAACAAGATAAACGGTCTATTCCCTACACTCTATTGCCTAGTGCCTTGAAATTGCCTACGGCAATCGTCGTTGGCCATGAAACAACTGGTGTCTCAAAAGAAGTCTTAGATCTTGCAGACATTGTTGTTGACATTGACATGTATGGAATTAATAATTCATTAAATGTCTGGGGGTCATTGGCAATAATTACATACAAAATTATTGAAAATTACTAATATAGTTAATAGCATCCATTGCTGCCATACAACCATATCCTGCTGCAGTTACTGCTTGTTTATAAGTATGATCATGAATATCACCTGAAACAAAAACTCCCTCTACGTTTGTTTCTGATCCTATTTTTGGAACAACATATCCTTTTTCATCAAGGTCAATCAAACCCTTAAAAATGGAACTTGATGGATTATGTCCAATTGCTACAAACAAACCATCTGCTTTTATTGTTTTTATTTCATCTGTTTTTAAATTCTTAATTATTATTTCTTCAATCTTAATTTTGCCTTTAATTTCTATTACTTCTGTATTCCACAAAATTCTTATTTTGGGATTCTCAATTACTCTTTGCTGCATTGCTTTACTTGCTCTAAACTCCTCTTTTCTATGAATTATAGTTACTTTAGTTGCATATTTAGTTAGAACTAAAGCCTCTTCCATTGCAGAATCTCCACCCCCTACAACTAAAACATATTTTTCTTTAAAAAATGGGGCATCACAAGGAGCACATGAAGAAATTCCCCTTCCAATTAATTCTTTTTCACCAGGAACCCCAAGCCACTTTGTCTCAGCTCCAGTAGCGATGATAACTGAGTGAGCAGTGATCAGTGAACTGTGAACAGTGAGAACAAAAGGATGTTTTGAAAAATCAACTTTAGTAACATCTTCTTGAATAAATTCTGCTCCAAAGCGAATAGCTTGAGCCTTCATATTTTCCATTAAAGTAGGTCCCATAATTCCTTCTGGAAATCCTGGAAAATTATCAACTTCACTGGTTAGCATTAATTGTCCACCCCAAGAAGAACCTCCAACTATCACAGTTTTTAAGGCTCCTCGAGTGGTATAGATACCTGCAGTTAATCCTGCAGGACCAGAGCCAATTATGGCCGTGTCCCAAATAGTATCTTGCATGTTTTATAAGGTTGGTGTTGGTGGTGTTTCAACTGGTTGATCTGTTGGCATAACTGGTGCTGGTGTTGCCATTGGATCTACAGCTGGTACCTCTGCTGGTACATCAGGTGTTTCTGTAACAACTGGTGTTTCAACTGGTTGATCTGTTGGCATAACTGGTGCTGGTGTTGCCATTGGATCTACTGTTGGTACTGTTGGTTGTGTATCATCTTGCATATTTTAAGTCACCACCTTCCGTATTAACTCTTCAAATTTTTGTTTTCCTCCAAATCCCACTTGACGTTCCACTTCATTTTCAGCTTTAAAAAGAATTGTTGTGGGAATAGACATTACTCCATACTTCCCTGCTGTTTGTGGATTTTCGTCAACATTTAGTTTAACTATTAAGACTTTATCTTTATAACTTTCTGAAAGTTCTTCTAAGACTGGTTCTGCCATTTTGCATGGTCCACACCAATCTGCATAAAAATCTACCATTACAGGAAGTGAGTTCTTTAAAACTTCTTGATCAAAATTTGAATCGGTTACTTTATTAACTGCCATATTTAATACACACTATACTGTGAAAAATATTGACAAGTCAACCCCTAAGTGATTAAATGCGACTATAAATGGAAAAATTCTTTTCAATCTTTGGCAAAGTAATGTTAGTTGTAATTATTTTGACAGCCATGATTTATGGAGGATATTATTTTGGTAAAAAGGCAAGTAACGAAGCTAAACCAGAAGCAATGAGTACTGAATCTGAACCTCTCGAAATCGTTTTTCCAACTACACAGTCTCCTGTGCCACAAATATTATCAACTGTTGTTGGTGGTGTCTCTAAGTCAGCAGGTCTTTCTTTTGACCAATATTCTATAACCACACCTGAAGAATGGATTGCAAAAAAAGAAAGTCAAACTGTTACTGACGAAAAGTTGATATTAACTAAAGATGATTATCAAATTAATATTTTCCAAGCAGCTACAGGAGGGGCACTTTGTCTTTATCCAGGAGATGGTGATTTTGAAGGACCAAGTTCAAAGTATGAATTTTATACAACACTAAATACAAAAGACAATAGAACATTAAGAAGGAGTGGAAACAAAGATGGAAATGGTTTTACAGTTTGTCAAAAAGGACAAGATGGAAGTTTCATACAACCAACAAATTATGGCCATATTTCAATTACAACTCCTAATAACTTTACGCAAGAAATGTTAGATGAAATAGACACAATCCTCTCCTCACTAAAGAAAGTATAATTTATTTATGATCCACAACTTCCGCCTGAGTTATTATTAAAGTATGGAAGTGGTCCAACTTTCTTGGCAACATCACTTGCGCCTTTGGCTGAAGAAAACTTTTCTCCTAGAACCTCTTTTGCATCCACTTTGTCCCAAGCTATACCCTGACGAGCAAAATAAGTGGCAGAGGTTAAAGTAGATTCAGAAAACCAAAACGAGTTAAGTTTTAACACATTTTTGTAGATTTCTTCATCACTTAGATTTTCTTTTACCATAAGTTCAATCGCAGCTAAGGCTGCCATTCCATGATTACAATCAGGAAACCAAGTATTATTACCACAACATGGTCTATAGACATTCTTTGATATTTCTCCCACTCTTATTTGTTGATCATCTGACAAACCAATAAGGTCAAACTTTCCTAAATAATCTACGGCCTGCCCTTTTGCTAAATTCCAACCTCCAGTTGAAGCAAAGTTACCTGCAGTATCTTTATACTCCACACCCATTGGACCTTTTTCATAGACAATACTTTTCTGGGCTAATCCTAAAGCCCAAAGTAAATCAACCACAAATTGACTATTTTTAGAATTAATATTAATTAATACGTCTCCTCCATTATTTATAATGTCTTTTTCTTCATCTGTCATTTGCACAGCTGATTCAAATTTTTCTTTATCAATTACGCCTAATTTAACAAGCTCTGGTCCATAATTTCCCCACGAAATAGGCAAAGTAAAGCCCTCTTCAGGAAGAACTTGGCTTGGTAATGATGTTAAATCAAGAATTTCATAGCCTGCTTTTTTCCAAGCATCCATACCGTCTTTAAGATGAGCTACATTTGTATATCCCAAACTTTTAAGAGTTTTTAATGCTTTTTCACTCATACTTCCACTTTTACAATAAAGGATAATGGGGCTATTTTTATCTTCAGGAAGTCTATTTTTGTTTGCCACGATTTCATCATATGTAATAAAGGTATCAGTTTGACCAATTTCACCTTCATATGGAGTATGAACATTAATAAAAGTAAAATTTTTACGTTTAAGTTTTTTATTTAACTCTTTTGCAGTTATCTCTTCATTAGGAAGAGCAGTAATTCCATTTTTTTGGTAATTTAAACCTAAATAAACACCAATTATTAAAATTAATGGAAAAATAATATATTTGTAATATTTTTTTAATAATCTTTTTTTTATTTTAAATTTCATATGTAATAATTAATTAAAATGTAATCAAAAAGACTTAATATAGCCATACTTCCGAGACTTATAACAATTTTTTGATATGGAAAATAATGTTTAATTTTGACCAAATCCAAAAGATAAAAGGAAACTCCACCAATAAGCATCCCAAAGGCCAGTTTATCAAGACCCATTATCTGATCCATTCTAACTATTAACTGAAATTTATAAAATGACCAAATAGTTGATCCAAAAATCAGAAGATAGAAAAAGGGTTTAACAAACAAATGTAAATTGTTTTTTATTCTGTCGCCATACTTTGACATTACCCAGTTTGTTAACCAAAAAGAACTCGCCCCCAGAAGAGTTGCAATCCAAATACCTGTAATTGAGTCATCTACTCCAACCCATCTCGTTAAAGTAATTCCTGCGGCAGCTCCTGCTACACATAGTGGACAATGAGCATAAACTGTTGATGGAAACGCAAACTTAAGAAAAAGTAGAAATATTAATTTCACTCCAAAACAACCTCTCCATTAAATGTAACTTCTTTAACTCCAATTGGATCAGCAAAAGTTAGCCAAATTATTCTATCAAAGACCCCTGTTCCCGCAATTCCATGGGCGGCAGGGTCAAATTCACTTATAATTTTTGCCGTAGAACCCCCTGGTATTTCAAAATTAATACTTGGGTTCTTGTCACCGTGTCCTTCCATTCCAAAAATTCTAGTTTTCTGATCTCCTAAAGTAACATATGCTTTTGTACACATACAAGAAGTTGCAATCTTTTTAAGTATCAATGTTTTATCGGAATTGTTTTTAATCTCATATTCTCTTTCCACAATTCCATTTTTCATTATAATTTTACCCAAATCAAAACTTGTTGGACTAATTTCAATGAGAGAAGGATCTTCAACTCGGGGTATGGATTCATCAATTTTGTCTTTGTTGGTCAGAGCATAACCAGCGTAAAATATTCCAGCAACTACTAATATTAATATTATGTACTTTTTCATATTCTATATTATAATATATTATGAACCGATTTGGAATTATTACAACCATAGTTATTCTACTAATTTTGAGTGGTGGTGCATATCTTGTATCAAAACCTACTGAGGTGCCTACAGCTGATGGCTATGAGTACTACTGGGGGGATGGCTGTCCGAGCTGTAAAGTAGTCGCAGATTTTTTGGATTCGTGGGAAGGAAAAGACAAAATAAAAATTACAAAACTTGAGGTTTGGAATAATACTAAAAATGCCTCATTAATGAATGAAAGAGCAAAGGTTTGTAATATTCAAAGAACTAAGATGGGTGTTCCTTTTATGGTTACACTTGACGGAACATGTTTAATTGGTGACCAACCAATAATCGATCATTTTAAATCACTAACTTTTTAATATGAAGAAATTTTTTAGTTTTCTACTAGTTTCAAGTATTTATTTTTTAACGCCTCGTCCAGTTCTTGCAGTATGTCCTGTTTGTACTGTCGCTGTTGCTGGCGGTCTTGGATTATCTCGTTATTTTGGAATTGATGATTCTATTATTGGAATTTGGTCAGGAGGCTTAATGGTTTCTTTAACATTGTGGACTATAGATTGGCTATTAAAAAAGAAATGGAGGGTTTCTAAATTTTTCGTTTTCTTGTTTTGGATTGGAATAACATATCCTCCACTTTTCTGGGCAGGAATAATCGGTCATCCATTTAATAGAATTCTAGGAATTGATAAATTAATCTTTGGAAGCATTTTAGGTTTTTTTGCATTTCTACTTGGTGTTTGGGGAGACAAAAAAGTAAGAGAGATAAAAGGAAAGCAAATGTTTGCTTTCCAAAAAGTTGTTTTTCCTGTAACTGCTTTAACTATTTTAAGCCTAGTGCTATACTTCTGGATATGAAGATTAAAAACTACAAAAATTTGCTTGACAAAGTAGAAGAAGTAACAAAACAAAAAGAATTGGATTTGTCTTCTGGCGAAGATTTATCAATTGGAATAATGAATTTAATCGCAATTGAAGAACATCTTTTTTTTACTTCACAAAAGACAAAAGATAAAAAATATATTGATATTCTAGATGAGGTTCGTTTAATGAGAACTGATCTATTAAAAGAGATAATTAAAGACTACGAAGGTGAAGTTTGGTGTATTAGTAAACATCTTCTTTCTGCTTCTATGCGTTTAATGGAAGTTGGTACAAAAGAATTAAAGAAACATGATAAAGAAAAGGCTTGGAAAATGTTTGAAAAATCATATAAACTTTATTCCCTGTTTTGGGGATTAAACTTAGGTATCGTAGGAAATACAGATATTAAGCAAGAAAAGATTAAAGCATCTGATTCAATTTTTGATAAGCTCGGTACCCTTGTTCAAAAAGCAATTGATTGTTGCAAAGAATGAACGACCACGGTTAAAACCGTGATGAATTTTAAAGAAGTAATCCAAAAACGAAAAGGGTTAAAGTCATCCAGATAAAGTTATTGTCTGTTTTTGCAATATATTTTTTGAGATTAAATATAACTAGACTTAATAAATAAGAGAGTACCAATCCCCTAGCAAATAAATTACCTGATGAAGAAACTACCCAAAAAGTTAAAACTGTAAATATAAGTTGAAAGTTATTAGTATGAAAAATTAAATTAGTTCTCTCCTCTTTAGTATCATATAAAAGTTTTATGGCATCTTTATATTGTTTGTATTTAACTAATGTTATTACTCTAATGGAAGTCAATTCTTGAGTGTTTAAAACAAAAACATGAAGCAGATGGTCAAGATTTGACATAAATAAACCAACAAGTCCTCCAACATATAATGGCCAGTAGGAAAAGGAGTATAAACTGTTGGCCAAAGTCAGAAAAATAAAATATGAAAGCCAAAAAATAAAATGATTAATTACTTCCTTTTTCATTTTGTAAATATCTGTACAAATATTTTACCATACACTCCATTGTCAATTACTCCAATTCCAACTTTTTTAAATTTTGGGTCAAGCATGATTTCTCTATGACGATTAGAGTTCATAAATCCAAGATAAGCAGTCTTAACAGTTGGAGCTAGGGCTAAATTTTCTCCTGCAAATAAATATTTAATATTAGCTTCTTCCAGCCTGTCAACTATATTTTCCCCTTCTGGTGAATAATGACTAAAATATTTCTTTTCCCACATATCTTTAGCATAATTTCTTGCGATTTGTGTAACAGCAGATTCCCATACAAGTTCTGGTATGGCAAGTTTTTGTCTTTCTATGTTTACTTTCTTAAACATTTCAACTTCTGCAGTTTCATCTATAGTTAAATCAAAACTTTTTACATCTAAAGAAACAGTCTCACTACTGCCTGGATTAATTACACTCCCAAAAACCTCATTTACAGCCTTTTCTATAAAAGTAGTTTTTTCTAAAATTATTCCACCAATTTTTGAATTCGTAATATCTATTTTTATTTGAGGCTTAACTGGTAAAGCAACTATTAATGTTAATAAAAAAGAAATTATCACCAAACCTTCGCCTATTCCGGGAATAATTCCTAAAAATTTGTTTATCTTATGTTTCTTCGTGTACTCAGGCAAAATACGCACCAAGTGACCAAAAATGAATCCTAAGACAAATTCAAAAATAATTGCAGTTATTAAAAAACCAATGGCGTTTGAAACTGGAATATATTTATAAAATCTTAAAGAAAGTAATAAAGAACCTAAAAAAGAAGCAAAATTTGCAAGAATTACCCAAAAACCATGGCGAAAAGCTTCAGAGGCAAAATAAAGAAGTACTAAAATAATAATTAAGTCAATATAATTACCGTTTAACATTTTCTTTGAGTTGTTTTTCGGTTTTTAACCGCTTCAGCTTCCACATATATAAACGGCCCTTAGATTTTGCGTTTACGGCATCTTTTACAAAACTACGTGCTGACTCCATTAAACCACGGGCTGTGTTTTTAGCTAGTCTCATATAAAGAGATTTGTGAGGTAAATCTTCAAGCTCTACTGCAAGTTCATAGGCATACTTTTGGAATTCACGCGATATATATTTGTCAGTATCTAATGGATCAAATTTTTTGGTTATAAGACTGCCAATTTTTTGCATATTTGTTTTATCACTTTTCCTAAAAGTGTCTTTTCTTCGTCTGTAAAATCTTCCAGAACATATTGTTCTCCCTTAATCCTAGTGCTCAGTGCCTGTTGCCTATTATCAATTCCCACCCTAACATGCCAAAACTCTCTCGTGCCTAGTGCCTCATAGATTGAAACTAGTCCCTTGTGTTCTTTCGGTCCCTTCCCAAGCTGAATTTTATATTCCCCAAGTTTTATGTCCAAATCATCATGAATAATATAAAGTGCCGTAGGCTGTAAGCTATATGCTTTAAGCTTTTCTGCAACAAAAAAACCTGAGTCATTCATGAATTTATCAGACTTTAGCAAGGTCAGACCTTTAAGGGTTGCCAATGCATCAACAACCATATGTCCCACATTGTGGCGATTGTTTTGATGTTTACTTCCAGGATTGCCAAGGCCAATAACTAGTTTCATGCCTTCTTTAAAATCTGTCTTGCAAATTTTCCTAGGAATGGAACTTCCCACTCTTCTCCTTGCCATGCTTTATAAATAAGCATTAACCAAAGAACAAAGCTAACAATTCCAACTAATGGAACTAAAATTGCAAGGATTATTGTTAAACCAAGCATTGCTTGTAATGCAAATAAGCCAACAAAAACTACAATTGATTGCATTGCATGGAATCTGACAAATGGATCTTTATCTATTATTAAAAACAAAACTCCAGTAATTGGTCCTAAAACATAAGCCAACGCTCCTGAAGTTTCTTTTTTAAGTCCTGTAACGCTTTTTACTTCTGCCATAATTAATCACCTTCTTCTTTAAGTTAAATAAATTGTACAACAATAAAAATCAAATATATACCCAGAAGAGTTGCTCCTTCCCATTTTTCTAGAGTATTCTTTGATCTTACGAAAAACCAAAAAAGGATAAAGGATAAAACAAAAAATAATGAAGTAACTATTTCAGAAGTCACAATAACGGAGCTGATTGGGTTTATCAAAGCTACTATTCCAAGAATTAAAGTTGAATTTACAATTATAGATCCCATTAAGTTGCCAAAAAATATACTAGGTTGGCCTATTTTCAAGGCTCTAAAAGAAACTGCAAGTTCAGGAAGAGTAGTCCCTAAAGAAAGAAGAACTAGGCCAACAACAAACATTGGTATGTTCAAATCTCCAGCAATCATTTTAGCTAATTTGACTATTAAGTCTGAAGAAAATAGAAGTGCGGCAATTCCAACAAAAAGTTTTCCTATTGATTTATCAGTTTTTCTTTCAATATTATTAATTTTCCTAACAATTCTTAAAATAAAATTGTGTTCAAAAAAATGACTTCCTATCTCGATAAATCTAAATTTAAAGAAGCTTGTCACAAAAGCAATATATACCGCTAAAAGTATTAAACCATCTACTCTAGTTAGATTTCCATCTATTGATAACAGAAAAGGCATAACACCAGCAAATGTCGCCATTACCATCTCTTTCTTCATAATCTTGCCATGGATTGAAATTGACCCCACGATCAATGCAGACACACCCACAACAAGAGTTAAGTTGGTAATATTAGCTCCTAAAACGTTCCCCAGAGAAAGGCTTGGAACCCCGCTTAGAGAGGAAGTTATACCAACAAATAACTCTGGCAGAGAAGTTGCGATTGAAAGCAATATTGCCGAAAGAATATATGTCTTTGTTCCTGTTGCCCTACTTATTCCTCTAATTGAATCTAAAACAAAATCAGCAGATTTAATCAGCAAAAATGTTAAAATAAAAAATATAACCAAGTACATAAATATCATATTAATATCTTAAAAATTTAAAGGCCTCTATCATTATAAACATAAAAATAGATAAACTAAAGGCAATGATCCAATAAATTGGATCTAGAATAACTACTCCGAAAAAAGATCTCGTTCCAATAGTCAAAAAGGGAGTGACTTGTAAAAATAAACCAGCAAAAACTGATAAGTTTAGCCATTTATTATTAAACATATTTCCTTTCCAAAATGGATTAGTTAAATTTTTAACAGAAAAAACATACACCAAAGAATTTATTCCCAAAGTCAAAAAGGCTACAGACATGGCTTTTTCATAACTACCTGTCACTTTAAATACGTAAATAAAGAAAAGAAGAGTCAAAACACCTGAAGCCAAACTTACAGTTGTTATAATGTGTTTCATCCAGTTTGTAACCAACGGTTCTTTTGGAGACCTTGGGCTGTCATCCATAATATTATCTCTTTTGTTATCAACTGTTAAAGCAAGATTGGGAAAACCGTCAGAAACAAGATTTATCCATAGAATTTGAACTGCTGTAATTGGAAGTGGAAGCCTTAATAAAATTCCTCCAAAAACTACTACTATTTCACTAAAAGCATCACTTATTAGATAAAGAATAATTTTTCTTAAATTTTCAAACATTCCTCTACCTTCTTCAATTGAAGCCGTTATTGTTGCAAAATTAGAATCCATTAATATCAAATCAGCGGACTCTTTGGCAACGTCACTTGCATTACTGACAACAATTCCAATATCAGCCTTCTTTAATGCTGGGGCATCATTTACGCCATCCCCCATCATCGCAACTGTTTCACCGTTTTCTTTTAAAGCATTTACTATTTTTAATTTTTGATCAGGAGTCGTTCTGGCAAATAGTTTAATAAACTTAACTTTTTCTCTTAACTGATTGTCAGAAAGTTTTACTATTTCTTTTCCTGTTAAAATCTCACTATCTGAAATACTTATACCAATTTCTTCTAAAACAAATTTGGCAGTAGCAGGATAATCTCCAGTTATAACCATTATTTTAATTCCCGCGTTTAAAGTCTTTTTAAGTGCTTCACTGACTCCAATCCTAACAGGATCAGAAAAGGCAAGCATCCCAACCCAAGAAAAATCATCTATATCTTTTTCTTTAATATTTTTTTTGGATATATCAACAGTTTTTCTTGCAAAACCAATAACTCTTCTGCCCAACTTTGTCCAGTTATCAATTTTTTTTAATATTAATTTTTTTTCAACTTCAGAAAGGTTACATTTTTCAATTAAAATTTCAGGTGCTCCGTTTATAAAAAGCATATTATTTTTCTTATCCCAATGATTAAGACATGTAAAAAATCTAGTCTTAGAAGAAAAAGGTATACTATCAAGTCTTTGATGTTTATTTACAAAGTTAGATATATATTTTCTACCCCATTCAAAAGCAGTTATAACAATAGGGTCATCAAGATCGTTGGCAGTAATCACTTGTTTTGCTAATTCCTGTTCATCTCCTTCGTAATCAACCACCTTCATTTTTCCCTCTGTTAAGGTACCTGTTTTATCAACACAAATTGTAGTAACACCTCCAAGAGTCTCTGCTGAAGCAAGATTTTTAACCAATCCATTTCTTTTTAAAATTCTTTGCATACCAACTGCTAAAATAACAGTCAATGAAACCAAAAGCCCCTCAGGGATAGCGGATACAGCCAATGCAACAGAAGTTTGAAAGATATTAAATATATTTTGCCCCATGATAAGACCTAACAAAAAGACTGCAGTCGTTAAACCTAAAACGATAAACAAAATAGTTCGGCTAAAAATAATCAGTTGCTTTTTAAGTGGAGTATCATCATCTTTTTCTTGTACGCTTTTTGCAATGTTTCCTAACTTAGTAGCTGATCCAATCGAAATCACTTCTGCCACCGACTGCCCACTTGTAACAATTGTGCCCATGTAAACAGTATCGTCAACTTTTTTATTAACAGGAATACTTTCTCCTGTTAATACTGCTTCATCTACAAAAAATCGATTAGAAAATATTATTTTTAAATCTGCTGGAATTATTGCCCCATTATTTAAAACAACAAGATCACCAATAACAATATCTTCTGCTTTTATCTTAATTTTTTTACCATCTCTTATGACCTCAGTTGTATGTGTTACCATCTTTTTCAATGATTCAAGCGTTTTACCAGCCTTATTTTCTTGAAAAAATCCCAAGATTGTGTTTATTAAAACTGCAATAAAAATTATTAAAAAATCAGCAAAATGACTCAAAAACAATGAAATTATACCTGCGAAAAGCAAAACATAAACTAAAGGATTTTTTAATTGAGATAGTAAAATTAAAAAATTTGATGGTGGTGGGTTTTCAGGTAAAGCATTTTTTCCATATTTAATAAGCCTTGCATCAGCTTCTTCTTTTGTTAAACCTTTATAATTAGAAAACATTTAAAATACTATATAAAGGTATCCCACAGCAACCAGAGTATAAAATAGCCATGTCCCCCAAAGAGTAACGCTTTCCCATTTTTTAGGTTTAATAAATTTAGGGTAAATTTTTGGCAATTTAACATAATTTAAATACCAAAGGGCAGGAATATAGAATACAAATGCAAAAATCGATATTACTCCAACAATTGTAATTAATGCCCCAGGCTGTGCAAAAGTAATTGTAATAAGTGAAGTTAAAATCAAAAAGAGAAGCCACAAATAGTACCAAAATCTAAAACTTTTACCAAAGCTTTTAACCTTTACGACAAAATCTGCAAATTGTCTTGCTACTCCATCAACAAGTCCCACCCAAGTGTCAATCATAAAAGCTGAGGCAACAAGTAAAAACAAGATTCTACCCCAATAACCCAAACTACTTTCAAAAAACTGTGCTTGAACAACCGTAATTTTCCAGCCTGTAGGGAAAATTCCTTGAGGAAAAAGAATCGCGTAAGCTAAAAGTGTGGTCAATCCTGCGGTTACAGCATTAATAGTAACAGCTAAAAGAGAGTCAAAATTCAAAAATCTTAACCAACCTGCCCACTTAATTTTATTTTCTTCAGTATCTTCAAAAATTAAATCAGAACTATCTTCAATTATTTCTTCTTCTTTGACCAAAAGTCCTTTGATTTTTGTAGAATATTTTGCCATTCCTACTCCCTTATCTTTCATCCAATATGAATAAAGTAGATTTAAAAATCCACCCATACCAGCAAATGCAATAGCAGTAACTAAATGGGAAGAATCAGAAGATTCCCAAGTACTAGGCCAACGGATAGATGTTGGGTTAAAAAAAGATTGAAAAAATTCTCCTGCTGCCAGACGAACTTGAGGCTGTAAACTTGAAAAAACTAGACCTAAAACAGTAACTGCAGAAACAACTTTCATGAAGTTTTCAAGAGATTTATAAATTATTTTTGAAAAAAGAAAAATTCCTGAAAAACTAATTATTAAAACATATGACCAAAAAAGTGTTCCTCCTCGATCTGTAAACCCAACAGGAAAACTTGTTAATTCAAATAATGCTGTTCCCCCTGCTGAAGCATAACCTCCAAGCCAGAGAAAATTGACAAAACACAAAAGGAATAAAGGATATGTAAAATATTTTCCAAGAGATAAAAATCCGCTCCAAATTCCTTTTCCTGTAATTGCAGTGTAGCGACTTACTTCACGATTTACAAAAAATTGAATTAAAGAAGCAGGAAGAAGAAGTCCTACAAAGGCAAGTCCATACTTTGCAGAAAAATATGGCCACCAAATTAATTCTCCTGATCCTTGTGCAATTGCTGCCCATACAAAAGCAGGCCCCAACATCATCCATAGCCCCGGCATTTTAGGAAGTCTTTTTATCACTATTTATATCTTAGCTATATTTTTAAGTTCTTTCAATGTTGTGGCTTCGTTTACTCCTTTATCTTCTCTGATTCTTAAAAATCGTGGAAATCTTAAAGACAATCCAAGTGAGTGTTTAGTACTAACAGAAATACTGTCGGCTGTAACTTCAACTATTAAACTTGGTCTTGCCCAAACATCAGGTATCAAATCTTTCTGAGCTTCATATTCTTTTGGCATTTCTCTCGATTCTAATTTATCTAAACGTTTTTTAATCTCCACAAGCATAGCTTCTGTTAAACCTGTGCCAACTTTTGTGAGTGTCATTATTCGGTCTTCATCTTTGATACCTACTAAAATTTTACCCAGCCCAAACTGCGCTCTCTTACCTTTACCAACGAAGTAACCCATTACAATGCAATCTAGAGTGTCAGAAAGCCTACCCTCCATACCTTCTTCTTCTTTCATCTTAACCCAATTCCAGCCTGTTCTGCCTGACACATATTTACCATTTGCGCGTTTTACTACAACTCCTTCAAGCCCCATTTTTAAATATTTAAGATGTAAATTTTTAATTACATTTGGATCTTTGGTTATAGTATTCTCATCTATTCTTAATAATTTGCCATTTGTAATTTTATTTTTTAACATTTCTCGTCTTACAATGTATGGTTCATTGATAAAACTTTTTCCATCAATTAAAAGCATGTCAAAAATTTGAAATTGTAATGGAATTTCTTTTTGTGAATTTTCTATGTTATGTTTTCTTCTCCTTTGAATTGTTTTTTGAAAATCTACGAAAAACTCCCGTTTGGGATCAATCCCCACTGCCTCTGTATCTAAAATTATTTCATCTGCTTTTACATGACGTCCGAGAGTCATGAGTTCAGGAAAAGTATTTATATCAATAGCATTCATGTTTCTGGTAAATATTTTTACCAAATTATCTTTTCTTCGGTAGTGAATAAATATTCTTAACCCATCAAATTTTGGTTCAACCGAGACCTCCCCCATTTTGGAAATCATTTCAGTTGTAGAGTTAAGACGAGCTGCAAGCATTGGAACAACAGGCACGCCTATTTCAGGCTTTATATCTTTTAACCTATTACTTTTAACTAGCTCCGCGATATAACCAATATCAGGTCTAATATTGTAAGCCTCATCACCTATCCCTAAAGCATCTAAAACTGTTTTTTCAGAAAAACCTAAACGAAGTTTACCAACTGGAATTCTAGCAACATATCTAACTGATAAGGAATCAAGATTTTTTAAAAGTTCTGCAAACTTTTCAATTTTCCTGTCTTGACTGCCCTCTCCTCCATCCTTGGCTATGGTTATAAGTTTTGAATAAACATCGTGAACGGTCAACGGTGACAACGAAGTTGGTTGATTATGGTGAACAGCGGAAAATTTTTCTGCAACATTTCCTAGATCGCCAGTTTCTTTATATATCTTTGTAACAATGCTCAAGTCTTTGTCGTATGCAAGGGCGATTGACCTTGCAACCATTTTTTCAGCTAAGTTTAAAAGAATATTTTCATAATTTGGGGCTAGAATTCCAAGTGATAGATAGACAACTTCTTTGATCTCCGATCGTGAAGTTTCTTTAAATAGTTCTTTTAAGATCGCCGTAATCTCAAGTCTTGAAGCTGTCTTTTCTAATTTTTCTAAATACTTCGCAAAATCAAAAAATTTCATAACTATATTTTATGTTTATCCCATAGACTTGACAAGAAGAAGAAGTAAAATTCTCAATATAAAGCTTAAGAAAATCTGATCTCAAGTTTTTTTCCAAAAACTTCGGCAATTCTTTGAAGTAAATTCAGAGTTGGACTGACTGTCATTCTCTCAACTCTGGATATAACTGCCTGTGTAGTTCTAGCTTCTTTAGCAAGCTGACGCTGTGACATTTTTGCAGTTATCCTTTCTTTTATTAAAGCCACTCCAGCCTGAAAATCAGGCTCTGAACTTTCCCATCTTTTTTTGAAATCTGGGTTATTCATTAATTTACTAAAAACTTCATCGAAATATAACTTTTTCATAATCTGATGATATCTTACAAGATATCAAATGTCAACACAATCTTTATATCGCATAAGTGATATTTTTAGTTCTTTAATAGGAGTTTTGTTTTTCTTTTTATTAAAAATATTAACGATAATTATTTCATTTCCTACGATTGCTACACAAATAATCCTTACATTATCCTTACCTAATATTCTTACTTCCCACAGTTGCGTTCCTGTTATTTTCTTTAAATTAGGATTTTCTCGTGTTAAACCAAAAAGTTCCAAATATTTAATCTGTTTTGAAATTTTGATTTGAACCGATTTGCTTGCTTTATAAATAAATTTATCTATTGGAGATTTTCCATTTTTATCTTGGTAAAGTAAAACCTTATACATATTTTTTATACCCCTTTACCAATCATGTATGAAGAAAAAAAGAGGTAGGCAAATGCAACCATGCCTATAAAAAGTAATCCAAAAAAAATACTAATAAGACCACTCCATTCTTCATGTGCACATTTATAAATTCCCTCACCCATTAAAGTCAACCCAAATAAACTAGGAAGTACTAAGATCATATATAAAAATTGTGGGTCTTTTGGCGTCATTTTGTTTTCATCACGTATCTTGCGGATTTCGTGACTCCTTCTTTTTT
>Ga0180009_10003728_pt1 | contig 17168 bp, 14 predicted proteins | sample OS_PC_MetaG_FD_123537 | JGI IMG/M metagenome (GOLD analysis project Ga0180009, IMG submission 123537) | Groundwater microbial communities from the Aspo Hard Rock Laboratory (HRL) deep subsurface site, Sweden - OS_PC_MetaG | ecosystem: Environmental > Aquatic > Deep subsurface > Groundwater... | reverse complement strand
TTGCTCCGGCAGGGTGGCCGATTTCGTCCGGAATGGTGGCCGGTTTGCTCCGGAACGCCGGCCGATTTGCTCCGGAACATGCAACTAGACTTTTTTATGCAAATCCAAGCCTTTGTAAAGCATTGCTGCACCTCCTTGACTATTATGCTCTAAGAGGCCAGCCCTTTTATGACATCATTAAGCAGGCTTCATCTCTTCCGCAAAATATACAACAGGTGCTGTGCCCTGACTGAGGTATTGGACCTGCGCTACTGTTACCCTTAACTAATTTCCTAATCCACGCCCAGTTATCTTCAAAACTTTCTCCACTTTGCCTTTTCTAACACCGTATATCTCGTCATGAATGGAGACAACCATGCTCGCATTATTGGGGATAACCTCCAGTCGCTCGCCAAGTTGCACTTTTTTATCAGGGTCCCTGAAATAAAGAACACCGTTTTCAGCAGGGAGTCGGCCAAACCACAGGTCGGGGCGACCAATGACCAAGCCAAACCTTGGTCTCCCTTCACATAAATACCCAGGGTCATTGCGCAGATGAAAGAGAACATCAGGCGTAAATGTCTTACCTCCGGCATCGATTACCGCACGAGGTGGTGGCGTATCATAAACGCCGATTACCGTAGTCAACACCGTCAGCGAGCACTGGGCCGGTGTCATAGCAAAATTGCTCACATACATTATGTCCCCAAATATATACATACCCGGGTGAATTTCCGTTATTTCTGGGAAGTCTTTCAGAATCGGCACATTACGCAACGTTGGCGTTGAGCCAATGGCAACATCCTTAATTTCAATTCCGTTATTTCTGAGTAATTGTGCCGTGGCCGCCATCAGGGCGGGAACCTCCCGGCTTATCCGGTCAACCCCCTCCGCTGTTCTTTCACCGTGGGTGGACTCGTGGGCAACAATGCCCACCAGCTCAATGCCTGGCATACAGCAGATTTCTTTGGCTCGCTTCAAAGCAGGCTCGCCGGGAAAGACGCCGAAACGTTTTACCCCGGTATCAATCTTCAGGAGAACCGGAATCTTTTTGCCAACCGCCCGGCCGACCTGAGAAATACCTTCAGCATGCTCCACCATATCCACCACGCAGCTGAGCTTGAGCCCGCGTCGGCTTACTAACCTCTTTAACTTTTCCAGCTTATGGTGACCGTAGAAGGGATGGAGCACCATTACATCAGCTATGCCTTCTTCTGCCATGCACTCCGCCTCCTCCAGCTTGGCACAAGAGACGCCAATTGCTCCAGTTTTAATCTGCACGCGGGCTATTTCACCACACTCGTGGCATTTGCAGTGTGGCCTTACCTTCAAGCCGACAAGAGCAGCTAAACGCTGCGCCTCATTGATGTTTGCTTCCAGCTTATCCAGGTCAACGATCACTGCCGGTGTGTCCAACGTCGGGTAGCGAATGTCCTGTTTCATCACTGATACACTCTCCTCATAAGTTGCTTGAATACTGGGCTACTTGGCCTTTTTAACCGCCTCTTTATGCGACCTTACATACTCATCCCAGGGGCGGGTCCCCACAGGCAGGCACATACCCCCGTCTATTCTGATACTGTAGCCGGTAATCAACCTCGCCTGGTCTGAGGCCAGAAAGACCACGGCATCAGCCACGTCTTCCGGTTTGGGGTAATCTCCTAGGGGGATGCCCTGCCTGATTCTTTCTAGCTCTTCTTTACCAACTTGTGATAGAGACAGGGGGGTTACCACGGTCCAGGGACAGACCGCATTTACGTTGATGTGGTATGGCCCTAGCTCGTAGGCCAGCTGGCGGGTGAAACCGAGGATCGCGGCTTTGGCGGCAACATAGTTGGCTGATGAATTCTGAGTTGTCCTCTCACCAGCGACAGAGGAAATGTTGATAATTTTACCACCCCCCCGTTTCTTCATTACTGGTATTACGGCTTTCGCACAGAGAAAAGTACCACCCGCCATGATGTTTAAAAGGCGATCCCAATCTGACTTTGCCATGTCTTCGACAAGGGCAACAAATGATACCCCGGCGTTATTGACCAGAATATCGATGGTACTCCATTCTTTGACAATTTGCTGCACCATTTTCTTCACGGCTGACTCATCGGTAACATCGGCCACCGTAACCATTGCCCGCCGCCCGAGAGACCGTATCTCTTTGGCTGTCTCTTCAGCACTATCTATATTTACCCGGCAATTGACCGCGATGTCCACCCCTTCCTTGGCTAATCCCAGGGCAATAGCTTTCCCGATGCCTCTACCTGATCCTGTCACCAGAGCAACTTTACCTTGAAGTCCGGTATCCATATTGGTTAATCCTCCTTTCTAAATTCCCGAATAATGCCTTGATGAAGAGGCCCTCTTTCAGACCAATCAATTATTTCTCTGGTATTGTTGATAAACCAATTGATATTAAATTATACTCATACCGTCTGAAAAATATTCCACAAGAAGTATAATACATATATAAAAATGTGACCAGAATTTACGAGGAGAATGGAAGAAATAATGTCGAAATTGCTTTGGCAACCTTCCGCAGAGCGAGTTGAAAAAGCAAATATGACACGATTTATCAATTACGTTAATCAAGAATACCATCTTAAAATGGGCTCCTATGATGAGCTATATGGATGGTCAATTGAAAAAACCCCGATTTCTGGGCTTCTGTCTGGGAATTCACCGAAATTCAAGCTTCCCCAAAATACGACCAAGTGGTAGATGATTTGAATAAATTTCCCGGCGCGAATCATCGAGGCGCCAGACATACCGTACACCCTGAATATAAAGAAAGTGGAAATAGCCGTGGCCAATGTCATAAATGGCCGACCGGTATCAAATCGGGGCGCTCTGATTAACCCGGGGTCCCTAGATTATTTTGAAAAAATATGGACAATCCTGCAGCAAGATTGAAGTAAACCTGCATATTTTGGAACTTGACAAACTCTGCCATAACTATATAATAGTGGCATAACTGGAAAAGAGACGATTACCATGGCAGGAGATACCCATTAAGGGAGCCGAAGGGGAAAGAGACTGGATTTCAGTCAGCCTTGAAACTCTCAGGCAAAAGGACTGTCATGGTGAGCACCTCTGGAGAGACTTCAGGTAGAGCCACCGAAGGTGAGTTCCGTTAAATAGCGGAGATCTCTCAGGTAAGAGGACAGGGGCGCTAAGTTAAGTAAAGCAAGACTTAGCGCCTTATTATTTAAAAGACGGAGGATAAACGCATGAAAGGCACCACACCTTACCCCTCAATTGATACACCAGCCGCATTAATTGACATGGACATACTAGAAGCTAACATCAACGAAATGGCCCAGGCGACAGCCAAGGCCGGAATTAAACTGAGGCCACATGTCAAAGTTCACCAGTGTCCGGAAATTGCCAAAATACAACTCGAAGCTGGTGCCTGCGGCGTTGAAGTGGGCTTGATAGACCAAGCAGCGGTTATGGCCGAGGCTGGAATCAATGATATCATTGTAGCGCATCCATTTTATGGTGAGCGTAAATTTGAGAAGGTCAAGAAGCTCGTTACCAAACCCGGCCTCAAGCTGGCCATCGTCGTAGATATGGTGGAGCAGGCCGAGGAACTTTCCAAAATCGGTCAGGAAGTGGGGAAGAAAATCCCCGTACACATAAAGATTGATACCGGTATCAAGCGTTACGGTGTTCTGCCGGGCACTCCAATGCTGGAGCTGGCCAGAAAGCTCAGTAAACTACCGGGTATTGAAATTGCTGGTATTTACGCACATGAGTCTTCGGCACAAACGGTGCCGACCGATGAAGGTGTTGCTAAGGTAGCCCTTGAAGTCGGCTCCATAATGTGTGAAATGGCGCGACTCCTCCGCAAAGAAGGTTTTAAGATAGAGGACGTGTCCACCGGTGCTTCGCCGACCATCTTTGCCATCTGCCGTTGGGTAAAGGAGGGGGTGCTCAAAGAAATCACTGAGGTTCACCCGGGGCAGCGTGCCATTGGTGATATCGCCTACAGCTATTCACTTGGCTGTGCCCGGGACCGGTGCGTTCTTACTGTACTGAGTACGGTGGTAAGTACTTCACACCAGACTTACGTGGTTATTGACGCCGGCTTCAAGGCTCTTGGCGGCGAATCAATAATCGGGCGCCGGGATACCCCCGGCTTTTTCTGGAACGGAATGCCCAGTTTTGGTGCAATTAAGGGACGTGATGACCTCTGGCTGGGCAGAGTCGGTGCCGAAAGCGGCTGGGTATACTACAAAGAAAACGCCAAGAAACTCACCTTAGGAGAACGTTTTGAGATAGTGCCAAATAGCGCCAGTCTTATTCTGAATATCCATGACAAGGCCTATGGAGTGAGAAATGGCGTCATCGAGCGAGAGTTTTCCATCACGGGAAGAGGGCGTGGAACTTAACCAGGATAACGTTTTTTAGAATACAGAGGAGGTCATTAAGAATAAAATGGAAGAAACGGCCAAGAATGTAGACAGGTTAGTTACCACGGGTGCCGGTTGGGGTGGGCGTCCTGATCGCTGGATTGTACCGGCATTATATGAAAGTGCCAGCCAAAAATATGATAATAAGCCAATAAGCTTGGTCGCCGCTCAGAAGATAATCGAGCAAGTCAAAGAGGGTGACAGAGTAATCATTGTTGACCAGTTTGCTTACTACCCTAATATGCCCTACGGAGAGACTGATGGTCCACTCGGCGTGGCCAGCCTTGCCCGCGCCATCAGATACGGCTTAAACGCGCTGCCGGTAGTGGTTACTAGCCCCAAAGATATGGAGCCGGCGCGTCAGACTGTGAAAGCAGCGGGTTTAAATGTTCTGGCCTACAGCGAGGCGAAGGGATTTAAAAGTGCCGCAGCCGGGGAATTTATCTTTGACGCTACCGATGAAAGCCAAAGTAAGAAGCTGGCGGCAAAAATAATCGACGAGTGTGCACCAAAAGCTGTGATAAGCGTTGAAACTATAGGCCCGAACAATAAAGGCGTCAAGCACTCCGGTTCTGGCTATGACACCGAAGCTCAGGACAACTTACCTGACCTGGAGTACCTGTTCTACGAGGCAGCCTCACGCAAGATATTGACCATTGGTGTCATTGACCGCGGCAATGAAATCGGCAGCGGCACGATAGAAGAAGCGGTGAGGAAAATTACCCCATATGCCAACACTTGCCGGTGTCCTTGCAAGTCAGGAACTGCGTGCGCGGTGAAAACTGATATTGTTTTTCCTGCTTCGGTGTCCAACTGGGGAGCTTACGCCATATCGGCCATGATGGGATATCTGCTTAAAAAACCCTCCCTCCTCCAAGATGATGATACAGAAAGACGAATGCTGGAGGCCTGCGCCATGGCCGGTGCCGTTGATGGTATTGCCGGTCAACCCATCATGGGTGTTGATGGTGTTGGTCTGAAGGGACAGCAGGGTATTGTCAACCTGCTGCATGCTATTATTGAAAATGCGCTGAGAGGCACGTAAAATAATTCAGTGAAGGGAGGTGATATCAGTTCAACACCTAAAAGCTACAGTAAATATTGTTCGTTAAAGGAGGAAAAATGAAACGCTGGTTAATTCTACTAGTTAGTGTTTGTCTGGTTGCTTTGTTAGTGCCGTTGGCCGTTGGCTGCAAGGCGGAAGCGCCAGCTCCAGCGCCAGCTCCAGCGCCAGCTCCGGCGGAGGCACCCTATGTTAGCTGGGTCTTACAGGTTTCAGAAACCAGCTTAACAAACCCCTTCTGCATCGAAGTCGTGGATATGGCCCGTAGGGTTGCGTCACGGACCGATGGTAAATTTAATATTCGTATCTTGCTGGCCAAGGAAATTGGCATTGACCGTGACGAATTCCCCGCTGCCTTAGCCCAGGGCACAATTGACATGGCCTGGCTGTATACCCCAGTGATGGAAGGACTACATTCTTTTCTTGGCATCTTCGGCTTGCCGTATCTGACCACGGACCAGTATAGTTGCTTCAAAGCTGAAGAGGCGATCAGACCAATGTTCAACGAAGCCATAAAAGGCTCAGGCTACTTGGTGTTACCGCCAAACTGCGTTCACTTCTGGCTGCCTCAGGACTTGCTGAGCAAAGACGCCATCCCCAACTTGGCTGACCTTAGTGGTCTCCAGGTGAGAATCTGGCGCGCTTTGGACGCCGATCTGATTAAAGCACTGGGTGGTGAACCCGTTTACATGCCCATTGCCGAGGTCTATACGGCCATGCAGCGAGGTGTGGTACAAGCACTCAATACCGGCCCTCAGGCCATGGTGGAAAACTCAATGTGGGAAGTCGGCAAGCATTATTACGCCATCCGTCTTGAGCCGGGTGGTGCTTGGACCTGTGTCAATGAGAATAAATGGAATGCCTTGCCAAATGAATACAAGACGGTGCTCATGGAAGAGGGAGTGAATTATGTGAAGAAGATTCAGGGCTGGTATGACACAGAAGCAGAGAAACAAAAGGCACGTCTGGCAGACAAAGGTATAGTCATCCATGAGCCATCCAAGGCAGAGATGGACGCCTGGAGAAATGCGGCAAAGCCTATCTGGGATAGCTTTGCCCAAAAAGACCCCAAGAATAAACAGGCTCTTGACCTAGTCAAGAAAGCTCTGGGTTACTAATCATCATCAACACTGCCGAAAATGCTTAGAGGGGCAAACCGGCTGGTATGCACTAACAGTCATATTGACCGGTTTGCCCCCCACAGGTATGGGAAATGGAGCTTAAATTAGCACTTTATTCAGAAGCCTTCATTAAATATTTTTATCTTGCCTCAAAAGTAGCCGGGCAGATATTAATTTTAGGCATGACCATGATTATCACCGTTGACGTGCTGGCACGTGCCACGATAGGCAAATCAACCTTAATTTCCTTTGAAGTATCGGGGTACACTCTAGTCGCCATTGTTTTTCTGGGCTTGGCTTATACCCTCAGGATGGGAAGACACATTAAAATTGAAATACTAACCAGACACTTGTCAGACCGATGGCAATTACGGCTTGAAATCGTGGTTTTTATCATTTGTATTATTTTCATCGCCTGGTTTACCTGGATCACCTGGTCTTCAGTGGCGACGAATTACGCTCAAAAAATGACCTCTATCACCACTCTCCATATGCCCATGTGGATACCTTATTTTTTTATCCCGGTTGGTTCAGGTATGCTTGCCTTAGCTTTGGTGATTGAATTGGTTGGCAAAATAAAGGGCCTTAAATGATAAGTCTCGCTCATAATAAAATCACACAATGCCGAAATAGGCTTGCAGGGTGGGAGGAACTGCACAAGTGACGGTTACAGACCCAATTACACTTCTGATTGTCTCCTTCTTGGTATTATTTGCTTTGATGGCGATTGGGGTACCGATTGCCATTTCATTGGCCATAGTAGGTGCTATTGGCTTCTTCGTTTTTCAGGGTGATGCTAGTCTAGTTTCGCTACTTCCTTTCCGAACCTTGGACAGTTTCATCCTCACCGCTATCCCGCTGTTCATCTTTATGGGTGAGATTCTGGTCAAATGTGGTGCCTCAGAGTTAATTTACCGCGGTGCCTCCCGGTTACTTTCCTGGCTTCCAGGAGGGCTGTGGCACGCAAATATCGGTGCCTGTGCCATGTTTGCTGCCATCTCCGGCTCCAGTCCGGCGACAGCCGCCACTATTGGCACAGTCGCCATTCCCTCACTGAAAACACGAGGTTATGATACCCGCATTACACTTGGTTCTCTAGCGGCTGGTGGTACACTTGGTATTCTCATTCCCCCCAGTATTAATATGATTGTCTATGGAGTGATAGCAGAACAATCCATAGGGCGCTTGTTCGCTGGAGGCGTCATACCTGGTGTTATGCTTGCCGGTATGTTCATGCTCTCAATCATCATTAGAGTGTTAATGGATAAAAAATTAGCACCTAGGGAAGCAGCATTCAGCCTAAAGAATGTTGGCCTGAGCTTTCTAGATTTATGGCCGCTTTATGTCTTAGCCGTTATTGTCCTAGGCGGTATTTTTGGCGGGTACATGACACCAACCGAAGCTGCAGCGGTGGGAGCTTGTGCTTCATTAATCCTAGCCATAATACTGCGCCGGTTTAACTGGGGAATCCTGAAGGCCTCCCTGGCAAGCTCGGTGGAGACCACCTGCATGGTCCTCTTCATCGTTGTCGGCTCAAGCATCATGGCCAGCTTTTTTTCCAGAGCTGGAATACCTCAGGCAGTAACCGGAATGATAATTGGTGCCGGCGTTTCTAAATGGGCAGTGCTTACTTATATCTGTCTTATTTATCTCTTCTTAGGCTGTTTCATTGACCCGGTATCAATGCTATTATTGACCGCCGCCACGGTGATCCCTCTGATAAAACAAATGGGTTTCGACCTCATATGGTTTGGCGTGATATATGTTGTGCTAGCCGAAATCGGTATGATTACACCTCCCATGGGTCTGAATCTTTTCGTGATTCAGGGCATCTCCCGCGAAGACCTAGGAAAGGTGGTTATTGGCTCAATTCCGTTTTTCTTTCTCATGCTCATTGCTATTGCTCTACTCACTTTGTTTCCTTCTTTAATTCTCTGGTTCCCCAATCTCCTCTTCGGTACTCAGTAATTTAATTGAAGTGTCAAACAAGGAGGCGAAAAATGGACTGGAATATCCCAAAAATAACTGGTGAAGAGGCTACCGGCTGGAATGTTGACCGACTGGTTACCGTTGAAATCAAGACTGGCGGACGGCCGGGGCGCTGCATCATTTTTCCCCTGTACGAGGCTGCCGTAAAAACCGTTGGCAACAGACCCATAAGCTTGGTAGCTGCGGAGAGGCTTATTGAGCAGGTTAAGGAAGGTGATGCGGTGGTGCTGATGACCGGCATGGGCGCGTTGCCTTTTATGCCGCGTGGCGAGACGGATGGTCCTTCTGGAGTGGCAAGCTTAGCCAGGGCCGTCAGCTTTGGGTTAAAAGCCCTGCCTATTGTGTTAACGGCACCACGTGATTTTAACGCCGTATGCGGCGCAGTCAGGGCGGCTGGCCTGGGAATACTGGACTATGATGAAGCCAGGGCAACCACCACCCGTTGCGCCGTGGCGATGCCATTTACCGCTGTTGGCGAGGAAGCCAAAAAATTCGCCAAGGACACGATGGACAAGTTCTCTCCCAAGGCGGTGGCCGCGGTGGAAATGTTTGGTCCGAATAAAAAGGGAATAAAGCACTTCGGCACCGGGCTTCCGGTGGAGGGTTCTGGCGAAAAATTCCCCGGCGTAGAACACATTTTCCACGAAGCCGAATCACGGGGAATCCTTACCATTGGCTGTCTGGATGTAGGCAACGAAATGGGGGCTGGAGCCATTGAGGAGACAATAAGAAAAGTAGTCCCATATGCTGATGTATGCCGCTGCCCCTGCAAATCAGGCTTTGCCTGCGCGGTTAAAGCTGACGTTACTTTCCCGGCCTCCGTCTCCAACTGGGCAGCCTACGCAATCTCAGCCATGCTAGGTTATCTGCTCAAGAAACCAGAGGTCCTTCAGGATGTAGAGACTGAGAAGCGTATGCTGGAAGCAGCTGCCATGGCAGGCTCAAACGATGGTTGCCTAGGTGCTTCGGTAGCGGCGGCCGATGGCATTTACTGGGAAACCCAGCAGTGCTTCGTCCGAATACTGCGCAACATCATTGAAAGCGCCCTCTCAGGTTTCGGAATTGCCGGACAGCTGGAAAAGAAATAGTAATAATAGTAGCAAGGCAAATTCACAACCAGAGCCAGTTGCATCAACAATGTCGGAAAACGCGGTGCCCTGCACTTTAGGGGCTACGTCTACTTTGTCTAATGTAGTTGTATGGTGGGTCATCTGGGGTAAGTTGCGGGAATCGTTTTGTTCGTTGCCCTTCAACCTGCTGTTATATGATTGGGTGATTTCTTTTAGGAAGCAAGTGGGTAAGTAGATGAAGAGTACAAACCTAAAAGGGAAAGTACAAACTGTTTTAGGTTTGATTGAACCGGATGCTATGGGAATCACCCTCCCGCACGAGCACCTTTTCATTGACATGGCCTGGTTTTTTGTTGAACCCGGCGATGATGAAAAAGAATTAGCCCACCAGTCAATCACGCTAGATAATTTGAGCTGGGTTCGCTCCCATCGAATGAGCAATCTATATAATTTGCAGCCTTTTGAGGAAGAAGAGGCCATTGAGGAAACGCTACTTTTCAAGAAGGCCGGTGGCTGTACCATCGTGGAACAGACACCCATCAATATGGGGCGAGCTCCGACCAAACTGGTAAATATTTCCCGTGTCACCGGGCTTAACGTAATTATGGGGACAGGTTACTACCGAGAGACAGAGCCTTGCTGGAATGCTGATAGCGGCTGGGTGATGAAGAAGCTCAACAGCTATCAAAAAGCGAACATTGATTCCATGGACGAGGCAGAGATAACCGAGAAATTTGTTCAAGATATAATAACCGGTGATAAGGGAGTGCGTGCCGGATTCATCGGTGAAATTGGCTGCTCCTGGCCACTGACAGAAAACGAAAGAAAAGTATTACGCGCGGCTGCATCTGCCCAGCGGCAAACAGGTGCCTTAATAACAGTGCACCCTGGATTTCATGATGATTCACCCCTAGAAATCGTCGAGGTTCTTGCTGACGCCGGCGCCGATATTGCCCACACCGTAATGAGCCACATGTGCATTTCTGTTGACACTCACCTCACTCGCTGTCAACTGGCGAAAACGGGGTGCTACCTGGAATGGGACTTGTTCGGCTGGGACGACGTTTACCCGCAACGGGCCACCTTCGTTGATATACCTAGCGACCAAGGGCGCGTACGACAGATAATTGAGCTCATCGCCGAAGGGTACCTGAATCAAATCCTTGTTTCACATGATATCTGTGCCCGTATACGGCTCACAACCTTTGGCGGTTCCGGATATGCTCATATACTGCATAATATTGTTCCCATAATGCAACAAAAAGACATGACCGAAGAACAGATACAGACCATCCTCGTTGAAAATCCAAGGCGAGCCTTTACTTTCGTTTGATTGGCCACCACATTCGATGCTGGCTACTGATTTGCTTTTTTGAATTGTTTCAAAATTCGAAGAACGTAGTCTAAATCATACTTGGTGTGGTCGGCGCAGACCTGAAACCTTATTTCCTCTTCACCCTTGGGAACTACCGGATACGATAGTCCCGTTGCCAGTATGCCGTTATCTTTTAAATATTTAACGAGTCGCTTTGTTTGCCGGGTGTCCCTTACCATCAGCGGCACGATGGGGTGCTCGCCTTTTATCACCTCATAGCCCAGTTCCATTAACTTGGCCCGGAAGTAATCCGCCATTTCCTTCAGGTATTTCAGCATTTTTCTGCCGGATTCACTGTCAATGATTTCTATAACTTTTAACAGCGCACTTGCCTCAGATGGTGTAATAGGGTTTGAATACACATAGAACAGCGCCGTTTCCCTTAAATATTCCACTATCTTGGCATCCGAGACAATATATCCGCCGTTTACTCCCATTGCTTTGCCAAGGGTGCCAATGATGATGTCAATTCTATCCTCACCGGTGAGCTCGGTGGTACCCCGGCCCGTCTTTCCTACAGCACCCACGCCATGAGCATCATCGATGATGGTAAGAATCCCCTCTTCAAATTGGGTATAATATTTCTCTGCCAAATCTGCAATTTCTGGAAGCGGAGCATGGTCTCCTCTCATGCTGAAAATACCATCAGAAATTATGACGACTCTGTGGCAATTACCAAGACATTCTTTAATTCCTGATTCCAGTTCATTCATATTGTTGTGGCGATATATTTTCTTGTCTCTAGCGCGAGAAAGCCTGACGGCGTTAATAATAGAGTTGTGGTTAAGTTCATCACTAATGACGATTGTGTCCTTGGAGATCAACGGAACGATGATTCCCATAACAGTAGCGTAACCGGAACTGAATATCATACCTGCCTCTCTGCCATGAAACCGTGCTAGCTCTTTTTCGAGTTCGATGTGAGGTTGAAAGGTACCACTGATAAAGCGCGCAGCACCGGGACCAGTGCCAAATTCCCGCGCCGCTTTTCCCCCAGCTTCAATAACTTCCTTTTTCAGGGCCAGGCCAAGGTAGTTGTTTGAGTTCATCCTGATGAACTCTTTATTTCCGTATCCCTCTAGAAAATACCTGGGTCCTATATGCCCCGTCTCTGCCTCTTTCACGCCAGTAATGACCGCTTCTCTGCCTTTAAGCGAGCCGATCCTCTCCAGGTCAGCAAGTTCTTTTGCCAGTACTTTTTCTATTCTTTTTAAAGGCACCTTTGTTACCTCGTCTTAGATTAGGTATATCCATTGACGCACGGGATTCACCTGATTTAAGTTCAGATCAGGTCAAAGGAAGCTATCTCTTTACCTTTTACCTTCTCATAAACGTACTGGGCGCAGATGATATCCTGAATAGCCAGTCCGGTGGAATCAAATATGGTTATTTCCTCCTCGTTTTCCCGACCTTTCTTAGCCTGTATTACAATTTCCCCCAAATCGCCATAAATATCTGCACTGGTAATACGGCCTTGGGCTAGCGGCACGTTTATTTCTCCAGAATGGGCCGCCTGTTCCATGTCATCCACGATCACCTTCGCACAGGCTATCAAGTCCGAGTCAAGTTCCTGTTTCCCTGCAGCATCAGCACCAATAGCATTGATATGGGTGCCTGGACGAATGTACTCCTTCTTGACGATGGGTTCTCGCGCCGGAGTAGAAGTGACCACAATGTCGGCATCGGCGGCTTCGGCAAGAGTCTTCGCGAGGCCCATTTTGACAGATAAATGCCGCCCCATCCTTTCAATATATCTCTGGCTGGCTTCGGGATATTTATCAAATACCTTTACATTTTCAATTCCGGTCAGCACTTCAAGGATGGCAAGCAGCTGTGTCTCCGCCTGGCGACCTGCCCCGATTATTCCCACCGTCTTTGAATTTTTTCTCGCCATATATTTGACCGCCACACCACCCGCGGCGCCCGTCTTCATGTTGGTAATATAGGTGCCGTCCATAATGGCTAAGGGAAAGCTTGTTTTCGGGTCGCAGAGAATTATGGTGGCCAAAACACTCGGCAGGCCAACCCTGGTATTCTCAGGATATGAGCTCACCCATTTGACCCCGGCCATGCCTTTAATATAGGCCGGCATGGCCCTGAAGTCACCATGATATGCCGGTAAATCCAGGTAAATCTTTGGTGGCATGACCGTCTTTCCCTGAGCTTTCAGCCTTAAGGCGTCTTCAACGGCCAGCAGCGCTTCGGCCATCCCGAGTAGTTCTTCAACTTGACGTCTTCCCAACACCAGCGTTTTCATTTTCACATCTGGGCCTATATTGCTACCACGAAGGTCACTCATCACGCTCATGCTAAGTTCCCCTGCCTCTTCCGGTAACCGGAATCACTTTCTCCACGACACCGTTTCTGACGCCGTATATCTGGTCATGCATATTGATAACCAGCGTGGCGTTATTGGGTATGATTTCCAATTGTTCCCCAAATTTCAGCTTTTTCTCAGGAGCGGTATAATAGATAAGCCCAATCTCCGCAGACAGACGACCGAACCACAGGTCAGGACGTCCTATAACTGAGCCAAAACTGGGCATTCCTTTCCAGAAAAAGCCGGGGGTGTCACGACGGGCGATGATTGATTCAGCACCGAAGGTCTTGTACCCGGCATCAATCACCGCCAAGTCCGGGTGGGAGGTGCTCATCACCGTTACCAGCACGGTGACGGCGCAGGCTTCCTTCAAGTTGCCACCTGCCGTCATGTACATGATGTCACCAATCACACACTGTCCCGGATGAATCTCGGTGATTTCCGGGAATTTGCCTTCCTTCAAAAGACGACAGGTTGAACGGAACGTAGGTGAAGCGCCTACCGATACGTGGTCAATGGTTAACCCAGCCTGCCGGAGCATCCTAGCGTTATCGGCCATTATGGTGGCCGCCTCCAGCGCCACCTCATCCTTGCCTTCTGGCGTGGGTTTAGCCCCCATTTCATGCCCGTAAATGCCGATGAACTCTATGCCGCCAAGCTTTTTGAGCTTTCTGGCCAAGTCCAGGACGGGTTCACCGGGTGATACGCCAAAGCGTGAATTTCTGCCCAGGTCTATCTTTATCAGCACAGAGGCCTGTCTGCCCACAGATTGTGCCATTCGGGATATGATTTCCGCCTGTTCATACATATCAATCACCAAGGCCAGTTTCAGGGCTGACTGGCTAAGGAGTTTTTTCAGGATGTCCCCCCTGGGCCCGTCATAGAAATTCGGGTGGGCAATAATGATATCGTTTATCCCCTTTTCGGCCATAGCTTCCGCCTGCCCCAGCGAGCCTACTTCCACCCCACACGCTCCGGCCTCAATCTGCATCCTAGCTATGGACACGTTTTCATGAACTTTAACATGGGGTCTCAGCTTCACCTTCGCTTCAGCAGCTAGCTGAGACATCTCCTTTACGTTTGCTTCAAGAGTGTTCAAATCGACCAGTACCGCAGGGGTGTTCAATGTTGGATAAGGAACCACCATATCTGCCATCAGTGCGCCACCTCCTTCTGTATCGCCTCTTCTAAATACTATATTTCAATGAAGAGTATTTCCGTTCTTCCTCACCGATTTTTTGCGAGCTGCTTTACTGCCTTGGCTATCCTGTCCAGACCCTTCTGAATGTTCTCTAGGGAAGTGGCATAGGACAATCTGATATAGCCTTCACCATATCGGCCAAAATGAGTGCCGGGAAGAACCGCCACACCGGCTTCATTTAAAAGATAATCGCTGAGTGTCTGACAATCCACGCCGGTGTCTTTAACATTGGGGAAGACATAGAAAGCACCTTTTGGCCGTCGGCAGCTTATCCCCGGTATTTGATTCAAGCCATCAACGATTAGATCCCGTCTCTTCTTGAATTCAGCCGTCATTGCGGGAACGCTATTCTGAGGACCAATCAACGCCTCAATACCGGCATGTTGTATGAAAGGCGCCGTACAGGACACGCTGTTGGTGATAAGGCGAACCACAGGCTCAACCAGTAACGGCGGCATAACTGCATACCCAAGGCGCCAGCCCGTCATAGCGTATGTCTTGGAGAACCCGTTGAGCAGTATGGTTCGGTCCAGCATACCGGGCAGACTGGCAATGCTGAACGGCTTCCCTTCATAAACGATATATTCATATACTTCATCCGATAGAATAAGAAAATTGTGTTGCTGGGCGATTTCAGCGATAGCCCGAATATCTGTTTCCTCCAGAACACTACCGGTAGGATTTTGAGGAGAATTAAGCACCAGGAGCTTGGTACGAGGGGTAACCAGCGCTTTCAGCTCATCAATATCAAACCGAAAATCAAGTTCTTCGTGAAGCGGCAGCGGTATCGCCTTGGCCCCGGTAAAGTTTATCATCGATTCGTAAATAGGATACAAAGGGTTGGGACAGATGGCTTCATCTCCCTTATCAAGAAGGGCAAGGATTGAATAAAACATAATGGGCTTTGCCCCGGGTGTAACGACAACGCGCTCCGGGTCTATCGGAACGCCGCGCGTCTTTTGCATCTGCTTGGCAATTTCATTTCTCAACGGCATTATTCCCTGAGAGTTGCAGTAATGTGTGTAACCTTTCTCAAGCGCCTTCGTAGCCGCTTCACGTATATGCTTCGGTGTGTCAAAATCAGGCTCACCAATTTCAAGGTGCACAATGTCTTTGCCCTTGGCTTCAAGAGCCTGGGCCCGTGCCAAGACCTGAAAAGCAGTTTCAGTTCCTAGGCGAGACATCCTTTCCGCTAGTTGCATCTGATCACCTCCCGAGTTGTCTGCAATTGACCACCAAACATGGTCCGGGTGCCTATCAAGGCATTTCCGCAAATATTTCCTATGCAAACCGGTTAATTGAGTAACACCAAAGGGCTAACGCCCTAGGCGCCGAGGGCTAATCCGCACTTATCAAATTAGCCCTCTGTCCTTTTACCTGAGAGATCGCCTGTTGCCTAATTCAGGCTGCCCCTTCGGTGTCCTTCAGCTGAAAGACTCTCCAGAGGTCTTTCTACGGCAGTCCTTTCGCCTGAGAGTTTCTAAACAAAGAAATCCTCTTTGCTTTTTCCCCTTCGGCGCCCTTCATCAGGGTCTCTCCTACCGTCGTTTGCCTGTATATCATTTTTTATAGTGGTTGTCAAGTATTCCCACGAAGTTAGCCCATCAGGATGCTCACTAGTGATAGTTTTTACAAAATTTAAATCTAGCCAACAGAACAATGTAGGCCTGCCCTGAGAACTTGCCCAGATATAAGTATTAGGTAGAGACCACACGATTGCTTGTTTTGTTAAGTGCGCTGCCATTTTGCCCAATCCCGACGAAATTGTAAACAAGCAACGGAAAATCGCTTCGCTAAGGTCCACAACCAAATCCTTCCGCTTGACTTTCGGTATTACATCGAATACCATTAGGGCATGAGGACAGGGAGACCGAAGACAGGTAGGAAACCTAACAGCAGCGTCAGAGTCGATCTAGACGTTCTCCACCAGGCCCGTGTTGCTGCAGTGACCCAGAGAAAAACACTAGGACAGTGGCTCGAAGAGGCAATATTGGAAAAGGTAGAAAGAGAAAAACTCGGTGGGGGTGATTAGAGATGAAAGCAGCGCTTTATGCTAGGGTATCGAGTGAGGAGCAAGTTGAGGGCTATTCCATCGACGCGCAAAGGAGAGCTTTCGCCGTATTATGCGAGAGCCGTCAATGGACGTCGCACAGAGAGTATATAGAGGAAGGCAAGTCAGCACGAACCGAGGATATCAACAAGCGCCCCGTGTTCAAAGAAGCAATGGTCGCCGGCCTCAATCATGAGTATGACGTCATTGTAGTTCATAAGGTTGACCGCTTTTCCAGGAAGCTACGCATCACACTCGACTACTTTGATAAGCTGGCCAAAGCCGGGGTGGGCTTTGTCTCCATTGTGGAGCAGATGGACTTCTCAACCCCGTGGGGGAAGTTCACCTTGGGTATGCTGGGTGGCCTGGCGGAGCTTTATTCTGATAACCTGAGCCAGGAAACCAAAAAGGGCTGGCATGAGAGAAGAAGCCAGGGACTGTACTGCGGGACATTACCCTTTGGTGCTACCAAAGGTGAGAATGGGGTTCCGATACCTGATATGTGGGAGCGGAAGACCATTCTGAATGGGCAAGAGGTAATTGTCCGTAACTGTGAAGGGTTGATGAAGGCTTTTGAACTCGCCGAACAGG
>Ga0180009_10003727_pt1 | contig 17174 bp, 14 predicted proteins | sample OS_PC_MetaG_FD_123537 | JGI IMG/M metagenome (GOLD analysis project Ga0180009, IMG submission 123537) | Groundwater microbial communities from the Aspo Hard Rock Laboratory (HRL) deep subsurface site, Sweden - OS_PC_MetaG | ecosystem: Environmental > Aquatic > Deep subsurface > Groundwater... | reverse complement strand
GACATCACTCGTTTTAGCCATTTCACTTACGGCTTTGTTAAGCGCTTGCGGGAAGGACGAGAGTGCTGTTCCGGAAGTCCCAGCCCCCGCAGCGCCCGAAGCGGCGGCACCTGCTGCAGCGCCTGAGGCTACGATGGCTGATCCTGCGCATGGTAAGAGCGTCTTCAACAAAACCTGCGCGATGTGTCATGCCGTGGGTGCTGCCGGTGCCCCGAAACCGGGCGATCAAGCCGACTGGGGGCCGCGTATCGCACAGGGGACGGATGTGCTCTACAAGCATGCGACTGAAGGATTCACTGGCGCTAAAGGCGTGATGCCTGCGCGTGGCGGTGCATCCACGCTGAGCGACGACGATGTCAAAGCAGCCGTGGACTACATGGTTGAGCAATCGAAATAATGATCAGGTAAACGCTATTGCCGTGTTGTGAATGGAAAAACGGGGGAGATGCAGATCTCCCCCGTTTTTATTTTCATATCCGGCAGCCGGGATTCAGTGGCGATGATGCATATTGCGATTGAGCGACTGCACCAACTCAGGCGTGACTTGAGTGAATGGCAGCACCTTGCCGCCACGGCGGCGGGCAAATGCATCTGCCGATTGCCGAGCAGAAAAAGCGGGCAGGTCGGCATCGCGCATCGGACCGAGGGCAGTCGAGCCATGTACAAAAAAGGCATTGCCAGCCTCGACCCATTGCCCGGTTTCAAAGTCAGTGACATAGCTGACGGCAATGTCTTCCAGGGCGTAACGTTTATTGTAACGATCGGCCCTGTTCAGGAAGGCGAACAGGTCTATCGGCGAATCAAAGTAGTGGGATGCACCATCCTTGAAAACGGTCTGTGCGGCCCAGCGCGGAAAGCGGGCCGGGTACATGCCGCATACCGGGCAACGCGCATCGGCGGGTATCGACTTCGGTGCGTGCCTCGGCAGACCCGATGAGGCATCGTAGGGCGTTGCGGGTGCAACGATGCAAAGCTCGTTTGTGATCCGGTCGACGCCGCGGGTGGTCTGCCTGCCAAGGGGCAACAGCAGGGAGGCAGCGATTGCGGCCGCAAGCACGATGCCCGCCAGCCATGACAGCTTCGTCGGCGCACGCATCAGGCGATATCTTTGACCCCGAGCATGGGGTCGTCAAGCAGGATACGGATCAGCCTTTGCAGGTTGTCTTCAGGGAGTGCATCAAGGCGCGTAATTGGATCTGCATGGATGCGGCCGGCTGCATCGTGGAAGTGATTGGGGAAGGTTTCAAGCTCTGGATGGAGCGGGGCGGTATCGATGCCGGATTCGGCATCGCCATAGCGCCAGCGCAGCGAATAGGCATCAGCGGCAGCATAGCGCACGTCCAGCGTCACACCATTCTTCAGGCGCACTATCATGGCATCCTGCTTATGTTCAACCGGTGCTTCGAGCGCATCGCCAAAAGCGGCATCGATTGCCGAACCGAGTTCAAGATGAAGGCTCATGACTGGTTCGCTTTTTTCAGGCGTTCGCTGACGACCGCACGAACCATTTCCCGAGTGTCGTCAAGAATCCGGGCTGCGAGATACTGCTCATAGGCGGGGTGTTCTGCCACCGTGCCGTCCTGTATTTTCTGCAGCAGAGCCGCCTCATCTTCTGCGGCATAGGGTTTGAGCACGGCCTGTCTGTTTTCGCGCAGTTCATAGGCCAATCTCGACAATGAATCGATTTCGGCGGCTTCGTCTGGATCAAGATTTTCAAAGAATTTTGTCATGGCGTTCAATGAATGCTGTCGTGAAGCACACCGCCATCGAGCACCACCATGTCAGCGCTGATATCGGCGAAACGAGTGACTTTGCCGCCATATTCGGCGGCAAATTTCGCGGCATCGGCTTCCAGCGCAAAACTGGCGATCGTCGGTCCCATCGAGCCGTCCCGCTTGCTGCCATAGACATACCAGGCAGTTTTTGCATCGATCCAGTGACCGCGTGGTGCGTCCCAGTCTGCCTTGCCCATGTCCTGCACAAACACGCCGCGCACGGCCCTGACCTGTTCGGGATTGAGAATCATGTTGAACATTTCCACGGTATCGCAGAAGTAGTCCGGTTCGGTCTGCCCGGCGAAATGGATCTGTGCCTTGGGGCCGGGATAATCGGCGAGCAGCATGCCATCGAGGCTACAGGACGTGCCCCGGTTGATTTCCAGTGGCGCCACCGCGGTTGGCGTTGCGGACGGCCCGCAGGCCGTCAGCGCGACCACAGCCAGCGCGGCGAGAACAAGGGTGGGGCGTAACAGATTCATTTGCGAAATCTCCAGGTTGCAATAGCCAACGGTGCCGCAATCCAGCCGAGCATCACCAGACCCAGCAGCCAGGGATTGGCCAGAGTGGGCGGAAAAACAGTGGCCAGTCCGTACATGGAACGCACATCGGCCAGGGTAAAGATGTTGAGGATACGGAATACATCGGCGGGATTCGCCAGCAACAGATAGGGGAAGATGTCACCGCCCCATTGGCCACCGGAGGCGACCAGCGCGCCGAGCAGCAGCAGGTCGAACACCAGCACAAAGAAAAACCACATGGCGATCGCGAGTCCCGACGCGCGGGTGCGGTCGGCGGCGAACACCGACAGCATCACTGCCAGGCTCAGAAAAGCACAGCCCAGCAGCACCGAACTGAGCATGAAACCAAAGTAATGGATCAGGGCATTGAAATCGAGCTGGGCCGACAGCAGGATCGCCACCAGGCCAAATCCGGCTACGGTGGAGAAAGTCAGCGCGGCAGCCAGGCCGAAATATTTGCCCAGCAGGATTTCCAGACGGGTGATGGGCATCGACAGCAGCAGGTCGAGCGAGCCGCGTTCGCGTTCGCCGACAATGGCGTCGAAGCCCAGAATCAGTGCAATCAGCGGGATCAGATAAATGACCAGGCTGACCAGGCTGGCGATGGTGACATCGATCGACTGAAAGCCGACGGCGCCTTGTTGCGCCGCGCCAAAATAGGCGATGACCAGCGCGAAGGCGGTGGATACCAGCGCCACGGACAACACCCAGCGATTGCGGATGCGGTCCCAGAATTCCTTGCTGGCGATGGTGACGATTTGTGCGATTTCCATGCGCGTTCTCTTAATCCGAAAAGCCGAAGAACACGTCTTCGAGCGAGGGTTCGCGCACGCTCAGGTCGCGCACCCGGCCATTCAGCGTGGCCAGCGCTTCGATCACGGCCATTTTGACTTCGCGCTGGCATTGCACGGTCACATGATCGTCGTGCGCCTCGATGGCCCCCACCGGCAGGTGGCCGAGCGCAGCACGCACCGCCTCAAAATCTTCGGGTGCGACGCGCACGGTAAACCACAGCGGCAGGTCCATCTGTTCACGCAAGGCCTGTACGGTTCCTGTGGCCTGGATTTTTCCGGCGGTCATGATCGCCAGTCGATCCACCCGTTCCTGAATCTCGGCGAGGATGTGCGAGGTAATCACCATTGTCACGCCTTCACTGCGAAGCTGGCGCAGCACGGCGTAAAAGCTGCGGATCGCTTCCGGGTCGAGGCCGGTGGTGGGCTCGTCGAGAAACAGGATGCGCGGCTTGCCGAGCAATGCCTGGGCAAAGCCGAGGCGCTGGCGCATGCCCTTGGAGTATTCGCGCACCCGCCGCTTCGCCGCCTGCGCCAGACCCACGCGTTCGAGCGCCGGGCCACATTCTTTTGCTGACACGCCTTTCAGGCGCGCGAAGAACTGCAGCGTTTCCAGGCCGGTCAGGTTGTCGTACAGCACGACATTTTCCGGCAGGTAGCCGATGCTGCGCCGCACGCTGCGAAAGTCGCCGCCGCTGACCAGCGCAGCATCGATCCGGATTTCGCCCGCGGTGGCGGGAATCAGACCGAGCATCATCTTGAACAGCGTGCTTTTGCCTGCGCCGTTGTGGCCGATGAGACCGAACAGTTCACCGGCGCGGATGTCGAGGTCGACCCCGTCGACCGCATGGATCGGCCCGTAGTGCTTGTGCACGCCGCGCGCGACGATCACCGCTGGTTTCGTTTCAGTTTGCATGGGAAAAATAGCGGCCAAGCCAGGGGCTCCAGTCAGGGTGGTGCGGCTTCATTCGCGGTTTGGGATCGACGACGCTCGGTGCCCGCAGCAATGGAAATTGCTGGCTGACCAGGCGCAGCGTTTGCACCGCCGGACTGGCCAGCAGCAGCTTCATCATCGGGTGTTGCCAGGAGAGCCGGTCGACCAGATCGTTGGCCTCGTACTGCACGTCGCCGATGCCGTCGCCGTCGCGGTCCCAGCCCACATAATTGCTCCAGTAGTTGCCTCCACCGGTACCCCAGGCGACGTCCCGGCTTGCCACGTACTTGATCTGGGTACGGTTCGAAACGAAGTCGTTGCCTTCGACCTGGTTGCGGTAGGAACCGGCTGCCAGGTGCACGCCAATGTTGTTGTCCACCACCCGATTGTTGCGCAGGATGTTGTACTCGGCATCGTAGATGAAGAAACCGCGCGTATTGCCGGCGACAATATTGCCCTCGATGACCGAGTCCTGGATGGTCCGCAGCATGATGCCGTGGTCGGAATTGCCCCAGGCGCGATTGTTGCGGACCACCTGGTTGCGGGTCATCATCAGCGCGAGTCCGCCGCGGTTGTGGTACGAATCGTTGCCTTCCCACACGTTGTTGTGCGAGTTCATGTAGTGAGTGCCATAGCGAACATTGTGGATGCGATTATTGCGGAACATCGCATGGTGCGACACATCGACGTAGATGCCGTCGCGCACGAAGCTGATGTTGTTGCCGATGATCTGCGCGCCTTCAGTGTTGTAGAGCTGGATGCCGTTGCCGCGCCGGGGAGATGGGTAATCGCGCTTGCCGGTGATGACATTGTTGCGGATCTCGACGTTTTTGACCGTCTCGATATAGATACCGAACAGGTTGTAGGTCAGGTCGCAGTTGCGCACCACGGCGCGATGTGCGCCCGGCTGGATGTAGATGCCGGCGTTCTGGTCGATCAGGCTATCGCCCGAATCGCGCACGATCATGCCCTCTATCACCACATCCTCGGCGGTGATCCGGATGGTGTCGCCTTGCTTGCCGCCGCTGATCGTCGGCCGATTGATCCCGACCAGCGTCAGCGGCTTGTCGATCAGCAAGCGCTCCTTGTAAGTGCCGCGTTCCACACGCACCACGTCGCCGGGCTGGGCTTGCGCAATGGCCGCAGCGATGGACTGACCTGCCTTCACCGTCAGTTCGCCGGCCCAACCACTCCCTGCTGCCAGCAGGCAGGGCAGGGCGACAAGAAAAGATCGCCAGACCCTTAATACAGCCATTGCAGCGAAGGCAGGCCTTGCAAAAAGTCCAACACACCCGCCCCTTTCATGATCATGAATAAAACAACGGTGATCAGCAGGTTCTTGAACGCAACATAAGAAGCCATGTCAGCCCACGATGCCGGGACCAGATTGCGCCCCCACCATGGGCCATCCTTGACATAGGGTTTGCAGCGCATGCGCACCACCAGTTCGTACACGCTCCAGGCCAGCCACCAGCCCAGCACGATGCCGGGGCCGATACTGCCCGCCGCGCCGAGCACCCAGACCCAGGTCACCAGCACCATCAAGGCAAGGCTGCTCGCCTGTAACAGGCGCGGTTGCTCCAATGCCTTGCGGCTCCAGGGGAACAGGTGATCGAAGAACTCCTGCCCGATGAAGGCGGGCAGACTTTGCCACGTTGTGGCAGCCGGCGCTGGAGCTGCGGCGGCCACTGCAATGGGAATGAAATAACCATTCGCACCAATCGCGGTCAGCGGCTCGCCGGCCTTGGTGCGGCGCTTGCGTTCCTGCGCCAGCGGCGGGCAGGCATGATCGTCGTAATACAGCACCTGGCAGTCCAGACACAGCAGGCATTCGCGCTGGTCGATGCGACCGCTTTCGTCGATGGCCTGCGAGCCGCAACCAACGGCGCACGCAGCGCAGGGGCCGCATTCCTGTTTGCGCTTGAGCCCCCACCAGCGGAAAGTGGAGGGCACCGCCAGGGCAGCACCGAGTGGGCACAAATACTTGCAGAACGGGCGCTCGAAAAAAGCCGAGGCGACGAACAACACCATCCAGAACGTGACGAAGGGCCAGGAGCGATTCCATACGCCGACCAGGAAAGTGGTTTTGAACGGTTCGATTTCGGCGAGTTTCTCGGCCAGCCCGATGGAATAAAAGGAAACCGCGAGCAAACCGGCAAAGATGCCGTATTTGACCCACTTCAGGCGATCATGCCAGCGTTGCGGCAGCAGGTGCCGCTGATAGCGTTTCAGCCCCAGTTTCCCGCCCAGCTTGTAGACAATCTCCGAGAGCGAGCCGTAGGGGCACATCCAGCCGCAGAACATGCCGCGCCCCCAGAAAAATACGGAGACGATGATGAATATCCAGAATAGGAAAACGAACGGATCGGTCAGGAACAATTCCCAGCGCCACTCGAACAGAATCGCATGGAACCAGGTCAGCACTTGCGTGATGGACGGCACGGCCAGCAGGTAAAACCCGACGAAGCCGATCGACGTGGTCCACAGCAGGTATTTCGGAATGTCCTTCCAGCGCTGATCTTTCATCGTCGAGCGCCGCACCAGCTTGTCGCGCAACGCATACACCGTTCCTGCTGCGGTGAGCCAGAGCAGGAACAACACAACCTCGATTTTGCGTGCCTTCCATACCGTCACCCAGGTCGCTTCCGGCTCGATGATTTCCGGTCGACCGCCCTCAAGATAGCGGCCGGGCAACCAGTATTCGCGGTCGAAGTTGACAAAGGTGCGGGCGCCCGTCTGCCGGTCCATCTTGTTGGCCAGAAATACCAGGCTCCAGGGATAGGCACCGCTGAATGTCGGCGAGCGGATGATGAAGATGGCCGACTCGTGGTAGGACGGGGCACCGGCTGCCTTGATCCCATACAGGTTGAGATAATCCAGATCGCGGAAGGTGGAGGTGTCCATGTCCTGCGCCACCTGCACCCGGTCATAAATTCCCCCGCGCACAAAACCCGATCCCTTGAACGATTCCACCCCGCTGGCGATGAGAAAGATCGCATGTTCATCGGGCTTGAGCCGGGACATCAGGCTTTGGTAGACGGCATCGCCGAGCACGTTGCGGCCCACCGCCGGGGCATTGAGATAACCAAAATGAATGTCGATGTAGGGTTGATCCGAGCGTGGCATGCCAACTTCCACGGTATTGACCTTGAGCCGCTGGACGCTGCCATTTTTGACCAGCGCATCCCAGTCCAGTTTGCCCTCCATTGGCTTGAATTTTGCCGGTGGGCGAACGGTGGGTTCGATGATGCCCACCTGCCGTGCAATCGCCAGACCGCTGCGCAGAATGACCTGGTTCGCCGCAATCACCGTCACGGTGGCCCCGGTGATGGCATCCAGGCCGATTACGCCTTGCCCCGGACGGCCTGTACCCACTTCGATTTTGGCGCCGACAAAATTGCCGACGTACTGTTTGATGAACTTGGTGAGTTCCGATTCTGGAATACCCAGCAGCAGGATCGGCTCGGAGTGCTTCAGAACCCGGACACCGGTGACGATGCCCTTTGTATCCATGCCGATCAGGGTCACCACCGGCTTGCCCGAGTAGGCGGGGATGTCCACGATATCCGTGGACAGGAATACGTAGCCGATCAGCTTGCGGTCGTCTTTTTCGTCGTGGTTGTTTTTCTTGTCGGCATCGTTTTTCTCGCCATTCTCGCTCTGGTAGGCCTCGACGTAGGCAGGCTTGCCCATGCGGTGGGAGAAACTGTCGGCGCCAGGCAGCACATCCTTGCACGAGACATAGGCGCAGAGATCCGGATCGGTAGACAGCTGTACGGGGAGGGGCGCCTCATAGGATGCACCCGGTTCAGCGGCTGCAGTCAGCCCACTGGAACAGAAAAGAAGCGTCGTCAGAAAACGGACGAAAAGCACGGAAACAGATTTCATGGAAAGCCCGCAAATTGCCAAGTGGTATCGGCGATACCTGCAGATCAGGCGCCAATATGAGCGCGCCCAATTATCACGCCCAGAATGACCTGATTATAAACGGACAAATCGCCCCTCTCCAGAATTAGAGAGGGGCAAGTGTGCTGCTCAGGCCTCGACGATCATGCGGGTACGCATTTCCAGGTGCAGCGCGTGGCAGAAGTGGGTGCAGTAACACCAATAGACCCCGGGTTTGTCGGCAACGAACGTCACCGACTGCGTCTGCTGCGGATTGACGATGAAGTTGATGTCGTACTTCGGAATCGCGAAGCCGTGGGTCAAGTCCTCCACCTTGTCCAGATTGGTCAGGATGAGGGTCACCTCATCGCCCTTCTTGAGCTTGAACTCCCGCAGGCTGAAGGCCGGTGCCTGGCTGGTGAGCTTGACGGTCACCTTCTTGCCAGTGCGGAAAACGCCCGATTCCGCAGGGTCTTTGATTGCCAACGGGAATTCATCAAGATTGTAGATCTGACGCGTCTTGATGATGTCGCGACGAACCACGATTGAATCGTGCGGCTCGGAGAGCACCGAATGGTCATGCACCAGCTTCATTTTGTCGCCGCTGATGTCGATCAACTGTGCAGTTTCGGCATGCAGCGGTCCCACGGGCAGGAAGCGGTCCTTGGAGAACTTGTTGTCCGAAACGAAGAAGCGGCCATCCGATTCCTTCGTTTCGCCCATTGAAGTGAAACCGTGTCCCGGCTGGTAATGCACGTCAATGCGATCCAGCACCACTTTGGCAGTCTTGTCGCCCTTGAACGCCTTGATCGCCGCTTCCACGTTCCACTTCACGATCTGGCTGTCGAGGAACAGCGTAGTGTACGCATTGCCCTTGTTGTCGAAACCGGTGTGCAGCGGCCCAAGGCCAATCTCGGGTTCGGCGACCACGGCGTCGCGGGCTGTGGGCAGTTCGCCGTCGAACCATTTCAGCACCAGGGCATGTTCGATCACCGAAGCCGTCGGCGACAGCTTGCCGGCACAGGCGTAATATTTTCCGTCCGGGGTGATGTTCACCCCGTGCGGGTTTTTCGGAATCGGCACATAGCAGGTCAGCGCGGTTTTGGGATCCGGATTGGCGGCCTGGGTACCATCCACCACCGGGACCTTGGAACTGCCGTAGGTGCGCGTCTTGCCAGCCTTCACGGCCTCTTCGATGCGGGCCACGTTGAAGAACAGGCAGCCGTCCATCTCTTTGGCCATCATGTCCTCATAGTGGACGCCCATTTCGGTGTTGTACTGATTGGTTGCCGCCAGCTTGCCATCGTAGGAGGTGGCCACCAGATCGCAGTTGCCGTCGATCAGCACCTGCCAGCGCACTTCCATGGTGTTGGAATCGACGCAGCTGAACAGCGACTTGTACTTGTTGCCGTCTTCCATCTCGCGCCCTTCATTGGGCAGCGGAATCGAGAACTCGGCACCACAGAACACGCGAGTGGTGTGATTGATGTTGGAGTCGACCGGATCGCGCTTGTCGGTGAAGGTGCCGTGGAAGCCCTGGATATTGGGCAGGTCGGTGATCTTGTCGCATTCCATGGTGTCCATGCGGACGCGCGCCAGCCGGCTATGGATCTTGTCGTTGACGTACATGTACTTGCCGTCGTAGGTGCCGTCGGTATAGGACTGGTGCACGTGGTGGGTGTCACCGGTGGTGTATTTCGGCATGCCGTTGGGCTTGGTGCCGAGGATGGCCTTGGATTCGTTGGTAATCCCCCAGCCCACCAGGTTATCCATGTTGAAGACCGGGATGCTCTTCAGTTGACGACCGGACGGCAGGCCGTAGATGCGCACATCGCCCGAGTGGCCGCCGCTGCAAAATGAGTAATATTCATCGAGTTGACCAGGCGCCACCTCGTACGGGCTATGACCGGAAGCCTTCGCACCCGCGCTCGGGGCGGCTGCAGTGGGAGCCGATTCCTTGTTGCAGCCGGACAAGCCGACCGACAAACCCACGCCGGAGAGACCTACCAGTGCGGTGGTGTTCAGGAATTTTCGACGGCCGAGGTCGAGTTTCGTGTCGGGTTTTTTGATGTCGTCCTGTGTCATGATTGCCTGGCTCCCTTTTTCTGATCAATTGAACATTGCTGCCGGTTGGTGCATTTATGGCAAGTCCATCAACCTGAATCTGATGGAAGCCCGAATAAAAAAGCACGCTGCGACATTATGCCGCATTCGCACTATAGCAAACAGGAAAAGAAGATGCGATGGTCTCAATAAAATACCGGCCGGAATTCAAATGCCGGAAGCAGAATAACTACCCATTAAGAGGTAGGGTGGGTAGTTAATAAGCTATTGTTTTATATGTGCTTGCCTTGAATGAAATGGCGTTTCCAAATATTTAAAATGCATTGGAGGTATTTTCCTTGGATCAGGCACATGCGCGCGTATGAACGCTAAACGCGGATTTCTGCAGCATTCCTTGCTGCTCAAGCTGGGCGGCGCGGTGGCGTTGATCGCCACTTTCGCCATTCTCGGCATGGCCAGTTCGGGCATCATCGCCGAGTCGGCTCAGGGCAGCGGCGAAGCGATCAACCTGGCGGGAAGCTTGCGCATGCAGGCCTACAAGATGACCAGTCTTGCGCTGTCGGCGCGTCTGCCGGAAGGCGGCGATGTCTCGGCGCCGTTGCGTAAGACTATCGATGCTTTTGAGGCCACCCTCACCGATGCGCGCATCACCTCAGTGATGCCAAAACAGGCCGAAACAGACCTTGCAAACAGTTATGTGAAGGTGCAGCAGACCTGGCAACGGATGAAGCCGCATCTGCTGGCGGAGGCGGGCGGCGGCGCGCTGTCTGTGCCAGACAGCGCTCTGCTGTTGGAGGAGGTCTCGCTGTTCGTCGACGAAATCAACAATCTGGTCAAGCTGATCGAACAGGACACCGAAGCTAAAATCCGGGTGCTGCGCATGGTGCTGGGCGCGGCCTTGCTGATGACACTCCTGGTCGGTGCGCTGACCTTGATTTTGGCACGCAACGACCTGATCCTGCCGCTACGCGACCTGCTGTCGTTTGCTGCCAACGTTGGGCGCGGCAACCTCGCAGTGCGCACCGAGCATACCGGCAGCGACGAATTGGGCCGCCTGGGCAAGGCCTTCAACCATATGGCAGAAGACCTCGCCAAATCGTATCAGCATCTGGAAGCACGGGTGGTGGAAAAGACCGCCGAACTCACCATCGCCAACCGTTCGCTGGAGCTGCTTTATCACTCCATCGCCCGGCTCTATAACGGGCCTGTGGCGCACGACACGTACGCCATTCTGCTGAAGGATCTGGAAAGCGTGCTGGGTGTCGGGCACGGGATGGCATGTCTGGTGGAGACTGGTGAAGAGAAGGCCCGGGTGATCGCCAGCACGCTGCATCCGGAGAATGGCGATGCAGACATGTGCGGACTGATGAGCTGCGCCGAGTGTCTGGCACATCCCTCGTTGGAAACGCACCCCATGCAGGATGGACGCCGCATCCTGTCGCTTCCACTCAAGGACACTGAACACAACTACGGTGTGCTGCAACTGGAGATGCCGCCCGGCAAGGAGCTGGCGCAGTGGCAATTGCAGTTGCTGGATGCGTTGTCGCGCCATATCGGCATTGCCATCGGCACCGCGCGGCGCACCGAACGGGGTCGCCGCTTGTCGCTGCTGGAAGAGCGTGCCGCGCTGGGGCGCGATTTGCACGACTCGCTCGCCCAATCGCTTTCCTACATGAAAATCCAGGTCAGCCGCCTGAAGCCGCTGATCGACAATCCGCAGCGTCGCGACGAGGCCAGGGAGGTACTGGAGGAATTGCGTGAAGGCCTCAATAGTGCCTATCGTCAGCTACGCGAACTGCTGACCACTTTCCGCTTGCGCATCGAGGGCGAAGGGCTGGCTAGCGCCTTGCAAGCCACCGTGACCGAATTCACCAACCGCGGCGACATTCCGATCACACTGGATGTCCATCTGGCGGGCTGCAAGCTTACCCCCAACGAAGAAATCCACGCCCTGCAAATCGTGCGTGAGGCCCTGTCCAATGTGCTCAATCATGCGCAGGCACGCCATGCCCAGGTCAACGTGAATTGTGACAGCGATGGTTCGGTATCGGCCATAGTCACCGATGATGGGGTCGGCATACATGCGGCCGCCGGCATGCACCATTACGGCATGTCCATCATGGAAGAGCGCGCGCAAAATCTGGGCGGTCGGTTGAGCGTCGAGAATCTGCCCGATGTAGGTACCCGCATTACGCTTCGCTTCACCCCCAGCACCCGGCGTGAAACTATCATTCCCATTCAACCTCACTACGCAGACCCTACTTGATGAATACGGCATCTCCCCAAACCATCCTGATCGTTGATGACCACCCCTTGTTTCGCAAAGGCGTCATCCAGTTGATTCAGGCCGAGGCGGCATTCCATTTTATCGGCGAAGCCGCCAGTGGAAAGGAGGGCATACAACTGGCGCAAGCACTGCATCCGGACATGATTCTGCTCGATCTGAACATGAAGGACATGAACGGAATCGAGGTGCTGAAAATCATCAAGGACGCCGATCTGGATTCGCGCGTCATCATGCTCACCGTGTCGGATCATGCCGAGGATCTGATGGCCGCATTACAAGCGGGAGCTGACGGCTATCTGCTCAAGGACATGGAGCCAGAAGACTTGATGCAACAACTGGGGGAGGCCGCACGCGGCAAAATCACCATCAGCGAAACCCTGACGCAATTGCTGGTGACCTCGCTGCGGGATAAAAATCGGCCCACCAGCCTGACCGAGGCCGGTCTGACCGAGCAGGAGGGCCGCATCCTTGAACACCTGATCGAAGGTAAGAGCAACAAGCTGATTGCCCGTGATCTGGGCATTGCCGAAGGCACCGTAAAGGTTCACGTCAAGCATGTGTTGAAGAAGCTCAACCTGCGGTCTCGGGTTGAGGCAGCGGTTTGGGCAGATCGTTGCCGTCGCCAAATCGGTTGATGATGTTTGCCCCATGAGCGCCTCCCGACTCATCCGGCCCTTGGTCTGCAGTTTCATCACACTTGGATTGGTCGGTTCGCTGTCCGCCGGCAACTTCGATTTCCAGCCCCTGCCAGGCTCTGCCTATGGCCTGGAAAGCGATGCCGACATCGATACCCAGCCTTTCCTCATTCCCACGGATTACCAGCAACGTGTCGTATCGAGCGAGCGCGACCTGAATCTGTACGTGGGTTCGGACATGCCCGACATGAATACCGTCAACGAAACCGGCAAGCACGCCAGTCGTTATCTGTATCGCACGCATGAAGTACGCCCTGGCGCGGTCGGTAACGACCGCAACGCACGTCGAGTCGATGGCGGCAGCGGGGGCGCCCTGTCAGTGGTCGACCTGCACACCGGTGTGGCGCGGGAACTGGTCGGACGCACGGACTGGGAGGCGCTCGATGGCCTGGTGTGGACGCCCTGGCAAACTCTGCTGTTTGCCGAAGAAATCGTCAACGCCAAGCGACCTGACCCAACTGCGCCGAACGCGACGAGTGGGTTGGTGTATGAACTCAAGCTCAAGCCAAATGATCCATCAAGCGTGGAAAGTGTCAGTGCGCGCCCGATGCTCGGCGCCTTGTCGCACGAGGGGATCGAGGTCGACACCCAGGGCCAGGTTTATGTCATTGATGAAGTACGCAACGGGTCCATCTATAAATTCGTGCCGGATCGTTATGGCGATCTTTCCAGTGGCCAGCTGTATGCCTTGAAAGTAAGCCACCCGAGCAAAACAGGCGACGCCGTATGGGTCGCGCTGGACATGGCCCAGGTGCAGATCAGCGCGCGAGAAGCGGCCCAGGCCAAGGCCGCCACGGAATATTGCCGGCCCGAGGACATTGAGCGTATTGGCGCGGTTTTATACGTGGCCTTGACCTGCGAAGACGTGGATGATCCGGCCAACAAGCAGGGGGCCGGTGCCATTCTGGCGGTGACGCTGAAAAATCGACCCAACGCGCGCTATGTCGTGGCGCCCGGCAAGAATGTTGCGAGGGAAGTCCGGCCTGGCTTGGGTAGGGCAGGGGTGACCGGCTTTGCACACCCGGACAATCTGGCCAGTGGCCCTAACGGCACCTTGTGGATTGCCGAAGACAACGAATGGAGTGATATCTGGGTCTTCGATCCGAATTCAAAGGACGAAAATGGTGACGGCTACCCGGATGGCGTCAGCCTGTTTGCCTCGCTCAAGGACAAGCCTGCCGAAGCCACCGGCATCAACTTCGGGCCGGATTTCAATACCTTGTTCGTCAACATCCAGCATTCCGGTACCGGCAACGATAAAACCCTGGCTATCACCCGGCACAACAGGTAAATCTCAAGCGGCAAGTTTGATTTAAAAGCTTGGCCGTGCAAACGTAAAGCAAGGTAAAGCAGAAACCCGAACTCTCTCGGCATCATGCTGATTTTTAAAGGAAGTTAAATACAAAAGGTCAGAATGGCTTTCGCCCCTCAGGCTCCGCCCAGCCTTAAGAAAAAGGGCTTGAGGTCGATAAATTCAGTACCGCCTTTTCCCCGAAAGTGTCATTTTTCATGAAATTCACCTTTCCGCTTGTTCTGGCCGGCGCGTTGATGTTGCTGGCAGGCAGCCTCTGCCGTGCAGATATGCCCGTTCTAACGCTCAACGACGCCAACGAGCCGCCATTTACAACAGCCGATCGGAATGGGTTTGTGGATGCAGTTGCCATTGAGGCTTTCCGCCGCGCGGGCGTTCAGCTTCGACTGGTCAAACTCCCGGCTGAACGTGGGCTGATCAATGCAAATGCGGGTACTGAAGACGGGGATCTTACACGTATCGCCGGGCTGGACACGCTGTATCCAAACCTGGTCCAGGTGCCAGAAAAACTGATCGACTGGGAGTTTGTGGCTTTTGGCAAAAGCCCAACGCTCCCGGCAAAAATGGATGTGCTACGCAACCAACCCATTGGACATATCCGGGGCTGGAAAATCTACGAGAACATGCTGGCCGGTTCGGCCACCGTGGTTGAATCTGATGACGCAGAACAGTTGTTCCGTCAGCTACAACTCAACCGTATCGATGTCGCGCTCTATGAGCGCTGGCTTGGCGTGGGTTTGCTCAGGAGGCAAGGCATCAAGGGTGTTTATCCGCTGGAACCCACCCTCGCCAAACGCGAAATGTACATCTACCTGCACAAGCGCCATGCAGCGCTGGTTCCCAAAATTGCCGAGGCAATGCGGGCAATCAAGGCTGAAGGTCTGTATGACAAGCTCTACAAGGAAAAGGTGCTCTCGCTAGCAGTCACCGCCTCTAAATGAATCGGCTTGCTTTTACCCATTCCCTGAAATCGCCGCTGGCACGGCGGCTGATCATCGCCATGATGCTGTTCAGTGCGGCCGTGACCCTGGTGACGACTGGCTATCAGTTATACCGTGAATACCAGCGCGACATTGCTGGCATCGAGACACAATTTCGTCAGATAGACAGCGTTCATCTGCCTTCGCTGACGCAATCCGTGTGGGCCACCAACAGCAAGGAAATCAAGCTGCAACTCGAAGGTATCCTGCGCGTACCTAACGTCGTCTACGCGTCTGTGGACGATAACATTTCATATCTGATGGAAGTCGGCCAGCGCGAAGACCAACACGTGGTTGAGCGCCAGTACACAATGCAATACCAGCATCTGGGGCAGCCACGAGAGATCGGCACCCTGGTTGTGGCCATTTCTCTCGACAACATCTATGCGCAACTTGCGCGCGATGCCACCCATGTTCTTGTGAACAATGCATTGCACACCTTTCTGGTGGCGCTTTTCATCTTCACCCTGTTCTATCGCCTGATCGCGCGCCATCTGGCCGATGTGGCCGACCATTTGCGTAGCGCCGATCCGGTTCTGCATGACGCGCCGCTTGCCCTGGCGCGCCGGCCCACATCCTCCCCCGATGAGCTGGACGTGCTGGTGGATTCAGTTAATAAATTGCAGAACAAAACCCGTTCCGCTTTGAATGCATTGCAGGACAGCCAGGCCCGCGTACGGCTGGTGCTGGATTCCACCTCCGAGGCCATTTTTGGTACGGATACGCATGGTATTTGCACTTTTGCCAACCCCGCCAGCCTGCGCATGCTGGGCTATGTTCACGAGAGCGACCTGGTTGGCAAGCCGATTCATGAGTTGATTCACCATACCTATCCCGACGGGCGACATTATCCGGCTGATGAGTGTGCAGTTCGCGTCGCGACCCGAGCTGGCCGCGAGCACCATTGCAACGATGAATACCATTGGCGTGCCGATGGCACCAGCTTCCCGGTGGAATACTGGTCGCGGCCCATGTACCAGGATGGCGAGTTGATTGGTGCAGTGGTCGCATTCAATGACATTACCCAGCGCAAGCTGGCTGAAGAAGAACTGCATCAGCTTGCCTACTATGACCACCTGACCGGCCTGCCCAACCGCCAATTGTTCAATGACCGCCTGCATCAGGCTATTGGCAATGCAAGCCGTCGTCATCGAATGGTTGCGCTCATGCTGCTGGACCTTGACCGTTTCAAGGTTGTTAACGACACCATGGGTCACGAAGCAGGGGACATCTTGCTGCAGGAGATTTCCGCACGGCTGAAGCGCAGCGTACGCGTGAACGATACGGTCGCCCGTCTTGGCGGCGACGAATTCGCGCTTATCTTCACCGACGTCGAAGAAAGCAGATACATAGGGCAATGTGCCCAGAAGGTGCTGGCGCAATTTGATGCCCCGACTATTATTGGCGGCCGTGAAGTGTTCAGCGGGGCCAGTATTGGCATTGCGATTTACCCGTCCGACACGGTCGATGCCGATGAACTGCTGAAATATGCCGACTCGGCCATGTATCACGCCAAGGAACAGGGCCGCAACAATTACCAGTTCTATTCCCATGAAATGACGACCAGCGCAAACGAACGGCTGCAAATGGAAACCGATCTGCGTCGCGCCATCGAATTCGAAGAGTTCTTGCTGCATTACCAACCCTTGGTTGATGCGCGCAACGGGCAGCCTACCGGTGTGGAAGCCCTGATACGCTGGCGCGACCCCTCAGGACAATTGATACCCCCGCTTCAGTTTATTCCCCTGGCTGAAGACACCGGGCTCATCGTGCCTATAGGAAAATGGGTACTCGAGACCGCATGCGCACAGTTAAGACAGTGGCACGATGCCGGTCACCCAGCGCTGACCATGTCGGTTAACGTCGCCACGCGTCAATTCCGCGATGTGACGTTTGTGGAAACAGTCCGCCAGGCCATTCAGGAATCAGG
>Ga0180009_10003726_pt1 | contig 17181 bp, 14 predicted proteins | sample OS_PC_MetaG_FD_123537 | JGI IMG/M metagenome (GOLD analysis project Ga0180009, IMG submission 123537) | Groundwater microbial communities from the Aspo Hard Rock Laboratory (HRL) deep subsurface site, Sweden - OS_PC_MetaG | ecosystem: Environmental > Aquatic > Deep subsurface > Groundwater... | reverse complement strand
TATAATTGGTATGATAAACCAAAGAGTGAATACAAACCAACAATCAAAGCATCTAATCTGCCAGACAACATCAAAGATGTAGATAATAGTATTTTAAAAGAAGTAATAGAGTGTGAGAATGTTAGACCCTTAGGGTCTAACAAGTGCACAGGATCAGGCGTATTCCGTCTAATTCCAACAGAACTAAAATTCTACAAAAAGATGAATCTTCCTCTACCGCGTCTATGTCCTGATTGTAGACATAGAGAAAGAATTAAACAAAGAAATCCTTTAAAACTCTGGAAAAGGAAATGCATGAAGAAAGGATGTCATAATGAATTCCAAACAACATACTCACCAGATAGAAAAGAGATTGTTTATTGCGAGAAGTGCTACAATAAGGAGGTGGGGTAATATTATACTATGCTTTATAAAACCCAAGGAATTATTATAAAAAAATCAAATTTAGGAGAATTTGACCATCTCATAACTATTTATACCAAAGAATTTGGTAAAATTTTACTTAAGGGAAAATCTACTCGTAAGAATCAAGCAAAACTTAAAGGTCATTTAGAACTTTTTTTAAATAGTTGTTTAATGGTTGCTCCAGCCAGGGGATTTGATATTATTACTGGGGCAGAAACTGTAAGAAGTTTTTCTTATCTTCATAATGATTTACTCTCTTTATCAGCTTCTTTCTATTTATCTGAATTAATTGATAAACTAATTCCTGAACCAGAAAAAGATGATCAAATTTGGGATCTTATTCTATATTCTTTCCAGGCAATTAATAATAAAAATAGTGATACTAAAATTATTGTTAATAATTTTGAAAGTAAATTATTAGAGTTTCTTGGTTATGGAAGTAAACAAGAAAATAATCTTGATTCTATCCAATCTATTTTAAATGAAAAAATAAATTCAAAATATTTTTTACAAAAAGAGTTTGATTTGTTAATATAAGACTAATGGAATTAAAAGATTTAAAAAGAAAACTTTATAAACCAGAATCTGATTTTGAAGAAAGATTAAAAGTACCAGAACTTTTTGAACCTGAAAAAGAAAGAGAAAAAAAATCTTCGAAAGAATGGGAGAAAAAAGAAAAAAAACTATTTTCACTTTCTTCTGGGCAAAAAAAATACTTACTGATTGGTTCAATTTCAATAATAGTTGTTTTTCTAGCAACAGCTGGATTTATGTTTTGGCGAGGATTAACTTCTTTTGATATAGATAATGTTAAATTAGAAATAAATGGTCCAGAAAGAATTATTAGCGGAGAAGAAGTTGTTTATAAAGTCAAATATCAAAATAACACTAAACTTTCTTTAAAAAACATTAAACTAATATTTTATTATCCTGAAGGATCAATTCATTTAAGTAGCGATAATTTAATTGAATCTTTGAATTTAGCTGATTTAGAAGCAGGACAAGAGAATCAAGTAGAGTTTCCAGTTAGGATTATAGGGTTAAAAGATGAAATAAAAAAAGTTTCAGTTAGATTGAGTTATGAGCCAGGAGAAATTACTTCTGTTTTTAATAATCAGGCAGAATTTTCAAGCGAAATAATTTTAGTTCCTTTAATCCTTAATTTTGATATACCTAAAGAATTAGTTAATGGACAATTATTTGAGTTCTCTTTAAAATTTTTAAATCAATCAGATGTTTCATTTAATAATCTTCAAATAAAACTGGATTATCCTTCTGGATTTAATTTTAAATCATCTGAACCTCAATCATCAGAAGAAAATAATATTTGGACTATAGGGGAGATAGATGCTGGAGAAGAATTAGAAATTTTCATAAATGGAGATATTCAAGGAGAAGAAGGTGATAGTAAGCCTTTTAAGGCTCAGGTAGGGATTTTAGATAATGATCAATTTATTACATATTCTGAATCAATAAGTGCTTTAAAAATTTCATCATCTCCGTTATCAGCGATTCAAACGGTTAATGATTCGTCTAATTATATTGCTGAAGCAGGAGAAAAATTAAATTATCAAATAAATTATAAAAACACTACGAACGTAGGAATTAGAAGTGTTGTTATAACTTCAGAATTAAAAGGAAATGCTTTAGATTATGAAACTTTAGATTTAAAAGATGGTTCTTTTGATGGGAATTCACAAACTATTACATGGAGAACAAGTAATTTACCTGAATTAGAATTTTTAGGTCCCGGACAAGAGGGAAAAGTTAATTTTTCTGTTAGAGTTAAAAAACCGCTTCCTATAAATAATTATAACGATAAAAATTTTGAAATAATCAATAAAGTTAAAGTTGATTCTTTACAAGCTCCATTATCTTTAAAAGATATTGATATTGCAGGTCAAAATGAAATATCTGTTAAAATCAAAAGTCAATTAACTGTTCAGGCTCAGGCGTATTATAAGGATGATCTTATTGCGAATAGTGGACCAATTCCTCCAAAAGTTGGACAAACAACTACTTATACAATTAAATTAAGATTAGTTAATTCAAGTAATGATTTAAGTGACGTTAAGGTTGAAGTATTTTTACCTCCTCATGTTAAATGGATTGGTAATTTTAATCCTACTAATTCCAATTTAGAATATAATTTTAATACAGGTCAACTTATTTGGGATATTGGAAATTTAGCTTCTGCTACAGGAATTCTTTTACCTGTTAAGGAAGTTGCCTTTCAAGTATCAATAACTCCTGGATTAGCTAATGTCGGTCATTTATTAGAATTAATTGGTCAGTCAAAAGTTTCTGGTTATGATAATTTTATTAGTTCAGAGATAAGTGGAACTGATAAACCAATTGACACTGATTTACCCGACGATTTAACTGTCAGTAGTAGTCAAGGAATAGTTAGTCAATAAATAAAAATTATATGATTACTATGGAAAAAATTGTATCTTTATGTAAACGTCGTGGATTTATTTTCCCTTCATCGGATATTTATGGTGGCTTTGCTGCTATTTATGATTATGGACCTTATGGCGTAGAGCTTGCTAATGCAATAAAGAGAGAATGGTGGAAAACAATGGTTCAATTAAGAGATGATATTGTTGGATTGGATTCAGCTATTTTTATGCATCCTAAAATTTGGGAAGCAAGTGGACATGTGTCTGGTTTTTCAGACCCTTTAGTTGAATGCAAAGATTGTCATACTCGTTCTAGAGTTGATCATTTGTTAGAAGAAATTGGAGTGGAAGCTGATGAAAAGATGTCTGAAGAAGAAATTAATAAAATATTTTTAGAGAATAAAGAAAAATTAAAATGTCCTAATTGTGGTAGAAAAAATTTTACTGAAGCCAAAAAATTTAATTTATTGGTTAAATCTAATTTAGGTAATTTTACTGACGACTGGGATAAAAAACCTGTTTATCTTAGGGGAGAAACATGTCAGGGAATTTATGTTAATTATAGAAATGTTTTAGATTCAACAAGAGTTAGAATTCCATTTGGAATTGCTCAGATTGGAAAAGCTTTTCGTAATGAGATAACAGCTCGTCAGTTTCTTTTTAGAACGCGTGAATTTGATCAAATGGAAATGCAATATTTTGTTCATCCTGATAAGGAAATGGATGAATATGAGAAGTTAAGAAAAGCTCGTTGGCAATACTATTTGGATTTAGGTCTAAAAAAAGAACATTTGAAGTGGAATAAGCATAAAAATTTGGTTTTTTATGCTAAAGCGGCTTATGATATAGATTACAAATTTCCTTTCGGTTTTAGCGAGCTTGAAGGTGTTCATGCCCGGGGTAATTATGATTTATCGCAGCATACCAAATTTTCTGGCAAAGATTTATCATATGTTGATTCTAAAACCGGAGAAAAATATATTCCTCATATAATTGAATCATCAGTTGGTGTTGGTAGAACTGTTTTTGCCGTTTTAACTGAGGCTTATACCGAAGAAAAAGTTGGCAAAGAAATAAGGTTAGTTATGAAATTTCCTAAAAAATTAGCGCCAGTTAAAGTAGCAATATTTCCTTTATTAAGAAACAAACCAAAATTAGTTAAAAAAGCAAAAGAAATTTTTAATGATCTTAAAACAGATTTTGTTTGTGAATTTGATGACAATGGAAATATTGGAAAGCGTTATCGCCGTCAAGATGAAATTGGAACCGTTGTAGGAATTACAGCGGATTTTCAAACACTAGATGATAATACAGTTACTATGAGGGACAGAGACACTATGAAACAAATAAGAGTAAAAATACCAGAATTAAAAGATGTTGTTCAGAGAATCATTAAAGGGGAGAATTTTTTAGAATTAGGCAAACTTGTTAAATAATATGAATAATTTTAAAAAAACAACACTTAAAAATGGATTAAGAATTATTACTGTTCCTACTAAAAACACTAAAACAATAACAGTCTTAGTTTTAGTTGGAACCGGTTCTAAATACGAAGATAAAAATATTAATGGGCTTTCTCATTTTTTGGAACATATGTTTTTTAAAGGAACCAAAAAAAGCCCTAATACTATTAAATTAATTGGGCCATTAGACAAAATTGGTGGAGCATATAATGCATTTACTTCACAGGAATATACTGGCTACTGGGCTAAGGTTGATGCTAGTCATTTAGATTTAGTATTAGATTGGGTTTCAGACATATATTTAAATTCTAAATTAGAGCAAAAAGAAATTGATTTAGAAAAAGGCACCATTCTTCAGGAATTAAACATGTATTTAGATAACCCTATGCGTTATGTGTCTAATCTTTGGACTGATTTACTCTATGGAGACCAACCAGCTGGCTGGCAAATTATTGGAACGAAGAAAGTGATTAAAGGAGTTAAAAGAAATGATTTTGTTACATATCTCCAAAACCATTATTCTTCCAAAAATACGATTATAGCCGTTGCTGGAAATATTAGTCATAAAGAAACGATTAGCAAAATTAAGAAATATTTTCAAAAGATTAATGATAACAAAATAAAAGATAAATTGTCTGTTGAGGAAAAACAAATAAAACCTGAATCATTAATTTATTACAAGAATACTGATCAAACACATTTAATTTTAGGAGTAAGAGCTTATAATATTTTTCATCCAGACAAATATGCTTTAGGTTTATTGGGAGTAATGTTGGGAGGTAATATGAGTTCTAGGATGTGGATTTCTGTTCGTGAAAGACAGGGTTTGGCGTATTATGTTCACACAGGGGCAGAAACAGATACAGACACAGGGTTTTTAGTCACTCAAGCTGGAGTTGATAATCAAAAAGTAGAAAGAGCTATTGAAACGATTCTTAACGAATATAAAAAGATTAGAGACAAAAAAATTAGTCTAGCTGAATTGAAAAAAGCTAAGGATTATATAAAAGGATCATCTTTAATAGGCATGGAAGCGTCAGATGAGCAGGCCTCATTCTATGCTTCTCAAGAACTTTTAACGAATAAAATTTTGACATTAGAAGAAAAATTCAGTAAAATAAATGAAGTAACAGTTAATGATATTCAAAGAGTAGCTAAAGATATTTTCAAACCAGAAAAACTTAATTTAGCCTTAATCGGTCCATTTAAAGACAAAAAGAGATTTGATAAATTATTGAAAATTTAAGATGGATAATAATTCACGAACAATTAATATTTCCACATCAACTATTTTTAGGGTTGTTTTGATTTTATTAGGATTAGGCTTTTTGTATTTAATCAGAGACATTCTTATTATCGTTTTTGTTGCAGTTATTATTGCTGCAGCTATTAATGGTCCTGTTAGTTGGTTACAAAGACGTAAAGTTCCACGAATTCTTGGAGTAATTTTTATTTATCTTCTTGCTTTATTGCTTTTAGCTTTAATTATTACTTTAATTTTTCCTACTTTAGCTGAACAAATTAGAGAATTAACTAACAATTTTCCTGAATTTATGAATAAAATCGGGTTGAATGTTAATGAATTATGGGGCAAATATGAAATTGAAGGTAATTTGCAGAATCTTCTTTATAAAATAAGTAGCAGATTAACAGAAGCAACCTCAAGTTTTTTTGCTACCATCATTAGTTTATTTGGAGGTTTATTCTCAGCTGTGATTGTCTTAGTTATTTCTTTTTATTTAGCAGTGCAAGAAAAAGGAGTAAGGAAGTTTTTAATTTCATTAACTCCAGAAAATCATCAGCATTATCTTTCTGATTTAATAGATCGTATTCAGATAAAAATAGGGAGTTGGTTAAGGGGTCAATTATTATTGATGCTCATTATTGGGTGTCTAACATTTATCGGATTATATTTCTTAGGAGTTCCTTATGTTTTAGTTTTAGCATTACTTGCTGGACTATTTGAAATTATTCCTTATGTTGGTCCAATCATTGCTGCTATTCCAGCAGTTATATTAGCTTTTCTAGTTTCTCCATTCTTAGCTTTAATGGTGGTCATTCTTTATGTTGTTATTCAACAGCTCGAAAATTATGTTATTGTTCCTCAGGTTATGAAAAAAGCAGTTGGTCTGAATCCAATTATTATTATTGTAGTTATGCTTATTGGAGCTAAATTAGCAGGAATTCTAGGTCTTATTTTATCAGTTCCATTAACAGCGGCTGTAGCAGAGTTTTTGAAAGATGTTAGAAAGAAGGACGCTTAATTTTATTTATTTGTTGGTTATAAAATTCCGTCCTTGTCAAAATGGACGGTTTTTATATACAATAAGGTTATGACCTTATATATCATAGCTACTCCAATCGGTAATTTAGGTGATTTATCTTCTCGAGCATTAAAAACTTTAGAAGAAGTTGATTTAGTACTTTGTGAAGATACACGAGTAACCAAGAAAATACTAACATCTTTTCAAATACCAAAACCTACAATAAGTTATCATCAGCATAGTAAACTAACCAAATCAAGATATATTTTAGAAGAGATAAAAAATGGGAAGAATTTAGCTTTAGTTTCAGATGCGGGTACTCCATGCATTAGTGATCCAGGAGCGAAATTGATTGATTACTTACTTGAAAATCTGCCAGACTTAAAAGTTATTTCCATACCAGGTCCATCAGCTTTAATATCTGCATTAAGTGTTTCAGGATTTTCAGCTGACAAATTTATTTTTCTAGGTTTCCCTCCAATTAAGAAAAAAAGAAATAAATTTTTTCATGAAATTACTGATATAGAAAAAACAGTTGTTTTTTATGAATCAATTCATAGGATTATAAAAACATTAGAGAATTTAAAAAACGTTTTAGATTCTGAAAGAAGAGTTGTAGTTTGTAGAGAATTAACTAAAAAATTTGAAACGATTTATAGGGGGAATATTGAAGAAATTATTGAACAAATTAATTCATTGCCTAAAGAAGAATTAAAAGGAGAATTTGTTATAGTTATAGAAGGTAACCCCCGCCGAGCGGGGTAAAAATATGAAAAAGAAATTTTATATCACTACTCCAATATATTATACTAATCAGGCTGCTCATGTGGGAACAGCTTATACTACTGTGGCAGCTGATGTTTTAGCTCGTTATCATCGTAAATTAGGTGAAGATGTCTTATTCTTAACTGGCACAGACGAACATGGAGAAAAAATTGCTCAAGCAGCAGAAAAAGCAGGCAAGACGCCACAAGAATTTGTTGATCAAATATCTGAATTATTTAAAAAAGCATGGAAAAAACTAAATATTTCTTATGATGATTTTATTAGGACAACAGATGAGAAACATAAGAAAGGAGTAGAGAAATTTTTATTAAAATTAAAAGAAAGCGGAAAAGTTTATCAAGATGAATATAGAGGATTATATTGTGCTGGCTGCGAAAAATTTATTACTAAAAAAGAATTAATTGATGATAAATGCCCTGACCATCAAAAAGAGCCAGAATTAATTTCTGAAACTAATTATTTTTTTAAATTAAAGGATTTCCTTCCTCAAATAAAAGAATTGATTGAAAGCGATAAAATAGTAATTGAACCAAAGGAACGTAAAAAAGAAGTTTTATCTTTATTAAAACAAGATTTAGGTAATTTTTCTATTTCCCGACAAAATGTAGAATGGGGTATTTCTTTACCTTTTGATAAAAAACAGAATATTTGGGTATGGGTTGAAGCTTTGCAAAACTATATCACTGCCATTGGCTATGGAAATGATTCTAAAGAGTTTAAAAAGTATTGGCCAGCTGATCTTCATCTAATCGCTAAGGACATCGTTAAATTCCATGCTATTTTCTGGCCAGCTTTGCTTTTAGCTACAGGATTAGAATTACCGAAAAGAATCTTTGTTCATGGATTTTTTACGGTAGAAGGGCAAAAGATGAGTAAAACATTAGGCAATGTTATTGATCCGATTTATTTAGTTGATAAATATGGAGCAGATGCAGTTAGATATTTTCTTTTAAGAGAGATTTCTTTTGGAAGTGATGGTGATTTTAGCATTAAACGTTTGGAGGAGAGATATAATTCTGATTTAGCTAACGGATTAGGTAATTTAGTTAGTAGAGTTTTAACTTTATCAGAAAAAGCCGGCGTCATTCTGAGCAATAGCGAAGAATCTGATAAAGAATTTAACTCAGAAATTAAATTAGCTCAGGAGAAGTACAAGAAAGCGATTGAAGAAATTAAATTTAATGAGGCCTTAGAATCAATTTGGCAATTGATTAGTTTTTGTGATGAATATGTCGAAAAAAATAAGCCGTGGGAGATTAAAAATGATATAGAAAAATTCAACGGCGTTATTTCTAATTTATTAATAGCGATAAAAGAAATTGCTGATTTATTGGAACCGTTTATACCGGAAACTTCAGAGAAAATCTTAAAACAAATTAAGCAAAACAAAAAAACCAAGGCATTATTCCCACGGTTGTAATATTGAAAGCTATTTTAAAAAGCCCCTAGCGGGGCTTTTTTATTTCTTAACTTTCCGATACGTAAGCAATTACTAGTATCACCGTAAAATTTTTGGGAGCTCTTCTTATTTGAAGAGCTCACCGTTTATCGTGTTGTTATTTATTACAAGATTTACAAACAGGTTTTTTGCTTTTGCCATTGCCTTTTTCTTATTCAAAGTTTTTAGCACTTCAATTCTTCTTTCTTCTGATCTAAATCTGTCTCTCATTTCAGTACCCTCCCTTCCGATAATAAATTTTACACGGATTAACTCCTAATCTATTATACCATATCTCTTTAACTTGAAAATAGGTTTTAAATAAGCTACTATAGATAAATATGAAAAAACCTCTATTAATAGACACGCACGCGCATATTAATTTTAATGTTTTTAAAAAAGATGGGGATAAAGTAATTAAACGTGCTTTAGATGAAAATATTTGGGTTATTAATGTAGGCGCGCAATATAGTACTAGCAAACGGGCTGTTGAATATGCTGGAAAATATAAAGAAGGTGTTTATGCTATGGTTGGCCTACATCCAAGTCATGTTTATAAAAAAACAAAAAAAGAAGATGAATGGGAAAAGGGAGAAGAAAGAGAATTTGAGGAATTTGACGTTGATAAATATATTAAATTATTAGAGAATCCAAAATCTATTGCTGTAGGAGAAATAGGTTTGGATTATTATGATAATATTTCTGAAGAAGAAAAAGATAAGCAAAAGCAGATTTTTATAGAACAAATTGAATTAGCTCAACAGATGAACAAACCGATTTCTTTGCATTGCCGTAAGGCCTACGATGATTTAATTGAATTATTAACCATGTTTAATTCCGGTTGTGCTTATTGTCCACATTCTTGTTCTCCAGAATTAAGAGGTATAGTTCATTGTTTTATGGGACGTTGGTCTCAAGCAGAGAAATTAATGGAAATGGGATTTTATATTAGTTTTAACGGATTAATTACTTATGCGCGCGATTATAATAAAGTTATTGAAAAAATGCCTTTAGATAAAATTGTTTTAGAAACAGATGCGCCTTATTTAACTCCAGAACCTCATCGCGAAAAAAGAAATGAACCAATTTATGTAAAATATGTAGCTGAAAAAATAGCTGAGATAAAAAAAGTAAGTTTTAAAAAAGTTGCCGAGCAAACAACAAAAAACGCAAGGGAATTACTTGAGATATAAAAATATGAAATATAATCCGCAAAAAATTGAAAAAAAATGGCAGAAGAAATGGGAAGAAGAAAAAACATATCAAGTTGATTTGGATAAGGTAAAAAAACCATACTATAATTTAATGATGTTTCCTTATCCTTCAGCTGAGGGATTACATGTTGGAAATATGTATGCCTTTGTTCATAGTGATGTTTATGGACGTTTTATAGGTCTTCAAGGCTATAATGTTTTTGAACCAATTGGTTTGGATGGGTTTGGTATTCATTCTGAAAATTATGCTATTAAAATAAAAGAACATATTAAAGATGTTTCTTCTCGGACTGAAAAGAATTTCTATAAACAACTTCATATGATTGGGAATGCTTATGATTGGACTAAAACAGTTGAAACATATAAGCCTAATTATTATAAATGGACTCAATGGCTTTTTTTGAAAATGTATGAAAAAGGATTAGCTTATCGTAAAAAATCGTCTGTTAATTGGTGTACAAGTTGTAAGACTGTCCTTTCTAATGAGCAAGTTATCTCTGGTAAATGTGAAAGGTGCGAAGCTCAAGTAGAGAAGAAAGATATGGAGCAATGGTTTTGGCGCATTACTAATTATGCAGAAAAATTATTAAAAAATTTAGATTGGATTGATTGGAGCGAAGATGTTAAAACAATTCAAAAGAATTGGATTGGTAAAAGCGAAGGTGCTTTGGTTAAATTTAAAATTAAAAATTTAGAATATATTCTAGAAGTGTTTACCACTAGACCAGATACTTTATTTGGTTGTACTTATATGGTTGTTTGTCCAGAACACGAGTTATTAAGTAAGTTTCAATCAAAAATTAAAAATTATTCAGAAATAGAAAAATATATAAAAAAATCAAAAATAAAATCAGATATAGATAGGACTGATTTAAATAAAGATAAAACAGGGGTGGAAGTAAAAGGATTAATAGTTATTAACCCAGTAAATAATAAAGAAATTCCTTTGTATGTAGCTGATTACGTTTTATCTGGTTATGGTACTGGAGCAATTATGGCTGTACCTGCTCACGATGAAAGAGATATGGAATTTGCTAAGAAATTTGATTTAGACATTATTAAAGTTTTAAAAACAGATGAAGAGTGTTTTGTAGGGGAAAGTATTTCAATTAATTCTGGCTTTTTAAATAATTTAGAAACTAAAAAAGCAAAAATAGAAATAATTAAATGGCTAGGAAAGAAAAAACTAGGTAAAGGGACAGTTAATTATCGTTTGCGCGATTGGTGTGTTAGTCGTCAAAGATATTGGGGACCACCTATTCCAATGATTGAGTGTAAGGATTGTGGATGGGTGCCAGTTCCAGAAAAAGATTTACCAGTTCTTTTACCTGATATGAGTGATTTTCTACCAGATGGATCAGGTAAAGGGCCTTTAAATAAGATTAAAGAATTTGTTAATACTACTTGTCCTAAATGTGGAAGTCCAGCTAAAAGAGAGACAGACGTTTCTGATCCTTTTGTTGATTCTAGTTGGTATTATTTACGTTATCTTTCCACTGAATCTAATAATCAGGCTTTAGATAAAAAACGTCTTAAAAAATGGATGCCAGTTGATATGTATATTGGTGGCAAAGAACATAGCGTCTTGCATCTTCTATACTCTCGTTTTGTAACTATGGTTTTACATCAACTAGGATATGTTCCAGAAGAAGAACCATTCAAAAAATTTAGAGCTCACGGATTACTTATTAGTGAAGGAGCTAAAATTAGTAAATCAAAAAGTAATATAGTTAATCCAGATAAATACATTAATCAATACGGAGCAGATGCAGTAAGAATGTATTTAATGTTTTTAGGAGATATGAGACAAGGTGGAGATTGGCGAGATAGTGGCATTGAAGGTATGTATAGGTTTATGGTTCGGATATATAAGTTAATTGATAAGGTTGATGATAAAAAACCAGATGATCAGTTAATTAGATTATTGCACCAAACAATCAAAGGTGTTCAGAACGACTTGATGCGTTTAAAGTACAATACGGCTATTGCTAAGTTAATGATTTTAGCTAATAAGATTCAAGAACTTGGTTGTAATAAGGAAATTTTAAATAAATTTGCTGTAATACTTTATCCTTTTGCGCCTCATATTGCTGAAGAGATTTGGGAGGTATTAGGAAATAAAAAGAGTATATTTAAAGAAAAATGGCCTAAATATGATAAGAAATTAATTCAGGAAAAAACTTGGGAGTTAATTATTCAAATTGATGGTAAGGTTAGAGATAAAATAGAAGTGAAAAAAAATATTTCTGAGGAAGAAGCAAAAAAAATAACCTTATCTCAGGATAAAGTTAAAAAGTGGCTTGGTAATAAAAAACCAAAAAAAATAATTTACATTAAAAATAGATTAATTAATTTGGTTGTTTAGATTTAGAAACCAATGAAAATAATAAAATTTAATTTAGCTGGAAATTGGCAAGATTTAGATTATAATATTATTGAAATAGCCGCAGGAGTTATTCAAAGAGGCGGTAGTATTGTTTATCCAACTGATACTGTTTATGGTTTAGGCGTTAATGCTTTGCGAGAAGATAGCATTGAACACCTTTTTAAAATAAAAAAAAGACCAGAAACAAAACCAGTTCCGATTATAGTAAGAGATATTGAAATGGCGAAACGACTTGCCTATATTAATAAAAAGCAAGAAAAAATATTAGAATCTGTTTGGCCTGGCCAGGTAACTGCAATTTTGGAAAAAAGAGGAATTGTTTCAGATATTTTAACAGCTGGTAAAAGAACAGTTGGGTTAAGAATTGCTGATTGTGAATTTACAAAATTATTAATGGAAAGTTTAGAAGAACCAATTACAGCAACTTCAGCTAATTTTTCAGGTGAGCCTTCTTTAATACGTTCAGTAGATGTAATTAAAATTTTTAATAAAGCACATCCTCATCCCGATTTATTCTTAGATGCAGGGGATTTACCTGAAAGTCCTGCTTCAACAGTTTTAGATTTAACTAGTCAAAGTCCTAAAATTACACGCGTTGGTCCAATTAGTAAAAAAGATTTAATGGAAATGTTGAAATAAAAATTGTGCCGGAGGAGGGAGTCGAACCCTCAAGGAGCAAGCTCCATACAATTTTGAGTCGTACGCGTCTGCCAGTTCCGCCACTCCGGCTTACTTGTATTTTCTATTAAAATTGCCTTATTGTCAATTTTTTTATATTGGATTATAATATAATCAATGGCGCAAATTATAGCTTTAGTAAATCAAAAAGGAGGCGTTTCTAAAACAACAACAGCAATTAATTTAGCTAGTTATTTGGCTGCTTCAGGCAAATACGTGCTTTTAGTTGATATTGATCCACAGGCAAATGCAACTTCAGGGATTGGTTTTGATACTCAAACATTGCCATTAAGCTTATACCACTCTTTAATAGGAGGATTATTGCCTGAAGAAATTATTCGTAAAACAAAACTTTTTGGTTATGATATTTTTCCATCTAATTCTGATTTAGCAGGAGCAACAGTTGAATTAGTTAATATGCCTAATCGAGAATTCAAGCTTTATGAATTACTTCGCCATATTAGGACTAATTATGATTATATTTTAATTGACTGTCCTCCAAGTTTAGGACTTTTAACTATTAATGGATTAGTTGCTGCTGATGAAGTTATTATTCCTGTTCAGTGTGAATATTATGCTTTGGAAGGATTAGGACAGCTTTTAAAAACAATAGAACTTGTTCAGGATAATTTAGGTAGTCCTATAAAAGTTAAAGGAGCTTTGTTAACTATGTACGATAAAAGAAATCGTCTTTCTAGACAGGTTCGTAAAGAAATGGATAGAAATTTTGCTGGTTATGTTTTTGAATCAATTATTCCGAGATGTGTCAAATTAGCTGAAGCGCCAAGTTTTGGTCAATCAATAATTCAATATAATCCTCGTTCTAAAGGAGCTAAAGCTTATCAGCGATTAGCTCAAGAAATAATTAATCTTGATAAAAAATAAAATTATGATAAAAACATTAGGAAGAGGGCTTCAATCTCTTATCCCTAAAAAACAATCTAAAATAGCCAGTTTGATGAGAAATCAAAGTGAATCAGTTGATTTTGGCAGGCCTAAAAAAGATAGTATTTTTAATATTGAAATTGATAAGATTAAACCAAATACATTTCAGCCACGTAAAGAAATATCAAAAGAAAGTTTAAAAGAATTAGCTGACTCAATTAAAGAACATGGAGTGCTTCAACCATTAATTGTAACTAAAATTGAAAAGCCGACTGACAGAGGACGGGATGTAGAATATGAATTAGTTGCCGGCGAGCGTAGATGGCGTGCGTCTAGAATGGCTGGATTACCTCATGTTCCTGTTATTATTCGCGGAAGCTCTATTGCTAATAAAAGATTAGAAATAGCTTTAGTGGAGAATATTCAGCGTGAAAATCTTAATCCAATAGATTTAGCTTTAGCCTTTAAACAACTTCGAGATGATTTTAATTTAAGACATAGGGACATTGCTGATAAAGTTGGTAAAAGTAGAGTTACTATAACTAATGTTTTTCGTCTTCTTACTCTGCCAAAGAAAGTGCAAGATGCAATTCTTAATAATAATATTAGCGAAGGACATGGTAGAGCGCTTTTAATGGCAAAGCCAGAAGCGCGTATGGTCCTTTTTAATGCAATTGTAAAAAATAATTTAAGTGTTCGCCAAGCAGAAGAAAAAGCAAGAAAAGTTGCTCTTCCTAATAAACTAAGAAGTCATGGCCCTAAAAATATGCTTTTTAAAAAAATAGAGAAAGAACTTGCAGATGCTTTAGGACGTCGTGTAAGTATTCTCAAGAGAGGCGATAGTAATTATATTAATATTCAATTTGCTGATCAAAAGGAATTAGAAAAGTTTTCTAAATATTTATTAAAATTCTAGCCCCGCTCGGCGTGGTTAATTTTTTCTATACCATGATCTAATTCTGCTTTTAGCTTGACTTGTCTTCACGAATTTAAGCCAATCTCTGTTTGGCTTTTTATTTTTCTGAGTCATTATTTCAATTAATTGTCCATTTTGAAGTTGTTCTGATATGGGGCTTAGTTTTCCATTAATTTTTACACCAACACATTGATCTCCTATGTCGCTGTGAATTTGATATGCAAAATCTATTGGAGTAGCTCCTTCTGGCAAGTCTATAACATCACCGTTCGGTGTAAAAACAAAAATTCTATCTTTTAAAAAATCAATTTTTAGACTATCAATAAATTCTTGTGGAGAAGAAAATTTTTCTTTTTGCCATTCTTGAAGTTGTTTTACCCAAGTAAGTTCTTTTTTTAATTCTTCTTCTGGTTTCCGTTTTGATTTTTGTTTTAATATTTTCTCTCTAATATATTCCTTTAGATTTTTATTTTCACTATAATACCAATGTGCTGCAATTCCATATTCTGCTTCTTCGTGCATTTTTGGTGTTCTAATTTGAAATTCAATAATTCTACCTTTGTGGCAGAATATAGTAGTATGCAGAGATTGATATCCATTCGGTTTTGTAATAGCGATATAATCTTTAATTCTACCTATTAAAGGTCTCCATTCTTTATGTATAATTCCTAATGTGGCATAACAGCTTTCAATATCAGGAACAATGATTCTTAAAGCAACTAAATCGTAAATCTTATGCCAATTCATGTCATATTTTAGTAGTTTTTTATATAAGCTGTAATAATGTTTTGTTCTTGAATGAATCTCGATAACCTTAATTCCTTTTTTTGCTAATACTTTTCTGACTGATGGAATAATTTCTTTAAGATGATTTTCCCATTTAACATATTTATTTTCAACTTGTTTGACTATTTCATTATATTCAGTTGGATATACATAAGAAAAAGCGACATCTTCTAGCTGGCCCTTAAGCTCTCCAATTCCGAGACGATAAGCTAAGGGAGCATAAATTTCAAGTGTTTCCAGAGCAATTCTTTTTTGTTTTTCTTCTGGTAAGGCATCAAGAGTTTTCATATTATGCAATCTATCAGCAAGTTTGATTAAAATAACACGAATATCTTTAGCCATTGCTAAGAATAATTTTCTTAAATTCTCAGTCATTCTTTCCTGTCCGCGATATTTTATTTTTCCAATTTTACATACTCCTTGAACTAAATTGAAAACCTCTTCTCCGAACTCTCTTTTTAATTGATTTTTTGTTGCCTCTGTATCATCTAAGATATCATGAAGTAATGCTGCTATAATGGTTTCTTTATCTAATTTTAATTCAACTAATGTTTCAGCTGTTCCAAGGCAATGATAAATATAATCTTCTCCAGATTTTCTTTTTTGGCCACGATGAGCTTTTAAAGCAAAATGATATGCTCGAAGAATATCTTTTGTATCTTCTGATGGATTATTATTTTTAAATTTTTGTATAATTTGTTCAATACTAGTCATCTTTTTTATAAGCACATTCTTTATTACTACATTTTATCTTATTATTTTTTGTTTGAACTAATAAAGATTTGCATTTTGGACATTCTTCTTTTATTGGTTTGTCCCATAAGGCAAATTTGCATTTTGGGTATTTAGAACAAGAATAGAATATTCTACCTTTTTTACTTTTTCGTTCTACAATTTCTCCTTTTTTACATTCAGGACATTTTACTCCAGTTTTATTTTCTATCTTTTTAATATTTTTACATTCAGGATATTTACTGCAACCCAAAAACATTCCATAAGGTCCGTTTTTAATTTCCATCTTGGAACCGCATTTATCACAAATTATATCACCTTTTTCATCACCTTCGTTTTTTCTAATCTCATCTTCTTTCTTTTTATCATCAGCGCTTTTTTCTGTATACTTACATTCTGGATAATTAGTACAAGCAATAAATTTTCCAAAACGACCAAATTTTTCTACTAATTCTGATTTGCATTCAGGACATTTGCGTCCTAGTTTTTTTTGAAAATCTTCTTTTTTTACTTCTTCAGTTTTCTTTTTGAGATTTTTTTCAAATGGTTCATAAAATTCTTTAAGGATATCTTGCCATTTCTGTTTCCCTTCAGATATTTTATCTAAATTTTCCTCTACGTTTGCGGTAAATTTAACGTCAACTATTTTAGGGAAATGTTTTTTAAGAATATCTATTACAGTAAATCCAATTTCGGTAGGAACAAATCTTTTTTGATCATCTTTTTCTACGTATTTACGATCCTGGATGACGCTTATAATGCTAGCATATGTTGAAGGACGTCCAATGCCATATTCTTCTAATATTTTAACCAAAGAAGCTTCAGT
>Ga0180009_10003725_pt1 | contig 17191 bp, 18 predicted proteins | sample OS_PC_MetaG_FD_123537 | JGI IMG/M metagenome (GOLD analysis project Ga0180009, IMG submission 123537) | Groundwater microbial communities from the Aspo Hard Rock Laboratory (HRL) deep subsurface site, Sweden - OS_PC_MetaG | ecosystem: Environmental > Aquatic > Deep subsurface > Groundwater... | reverse complement strand
CTCGCCCCCTTTCAAAAAGGGGCGAAGCTAGGCTCGTCCTCGGATCATCCAGCGGTCCTAAACCCGCTTCTCCACAGACCGGTCGCGATCACCGGAACCGGTGGTCGCGATCAACCGGAATCCATGGTCGCAATCAATCGGAATCAGTGGTCGCAATGGCCCGGAATGCGCAGCCATGGCTCGAACCGGCCTCCCGCCGCGGCAGACGGCGCGAGAGCAACATCCGACCTGACGGCGTTTCGCAACACCAGCTTTTCCGGCCCGGACCGAATGAACAACCTCTAACGGGTCGTGTGGACAACCTTCTGAAAGTTCACATCTAGCTGGGCTGGCCCTGTTCTTTGGCGAGCATCGTATCGGGATCGACGCTGATTTTCATGCCAATGCGGCCAACGACGCTCTCACTTGCTGCGGACTCGCGTTTGCCGCCAGCCGCCGCCCCGGCTCCACGCGCTTCGCGATCGCGCTTCCCGCCACCAACGAGCGCCTTGAACCCCTTGATCATGCCACGTCCTCCACTGATGCCTTCGCCCCTGACTGCGCATTAGCGCGCAGCGCCTTCGATACGAACAGCATCCGGTCGCGGTACCGAAGGTGCTCTGGCGTGCCCGCCTGAAACAGCGCTTCGAGCGCATCGCATTGCGCGATCCCCGCCAATCCCGTAGCGACCATGCTCTTGACTCCCAACGTATACGCAAAATCGCTTCCATTATATTTCATTCAATCGTACTCAGCTACGATCTGCACCTAGCGTTAGCCAACGCCGAGCAAGTCTGAAATAACTTCTCACACCTCCCGAGCGCCCAATCTTGTTGTGGCGCTTTGCTGCAGCGTTCGGTTTGGGTCTTGCACCGTATGGCGTAGGCCTTTCGAACGAATAGAGCGTATGAGCAACCTCTATATCCACGTTCCCTACCGTCGCAACCTCCAAATTGCCCGTCTTGTAGAAAGCTGTGATGTCATCGATCAAAAATCGATAGTCGTCAGTGATGTGACAAGCGCCTAGTGTTTTGGGTACGAGTGCTTTAGCCCCATCGATCTTATCAAGCCAAACACTTTTGGAAATCTGCGTCACACTCTGGACGGCGCGAATTCGCATCCTGCCAGCTACGCCCAACTTATGACCAGCCTGATTATAGGTTCTCAGCAACACCGAATTTGCAGCTAGCGATCCGAAAAAGCTCATCGTGATATGTGTAAAGAACTCGTCGACTGCTTCAGTATCGGAAGCTGGGTGTGCAAGTAAATATTCGAATCCCAAAGTAGCTATAAACTTTCGCGCGCGTACACCGAACTCGAATGACGGATCAAGCAGCAACCGGTGATGCGGCAACCTCTCGGGAACCTCATGTTTCTTGGCGCCGTCCCCGACGTCAAATGACTGTCCGGTCTGATATCCGACCGATGGCAAACCAGAGTTCATCTTCTTCCCTAGTATGAGGGGCATGACAGTCATCGCCAGATCGCCAAAATAATAGCATCGCGAATCGATCTGCGCCGCATGTTCATGATCGCTGCTCGCTGTCAACAACACCGACGATACCTGTGCCACGCGCAGCGACTTGATCAAAACGTCACGGCGGTGGAGGCAATAATACTGGCCGCGTCCCTTCTCACACACCGCGTAGAAAATATTCGAAATTGGATGGTCAAAGATGTAATCAGGCCGATTCTCGCACACGGGCAGCCTCAGGTGAAGACGGTGGTTTTCGTCACCTAAGTTGTTTACTTCTCTAAATGACAAAACGTGACCAAAAGCGCCAACTGCAGCTGGACTGTTGTCAAGCATTTCAACATGGTAACGAATTGCTGCTTCCGAAAAATAATCATCATCTGGCACGACTTGAATGTAATCACACTGGACAAGTTCAGCGCCTGCGATCAATCTTTGGTAGATCGACACGTTTGCGGAGTCATACCAGAAACATTCTACGCCAAATTCAGTAGCAAGGAGCTTATTGCGCTCCCGCTCGTCATTTTTCTTAGATCCATCTAGAACACACACCTTATAGAAATCTGGCGCGAAATGCTTCTTCAGATACGAAAGCTGACGCGCGAGATATAAGCTTCTGTTGAATGTCGGAATCAGCAGGGCGACCCTTTGCATGCCGTCTATCTCCGATTACACTGTCGCATGAAGTACTCATAATCTTGTCGGCACGTCAGTCTAAACTTGCGTTTTGGCGCAGTGCGTTCGCGACAAAAATCATTCTATCCCTATACTTAAGATGCTCAGGCGCCCCGGACTGGAAGAGACGCTCAAGCGCATCGCATTGATCCACTAGAAACCTGCTTTGCAAAAGTTTGGATTTCTGAAATTGGGGATTCCGGTGGTTTTGTATTCCCGCCAACGCTTGACCAACGTAGCGCCCAAAAATTCGGGTTGATAGCTTGAGGGCATCGGCACTGCCCATCCCAGTCTTCCGTTCGATCTCGACCCCAAAATCTCGTACGATTTTCGCAATACCGGGTCCTCGCTCCAAATATTCCAACTTCGTCTTGGCGCGCAAATATATTTCCCTGTGATGACGAGTCAGTATGACTCCGACTTCGCTGAGCGCATGAATTTTGCCTTCAAGGCAATCGAGCAACCCCGCAAGGTGGTCGTGAATTTCGCCCATTTCGAAGTGCCGTGATTTCTGATAACGATTGATAAGAACATCTCGGCGACATAGACAATAGGATAACGGATAAGGCCAAGTAGAGTACAGCTTTAAGCGATCTTCAGGCTTGTCGTTCGTTATCGGGAGAATAGGCCGTGTTCTTGCCGTCATGGTACCGTCGGCATGGTAGTCGAAAATTATAAGGCGGCCAATTACAGCCGCAAAGTCACTATTACTCCTCAGGAACCCAACACCAGGTTTTAGCGCGTCCATCATCGGATAATCGTCGTCAGCACCCATGACGATAAATTCCTCACTCTCACTTTGTAGTACGTCTAGAATCCTATCGAATAGATCGAGTTCGTAGGGGTAGGAGCGAAATTCAACGGACAGTCTATTGAATCCTCGAACACAAGCCTCCACATCTCGCTTATTCTCCTCACTGCTGCCATCGGCGACAATAACATTTGTGTCGGGATAGAAATTACAAAGAAATTGCAAAACGTGAGACAAAGGCTTCGGCCGGTTGCGCGTTGGAATGAGCAATTTCATAATTCTACCGCCACTTCACCAACCGCTTGAATCGAACTTCGTCAAATTCGGCGCAGATATCCATCGGGGGCGACGGTGATCAATAGTTTGTTTAGGATCGAACGGTCTATCTCGAATTCAGGATTTTGTCTAAGATACTCCCGAACTGCAGTTTTAGGATTATGACCACGCCCCCAGGGCCGATCGGGGAACGCACCATCTGGCATGTCTTCTATTACCGTGTCGAACACCACACAATAGCTCCCTGAGCTAACGAGCGGAGCATAAGCCTCAAGCTCTGCCAGGACATGATCGTGCGTGTGGTTAGAATCGAGGCATACCAGCACACGTTCCTTGCCTTCGGCCAAACTCTTAATCTTGTCTACAATTTCGGGAGAGATTGAAGACCCTTCGAGAAGTACCATACGATTACGCATTGGATGTTCATCAAGCGCCTTACGATTGTGTTCTCGAATATCTATGTCAACACCTATGACTTTCCGTTTCGGCTTAGCAGGGTCAAGTAGCTCGCCAGCCTTAAGCGCATCACAATAATCAATAAGCGCAAGCATGGATGCGCTCATTACTAACGATCCTCCGTGAGCGATACCCGTTTCGATAACAAGATCCGGCTTGACCTGCCATATCAATTCCTGCATGGCCACCATATCCTGCGGAAACTGAATGATCGGGCGGCCTAGTGAAGTGAAATTGTAAGAGTATTTGTACACGCACATGGCGTCGAAGAGTTGTTGCGCCGCTGTACTGAGAGACGTGTCTTTGGCCATTTCTTCTGCGAGAAGAGGCTCAAGCATTTCATATCTTCCTTACAATTCGAGCTGGTTGACCGTAGGCCACGACACCATCCGGTATGTCTTGGGTTACTATCGCGCCTGCGCCTATTAAAGCACCTTCGCCGATTCGAACTCGTGGCAAGACGATTGCTCCTGCACCCACCATAGAAAAGCGTCCAACTTCAACGCAGCCGCAGATAGTCGCTCCTGGCGCGACATGCACCCCATCGCCTATTTGGCATTCGTGATCCACTGAGGCTTTGGTATTCACAATAGTTGCTTCACCCAGACAAGCGTCAGCACATACCACCGCCATAGCGAGGACGTGACAATTGTCTCCAAGTGTAACGCTGGGAGCCAAATAAGCCTCAGGATGAACGAGCGATGGCGTCGGTATCCCATAGTGTCGGAAAAGCTTAAGGAATTCGCACCTCGCGGGACCGGCCATACCACCTATCGCAGCGATGCCCCCAACCGATCCCTTGCGATCAGCACGACCCAGCCACCGACTGAACCCATCCATTCCATAATGCATTGGAACGCCTTCCAAGGGAGATTCTAAAGCACTATTGTTGTCGAAAACGGCACAGACCTGTGAACCCTGCATCCTCACAATTTCAGCGAGAACCTTGGCGTGTCCTCGTCCGCCCCAGAAGATCATTTCCATAGGCAATGATGCCATGACATAAAGCCGTTTAGTACTCGCGCTGCAATGCTTTCCGCTCCGCCGAGCATCGGCGATTGATTAACACCGCACCCGCAATCAGGCAAGAAAATCGGGCAACGCATACGGTCCGCAACCGGGGATACACCGGTCGGCAGCCTCAGTTTCCTTGAAACAGCCCTCTGATCGTTCCCGCCACGGCTTCGAGATCCGCCTCCGTCATGTCGTGGAACGTCGGCAGATTGAGCGCCCGCCCCGGGATGTCGTAGGCATTCTTGTTCTCTGGCCGCGATTCAAACATCGGCAGGCTGGAGAGCGGATGGAAGAACACCCGCGCATCGATGCTGTCGGCGCGAAACGCCTCTTGCATCTTCTCCCGCGTGATCCCCGTTTCCTTGGCGCAGACGATGGTTGGCATCCAGAAGCCGTTGGTGGTCCCGTCGGGCTCCGGGTTCATGGTCAAAGGCAGATCGGTCAGCGCTTCTGCATAGTGGGTGAAGATGCGCCGCTTTCCCGCGATCAGTTCTTCGATGCGCTCCATCTGCCCGCAACCGATCGCGGCGTCGATGTTCGACATCTTGTATTTGAAGCCGACCACGTCCGCCCAGAATTGCTTCGGCTGGTTGCGCGCGCGGCCGTGATTGCTGAGCGTCAGCACTTTTTCGTAGAGGTCGGCATCATTTGTGACGAAGATGCCGCCTTCGCCCGTCGTCACCGTCTTGGTGCCGTGGAACGAGAACGTTCCGAATTTGCCCCGCGACCCGGCCCGCCGGCTGCCCCAAGCCGAGCCGATCGCTTCCGCCGAATCCTCGACTATCGGAATTCCATGCCGCTCGCCGATCGCCAGCAGCCGGCCCATGTCGCACAGGTTGCCGTAGATGTGCGTTGCGATGATCGCTTTCGTTTTAGGCGTGATTGCGCGTTCGGCGAGCTCGGGATCGATGCACCAGGTGTCGGCCAGCATGTCGACGAACACCGGCTTGGCGCCGAGATAAGTGATCGGTGCGGCTGTCGCGATCCAGTTGGTGTCCGACAGGATCACCTCATCGCCCGGCCCGACACCGAGCGCGGCAAGCCCCATGTGCAGTGCCCCCGTGCAGCTTGACGTCGGGATCGCAAACTCGGTCCCGATGTGCTCCCGGAAGAGTGCTTCGAACTTGTGGATGTAGTCGTAGCAGGCGCTGCCCCAGCCATGGCGGGCCGCATCGGTCGCGTAGGCAACTTCGCGCTCGGTAATGGAGGGCTTTGTGTAGAAGATGCGCGGTTTCACAACACCTCCAGTTGCGGCACGGCGACGACGAATTTGCCGCCCCACTCAGCGATATAGGAATGCTGCGCCTCGATCTCGGCGCGGATGTTCCACGGCAGGATCAGGACAAAATCGGGACGCCGCTCTTTCAGGGCTTCGGGAGCCAGGACAGGAATGTGGCTGCCAGGCAGGAATCGCCCCTGTTTCGATGGCGCAGCATCGCAGGCGAATTCGACCAAGTCCGGCTTCACGCCCGCGTAATTGAGCAGCGTGTTGCCTTTGGCGGCCGCCCCATAGGCCGCGACATGCCGGCCGGCCTTCCGCTGCTCCACGAGAAAGGCCAGGAGGTCGAGCTTCACGGCATCGGCGCGCGCCTGCAGGCGCTTGTAATAGGCGAGCGTTTGCAGGCCGGCCGCTGTCTCCGCAGCGATCAGCTTGTCGACGCGGTCCGCCCGCTGATGCGTTGCGGCTTCCCGCCGGCAGGCGAACACGCGAAGCGAGCCGCCATGGGTGGGCAATTCCTCGACGTCGAATACGCGCAGGCCCTGCGTCGTGAATATCCGTTCAACGGTAACAAGCGACAGATACGAATAGTGCTCGTGATAAATCGTGTCGAACTGGTCGCCGTCGATCAGCTTCATCAGATGCGGGAACTCGAACGTCGCCACGCCTTCGGGTGCCAGCATCTCCCGGAACCCGGCAACGAAGTCGTCGATGTCGGGAACATGCGCCAGGACGTTGTTGGCCGCCATCAGATCGGCCGGCCCCCGTTCTGCCGCCAGCCTCCGACCCAAAGCCTCGCCGAAGAATTCTTCCAGGCTTTCGATACCCTTTTCGCGTGCGCTGGCCGCCGTCGATGCCGTCGGCTCGATGCCAAGGCACCTGATTCCTCGCGCACGAGCGAACTGCAGAAGATAGCCGTCGTTGGAAGCGACTTCGACGACAAAACTGTCATCCACCAGCCCAAAGCGCTGCACCATCGCATTTATATAGGCTTCTGCGTGCACCACCCAGGACGAGGAGACCGAAGAGAAGTATGCGTAATCGGCGCTGAAGTGCGTATCCGCGGCATGGTGGGCTGGAAGCTGCACCAGCCAGCACGTGGTGCAGACGTACACCTTCAATGGCGCATGGACCTCGGGCTGCTCAAGGTCGGCGGCACTGAGATAGGCGTTCGAAGGCGGCTGATGACCGAGATCGACCAGTCCATGTTCGAGCGGAGCTTTGCAGTGGCGGCATTTCACGGCTCTATTCCCTCGAAAGAAGGGTCGAGCGGCGCATGTGACCGGTCTCGATCCGAAATCGTCGTCGCCGGCAAGGGCCACGTAACACCCACTCTTGGCTCATCCCAACGGACTGCCGCCTCGGCGGAAGCCTCATAAGCCATGGTGTGCAGGTAGAGCAACTCACTGTTTGCCTCAAGCACCTGGAAGCCATGCGCACAGCCTTCCGGAATGAACACCGCATTCATGCGCTCGCCATCGAGCTCCACCGCATGCCACTTCAGGAATGTCGCCGACCCGCGCCGCAGGTCCACGGCGACATCGAACACCTTGCCGCTGAGGCAGCGAATCCATTTGCCCTCCGCCTGCGGCGGTCGCTGGTAGTGCAGGCCTCTGATCGCGCCCACGTCGCGGGTCATGGAGTAGTTGATCTGGACGATATCGCGGCTGCCATGTGCCGCTGCGAGTTCCTTCAGGCAGAAGAGCCGCGCGAACCTCCCTCGCACATCAGCGATCGGCTGCGTCTCGGCCTCGAAAACGCCGTTGAGCGGCGTCGCGATCAGCTTCATGACCGAAGACCTGAAAGCGAAGCCTCATAGGCTTCGATATTGCTTAATGTGAGAATCCGGATCGCATCGGGCGTCGCATCGAGACTCGTCCGGTACCAGGAGATCGTCTCGGCAATCGCCCGTGCGAAATCCCAAACCGGAGCCCACTGCAGCTCGGCCCGTGCCCGGTCGATGGACAGCGCGAGACGGGCCGCTTCGTGCGGCTGATCGGCAGAGGAAACGTCTTCCCATGTGCCCGGCCAATGGCGCAGCGCCTCTTCGACAAGTTCGCGCACGGAACGCTCCGAGTCGCTGTCCGGTCCGAAGTTGTATGCGCTGGCATGGCGTGCGCCGGTCGCTTCGTCGGCCATCCGCTCGGCAAGTAGCATGTAGCCGCCGAGCGGTTCGAGCACGTGCTGCCACGGCCGCGTGGCGGACGGGTTGCGCAGGCGGATCGGCTGGTTGCGGCTGAAGGCGCGAACGATGTCGGGCACGATGCGGTCTTCCGACCAGTCCCCACCGCCGATGACATTGCCTGCGCGAACCGCGGCAACGCGGATAGGGCCGGCGGGATCGAAGTACGAGCGCCGCCAGCAGTCGATGGCGATCTCGGCCGCCGCTTTCGAGGCGCTGTATGGATCGTATCCGCCAAGCCGGTCGCTCTCCCGGTAGCCATAGGACCAGCCCTGGTTCTCGTAGACCTTGTCCGTCGTCGCCAGCACCACCGCGCACGGCTTGTCGAGACACCGCAAGCCTTCCATGACGTTGAGCGTGCCCATGACGTTCGTCGCCCAGGTCGCAACCGGCTCGCGGTAGCCGCGCCGCACCAGCGCCTGCGCCGCAAGGTGGAAGACCGCATCGGGCTTAGTCTGTGCAACGACCTCCCGCATGGCGTCGCCGTCGCGGATATCGAGGATCCGATGATCGAGTTCCTCGGCAAGTCGGAGCTGGTCGAAAAGCGACGGCGTCGTTTCCGGTTCGAGCGCAACACCCGTCACCCGCGCACCGTTACGTACAAGCCACAAGGCGAGCCACGCCCCCTTGAAACCGGTATGACCGGTGATCAGAACCTTCTTGCCGTTCCAGAAGCTCATGACCAGGATTTCCACGGCGCCTTGCCGGAGTCCCAGAGGCCCTCCAGCACGTTCTTGTCGCGCAGAGTGTCCATCGGCTGCCAGAAACCGCGATGTTCATAGGCTTCGAGTTGGCCCGTCGTCGCGAGGTGCGTCAGCGGCTCGCCTTCCCAGCTTGTGTGGTCCGCCGCAATCAGATCGATGACCGACGGCGACAAGACAAAGAAGCCGCCATTGATCCAGCCGCTTTCGCCCGGCGGCTTCTCGACGAAACCTTTGACGTGGGTGCCATCCATCATCAGCGCCCCGTATCGGCCCTGCGGCTGTACCGCCGTCACCGTCGCCTTCTTCCCGTGACCGCGATGAAACGCGATCAGCCTTGCAATATCGACGTCGGAAACGCCATCCCCGTAGGTGAAGCAGAAGTCGTCCTCGCCAATGTAGCTCGCGACGTTCCGGAGCCGCCCGCCGGTCATGGCGCTCTGCCCGGTATCGACCAGCGTCACTGTCCACGGCTCGGCGCGCTTTCGGTGCACCTCGATTTCGTTTTCAGCCATCCGGAATGTCACGTCCGACATATGCAGAAAGTAGTTCGCGAAATATTCCTTGATCATGTAGCCTTTATAGCCGAGGCAGATGATGAACTCGTTCACCCCGTGCTGGGAGTACATTTTCATGATGTGCCACAGGATCGGCTTGCCGCCGATCTCGATCATCGGCTTTGGCCGCGATTGCGATTCCTCGCTGATCCGGGACCCGAGACCACCGGCAAGAATGACTGCTTTCATCGTCATCGGCTCCACACGTTCCCGATCTGGCCACCACGACTTTAAGCCGGGCCTGCGCACTCATCAGTTCAGCAGGCAAAATTCGCCCTGATCCTGCAATGGCTTGGCAAGCTTTTGCCCCCCGCCACACAACCTTTGCCAGCCTATATGCACCGACATCGATTGAGCGGGCAAGAACCAGTCTCAATTTGGCTTTGGTCCAATCACTGTCAGCCACGGAACCGAAATTGTAGAGGCTGAACGCGCACCACTGCGAGTCCAGTTCCTAACATTCAAGGCAACCGTGCCCCAAGGACCAAACAAATTGACTTCTCGTCAAGGCCTCGACTAGCGTCGCCGCCAATACGCTGCATGACGATCGATCCAAGGTGAGCCACGTTGGAAATCCCCTCCCAGATCTTTTTTTTCCACACGCCGAAATCGGCCGGCTGGACACTGAGCGCCCATATTCGCCGCGCGATAGGCCAACGCAAAGCCGGCCGCCGCGTGATGCTTCACGATCACACCAATTTCGACAAGAACCGGCAAGAGTGCCTCGATGAGGCGCTTAAGGCGCGTTTTGTTCACGGCCATTTCTCGTGGGCAACAGCAAAAGGTCTTGAGCGCGCAGCCACTCCCTATCGCTTCACGGTGCTGCGCCACCCACGCGAACGCTTGCGGTCATTGTTTTTCTTCATGCAGAACCTTCCCGAGGGGGAGATCCAGAAAAGCTACGATTTCGTCAAGGAAATGTCGCCGAAAGACTTCCTGCTGACAACGGACTCACGCCTGCGCTTCCAGATCGACAACTACATGACGCGCCAGTTTCAGGGTGACCTGAACGACCGTCCAGGCGATCAGATCAGCGGCGACGAAATGGTTGACCGCGCGATAGAGAATCTGCGGCAAATGAACAAGGTCGGCTTCGTCGATACCTACGACCAGGACTTCATCCACATCACCAACGAGATCGGATTGCCACTTGAAGGCGGCGAGGTGCCCAAGGAGAACGTCACGGACGTACCGACGTCGGATCGAGATCAATTGCAGGCCCGCAAAGCAGGCGTTCTACGATGCGCTCGATCGCGATGCCCCGGAAGTCGCCAACTGGGACAAACTACTCTACGACCGCGCCATGAAGCTTTTTCGGTAGACGCCTCGACACAGCGAAGAGCGGGGATTTAATGGCATGCAACGCGTTACTCTTCTCATTCCGACGTTTAACCGGAGTCATTTCCTCACCCGGCAGCTCGACTACCTCGCCCGGCATTTCAGTGCCGACTTCTATGCGATCCGCATTCTTGACGGTTCCAACCAGGAGCACGAGCGCGAGAAAAACAGAACGCTCGCAACCGCCAACAATGTGGAATACGGCTGGTGGGACTCCGCCCTCGTGGCCGGATACCAACGTCTGATTGCCGGCTGCGAACTTGTTGAAACCGATTACGTTCAACTCGTCCCCGACGACGATTACTTCTCACAAACCGCCATGCGCCGTCACGTCGAAATTCTCGACGAGCACTCTGACGCGGTTGCCGCCTACGGCCACACCATCGCCTTTCGCGAGATGAACAACGCGGGCGACCAGAATTATCATCTGCAGGTGAGACTACCGACCCGAGAAAACCTTCCCGACTACACCTTCGACCACCCAATCTCGAATATCTTCTACTCGATGTTCGAGAGGAGCCGCGCTGCCTACTATTGCCTGTACCGTCGCGACGTCCTTTTGAAGTCGCTGCGCGTGGCGCAGGAATCCTCGGTGCTCGTCGATGCCGGTAGCCGCAATGAAAACGACTCGCTCATCGATTCGCGGTGCTACTACTTCGGCGATCTCGCAATGACGATGATGCCGCTTATCCTCGGCAAGAAGATCAATTCGGGATTACCGTCGGTCGGCTATCAAGTTGGCCAGTCCTTTGACAAGGGCGCCAGCGCCAAGGAGCACAAGGTACCCGAGAGGCTCCCGCATCACCGCCTGCTTCTCGACCCATCGTTCGAATTTGCCGTTCGCGCGAGGAAGTATATCGATTGCTTGGTCTCCGAATACTCGCTTGCACACCCAGGTTCCGACGCCGAAGCGCTCGACGGTTTCTTGACGCATGTGACGATGGCCTTCTTCGGAACGATGGCCGCCAACTCGGTCCTCCTGCGAACCTACAATCAGGCCGGTAAGAGGCTCGGGGTTCCGGGTCGTATGCGGCTCCGTGCGGTTCAAAACGTCTCGAAAGCTTCGGAAATCTTGGAGCTTTCGCAACTCCCCGACTCTGGGAGCGCCACGCCGCGTGGCGAAGTAATTGAAACCAAGAGGATCATCCGCGATTATCAATTCCTCACCGATGAAATTTCGCGGTTCTACAAGAGTGACAGGCTTGAAGTCGTCACTGTCGGAAATATCGAGTTGGAACTCGCCCAGATGCTCTTTTCGTTCGAGCGGCCGACACCTTATGGGGTCAAGCCGAAGCCGAACGCCAAGACAGGAGAGCCGAGGTCGAACAAGACCAAGGCCGTCGCCGGTGCGAAATCCCGCTACGGCCTTGCCCGTGCGGTTGCCCGCAGGTTGCTGCCCAAAGGCTTCCGGCGCGGCTGAAGCCAGCCGGCGCCTCATCACGTTGTCCGCACGTCGTGCGATCGGTTCGGCGGCGCTCAGCGATACCAGCGCCGCAGCCCCGGCAGAAAATGTAAGACAAACGGCAGGTTACCGGCTTAGGCTAGTACCGAGCCCATCATAGAATCTCAGGTTCCGATCTCAAACCGAAACCACTTGAACGTCGGAAGCGCGCCATCATGTTGATTTTTCTTCCAGAAACCTGATGACATCTTCGATGGTCTGGAAACGCTCGGCAGCATCCAGCGGAATTTCACAGTGGAATTCGTCTTCGAACGCCATCACAAGTTCGATGGTATCGTGACTGTCGGCACCGAGATCATTCACGAACGACGCCTTCACGGGCACGTTTTCGGCTGCGATACGCAGATGCTTGGCAACAATCTTCTTCACGCGTTCCGAGACGTCGCCCATTCGAAAATTTCCTCAACCTTCTGGATTTGAACTGCGTGTGAACGACACGCCATGAGGCCGCAAAACGCCGCCAGCCATAACAGTTTTCAGCAATTGCATTTGAAGCATTGCAGTTGACTTCGCCTTCACCGACGATCCAGAACCAGCATTATCATCAAACGCCCGACTCCGGACGAAGGTCCTCAGGCATTTGTGATTCCGCAACATGATCCCTGACGCGAGTGAAGCAAGTGTCAGCGTCCGAACACGAGCCGCGGAGCATCAGATAGCAATAGAGTACAAACAGTACAACGATTTTGCAGCTTGCATTGGGCCTGCGCAATAAGGCCCGGCCCGCAAAAACTCCTTCAGTGTGAGTTAGACTCTGCCCTCAAGGAAACTCATACAGGTCTCTCCGCCACAGCCCAGGCGATTTCGAGCCACTTCGGCATTTTCGTTTGCTCCTAGCTCCAGCGCTCATCGTCCGTGTAGTCGGCCGGCGGCGCCCCCTCCATCGCGTTCGACCGGCTGCGGATATGTTCGATTCCCGCGTCGACGGTTTCGAGTTCGAAGACGCGCAGCGCCTGTTCGCTCGTCCAGTTCCCGGCGCCGAGTTTCAACAGGCGGATCGCCTCGCGCGAGGCGTTGGCGATGATGACCTGCAGGTGCGCCGCGTCCCGCGCGCCGACCATCGCCTGCATGCGCCGGCCGGCCTCCGCGCGCACGTCGTCGGCGGTAGCTGACCGGTATGCTTCCGGCAGCCACGTCTCGCCCGATTCATCTGCGGGCAACGCCACACCATCGGAGAGCGTGACGCGGCTTGTGCCAGGGTATGACCCGGCCGGCGCATCGCTGTCGTTCTCGTGAAAGGCGACGACGCGCCCGCTTACGTGATAGACGATCATGTGTTGATGTAGCTTTCGTTGTTGCCGACGACGCCGAGCGCCGGTGAATAGGTCGGCCCCCCCGTTGGCGCCGCCGCGATGCGGATCGCTGAGCGTTGCGTCGCAAATATCAGTGTCGCGCCGCTGGCAATGCTGCCGCCGTTGATGTAGGCGCGTCCCGCGTTGCCAAGATAAAGGCATCGCGCCGATGCTCCCGAAAATGTGCAGCCGATAAGCTGCACATCCGACATACTGACGAACAATCCGTTGACGCCGCCCTCGAAGCTTACGCCGCTGAAATATGTGCCGGCGCCGCGGTCGATATTCGTCCCACTGGCCGCCGCCGCTGCAATGACCTTGCCGCCGAACATCGAGATTTGCGTTAAATCGAAGATCTGCAGTTGCGTCCCGGTCGCGTGCGCGAACACCGTCGCGCTGCAGAAAACGCTGGCCGCTGCCAGCCCGTTCAGGCCCGCGCCGGTCGCGTGCGCGAACAGGCAGTTGCTGATCGCCCACCGCGCATCGGAAACGACATTGGTGCCGCCGCCGAAAAACGTGCATTTCGTCGGGCTCGTCGCCGACCCGGAGAAGTTGTTGATGACCCCGTTCGTGTGCGCCCCGGTCTGGATGAAGGCAATGTTGCGCACCTGCCCGATAGCCCCGGCCGGATCCGCATAGAGGAGGTTGATCGCGCTCGAAGCCTGCACCACGACCTTGTGCGCGGCCCTCACCGCGGCTTCATCCGTCGCCTTGGTGCCGGTCAGCGTAATGAATTCCGGCGAAGTCGAAGGCTCGTTGAGCGCGCGCAAGATGACCTGCCCGCCCTGGTAGCCGCGATACACCAGGGCGGACGTGATCGTATAGGTGCCGTCGTTGACGTAGATCGTCGCGAAGTAGATGCCGAGGTCGAGTCCGCCGACGACATCGAGCGCCTTCTGGATTGTCAGGAAGGCGCTGCCCGCGGTGTTGGCCGATCCGTCGTTGCCGTCGCTGCCGTCGGTGCGCACGTAGAACGCGGTGCTGGCGGTCAAGGGCTTGCGCGCATACGAGCCCGAGGGAAAGCTGACGTAGCCGCTGTCCTTGTCGACGAGCAGCGCCTCGAACCATGTCGATCCATCGGGCGACACCTTGAAGTGATAATCGTCGTCGCCGGTCAGGCCGGTCTCGGCGCGGCCGGAAAAGCCGGTCTGATACAGCATGGAAGCCGTATTGCCGGCCGCCGCCTTGTTGATCTTGAGCCGGTGATCGCCGCCATCGTGGTTGAAGAGCGTCGCAGGCGAGGCAACAGAGAGACGGTTGGTCGCGTCGGCGGTGGCGTTGACGCCGACCAGCGGCGCCGGATTGATGGAGCCCGCGCCGGCGCTCACCCACGCAGTGCCGTCAAAGGCGACGAGCGCGTCCTCGTCGGCAACCCAGGCGATCCAGCCCGGAACGGGAGCGTGCAGCATCCACACGCCGTCCTGCCAGGCGGCGATGCTGCCGTCATGTCCGCTCCACGCGCCGCTGGCCCCCGCGGCGACGATATAGCGGTCGCCCTCGACAGGCGAAGCAGGCGGCGCCGACAGGTCCCTGTCGAGCGTGCCGAGCTGCACGATGGCGTCGAGCGCGCGGATCGCCTCGTTGTGTGTGACGTGCTTTTGCGCCTGCGCCGCCATGATGTAGGGCAGCTTGAGATTGGGTGTCTGCTCCAAGGGCGTACCGACTCCGGCTGGATTGCTTTCCAGTCAGAGTAGGCAGGTTGTCGGATGCGGGGATAAGTTGGGGGTTGCAAGGAAGGGGATGGGTGGAACAGTCCGCTTTGCTGGAATGCCGTAGGAATGGTCTTTCAACAGGCCTCTTAATCCCAGAACCTCCATCTCTCTACTTGGGGAATTTCAGTTACAATCTCAGATGTCCAATCTACTATGGGAGCGGGTAGTCCTGGATGTCGCAGCTCATATTCGAAGGCGATGCGGTGATCCTTGCCCAAGTCGAGTTTCCCCCATTGGCGACGACATGCAGGAGTTGGAGAAGTTAAAATGACCAGCACAAGATGGTATGCGCACGATATGACAACCGCACGTGACGTTCTGATAACATGCGTAGGACTCAATTTTGGCCCGAATCCAGAGACCAGAATTGACGAGATAAGGGAATCTCGCTACCGGACGGGCAAAAACGTCGTCAGGCAGTTGAAGATATCAGCCACGGATGTAGTCGCCGATATTGGCAGCGGCTGCGGTTTCGTGACGCGAGCAGCGGCCGAGATTGCCATTGAAACGCACTGCATCGACGTCAGTAAGGAGTTTTTAGATTACACGCGTTATGAGTTGTCGGACATCAAAAACGTGCACTTTCATCACGTCGATTATGCCAAATTCCCGATCGCGGACGAGTCTCTTGATAAGATTTTCTCAACCGCCGTGTTCATCCATTTTTATTACTATGATTTCCTGTTCAACCTTATCGAGGTAAATCGTGTGCTAAAGCCCGGGGGCAGCTTTTATGTTGAGATTGTAGATGCAGATGTGCTCGATCTTGATAACGTCAAGGCAATCAAAAGTCACATGATAGACTACCGCAATACGCTGCGCAGCTCCAAACAAGGAGGTGCCCGTCCTCGTTTCATTCAGCCGTTCTCGTTGACGGCATTTAGGCACCTTTCACAGCAACTCGGCTTCGAGATGGTTTGGGTGGAGCACGTTTCGAACGTGGCGCAAATAGTCGTCCGCAAGGTGCGCGGTCCTCAGTTGCCCGAGTGGCTTGCTGCGGTTGTCTGAGAACGAGTACAAAAGCGGCTTTTACAGCTCGGGTGTCGGCGAAGGAATATGTTATCATACAGGCAATGCCAATTTAGCGGGAGGCGCATCGCACATTAGTCACATAAACCATCTGCTGGATTAAGCGAGATGGGTCTCTACAGTCTTACTAATGATCTCAGGGTGTGAAAAATGAAACGGCAGGAAAATTTCGACCGTCAAATAGCGAATTTGACGAATCACTTAACTTTGTCGAATTTGAGAATACTGGAGATTGGTGGCGATCGCTGGCGCTACGTCTCGAACAAATTTGTCGATGCGGGGGCCGAGCACGTCGAAACGATAAACATCGTACCCGGTTGGCCAGATCAGAAGTTCGTGGCGCCCAAAATTTATAGTAGGCAACTTGATTGCCGCAAGTTAACCGAGTGCTATCCGCTTGAGACTTTTGATCTTGTTTTTGGAATCGCGGTGGGCGAACACATAAGCGGTATCGATTTGTTCCTGGCCGAGGCCGAGAAGGTGTTGAAGCCGAACGGTTTTTTATATATTCACGGAGGTCCGGTTTGGTCGGCCACCAAAGGGCACCACCTTTATCACAAGGTAGGAGATCGTCTTTTTACGTTTCATGATTCCGACTGTCCTATAAATAGGTGGGAACACCTGATGTACGATAGGCAGGAATTAGCGAGACTGATGTCAACGCGTGGGGTGGAGAGCACTGTAGCATCGCAGCTTGCGGATTGGGTGTTCGATACGGACGAGCAAAACCGGTTGGTCTATTCTAAACTGACCTCTTTGTTTGATTCGTGTAGTCTTGAGCTAGTTCAACGTATCGACAACGCTTTTTTTTCGCCCTCGGATGCCGAGCTAGAGGCTATCGTGGCAAATGGTTATGATCCTGAGGATCGGTACGATGTCAGTGGTGTAATCCACATTATGAGGAAATCTTGAGTTTTCTACCCCCCGTACATTGACGTAGCTGAACCGAACGCTAGCCCGGATCATGCATCGGGGTTGGCCGGTGGCAGCGTAATTGGCGAGGCATGCGGCATCGTCCAGCTCGCATGAGCCGTCGGGATGAACTCGCTATGCAACGCGTTGGTGGTTGATGTG
>Ga0180009_10003724_pt1 | contig 17198 bp, 9 predicted proteins | sample OS_PC_MetaG_FD_123537 | JGI IMG/M metagenome (GOLD analysis project Ga0180009, IMG submission 123537) | Groundwater microbial communities from the Aspo Hard Rock Laboratory (HRL) deep subsurface site, Sweden - OS_PC_MetaG | ecosystem: Environmental > Aquatic > Deep subsurface > Groundwater... | reverse complement strand
ATAAAGAGAGCCTATGATGATTTCAAGGCCGCTTATGATCATGAAATGGCTGCTTTAGAAGATAATGACAACTGGAATACAATATCTTCCGCTCAGCAACAAGAAATTCTATTTACAGAAGAGATAGCCGATATTCCTGACCTTTATATAGGGGATGACTCAAAATTGGTTCAATCTTTAGAAGAGACCTCGATAACCAATTGGAAGACCAAAACCGATGCATTGCCGAAGCAGTTCAGCAACGTAGCACTTTCAGCGGCAAGGCTGTTAGAACCTGAAACTCAGACTGTTAAACTCACCAGCAGCACCTTGAAAACCGAAGATGATGTCAGGAACTGGATCGTGGATGTTGAGGAAAACCTTCTTGATAAGATCCAGGACGGTCCTATCGTCATCTCATAGGAGAAAAAGGAATGACGGACAATTTGCCTGAAAAATTAGCTACATCATCCCAGATTTTACTTTATCAAACAGAGGATGGGCACAGCCGTATCGAGGTCAGGCTGGAAAACGAAACCGTTTGGCTATCACAAAAGCTATTGGCTGAACTATTCCAGGTGACGGTTCCTACAATCAATGAGCACATAAAAAATATTTTTAACGAGCGAGAATTGCAGGAAAATTCAGTTATTAGGAAATTCCGAATAACTGCCGCCGATGGAAAATCGTATCTAACTAATTTTTACAATCTCGATGTCATTATTGCCGTTGGATATCGAATCCGATCCTATAGAGGTACCCAGTTCCGCAAGTGGGCCACCGAACGTCTTAGAGAATACATCGTTAAAGGATTCACCTTAGATGATGAACGCCTCCAGGAGCCTGGTGGGCTGGATTATTTCGACGAATTGCTCGAACGAATCCGGGCTATACGGGCCTCGGAAAAACGTTTTTACCAAAAGATTCGTGACATCTATGCCACCAGTATCGATTATAACTCTAATCACCCCATGTCCAGGGAGTTTTTCGCAACGGTCCAAAACATATTACATTATGCGATTACGGGCCATACTGCTGCCGAATTGATTGCCGAACGTTCCGATGCCACGAAACCATACATGGGATTGACCAGTTGGAAAGGCAGCGGACGGGGCCGCCAATTCACAAAGACGGATATCATGGTTGCAAAAAACTACTTAAGCGAAGAGGAACTCAGCACTCTGAATCTTGTTGTCAGTCAGTACCTTGACTTCGCCGAATTGCAGGCCAGGGGTCGTAAACCAATGTATATGGCCGATTGGAAGGCTAAACTGGATGCCTTTTTAACACTTAACGATCAGGATATCTTAACAGATGCCGGTCGCGTTTCAGCTCAACTGGCTAAAGAGCTTGCTGAAAGCGAATTTGAAAAATATCAGACCCGGCAACGCCAAATTGAGGCCGACACAGCAAATGAAGAACTGAACAGAACCGTCAAACGCATTTTGCAAAATGAACGGGAGGAAAACGAATAAACTAACAAACCGAAATTCAGATAACTGGCCCAAATATGCTCATTGGGCGCAGATCTTATGTAACAGGATGTAACTGCGCCAATACCTACAGGGAGGCTTTTCCCAATAAACTATTATATTTCAATTAGTTATTTATGTTTCGGCTTGTAATTCAGGCTCGAAAAGACTAATGCATATTTCATATTAAGGAAAAAGCTCAACAATGGAAAGTGGATCGGACATTCATAGATTTTCAGCGGATAGACCAATTAAACTTTTGGACGACGATTTATTAGGCCGAAGATCATTTTCTGAATCTCTGGCGAAAGCCTTACAAACTTGGAAGGGTAGAGATAGCCTTGTCATTGCGTTATATGGTGTATGGGGTTGTGGAAAATCGTCTGTAAAAAACATGGCCATAGATGCAATGCGACAATTCGGCTCTGGTTCTCTTGAGATCGTAGAATTTAATCCATGGCAATGGGCTGGACAAAAGGGCTTACTTGAGGCTTTTTTCAAGGAAGTAGCAGTCGCACTTGGAAAAGCAGACAAAAGTAGGGCTGGCAAAAAACGTGCAAATAAATGGCGATTCTATGGGGCACTTCTAAAAACAGGTTCAACATTGTTCTCAGGTTTGTCAACGGGTTTGCCTTGGCTCCTTTTAATTGTGAGTGCATTAGGGTTAGGAGCTTTTTTGTATGAAGCACATTGGTTCCAAACCTTATCAGCTATCATCCTCTTTATATGCCTTGTCGGTACCGGTTTATTTAAATGGGGTGGGAAACTTTCAGAGCAGCTTGCAAATTTGTTTTCATTTTATTCGGAAATGCAAACAAAAAGTCTGGAGGAAATAAAAAATGAATTGAAAAAAGAGATAGCAGATTTGGAAAACCCTGTTCTGGTTGTAATTGATGACATTGATAGGCTCTCAAAAGAAGAAACACGCTTGCTAATGCAACTTGTAAAAGCGAATGCTGATTTTCCCAATATCGTTTATTTGCTTATTTTTCAAAGAGATATCGTTGAAAAAAACCTTGAGTCTTCAAATCTTTCAGGGAAGGAATATTTAGAAAAAATAGTTCAAGTGCCATTTGATATTCCCCAAGCTGATCAGATCAAAATTGAGAGGGTTCTATTTTCTGGATTAGATAGAATATTGGAAGAGGACAAGAAGGTCCTTCAAAGGTTTGATCAAACAAGATGGGGCAATCTTTTCTTTGGTGGACTTCGACCATATTTCAGAACATTACGAAATACTTACAGATTTCTATCAACTTTGTCATTTCATATAAGTCTCCTTAAGGGAGATATAGCGTTTGAAGTGAACCCGATAGATATTATTGCTTTGGAAGTACTTCGATTATTCGAACCAAATGTCTATGCCGCTATTGCACAAAATAAAACGATACTGGCAAATATTTACCAACGAGATGAACATCGTGAAGAAGCAAAGGATGCAGTGAATTCAATTATAGAGCGTGCTTCTGGTGAATATAAAGAATATGTTCAGGAAATTATAAAACAAGTTTTCCCTACAATTGAATGGGTTCTTGGCGGTTCAGGTTATGGAAGCGGGTTTTCTGAAAAATGGATCCAAGATTTGAGGGTTTGCCATCCAGATGTATTTTCTAGATATTTTCAATTAACAATACCTGAGAGAGATTTATCACAATCAGAGTTAGAGGATATTATATCAAAATCTAAAGACAGAAAATTGTTGAGAGACAAATTCCTTGCTCTCCAGGAAAGGGAATTAATTGATGTAGCTTTGAATAGGCTCGATCCCTATAAAGAAAAAATACCTATTAAAAACGCCTTGTCATTTGTAACAGCACTCCTCGATATAGCCGACAACTTACCAACAGATAAAGCCGGTTTTTTTGATATAGGCCCACACACTCATGCAAGTAGAATAGTCTACTGGTATTTGAAACAAGAGTCAGATCCGGAAAAAAGAGGTAAGATATTGTATGACTCGCTATCAATGTCTGAAGGGCTATCACTTGGGGCATCCTTAATATTAACAGAGGAGCAGAGACGGGAAAAGAAAAGAAATCCAGAAGATTATCTTGTCAGTGATAATCAATTAGAGAAGCTAAAAGAACTATTCGTATCAAAAGTGCAACATTTAGCTACGGAGACTCCTCAATGGATGGTGGATAATCAAGATTTGGTGGGAATACTATATAGATGGCTAAGATGGGGTGATCCGAAAAAGGTGAAGAAATGGATAGATGAATTCACAAAGGTTGAAAATAATTTGCTTGTATTCCTGACCAGAATGACTAGGGAGGTAAAATCTCACGGATTAGGGGATCATGTCTATCGTATAAGATATGAGATTGATTTGAAGAATGTTGAAGATTTCATCCCACTCGAAACTGTAATGCAGCGCCTATCCTCAATAAATGCAGATAAAGTTGAAGATGAAGAAAAGCGTGCTATTAAAGCCTTCGAAAAAGCTGTTCGATTAAGAGAAGAAGGTAAATCGGGAGATTTTCCTTTAGACGATGATTAAAAACTACTTAGTTAAAAAATCCTATTAATGCACTGGTTGCTCGAAGTCTCGCGCCCGTGACCATATAGTTATTTACACATATAAAAATCAAAGGAAACCAAAAGTGTCGACGCTTTCGACTGAATTAAGAAATAAACTTGAGCGTACCATTGTCCAGGCGCGAGAGGCAGCCGAAGCAGGAGCAAAAACAGCATTAGAGGCTCTTGCTGTGCACCACCATGAGCCTTATGGGCACATGTCTCCCGAGAAGCGCAAGCTGCGGAACCATTTGCGTGCCAGAGCAAGACAACTGGGTGATAGACAGAACCGGAAAGGTGAACTGGAAATCACCCACCTTGTATGGGAATGCGCCTACGAACACTGGCACCGAATGCTTTTTGCAAGGTTTATGGCTGAAAATGACCTCCTGATCGAACCGGAGATGCGTGTCGCCATCAGCCTTGAGGAATGTGAGGAATTGGCAAAAGAAGAGGGAAAGGACCTCTGGGCTTTAGCCAGTGAATTTGCTCAACGTATGCTGCCTCAAATTTTTCGCCCTGATGACACTCTTCTTAAAATTACTTTTGCACGTGAACATCGAGTGAAAATAGAGCAATTGCTAAATGGTCTGGAATCGACCGTATTCACGGCCAGTGATTCACCTGGATGGGTCTATCAATTCTGGCAAAGTAAACGGAAAAAAGAGGTTAATCAATCAGGTAATAAAATTGGGGCTGATGAACTACCGGCGGTGACCCAGCTTTTCACCGAGCCCTACATGGTGAGCTTCCTGCTCGACAACTCTCTGGGAGCATGGTGGGCAGCGAGACGATTGACTGAAGCCGATCTACAAAATGCAGAAAACGAAAATGAACTACGCAGCAAGGCTGCCCTTCCTGGTGTACCGTTGGAATACCTGAGGTTCGTCAAGCTGGACAATGGCACATGGATACCCGCTGCCGGAACCTTTGATGTCTGGCCAAAACACTTAAGCGAACTGAAAACCCTCGACCCCTGCTGTGGCTCGGGACACTTCCTGGTAGCCGCTTTCCTGATGCTTGTGCCTATGCGCATAGAGTTGGAAGGGCTTTCCGCTATCGAGGCGGTGGACGCCGTGCTGCGCGAGAACATCCACGGGCTGGAGCTGGACCAGCGCTGTGTAGAGCTGGCCGCCTTTGCCTTGGCACTTACTGCCTGGCGTTATCCTGGCGCTGGTGGCTACCGACCACTGCCTGAACTGAATGTGGCCTGCACGGGCATCGCGATCAGTGCCAAGAAGGAAGAGTGGATTGCCCTGGCAGGTGACAACATCAATCTTCGTATGGCGCTGGAGGAACTCTACAAGCAGTTTAAGGACGCGCCCGTGCTGGGTAGCCTGATAAATCCAGAAATCGGCCTCGCAAAAGGATCTTTGTTCGAACTCAAATGGGAAGAGGTTGGCCCGTTGCTGACTAAGGCATTGGCAGGTAAGAAGGATGATGAGAAGGCTGAGATGGGGATTGCGGCACAGGGTATAGCGAAGGCTGCCAGCCTACTTGCGATGAAATATGAGTGGGTGGTAACTAACGTACCATACTTAAGTTTTAAAAAGATGGGGATGCAGTTAAAAGAATATATTCAAGAGCATTTCCCCAATGCTAAGGGTGATCTTGCTAATGTATTTTTAGAACGTTGCATCGAATTTAGTTCAGATTCAGGTGTTATTCAGACAGTAATGACACAAAACTGGTTGTTCCTTTCAAGTTATAAACGACAAAGAGAACAACTGTTGCGAGAAATGCTCTGGAATCTGTTAGTTAAGCTTGGTGGTGGCGCTGAAGCTTTTAATAACGGGCCTGGCAATATCACAAATATCTGTATGGTCACTAAGACAAAGTCTCATCCTAACGATTTTGACGTTTTGCAGATTATAGACGTTAGTGAAGCTAATACGCCTGGGAAAAAATCTGCCGAACTTAAAACGGCAGATTTAATTGAGGAGATACAGAAGAGGCAGCTGGAAAACCCGGACGCTAGAATTGCATCTGGCATTGATGTCGAAAATTTACTTGAGAAAAAAGCGATATGTCCTCGTGGAGTTGTGAGTGGCGATGGTGAAAGATGGGTCCGGAGGATATGGGAACACCGGCTTATTAACAAGGATTGGCGATATTTTCAAGGAACTATCTCAGGCACTGCGCTGTATTCTGGTCGGGATAAGGTTATTGATTGGTCTTCCGATGGTGAGGGGATGCTTCGTCCTGGAAGAGACAACTTGGCGTTGGGCAAGTTGGGTGTAAATGTAAGTTTGATTGGAGTGCTACCAGTCACTTTGTATTCTGGCAATTTATATGATCAAACGACGGCATCAATTGTTCCAAATAATGTAAGTCATCTTACAGCGTTGTATTGTTACTGTTCCTCTAAAGAATTTAATAAAGATATTCGAGAAATTGATCAAAAATTGAATGTAACGCCTGCGACTCTAATAAAAGTCCCTTTCGATCTCGACCATTGGACTAAAGTCGCCAAAGAGAAATACCCCAACGGCCTGCTCAAACCTTATTCCGACGATCCCACGCAATGGATCTTCCACGGTCATCCTGCCCGGAGCGACCATCCGTTGCAGGTGGCTGTGGCGCGGCTATTAGGTTACCGCTGGCCGGCGGAACTGGATAGATCTATGGAGCTTTCCGAAGAAGCCTGCTCCTGCGTGAAGAAATCGGAAATCCTCCTATCCTACTCCGATGAGGATGGAATCGTGTGCATCCCCTCGGTGCGGGGAGAAGAGCCTGCCGCAAATCGTCTGCGGGAGCTCTTATCTGCCGCTTTCGGCACAGACTGGTCTCCGGCCAGGGAGCAGGAGTTGGTCGAAGCAACTGGCGCCAAAGCGCCCAACCTTGATGACTGGCTGCGTGATCATTTCTTCGAACAGCACTGCAAGCTTTTTCATCACCGACCTTTCATCTGGCACATTTGGGATGGTCGCAGGCGAGACGGATTTCATGCGCTTGTAAATTACCATAAACTGGCTGAAGGGAACGGAAAAGGCCGGCAGCTTCTGGAACGTCTGACCTATAGCTATCTCGGCGACTGGATTACGCGGCAAAAAGAGGGGGTTAAGCGAGGCGAGGGAGGCGCGGAAGACCGGTTGGCTGCAGCGTTAGAACTTCAAAAACGACTCATCGCAATCATTGAAGGTGAACCGCCTTTTGATATTTTTGTGCGCTGGAAGCCGATTGAAGACCAACCCATCGGCTGGGAACCTGATATAAATGATGGCGTCCGTATAAATATTCGTCCATTCATGGCTCCTGATATGCCTGATGGAAGCAGAAAAGGAGCAGATATTCCCGGTGGTCGAAAAGGAGCTGGAATCCTGCGGTGGAAGCCAAACATAAAGTGGAATAAGGATCGTGGGAAGGAACCGTCCCGCCCCAAAAAACAATATCCTTGGTTTTGGAAAGATGGAGAGTTTACCGGTGACCGGCTCAATGATATCCATTTGAGCATAAATGATAAACAAAATCCGTAACTTGCTCCAGGAAATGTCCAAGAATGATAGGAGTATCAGAACTCAGGGTGGACCGGGTTGGCACGCCAAGTGGATTTTAGACGGAGATTAGACGGACTTTAGCAGGACTTTTAGACCGATAATTATATAAGTATTTTAAATAAAAGGAAAAAGTAAGCATGATGCTTTTCGAAATAGACGGATATTTATCAAAAAGTGAGCATTATTTTTTATGAACCTAACGATAACAGTAATAGAAGCATTGCGAAATTCATTGATGGCAGCCGCCCGTTTCAACCGCTCCGATATGGTCGCCCCAGCAGCCATTTTATGGACCGATGCCGACTCGCAGTGGGAGCCGCTGGTTAGCCAGCTTCGCCCCCTATTGCCGGAGTTAATGGCCTTGGGGGATTACAACCCTGACGAAAAGACCGGACCTGCCATTTGGCTTAGATGTTTCATCGAACGCTCTCTGCCGGATATTGACCTGCCGGAAGATACCACCCCAATTATATACATGCCGAATGTTAGCAGACAGACATTGAGGGCCGTTGAGGAATGCCCTGACAGCTTGAAACCGCTTGTTGAGCTGCAATATCGCGGAACCGTTTGGACTCAGCGTAATGGAAGAGACTGGACCGTCGAGGCGTTTTTGGTTTCAGAGGACGGAGGCTTAGGACTGGATGTTGCCAGGGATAGACACACCAGGCAGTCGATGCTCGGTGCATTAGCCCAACTTGCAGTGACACCGCTGACACGGCTGACCGGTAAACGGCTTGAGGCAGAAGATTTCGACAAATTGATGGTTGAAGATACACCACGAGATTTATTGGTTTGGATGAATTCTCCATCAGGAATTCAAGAACAGTGGGATGAAAATAAGTGGGCGGCGTTCGTTTCCCGTTGCAAGGCTGAATACGGTTTTGACCCGGAAAAAGAAGGTGTAATTGTTGCCGGGGAAAAACTTGGGCTGAGGGAAGATGAAGCATGGAAGAACCTCTGGAGACGCTTTGAAGAATCGCCGTTGCTGTACCCCGGCCTGCCGGAAGTACTCAGAAAATCGAAACCCTCCGGGAAGCTCATCTTTGACAAAGAACCATGGCCTGATGAAAATGACATCGAGGAAAAATCATTACAGCATGACCTGTTGAGTTTATCTTCAAAGAGCGCTGCAGAAGCCAGAAAGAAAATTGAAGAATTGGAGGCGAAACACCATAAACGCCGAGACTGGGTATGGGCCAGAATCGGTCAAAGCCCGCTTGCAATAGCCTTAGAACATCTGGCTGTGATGGCTAAAGAAACTTCACAAAGCATGGGTGGTGATTCTACGGATGCAATGTCATCTATATACAGAGACAGCGGTTACAAAGCGGATATGTCCGCCATACTTGCACTGGCCAGCGTTAAATCCGCTGAGGATAGTAAAGCGATTGAAGCGGCTTTGAGAAGCATTTATTTACCATGGCTGGATGATGCGGCGCGGCATTTCCAGAAACTCATAACGGCCAAGCCTTTGCCTTCAGGCAACGATGAGCTGCCTGGCATAGTTGCCGAGGTAGGTGAATGTCTGCTGTTTGCAGATGGCTTGCGATTTGATATTTCACATCGATTAACTGCGTTGGCAGAGGAACAACAATTAAGAGTGTCATTCAATTGGCGCTGGGCATCCCTGCCGACAGTTACAGCAACAGCCAAACCTGCGCTTTCTCCAGTAGCCGACCAGATCATAGGAAAGCAATTAGGAGAAGAGTTTCGTCCAGTAACAAAAGAAGACAGCAAGCCATTAACAATTGACCGCTTTCGTAAGCTCCTTACTTCAGTGGGCTATCAGGTTCTTAGCCCGTCCGAGGTCGGTGAGCCTGAAAAAGCAGATGCCCGCGCATGGACGGAATTTGGAGAGATTGACAAGCTTGGCCATAAATTACAAGGCAAGCTGGCAGCCAGAATCACGGAACAGATAGAGCTTTTGCTTGAAAGAATTCGAGAGTTGCTTGAAGCAGGATGGAAACGGGTAAGAGTGGTAACGGATCATGGCTGGCTCCTGGTTCCGGGCGGTCTGCCTGCTGTGAAGCTGCCGAAATACCTCACCGAATGCCGATGGGCAAGGTGTGCGGCGATTAAAGATCATTCAAAAGTCGATTTTCCGATGGCCAACTGGCATTGGAATTCTCATGAATATTTTGTTTATGGGCCGGGGATCAATTGTTTTTCAAATGGAAACGAATATGCCCATGGCGGTGTGAGTTTACAGGAATGCCTCATCCCGGATCTCCGATTTAGCCTGAGCGATGTGCCTGTTCAAACTATCGCTAAAATAATAGGCATTCAGTGGCTTGGTATGCGATGCCGGGCCACTATCGATTCGGGGGGAGCCAAAATAAAGGCAGACCTTCGAACAAAACCTAATGATGAAACTTCAAGTGTAGCCACCCCTAAAATGATTAGCGCTGACGGCCAAGTGAGTCTGCTTGTTGAAGATGAGGAGCTTGAAGGCACCGTTGTCAGCCTGGTACTCATTGATTCTTCGGGTTCAGTAGTAGGGAAGCAGGCTAACACAATTGGAGGTGATGAGTAACCATGGAACTTGATAACCTTGACCGCCTTGCGGCCTCAGCATTCGATGGATTCTTGGTGCGTAAGGATCTGGTCAGAAAATACAGCCGACAATACCCCGTGCCCACTTATGTTGTTGAATTTCTGCTTGGACGGTACTGCGCTACGGTAAATGAAGAAGAGATAGAGGAAGGCCTCAAAATTGTTGAAAGACAGTTGAAAGATCGAACCGTCCGGACCGGGGAAGAGGAATTATTTAAGGCCTGGGCACGGGAAAAGGGATCGGTGAAATTAATCGATCTAATAAAAGCCAAGCTAGATTCAAAAAATGATTGCTTTATTGCTGAGCTCCCGAGCCTGGGGTTACGGGACGTGCGTATCAACGATCAGCTTGTCCATGATAATGAGCGGATGCTCACCGATGGTTTTTATGCTGAATTAAATTTGACCTATGATGGGGCAATAGCTCAAGAAAAAAGCGGGAGACCTTTTGCAATAGAAGGATTGAGAGCGATTCAGCTTTCGAAGGCGGATGTTCTTTCCGTTTTGGATCGAGGGCGGAACCAATTCACCACGGATGAATGGAAAAGATTTCTAATTCGTTCCGTTGGACTGGAAGCGGAAACGCTCTCCGAACGTGCCCAGATGGTAGCGTTGCTTCGTATGGTCCCCTTTATTGAAAACAATTTCAATATGGTTGAGCTTGGTCCAAGAGGAACCGGGAAAAGTCATATTTATCAGCAAATATCCCCTTATTCTCATTTAGTGTCAGGAGGCAAAGCCACTGTGGCAAAAATGTTTGTCAATATGGCAAATGGTCAAAGAGGTCTTGTTTGTCATTACGATGTGGTGTGTTTTGATGAGATTTCAGGGATATCTTTCGACAAGAAGGATGGCGTTAATATAATGAAAGGCTATATGGCCTCTGGTGAATTTTCCAGAGGTAAGGAACCGATTCGAGCTTTCGGTGGCATCGTAATGGTTGGAAATTTTGATGTTGACGTTGAGCAACAACAGAGAATCGGGCACTTACTCAGTCCGCTACCTGTTGAAATGCGAAACGATACCGCGTTCATGGACCGCATTCACTCTTATGCTCCTGGTTGGGATTTCCCTAAGCTAAATCCCGATAACCTTACTAATCATTTTGGCCTTGTCAGCGACTTTTTGTCAGAGTGCTGGAGCAAGCTCCGAACTGGAAGCCGCCTGCATGTTTTGCAAGGACGTGTAAATTGGGGAGGAGCCCTCAGTGGCCGTGACATTGAAGCAGTAAACAAAACCGTCAGTGGACTGATTAAACTCATATTTCCTGATCCAGAGATGCCGATCCCCGATGAAGAGCTGGAATCGATTGTTCGGATCGCATTGGAGGCTCGCCGCCGCGTAAAAGAACAGCAAAAAAGGTGTCTGAAAACTGAATTCCGAAACACTCATTTCAGCTATTTTATGGGTGTGGATGGTGTTGAGCAGTTTGTTTCGACCCCTGAACTTCACAGTGACGAATTAATCGATGCTGATCCGCTTCCTCCCGGGCAGGTATGGGCTATCAGTCCGGGCGGTCAAGAAGCCTCTCCAGCACTCTATCGTATCGAGGCAACTGTTGGTCCGGGAAGTGGCGTAAGGATACTCAATACGCCGGTGCCCCCTGCTTTTAGAGAAAGCGTTCGTTACGGGGAACAAAACCTGTATATACGGGCAAAAGAGCTTGTAGGAGATCGTGACCCGCGTAACCATGAGTTCTCAATCCAGCTACGTTCCATGGACATTGACAGTTCAGGACAGGGTATTGGCCTTGCTGTCCTATTATCACTCTGCGGGGGACTTATTGAACGGAGCGTAAAAGGGGGCCTCATCATAGTTGGTGCTTTAAATCTTGGAGGTTCGATTGAAATGGTGCCAAATCCGGTTGCCGTTGCAGAACTTGCTGTGGAGAAAGGAGCCGCAACAGTGTTGATGCCAATATCATCAAGGAAACAATTATTTGAGCTTTCAGATGATATGGCAACCAAGGTCAGCATCGAGTTTTACGCAGATGCAATAGATGCATTTACAAAGTCTATAATGGATTAGGGGAGGTCATACAAAGGATCTACCACAATGGCCCTTACAAAAGCCGATATCATCACCAACATCTGCAGCCAGTGGAGCATCTCAAAGGCCAAATCCATCCAAGCCGTCGAAGCCTTGCTGGAAATCATGATATCCACCCTGCAATCGGGAGAGATAGTCCTCATCAGGGACTTTGGGAAATTCGATGTGAAAGAGAAGGGCCAGAGAAAAGGCAGGAATCCGCAGATAGGCAATGACTTGATCCTGGATGCCAGGATGGTGATCACTTTCAGGTGTTCTGGGGTGCTGAGGGAGAAGTTGAACGGAAGAATTTTGCGCCTATCTTTTAGCCTGACTTAAAACGGAGGGCCAAATCATGAAGCTTAAGAGGGTGCTTATCAAAAATTATCGTTCCTGCAAAGACGTGTCTCTCCAGATGGGGCCTATGCAAGCCCTCGTTGGCGCTAACAACGCCGGGAAATCATCGATAATCAGGGCCTTGGACGTTCTTTTTAACCCATCTATTACCAAGGTTGACAAAGAGACATTTTGGAATGGCGATATTGAACAAGAAATATGGGTTGAAGCGCTCTTCGATGAATTGTCGGACGCGGAAAAGGATAACGAAAAGCTAAAACCATACCTTAGGCCTGACAGCACGTTCCACATTGCGAGATCAGCCAAATGGAAAATCGAAGAAACAGATGAGGAAGGCGGTGCGCCGGTCGATGGAAAAGCCACAATAAGCCAGCATTTCTGCAAGCCGATACCCAAATTTGAGTGGCTCCAGGAAGGCCAGATCAACGGAAACAATATTGCTGAGTGGTGGAAGAATACCGACAACCTCAGAGTCAATGGTGCTAATTTCTTAGACTATGTTGGTGGGGCCAGACCGCAGGTAAATGTATGGAAAGCAAAGGCAAAAGAGTTCATTGAGAACCACCTTAAAGAGGATGATTTCACAGATGCCTGGAACGATAATCCACAAGGTTACGCAAACGTCCTTAAAGGAACCTTGCCTCATTTCATATTCGTACCGGCAGTAAGAGACGTGGCTGACGAAGCAAAAGTCACAAAGACCAATCCTTTCGGCAAGCTCCTTTATGCGGTTCTGGAAAGCGTGACTGCAGAGCAAAGGATTGAGTTGGAAACGACATTAGAAGGGCTCCAAAAACGACTAAACCGAGTCGGCGGCGAGAATCGGTTGGTAAGCATCGTCGAGACTGAAAAAAAACTGAACGATGTCTTGAAGGAATACATGAGCTGTGATCTTGAGATCGAGTTCCAGTCTCCATCAGTCGAAACGTTGCTCACGACACCTCAGCTGTTCGCGGATGATGGTTTTAGGAACATAGTAAGCAACAAGGGACACGGGCTTCAGCGGGCCATTATTTTTGCAATCCTGCGTTGCTATTCAGAGCTCGTGACCGGTGCGGGTGAAAAGAAAAAGAAGCCCATGATTTTTGCTGTTGAGGAGCCTGAATTGTATATGCATCCTCAGGCTCAGCGAAACATACGGCGGGTCTTTAAGGATATTGCGAATAAGGGTGATCAAATCGTATTTTCGACTCACTCTGCGTTACTGGTGGATGTCGCTTATTTTGATGAGGTCTTCCGAGTAGAGGCTATTCAAGAAAAGGTAGGCAACAATAAAACGGTGAGTAGCCGGGTCTGGCAGCTTCCGATGAAGAAGATGCTTGACGATTTGATGGCAAGACATCCAGGAATCAAGCCTACAGATGATTCAATGAGGGAGCTTTACTCCCACGCCTATCATCCTAATCGGAGTGAGGGTTTTTTTGCAAAGAGTATCATCCTTGTTGAGGGTCCTACAGAACAGTATGCACTGCCCATATATGCCGAAGCTGCTGGCCATCAACTGGATTCATTGAACGTCGGCGTTGTTGATTCAGGTGGTAAAGGATCTATGGATAGGCTCTATCGGATTTTTAATGAATTGGGAATACCATGCTATATGCTATTTGATTATGACAAAGACAACGAAGATAAAAACATCGTGGACAAATCAAGAGAGCTGCTTAAACTCCTTGGCGAACCTATCGATCCTCCGGACGTGATATCTATAAAGAATAAAGTCGCTTGTTTCCCTAACAAATGGGAGACAGACCTTGCGGGGGAAATACCAGATGCGGATAAATTGAGCACAGAGGCAAGAAAACTGATGGGCCTGCATGGCGATACAGGGAAACCACTGATTGCCCGCTACATCGCTCGGGTGCTCACATCACGAAACCCACCCGTAGTCCCTCCATCTATTCGGGATATTCTTGAAAAAGCGGTTGTGGTGAAGTGGGAAAAATGCTGTCTCTGTGAACTCCAACAAGACGTTGTCAAATAACGTTATGGCAAAAAAACGGACTCGAAAAGACACCAAGCTAGAATCCGAGGGAGCTGAATTTCTGGTCCTTGGGCGCCTGCTTCTCGAAAAAATCACGGCTTTCAAGACCTACACCAACTTCCCCGGCTATGACCTGATAGCAACATCCGCAAATAATAACACCTCGGCCAGAATCCAAGTGAAAAGCCGATTTCAGACAAATTGGGACGGTTTTATCATAAAGAATTTCGAGTGTGATTTCGTCGTGCTTGTAACCTTGAACCGAGGGTATTCCAAGCCAAGAAAAAAGGGAGATACAGGCATTAAAGAACCTGATTTTTACGTTTTTCCCATTTCCTACATCAATGAAGTCAGAGATCCGAATAACAAATGGGGCAAGATTGTGAGAAACCGCCTGGTAGATTTTGAGAAATTCAAAGACCAGTGGTCATTGATTGCGACTTTCTTGGAATCTCCCGTAGCTGAGATATGATACAGGAGGCCAAAACTTCACGGCAAAATATTGATGGATCTATTTACAAACACAAGCAGCCGAAGTGACTTCTTCAGGAACGCCTTCATTAGGTTCGGCAACACGCCACGTGATGTCTATATCGCTGTGGCTTTCTTCACCTATCCTGATCCAATCATCAATCTGGCCGAAACAGGGAGCAGAGTCAGGCTAATCGTAAGATTAGGATATCCCACGAAGCCCGAGGCCTTGAAGCAGATATTGGGAAAAGAAAGCATCCAGGTAAGATTCGTGAATGACAGGAGCTTTCACCCTAAGCTTTACATTTTTGGAGGCTGTTGTGCAACCGTTGGCTCATCCAACCTGACCGATCCTGCCCTTTATACAAACCAGGAAGTGAATATTACGGTTGAACCATCTGACCCCAGATACAACGAGCTGGTGAGCCTGTTTGTAGAATGGTGGGATCAGGCAAAAGTTCTCGATGATGAAAGATTGAAAGAATATACTGACATCTATGAGAGGTGCAGAAAAAAACAGGACAATGAACACTTTGTTGAAGATGAACTCCAAAAAACCCAAGGACGGGTCACAATCAGGAACATTAGGAGGGGACTTGGAAAACCCAGCTCATCGGAAATCTATCTCGAACAGTACAGGGCGGATTACCAAACGTTTCTGGACGCCTATAAGACCGTGGAGAGAGTTTACGGGGCTGTTGGAAGGAGAAAGTACGAAGAAGATGTTCTCCCGCTTAGATTGGAGGTCGACAGCTATTTCAGTTTCATAAGAGAAAAGAAAGCCCCAAAAGATACATATCTGAGTGAGGCGATATTAGTCGGAGAAAAGCTAGAAGCGAAAATAAGGTCAACTGTCGAAGAATGGATTGATACGCCATGGAGATGGCTTGAGGAAGAGATCGTCCCCAAGAGATACCCTATTATCAAGAGGGTCTTCAGCTCCCAGGAGTCTATAGCAAATGCGTCATTTAACGAGATCGCAGAAGCTCTATCTACATGCCACTCTTTCTATGACAGGTTTCGATTCTATGCGGGAGGCCATGATGCCCACATACAAGAATTCAAAGAAACAAATGACCTCCAGCAGATCAGGGAGACCCTGACCTATCTGCTTTTTGGGAGGGATAACTTTATCCGAAGGATGGGGAGATGCATTTTTGACCCTGCCTTCAAGCTCAACAGTTTCGGGCAGAGTAATGTCCAGGAGCTTCTTGGATGGATTAATAATGAAAATATACCTGTCTGCAATAACAGAACAACGCGCTCACTGCGGTGGCTTGGGTTTGACATAAAACTGTTTGGTGGATGATTGGGTAGAGGTAAGGGGTTGGGCTACGATAACTGCCTGTATTCTTATAGGGAAGCTTTCGAAAACAGTCTCATTCTTGCCCATATATTCTGCTTTTTGAAGCCAAAAAGGTCGTGGTTTGGGGACGCGCGTCCATGTTTTTATGCTTTTCTTCCTGCGAGTGGGCAAATGGGGAATAGTGGAGAGCGTTTCCTAACGATTTCAACTGATCTCAACAGTTGATCATTTTGCGATATTTGTTTCAGATCACAGCCCTACCCAATCCTGTGATAAGAGAGTAATATCCTATAGAAATCATGCCTTTTAAGATACCGGGTAGCCGGGGGCTGTTAGCCAACCCCAAGCCCCCTAAGAACTGTTTCCCTTCACACAGCCCAAGCCCTTCAAAGGCCAGTCTCGGCATAGAGGCGACCCGGTGATAGAAAATACCAAGCACCTTTGCGATACATACTGACAGACAAAACCCATTCGGTGAAGGGCGCATGGCTCACATAATGTGGCCTCATTTGCTTTCCCTCCTAAAATCGGTTCTATCAGCTTTCTCGCAACGAAGCACCCGATGGACGTCAGCTCTCTTAACTGGGGACAATTTTACTTGAAAAATTGGGTAAGGTATTTATCTTTGAAACCGTTTTCCAGAAGGTCTCTAATCGGCACGTGGGTAACAGTTTTTTGTGTATCTCAGTTGTTTATAGTCGATAAACCAAGGTCAGACAGAACCTGGTTCTTAGGGGAATCAATTTTGATGGCCCTGTAAAAAGTCAGAAGCCCATTATGCGGTAGTTATGGTCATATGCCCATAACTACGGATAAATAAGATAAAAAACTTTCTCAATTGGCTCAAAGCCATTAGAAGACGCTCTTTGATAACATAAATAGCATGCATTTGACCGCATAGACTGCTCCTATGAGCTGTCTGATCACAACTGACCGCCTTTCGGACGGCAGTTGCCCTGAAGATGTTCACTCCGATGGCTTTTAAGGTAGCACAGAACCGAACGGCCTTAAGACCTCTAACTCTCAGGTGTTTAACT
>Ga0180009_10003723_pt1 | contig 17198 bp, 16 predicted proteins | sample OS_PC_MetaG_FD_123537 | JGI IMG/M metagenome (GOLD analysis project Ga0180009, IMG submission 123537) | Groundwater microbial communities from the Aspo Hard Rock Laboratory (HRL) deep subsurface site, Sweden - OS_PC_MetaG | ecosystem: Environmental > Aquatic > Deep subsurface > Groundwater... | reverse complement strand
TCTTGTGTACGTCGATACCAAGATATGTATCCAACATGGCCGCTCCTCTGCTAAGGGTTTACACGGTCAGGATAATATATCCTGGCCGAGCGGCCTTCTCATAATATCAAATCCCTTGCGGATTCGACATCTGCAGCAGAGCGTCAAAACCACGCTTCGCGCCACGCGCGTCGCTCAGGGGGTTCTAACCTACAGTCTTAGCTTCATCTCCGGCGGTGTCTTCTGTCTTCTCCTCGATCGAGAAATCGTCCCAGAGTTCGTCTTCCGGTAGCTCGGCGAGACATTCATCATGCGTCTGACGGCGGATGTTGACGAACGCTATCACCTGCCCCACGACGATTGTGTTGATGAAATACGCAATTATGAACGCAAACACCAGGCTGACACCGATCACGATCAGATAGCTCGCGATAGCAAAGGTTGTGGTCGCCTGATTGAACGCTCCGAGAAGATACAGATTGATTCCGAAATCGCTGCCGGGATAGAGATAGCTCAGGAATTTGATCACGGGTGAACTGACCGGCAGTTTGTCGAAAGCGGATTCGAATATCAGTTTCCCCTTATCTCCCATGAACACACTAGTAGTAGCATTCGTGAACTGAAACGCGCGGTATGAGAAATAGAATAGCACGAATGAGCAAACTTTAGCGATGACAAGCGATGCTCCGGTCAATATGCTCCAACGCAACGGCCGCGATGTCACCATCGAGAAACCATCGAAAAGCGCAGTCAGCGTATCCTCACCTTTGACGCCCAACACAGCCGGGCCGGTTAGTGCGAATGTCGTGAAGAGAAAGAGAATCAGCACGGTGAAGAGCGATAGTATAAAATACGGGAATGCATAGAAAAGCCCGTAGCTGATCTCGCCTGCGTAGGGTATCTTGCCTATCAAGCCGGCGATAAGGCCGAGTATGATCATGAATACGATGAATCCAATGACACCCAGATACGACTTATAGAGGACACCCTTCTTCTGCTTTATAAACGACTTGGCTTCGGTGACGGAGTAGAACAGGTTTCCTCGGATTTCTTCGTAGGCAGTCCTGGACACAGCCAGATTACCGCGCAGAAGGCACACTGCGAACCACAGGAGACCTGCAATCCAGATCAGTTTCCCCGGAAGCGACACCAATCCAAGCGTTCCTACCGGAAAAAACGAGTGAACATCCCAGGCAAATCCGAGATCGACGCCATCGACGAACAGCGCAACATACGCTATGATGCCATAGCCGATATAGCCAACCAGCAGATTCTTCATCTGCAGATAGATATTCTTACCATGGAGCGCTATGCGGGGAGCTTTGAATATATCCCTGAAATCGTAGTAATAGTCTCTCATACATGACCTCCCGGAGTTTTGTTATCGATAAACGAATTTTTAGGCAGATGTCAAGGCAAAAGCCGATAACGGGGTTTGGGATGTACGGCAAATTATCGACAGCCCGCAGGGATTGAATCCCAAAAGTGCGTGCAGCGGAGCGGATGTACCATTAGACTAATATGATCGCATATTGTCGAACGACGCCCACACACAAGAACCTGAATCCCCTCCAGTCGATCCTACAAAGAATCCCGCAGCCGTAGCACTTGGCAGACTCGGCGGGTTAAAGGGCGGGAAAGCCAGAGCCAAGAAACTGACCAAGAAAGAGCGGTCAGAAGCCGCACGAAAAGCCGCTAACGCGCGGTGGCATAAAGACGAATAATCATCACGCTACAATCATCGTCTATCATACTCCATTATCGACTCAAATTATCTCAAAATAGTTCTTGACTATCATATTCGCTATCGATACTTTGTTCGATAGAAAGTTGATAAGATGGCGAATCAATGGAACACAATGGACATACTGGTTGTATATACTATCAAACGAAGGAGGTGATAGAATGTCGAATCTGAATGAACTAAGTGCTGCTGACTTGGAGGACTTTCTGACATTTGTGAACGCAAAATACGAGCATTATCAGAGACTTCTCCAAAAGATCAGAAAGGCAATGGCAGCACAAGGACAACAGGAGATATCGTTCACGCCGTCCAGCGAAGCCCCGCGCACGCAGAACGGGCTTAGAGACAAAATCGCTACCTTACTTGACCAAGAAAGCAGATGGATGAGTAATGGTGAAATCAGAGATTTGTTGAAAAGCAAATATGGAATCGAACTCAAGTCTGTCAAGTTGCGGAGAGAATTGAATAACGGAAAGAACGTTATCTTTGAGCAGACGGGTGAAGCAAGATACTCTCGCTGGAGATTGTTGAGAAAGAATGATGAACAGAAGTAGAAGAGCGGAACGTTGGCGCGTCCCGCTCAAATCTCAAAAACCTTCTCCCAATCCAAATGAAAGGCGGTTTCCGTTTGTCTATATATAATACTGTTGAACTCTTGTCAAGTTCCTTTCTTGCGGAAGCACTGCCTTCTACATTGGCACGCCCGCCACCATTACTCGAATCCCACAGGAAAATCAAGCCTTGTGGTGTATAGGCATTATAGAAAGCTCTGGCAGGCCGTACGCGCTTGCCAGAGCCAGATAAGAGGGGAGTGTACGGGGTGTACTGCATTGGGGTTTGGACCCGATGCTGACGGTTCAAGTCCGTCACTCTCCATATATGCCGGGGTAGTTAAGCGGTCTAATACTTCTCTTGACAGGAAGCGACTCGGGTTCAACTCCCGGCCCCGGCTTCTTTAAGATCGACAAATATGGTCAAAAAGCAAGAGGAATCTGCATTCTTCTTGCCCGCTCGTGCTGTCTTGCTTGACAAAGCGCGATGCCAAGACGAAGAAAGAAGACGTGTTACTGCTAAGCTGTGGAATCTTGAGGATATTGTCAGACTCTTAAAAAAACGGAAGAAAATAATGTATAATACATTGATGACATTGAACACTCTATCGTATATTGGATTCAAATGGGACTGAATAAACAACTTCGGTCTGTTCTGCGGACAGGCAACTATGAAAGACGGGCAACGCAAATCTGTGCAGAACATCTCGCGGAAGTCAGCGAGGATGAGTTTAGGGGAATTATGAATAGCGTTGAAAGCAACTTAGCAGAATATGCTCATCGATGTCCGTCTGCCTCCACCGACATCAATGGCGTTACTGTGTACTGCTATAGACCATACACACGCGATTGCCTTAGTGAGTTGCGAATCTACTTTGAAGTCAGTAATGACGAAGTCGGGGAGATTGTGCGACTACTTAACATTAAGAAAGTCAAGCGCAAACGTTAGTCGAGTAGCCCCTCTCTGCGCAATTGATTGATTTCTTCCACTGCCGATTGATCGTGTTCATCTATCGGATGGCTCTGGTCCATTTTCCAGTATATCCGCTCATAAGGTATAAAATCTTCATCATCGGCCATTTCCCACAATGACAGTTTGTGCGACCACCGACTCAAGCTAACGGCTGTAAGCCCTTTCATCCTATTCACCCATTTGTTTATTTGCTCAATCTCAGCGTCCGTGAACAAGCTCATATCAGCTGACCGCAAGGCTACTGGTCTAAACTGCCACTTACCGCTAACCTTTTCTTCCCTGACCTCCAGATCACCAGATTCCTGAAGTTTCTTGAGTATAGGCATGAGTGGATATGCGACTGGGCCGTGATCTTCTTTCTTGTATCTTGCCCCCGTTATGGGACTGCCTAATTCATCAAGCGTATCGAAGTCGATTGCAAATAGCATTTTGTTCAACTTCGTGAGACCGAATAGCCTTGAACTCTCGCAGGACTGAGAAATATACAGAATTAGCTCTATGAGCTTCTTCGTATTCTGTTTGATTCGTCTTTTCTTGAAGATATTTTCCATCACTATAAACCTAACTAATTCCTCAAATCTGGCAAGCACTTTCTTTACTATTCGCTTTATAATATATACATCGGAATTCCTCACTTAGTTGCTTATGTCGGTTATATGGCCTATGTGCTATCAAACTGACCCACTACCCATTTTTGGCTTGACTTGACAATGCAACCCATTTATAATTGACTGAAATTGTCGGCATTCAAAAATCTGCTCGGGCGGCTGGACTATCGTTATAATGTGTGATCTAAGCCGAGCCGACTCAGTCGGTTAAGATCTGATGCACTGTGTACTCAATCCAGCAACCACACCGCACCACTGCCAGCCTAATTTGCTGATCACCGGAACAAGGATAGTAGTGGGGATGTTGGTATAGGTCTATGGCTCAACTGTTTCCGAAATGGACAAACAAGCTGCCGACAATCGCGGCCATCGCTGTTCCGATCCTGATAGTGGTCGTTGTATCGTTTGTGTAGTACTATTTCTCTCCGAAATATACCGATGTCGGCTATCGCCCAAAGCAGCCGATTGACTACAGCCATAAACTGCATGCCGGAGATCTCGGTCTCGATTGCCGCTACTGCCACAGCACAGTCGAAAAATCGCCGATGGCGAATATTCCACCGACCCAGACGTGCATGAATTGCCATAAACTGATTGGGACCGAAAACGAGAAGCTGCTCGCAGTCCGCGAAAGCTGGGCTTCCGGCAAACCGATCGAATGGATTCGAGTGCACAAGCTTCCCGATTACGTCTATTTCGATCACAGCGTTCATCTGAACGCAGGTGTCGGCTGCCAGAGCTGCCACGGAAATGTCGCTGCAATGGAAGTCGTTCAGCAGAAACAGCCTCTCAGTATGGGATGGTGCCTCGAATGCCACCGCAATCCCGATATGCACCTCCGCCCTGCGAGCGAGATCACTAATATGAAATGGACTCCGCCGTCGGATCAGGCGGATTTCGCGATGAGAGTCAAGCAGGAGAAGGGCATCGATCCACCGGTCGACTGCTCAGCGTGTCATAGATGAAAGATGATCTGAAGATATTTGGCCGTGACTATTGGCGTAGCCTTGATCAACTCGCGCAGACGCCGAAGTTCAAGGAATTCCTTGAAGCAGAATTCCCCTCTGTTGTTGACGACAACATACCGGGGCTGTCTCGCCGCAAGTTCCTGACCCTGATGGGTGCGTCGATAGCTCTTGCGGGCGTTGCAGGTTGCCGCAGGCCGGTTGAGAAGATTATTCCGTATGTTACTCAACCCGAAGAAATTGTCCCCGGTGTTCCGAATACTTATGCGACTACGATGCCACTCGGCACTGCAGCTTATGGACTACTGGTCGAATGCAACGAGGGACGTCCAACCAAGATTGAAGGTAATCCCGATCATCCGTCGACTCGGGGAAGGTCAAACGCCATCATGCAGGCTTCTATACTGGGTCTCTATGATCCGGATAGATCGAAGCGAGTGACTCAGAATGGTAACGAGAAATCGTGGGAAGATTTCGTATCGTACTGGCGCAGTCTGCATTCGTCTTATGACGCTAATGGTGGCAACGGCCTCGCCGTGCTGTCAGAATCGTTCGCCTCGCCTACACTTGCGCGCCTGAAAAAGCAGTTTACCGATAGGTTCCCGAATGCGGAATGGGTATCGTATGAACCGGCCAGCGATGAGAATATACATGAGGGTGTGAAAGTAGCAACCGGCGAGTCCCTCTACCCCGTTTACAAATTTGAAAATGCTGAGACAATTCTATCGCTCGATTCTGATTTTCTGCTCACCGAGACAGACAACATCCGAAATGCAACCGGATTTGCCGAGGGGCGCAGAGTCGAGTCGGTGAATGATTCCATGAATCGCCTCTATTGCGTCGAGAGCGACTATTCTCTCACAGGCGCAATGGCCGATCATAGATTGCGTCTCAGGAGCAGTCAGGTAGGTGCGTTTACGGCAGCGCTTGCACTCGAAATGCAATCGCAGGGACTTGCAATCGAAATAGGTGATGCCCTGAGCGCATACAGAACGCATGCTTTCGATACTGAATGGCTTGCTGCTGTCGCAAAGGACTTAATTGCCGCCAGAGGTAAATCGCTCGTTATCGCCGGACGTCGCCAGCCGGCATCTGTACATGCACTCATACTTCTGATAAACGATGTGCTGGGCAATGTCGACAACGCGATAGAGTTGGTTCAGCAGACATACACATCCTTACCATCAAACAGGCAGTTTAGCGATCTGGTTGACAAGATGCGGTCCGGCAAAATCAAGTCACTTGTGGTGCTCGGCTGCAATCCGATATATAATGCTCCGGCAGATGCAGATTTTGCGGGTGCTCTCAAACAGTTGCAGCACACGATTCATTTCGGCATTCACGCAGATGAGACTGCACAATTGTCCGAGTGGCACATTCCGCAGAGTCATTATCTCGAAAGCTGGGGTGACGCGACAGCAATCGACGGCACCCGGAGCCTCATTCAGCCCATGATCGAGCCGTTATTCGGCGCGCACAGCAGTGCAGAGATGATGATGCTTCTCGCCACAGGAATCGATGCGAGAGGCTACGATATCGTTCGGCAAACCTGGCAGGAAATCTGGACGGGCGCTGGATTCGAGAAGAAGTGGCGCAGGGCGCTGCATGACGGCGTAATCAAGACTGATGCTTCAAACGACTTAGACGCTAGAGTCATAAAACAAAACGTTGCCAGCCTGCTGAGTAGAGAGCCATTCGAAAAATCGAAATCTGATTCAACCATAGAAATTGCATTCAAAATCTCGCCGTCGGTTCATGATGGCCGGTTCGCAAACAACGGTTGGCTGCAGGAACTTCCCGATCCGATCACAAAGCTTTCATGGGACAACGCCGCGGTCATGAGTGAGTTGAGCGCGCGCGAATTCGCCGTCGCAAACGAGGATATTATCACGCTTTCGGTCGATGGCCGCCAAGTTGATCTTCCCGTTTGGATCGTGCCGGGAGTCGCGGACAAGTCAATCGTCCTCGAACTCGGTTTCGGACGAACTTCCGCCGGTGGAGTTGCCAACAATGTTGGATCAAACGCCTATCGACTCAGAACCAGAAACAGACTCTGGTTCGTAGGCGGAGCGAGCATATTCAAGACAGGTAGAAAGCTGGGGCTTGCGAATACTCAGGATCACGGCAGCATGGAAGGCCGTCCAATAGTGCGAGAAAGCACGCTGACCGAGTACAGGATTGATCCGGAGTTTGCCCGGGAGATGGTCGAACATCCGCCTCTCGAATCACTCTGGGATGATCACAAATACGACAAAGGTTATCAGTGGGGCATGACAATAGACCTAAATGCATGCATCGGCTGCGGAGCATGCACCATCGCTTGCCAGAGTGAGAACAACATCGCGCTGGTCGGCAAGGAGCAGGTGAGAAACGGGCGAGAGATGCACTGGATCAGAGTCGATCGATATTACACCGGCGAAGTCAAGTCACCTGAAATGGTTCACCAGCCGGTGGCGTGCCAGCACTGCGAGATGGCACCGTGCGAAACGGTCTGCCCGGTCAACGCAACTGTGCATGACCGTGAAGGTCTGAATGTGATGGTCTATAATCGCTGCATAGGAACGCGCTACTGTTCGAATAACTGCCCTTACAAAGTGCGGCGTTTCAATTTTTTCAACTATACAAACAACCTGGCTGATACTATTAAGATGGCGCAAAACCCTGATGTTACAGTCCGTTCGCGCGGAGTAATGGAAAAATGCACGTTCTGTGTTCAAAGGATAAACTCTGCGAAATTCAAAGCGAAGAAAGATGGCCGCAATGTCGGTGACGGCGAGATAAGAACGGCCTGCCAGCAGGCGTGCCCGGCTGATGCAATAAAATTCGGTGATATACGAGATTCCAAAAGCGAAGTGGCAAGACTTAAGAAGCTGGATCGAAATTACGAAGTCCTGGCCGAGTTTAACACGCGGCCAAGGACATCGTATCTGGCGAAACTTGGAAATCCGAATCCTGAGTTGAAGAAGGCACAGAAGAAAATCACATGACATCTATGAGCGAAAGAGAGTTTCACAGCGTGCCGGAACCACCTCTGATTGCAGGCAACCAGACGTTCCACTCTGTGACCGATCGTATCAGCCGAATCGCCGAGGCGAAGACTCCGCCGTGGTGGTTCCTGGTATTCGGCGCGACGACATCCGTCATGCTCATCTTCTTCGGCCTGATCGGCTATCTGATCTCTGAAGGCATCGGCATCTGGGGATTGCAGGTTCCGGTTGCATGGGGCTGGGCGATTGTCAATTTCGTCTTCTGGGTCGGTATCGGTCACGCGGGTACGCTCATCTCCGCCATACTGTTCCTCTTCAGGCAGCGCTGGAGAACTTCGATCAACCGCTTTGCCGAAGCGATGACGATCTTTGCCGTTATCTGTGCGCTGATATTCCCCGGCATTCACGTAGGCCGCGTATGGGTGGCATACTGGATGATGCCGTTTCCGAATCAGATGTCGATATGGCCTAATTTCCGCAGCCCGCTCATCTGGGACGTTTTCGCGGTTAGCACTTACTTCACAGTCTCGGCTCTGTTCTGGTATGTCGGACTCGTGCCTGACCTTGCATCATTTCGGGACCGCGCCAAGAAGAAATTGCGCAAACTCATATTTGGAATCTTTTCGCTTGGCTGGCGTGGTGGCAATCGCCAGTGGAAACATTACGAACTCTCATACCTTCTCCTTGCAGGACTCTCCACGCCGTTAGTGTTGTCGGTGCACAGCGTAGTCAGCACAGACTTCGCTACAAGCATTCTGCCCGGCTGGCATACGACGATATTCCCGCCATACTTCGTGGCAGGTGCGATTTACTCCGGCTTCGCGATGGTGATGAGTCTGGCAATCCCGGCAAGAAGACTATTCGGACTCAAGGACTTCATAACAATGAGCCATCTCGACAAAATGGCAAAGATCATGCTGGTCACTGCCATGATGGTCGGATATGCATACAGTTGCGAGTTTTTCATCGCGTGGTATAGCGGTAACGTATATGAGCAGTTCGCTTTCATGAATCGAGCATTCGGACCGTACGCATGGGGTTACTGGATCATGATTTCATGCAATGTGATCGTGCCGCAGCTATTCTGGTTCAAGAAAGTCCGCCAAAGCACGGTGATACTATTCATCTGCTCGATCTTTGTAAATATCGGCATGTGGTTCGAGAGATTCGTAATTGTCGTCAGCTCATTGGCAAATGATTTCCTTCCATCGAGCTGGGATTATTTCTCCCCGACGATATTCGACATCGGAATATTCATTGGATCATTCGGTCTGTTTCTGACACTATTCCTTTTGTTCATCAGGGTACTGCCTATGATTGCTATGGCGGAAGTGAAAGGCGTACTGCCTCAGGCTGATCCTCATCATTACGATAGTCACAGCCCTGCCGCGAAAGAAGGCAGAGCATGATGAACAGTGCAGTGAAGAAAACCGCAGGTATATTGGCCGAATTCGAGAATCCGGCGGCACTCATAGACATAGCCAGGAAACTCAGAGATTCCGGCTATAAGCGATTCGATTGCCATTCACCCTTCCCTATTCATGGGATGGACTCGGCGATGGGCGCAAAGCGCTCGCCTCTTGGATGGATAGTCGGCTCACTCGCAATCTGTGGTGCGCTCGGCGGAATCCTTCTGCAGTGGTGGACAAGCGCTGTCAATTACCCGCTTGTGATCGCCGGCAAGCCGTTCTTCAGTTATCCGGCATTCGTGCCGGTGACATTCGGCATGGCAGTGCTGCTCGGAGCGATATCCGCAGTAGTTGGAATGCTCGCGTTGAGTCGACTGCCAATGCTGAACCACCCGGCTTTCAATTCGGAGCGGTTTGCCAAGGTCACGGACGATGGGTTTTTCGTATGCATAGACTCTACAGATAAGTTGTTCGATCAGGACATGATTGTCTCATTGCTCGAGTCATCGGGCGGAACGAACATCGAGGTATTGGAAGATTGACGATGAAACGTAATAGATGTATTAGGCTGGCAGTAGTAGTGGTAATGGCTGCACTAATTACGGTCGCTTCCGGGTGTTTCAGAGATAGACCGTCAGAAAAGCCGCCGATTCACCTGGTGCCCGACATGGACAGTCAGCCAAAGTATAAGGCTCAGGAAGAGAACAAGTTCTTTGAAGATGGCTCGGCCATGCGGCAACCCATCCCTGGCACTGTTGCACGCGGGGATCTGCGTGAGGATGCCGGCTATTACACGGGCATTGATGAATCGGGCGACACGGTCAAGATATCACCTGTACTGACGGATATGCAACTCCTGAAACGGGGTCAGGAGAGATTTGACATCTATTGCTCACCCTGTCATGGACGAACCGGCGATGGTCAGGGAATCATGCTGTCAAGAGGCTACGTACCGCCTCCGACATTTCATTCAGACAGGCTCCGCGACATTCCGGATGGCTATGTTTTCGATGTGGTGACGAACGGCATCAGAAATATGCCGTCATATCGTCAACAGATACCGGTCAGGGACCGGTGGGCGATAATTGCATATCTGAGAGCGCTCCAGCGAAGCCAGAATGCTACGATCGAGGATGTTCCGCAGGAGCAGCGCACGAATTTGAAGTGAGATCTGCGACATTATGGAATTCGACAAAGAGACATATCGATTCAAGTCCCCGGGCAGCGTGGGAAGAATTTCGCTCATAGTCGGCGTACTGGGAGCTGCGCTCTGCGTTGCCGCCTATTTCATCGATTCGAAACAGTTCTTCCACTCGTACCTGACAGCATATTCATTCTGGATAACAATCATTCTTTGCAGTCTATTCTTTGTCATGCTGCAGCATCTCGTAAATGCGGTCTGGAGCATCATCATCAGGCGGCTTGTCGAAAGCATCATGATGACAATTCCGCTGATGGCGATTCTTTTCATACCGGTGATTTTCGGAATTCACGATCTCTATCATTGGAGTCATGCCGATGCAGTCGCTGCGGATAAACTTCTTCAGAGCAAATCGGCTTATCTCAACACAGGCTTCTTCATTGTACGCAGCGTGATCTACTTCGCCGTCTGGTCCCTGCTGGCATGGATGCTTCACAGAGCATCGATTGCACAGGACGCCGGTTTTGATGAGAAGCGTGTCAGGAAGATTCGCAAGATCGGCGCGGCAGGTATGATTTTGTTTGCGATTACGGTGACATTTGCAGGCTTCGACTGGCTGATGTCGCTTGATGCACACTGGTATTCGACAATATTCGGTGTATATGTATTTTCCGGAGGACTGCTGGGAGTAGTCGCGTTTATTACGCTTGCATTTATCTATCTGAGAAAACATGGCATCCTGAAAAATGAGGTTACGACTGAGCACTACCACGATCTCGGTAAATTGATGTTCGCATTCATGATCTTCTGGGCGTACATCGCATTTTCGCAGTATCTTCTGATCTGGTACGCGAATATCCCAGAAGAAACGATCTGGTATCATCATAGATGGGTCGGCTCCTGGAAAATCATAAGTCTCCTCATTCCGATAGGACACTTCACCGTGCCATTCTTCATAATGATTACCAGAGGAGCCAAACGAAGTCTTGGAATGATGACAATAATGGCGCTTTGGCTGCTTGCTATGCACTGGATCGATGTCTACTGGCTGGTGTTGCCGAATCTGTCGCACGACAACGTGCAGCTATCATGGATGGATGCGGCGAGCCTGCTTGCCGTGACGGGACTCTTCATCTCGGTATTCTGGCGCACATTCACATCGAACGCGGTAGTGCCGGTCACCGATCCGAGACTCGGGGCTTCAATCAAGTTTACGAACATGTAGATTGAATCATGACAGACAGTAATCACAACACGAATCAAGACAGCTCAGGCTACGAGAAGAGCGATGCCAATCTCAAATTCATATTCGGTGTTTCGATCGTGGGGATTGTCATTATCGTCGCAATAGTGGTCTTCTTGAGCGAGTACTTCCTGTATACAAAGGAGACTCTCATCTATGAGACTGTTCTGAGCCCTGAATCATCCAAACTGCGCGAGGTCAGGGCACATGAGGATGAGATTCTGAATTCATACGGAGTAATTAATGCCGACAAGGGCATCTTCCGAGTCCCGATAGACAGGGCGATGGAGATCGAGGCAAATGAAGCTTTCTCTAAAGGCAAATAGAGATATGATAGTGAAAGTTGCATTCTTTTTGTTTTTCCTGATGATGTCGTCGACCGTCTCGGCGCAAGTGATTCAGGAGAATCCTGATGATCTGCGCAATATCGATGTCGAAGAAAAACTCGGCGAGTACATTCCTCTCGATCTGACTTTTGTCAACGACATCGGAGACACAGTAGCCCTCGCGCAGTATTTCAATGATGGCAAGCCGGTTTTGTTGGTTCTTGTTTATTATTCGTGCCCGATGCTCTGCAACCTCATTCTTAACGGTCTGAATGAAGGAATTGCTCAACTTGCGTGGCTTCCGGGCAATGAGTACCGCGTGCTTGCGGTCAGCTTTGATCCACGGGAGACATACGATCTCGCTGCTGCAAAGAAAGCAAACTATCTAAAAGCCCTGAACCGTCCCGGTGCAGAGAATGGCTGGACATTTTTCGTGGGCGAGGAATCGCATTCAAAGGCATTAGCTGATGCTGTAGGATTCAAATATTTCTTCGATGAAGAGAATCAGCAGTTCGCGCATCCGGCGGTCGCATATGTCCTGACCCCGGACGGCAAGATATCGCGTTACCTGTATGGTATAAATTTCGAGGAGCGTGATTTAAGGCTCGCGTTTCTTGAAGCTTCCGAAGGCAAGATCGGATCGACTCTCGATAAGCTCCTTCTTTATTGCTACCATTATGATCCAAACGCGAAAGGTTATGTCGTCTTCGCGGGGAATGTTATGCGCCTCGGCGGTGCCTTGACACTGATCTTGCTTGGTTTGCTGATCGGAGCGCTCTGGATGAAGGAAAGACGCAAGCGAGCGCGAACACGCGTACCGGCAGGAAGTTCAACTCTGAGGCCCTGATACAGTATGGATACAACCGGCACAATCTTCATGCCCCCCGGGCAATCGACTATTTCAGGTGAAGTTGACTCTCTGTTCTATTTCATCCTGTACATGTCAATATTCTTCTTCGTGCTCATCGTGGCTGCGACAGCCTTCTTCATCTACAGATACCGCCGTCGCGAAGGTGCTGCCGAGATGACTTCCGGAGTGTCCCACAATACAGCTCTCGAAGTGGCCTGGACAGTAATCCCACTGATTCTCATTCTGATTATCTTCGGCTGGGGATTCAAATCGTACATGAAAATGCACATTGTACCTAAAGACGCTATTGAGGTGAAAGTCACCGGCCAGAAATGGTTCTGGTCGTTTGATTACGCCGAGGGGGCCACAAGTGTCAATGAGCTTGTTGTGCCGGTCGACAAACCGATCAAATTGTTGCTATCATCGCGGGACGTGATCCACAGCTTCTTCGTGCCATCGTTCAGGATCAAGATGGACGTGCTTCCGAATAGATACACTATAACATGGTTCGAGGCTAAGAACGTCGGTGTATATGATCTTTATTGCGCCGAGTATTGCGGAAGATCGCACTCAGAGATGATCGGGACTGTTAAGGTAGTCAGCGATCGGGATTTTGCAGAGTGGCTCGATGCCGGATCAGGCTCCGGCGAGGGGTCGACGCCAATCGAGTTCGGTGAGCAGTTGTACAAGTCCAAGGCATGTTACACTTGCCACTCGACAGACGGCATGCCCAAGATAGGGCCGAGTTTCAAGGCAATCTTCGGACACGAGACAGAAATGGCCGATGGCAAGAAAATCGTAGTCGATGAGAATTATGTGCGGGAATCGATTCTGGAGCCGCAGGCAAAGGTCGTCAAAGGCTTCCAGCCGATCATGCCGACGTATCAAGGCTTGCTGAAGGATAAGCAGATCGACGCGCTCATCGCGTATATCAAGTCTTTGAAATAACAGGTGGGAGAATCCATGAGCAGTACAGATTCAGCTCTCGATCTGAGCTTTCTCAGACACCCAAAAGGTTTGAAGTCGTGGCTTCTTACACTCGATCACAAGCGTATAGGAGTGCTCTATCTGGTCGGCATCACAACCGCAGCCTTCCTGGGCGGGTTTTTTGCGATGCTGATTCGCCTGGAGCTTTTCAGACCTGGACCCGACATCATGGGGCCCGACACATATAACCAGATGTTCACGCTTCATGGCGCGATAATGATCTTCCTCTTCATAATACCCGGTATTCCGGCGGCTCTCGGCAATTTCGTGTTGCCTCTGATGCTTGGCGCGAAAGACGTTGCATTCCCCCGCCTGAATCTCGCAAGCTGGTATATCTATGTCATAGGCGCCTGCTTTGCACTCTACTCACTCATCTCCGGCGCAGCAGATACCGGATGGACTTTCTACACGCCTTACAGCACGCAGACAAACACGTCTGTGATTTCGATGACTCTCGGAGCATTTATACTCGGATTCTCATCCATATTCACCGGGATCAACTTCATCGTTACAATACACAGGTTAAGAGCTCCCGGCCAGACCTGGTTCAAGCTTCCGCTCTTTGTGTGGGGACTCTACGCAACGGCAATCATACAGGTACTTGCCACGCCGGTTCTCGGAATCACTCTTGCCCTATTGATGCTCGAACGACTCTTTGGAATCGGTATATTCGATCCTGCGATGGGGGGCGATCCGGTGCTGTTTCAGCATTTCTTCTGGTTCTACTCTCATCCAGCGGTCTACATTATGATCTTGCCGGGGATGGGGATAATTTCCGAATTGATATCTGTGTTCTCGCATAAGAAAATCTTCGGATACAAGGCAATCGCCTATTCGAGCTTGGGCATCGCGCTTGTAAGCTTCCTCGTCTGGGGACACCACATGTTCACCAGCGGTCAGTCTGAAATCGCAGCGATGATATTCTCGTTCCTGACATTTCTGGTAGGTATCCCATCAGGTATCAAAGTGTTCAACTGGGTGATGACTATGTACAAAGGCTCGATCAGTCTCGATACACCCATGCTGTACGCTCTCTCGTTCCTCGTGCTGTTCACGATTGGCGGACTGACCGGAATCTTCCTCGGCGCGCTATCAGTCGACATCCATCTGCATGACACGTATTTCGTAGTCGCACATTTTCATTACGTTATGATGGGCGGTACAGTCATGGCGTTCATTGCAGGGCTGCATTACTGGTGGCCGAAGATGTTCGGGAGGAAGTACAGTGTCTTCTGGAGCAAGCTGGCATGCGCCCTGATATTCATCGGTTTCAATGCGACTTTCTTCGTTCAGTTCATTCTTGGAACAAGAGGAATGCCTGGCCGCTATTTCGATTATCGCGATCAATTCCAGCAGCTGCATGCTTTCTCGACCGTCGGTTCCTGGATACTCGGCCTTGGTTTCATCGTCATGCTGGCGTACTTGATTCATTCCCTGTACAGAGGCAAACGCTCCGGTCCGAACCCGTGGGGAGCTCTAACACTCGAATGGACAACGCCGTCTCCTCCCCCGCCGTACAACTTCGCAGAGACACCGAAGATAATCCATGGCCCGTACGACTATGACAAGATTGATGTCCAAAGAGATTGAAATCTCAGTAGCTTATGAGTGAATCGCACACAGACAACACGCATTTGGCACATCATTTCAGCGATGCTGGCCAGCAGAGAGAGTCTGCTAAACTCGGAATGTGGCTCTTTCTGCTGACAGAAATATTGCTCTTTGGCGGACTATTTGTGGCTTACTCCATATACCGGACATGGAACCCCGACATGTTCCACAATGCTCACCTGTTTCTCGATGTCAAGCTCGGGACACTCAACACAATTGTGCTTATATCCAGCTCTCTCACGGTCGCTTTGGCAATTCGCTCTCTTCAGTTAAACGACAAGAAGAACGCCGCGAGGCTACTGACCATCACTATCGTACTCGCGTTGGTGTTTCTGGTCGTGAAGTATTTCGAGTACAGCCACAAAATTCATCTCGGACAGCTTCCGGGCAAATACTATACATTTCAGGGTGTAGAGGGCACGAACCCTCATGTCTTCTTCAGCATATATTTCATGATGACCGGTCTGCACGGGCTGCATGTTATTGGCGGTATCGGATACCTGAGCTGGATGCTTAGAAATACGATTAAGGGGAAATATTCATCAGATTATTATACTCCGGTCGAGATGGGCGGATTGTATTGGCATCTGGTCGATCTGATTTGGATTTTCCTGTTTCCACTGTTTTACCTGATTGGATAGGCACGAATGAGCGCTTCCAAAGCTGAACACGCGAATCATGTCTTGCCACTGAGACTATATCTTGCTGTCGGCGCGGTCTTGATAGTCCTCACATTTGTCACGGTAGCAATATCGTTCATACACTTCGGTGGTTGGAATCTTGTCGTAGCGCTGCTGATAGCGTCTGTTAAGGCTACGCTTGTTGCGCTCTTCTTCATGCACCTCAAGTACGACAGCAAACTCTACTTGATTGTCTTCCTCGGTGCCATTCTCTTCCTGGCGATCTTTATTGTGTTCACGATGTTCGACACGATGGAGCGAGATCAAATCTATCAGATCGAAGCTAAACCGATACGTGAGAACGCCGCAATGTATGATGACTCATCCAGAGGTATGCATTCCGTCCCACACGACAGCATACAGCCAGACTCATCACAGTAAGATGATTATTTTAGTGGAAAGTAGCCTCCTATGCAATTAGGTTCACATTCAGGATCACAGACGAACGGGTTTGCTGAAAGAGCCACAAGTATCGCAGAAACCGTCATCGCGAGGAGCAGAGCGACGTGGCGATCTCTGCATCAATCAACGCTATTGTAAGACGTGAAGATTGCCACGCTTCGCTCGCAATGATTGCGTCAAAGGCATCCTCACAAACCCGATAGCACACAAAACAGATTCGGAGAGTATCATGAAGGGTTTCTTACGACTCTCTTTCATAACCACCGCCGCCACATATCTACTCATATTCATAGGCAGCCTTGTGAGAGTTTCCGGCGCGGGACTCGGATGTCCCGATTGGCCGAAATGTTTCGGCAAATGGATACCGCCCGTGAGTGCGATGGAGCTGCCGCATGATATTGATCCGAGCCTTTTCAATTTCACTCTCGCCTGGATCGAGTATTTCAACAGACTCTGCGGAGTCGCAGTCGGATTTCTCATACTTGCGACAGCTATCATGGCCGTCATCCACTATAGAAAAGTCCCGAAAATAGTCTATCCATCTATTATCGCCGCATTACTGGTGGCATTCCAGGGCTGGCAAGGCGGTGAGGTCGTTGCATCAGATCTGCAGCCCATTATCGTGTCGGTGCATATGGGACTTGCTTTCATAATCGTCAGTCTTATGATCTATGTCACACAGCAAGCGTTCTATGTCGAAAATCCTGACGCATCGAAAGGCGCTTCGTACCCCGCTAAATCC
>Ga0180009_10003722_pt1 | contig 17201 bp, 15 predicted proteins | sample OS_PC_MetaG_FD_123537 | JGI IMG/M metagenome (GOLD analysis project Ga0180009, IMG submission 123537) | Groundwater microbial communities from the Aspo Hard Rock Laboratory (HRL) deep subsurface site, Sweden - OS_PC_MetaG | ecosystem: Environmental > Aquatic > Deep subsurface > Groundwater... | reverse complement strand
CTTCCCTCAAATAGGTGTAACTACACTACTAATCATGTCGTTTATCGCCATTGGGCTAACACGGTACATCATGAATGTTCCTTTGGGATTAAGTATTGATGGAATTGTTGTGATTACCTATATCGCCATGATATTTAAACAGTTCTATGATAAAATTGATTACGATCAGGCAAACCGCGACATAACTTACCTGCTCGCTTTCTGGTTTTTTTATGGAATACTTCAACTAGGCAATCCGCAGGCTCTAAGCAGAACAGCCTGGTTTTATGCGATGCGTGGTATGTCGATGTATCCGGTTTTGATGCTTCCGCTTGGACTCTTGCTGTATAATAGACTCAGGTATTTATACTTGTTTCTTTATATATGGGGGACGTTTACCATACTAGGCACACTAAAAGGACTACAACAGTTGTACCTGGGATTGGACTATGCTGAACAGTTTTGGATTGATACTGTAGGGGGAGTAACGCACATCATTCTTGGACAGCTTCGTGTTTTCTCGTTTTTTAGTGATGCAGGTCAGTTTGGAGCAGCTCAGGGTGCAGGAGGTGTTGTTGGCATTTTGGTGGCAACTTCCATTAAAGGTCGTGGTAACAAAATCTTTTTTTCCATTGTTGGCTTGATGGGGTTATGGGGAATGATGATATCAGGTACACGTGGCGCTATGATTGTTCCAATGATAAGTGGTGCCGTCTATCTGATCCTGAGTAAAAACATCAGAGTGCTGATTATAGGAGCTGTGATCATGTCTTTTGCCTACGTTTTTTTCGCCATGACCTATATTGGCGAAAGTAATTACCAAATAGCTCGTATGCGTACCGCCTTTCGCCCGACTGATGACGCCTCTTATCTGGTAAGGTTGGAAAACAGAAGAATTCTTAAGACCTATCTTGCCAACAAACCCTTTGGGGGAGGAATCGGAAGTGCCGGTAACTGGGGTCAGCGGTTTTCACCGCAAGGCTTTCTGGCCAACGTAGCTACAGACAGTTGGTATGTTCAGGTTTGGGCCGAACAGGGCATTGTAGGTTTGATAATCCACCTGTTTATCCTTTCCTACATTGCCATCAAAGGATTTTACATTATCATGATACGGGTAAAAAATCCGGAAGTTGTTGGAACGCTTGGTGCCCTGCTTGCAGGGTATTTGGGGATAATGGGAGCAAGTTACGGGAATGGTGTGCTCGGTCAGATGCCTACCGGTGCATTGGTTTATTTAAGCTGGGCTTTCATTTTCATGGGACAACAGCTCGACCGCGAATACAGTGCTCTTGAACAAAAAGGCTTAAATCCACGATCGTTTAAACGACAAATTGAATAATAAACCACGCGATGACTATGAATCAAGACAAAGAAAAATCATTTCCACTTGTTTCAATTGTAACTGTAAATTACAATCAATCTGGCGTTACTTGTGAGTTTCTGGATTCGGTGCTAAATATGACCTATCCCAACATCGAGGTTTTTGTTGTTGATAACGATTCACCGAAAGATAACCCGGACAGTATTAAACTAAAGTATCCATGGATTACCCTTCTAAAAACCAGTAAAAACCTTGGTTTTGCAGGCGGAAATAATGTAGCCCTCCCCCACTGTAAAGGAAAATATGTGCTTTTTATCAACAACGATACCGAGGTGGAAAGTGGATTTCTTGAACCGCTGGTCAGACTTCTGGAGTCAGATAACCAAATTGGGATGGTTAGTCCAAGAATACAATATTTTCACACAAAAAACGTACTACAGTTCGCTGGATTTACCCCTTTTAATATGATTACCATCCGTAATTTTGCCATTGGATTCGGGCAAACTGATAACGGACAGTATAACGACACACGCGAAACAGGTTCAATTTTTGGTGCTGCCATGTTGGTACCAATGCGTGTTATACAGGAGGTTGGGATGATGGCAGATGTGTTTTTCTTGTATTATGAAGAACACGATTGGGCAGCTCATATTAAAAGAGCCGGATACAAAATTTTTTATTGTGGGGAATCAATGGTATTGCACAAAGAGAGTATTTCTACAGTAAAAAACAGTCCTTTTCAAATATTTTACCTTACCAGAGGGAGAATTCTCTTTGCCAGAAGAAACACAACTGGAATCAAAAAGATACTCAGCTTTTTGTATTTAAACTTAGTTACCACACCAAAGATTACACTGGTTTACCTTATGCAGATGCGCTTTGATCTTGTATGGGCCTACTGGAGGGCGGTCATTTGGAATTTTACACATCTAAGAGGAATCGTTTTTGAAATTCCACAACTAAAAAAACAGTAGAAATGGAAATCGTAATTATCGCTGCTAATGTATTGACTTATATCTTGTTTGCTTATTTTGCAATGGCCACCTTGTATGTTTTTGTGTACGCCACGGCCGGCTTGTTTTACAAACAAGCGCATACGAATAAACCCATTACCAAACAACGTAAATTCGCCGTCTTAATTCCTGGTTACAAGGAAGATGCAGTAATTGTTAACGTGGCCAAACAAGCACTCAATCAAGAATATCCAAAGGAATTGTATGAAGTAATCGTTATAGCTGATTCTTTCAGTGAAGATACTTTAAAAAAACTACGCGCGCTGCCCATAAGGGTGGTAGTGGTTGAGTTTGAGATCAGCAAAAAATCAAAAGCATTGAATAAATGCATGCAGGTTATAGGTGATGATTATGATGTGGCTTTTATTCTGGATGCAGATAACATCATGGAGTATAACGTCTTAACACGCATCAACGAGGCCTTTGACCATGGTTTTGTTGCCGTTCAGGGACATCGGACAGCGCTTAACATGGACGCCTCATTTGCTATTCTGGATGCTATGAGCGAAGAAATCAACAACCATATCTTCAGAAAAGGACATCGGGTTTTGGGTATGTCGTCGGCGCTCATTGGCTCAGGAATGGGGATTGAATATAGTTTGTTTAAAAAAACAATGGCTACTGTCGATTCTGTGGGTGAAGATAAGGAAGTTGAGTTGAAAATGATTAAAAAAGGAGTTAAAATAGAGTATGTGGATGATGCAATTATTTATGACGAGAAAACGAAAAAGTCAGATGTATTTGTAAATCAACGTCGTAGATGGATAGCTGCTCAACTCGACTATTTCAGAAGCCACTTTTTCGATGGACTGCGTGAGCTGATTCTTCGTGGTAATGTCGATTATTTCGACAAAGTCATGCAAATGATTCAGCCTCCAAGGATTCTCCTCACCGGCATCTTGTTTATCATTGCCGTAATATCCCTGGCTTTTCACTTTTTTGCTCCCACTGCCCTGACGGTATATTTTGTTCCTGGTTTTGAAGCCTGGCTTGCACTTTTTATCCTTACCGTGCTTTCCCTTTTCTTCTCAGTACCCCTTAAGTTTTACAACATTCGAACCTTTAAAGCCATGCTACGAATTCCGCAAGGTTTTATACTCATGATAATAAGCTTATTAAAAATAAAAGGAGCCAGTAAAAGGTTTTTACATACAACACATGGCCACGCCACTGACAGTAACGAAACGCTAAACAAAAAAACCTAAAACCGATGCGTACACGATATCCACTAGTTTCTATTATTACTGTTAACTATAACCAGTCGGAGGTCACATGCGCACTTTTAGAGTCATTGAATAAAACAACCTATCCCAACCTTGAGGTCATTGTTGTGGACAACAATTCTACCGAAGATAATCCCGACATCATCAAAGAACGATACCCCAACATCGTTTTCATAAAAAACCCGATCAATTACGGGTTTGCTGCAGGCAATAATTTTGGCCTTATGCGAGCCAAAGGTGAGTATGTATTTTTACTCAACAACGACATTGAAGTCCCACCATCCTTTATTGAACCTCTTGTCGACAAGCTTAAACAACACCCCGAGATTGGGGCTGTTAGTCCTAAAATCAAATTTTACTATCAACCCGACACCCTCCAATTTGCCGGTTACACACCTTTTCACCCGGTTACCATGCGCAATACAGCCATTGGTTACTGGGAAAAAGACAAAGGTCAGTATAACGAGGACAGAGAAACTCCTTTTACCCATGGTGCAGCCATGATGGTGCCAATGCGGGTGGTGAAAGAGGTGGGATTAATGTCCTACATTTTTTTTCTTTATTATGAAGAAGCCGACTGGTGTGCCCGAATAGCTAAAGCTGGTTACAAAATGTATTACGTTCACAATTCCCATGTGTTGCACAAGGAATCCGTCTCAACCGGAAGGATTAGCCCACTAAAGATTTATTACCAAAACAGGAACCGAATCGTGTACCTTCGTCGCAATATTCAAGGGTCTGATTTTATAAAAGCTGTTGGTTATCAACTGTTGGTGGCAATTCCTAAAAATGCATTTAAATTCCTGATTAAAGGTAAATTTAGTCTCTTTTTGGCCTATTACAGAGCCATCGGCTGGCACATTACTAATTCGTTCTCCAAAGAAATACATGAAAATCCAATGTTATAGCTATGTTTTGGATAGTCGACATATTGCATTTGGTTGTTTATAGTTATCTCACCATAACCATCTTATTTCTCTTTGTTTTTGCTTTAGCCAGTACCTTTGGCTACAAACCAGCATTACCAAACGATAAAAAGAAACGAAGTTTTGTGATTATGATTCCTGCCTACAAAGAGGATGATGTAATCATTGAGGTTGCTGTTGATGCCTTAAATCAAAACTACCCGACTCATTTGTTTGATGTTGTGGTTATTGCCGATGGTTTTGAAAAAAAAACACTTGACAAACTGGCTAAAACCAAAGCCTTGGTATTAGCCAAAGACTTTGAAGTCAGCACGAAAACACGTGCTTTAAACTATGCTTTTGAAAACCTGGAAAAAAGTTACGATCAAGTTTGCATTCTGGATGCGGACAACATCATGACCCGTGACTTTTTAAGTCACCTAAACGCAGCATTCAGCCACGGATATATTGCAGTTCAAGGACACCGAATCGCCAAAAATTTAAATACCAACTTCGCTATCCTCGACGCACTAAGCGAAGAAATAAACAACAGCATTTTCAGGCTTGGTCAACGAACTCTGGGGTTATCTTCGACGCTAATCGGTAGTGCTATGGCCTTCGACTTCGCGTTTTTTAAACAGATGATATCAGAAGTAGAGGTTGTCGGTGGTTTTGATAAGGAGATTGAGATGCGTATTTTTTCACAGAAAAAATCAATCGAATACCTACCAAAAGCCTACGTTTATGATGAAAAAGTTCAAAATGTACGGGTTTTCAGCAAACAAAGACGAAGGTGGCTCTCAGCACAGTTCCATTTCTTTGGAAAAAACATTAAACCCTCTGTAAAGGCATTATTGCGCGATAAAAACTACGAATACTTTTTTAAAGCACTGCAATACATACAATTACCACGAATAATTCTGCTGGGCATCACGGTATTGGCAGCCATATTCAGTAACATTTTTTTATGGTATCCCTGGAATTTGCTTTGGGGAATCAGCCTGTTGTTGCTTTTTTTCACGTTTATTTTTGCTATTCCTAAGAAATTTTATACTTTTAAAACTTTGAAAGCTCTCTCCGCACTGCCTGTAGGATTCGCAACAATGCTAATATCGTTGCTGAGAATACGCAAAGCGAATGAAAGTTTTATTCATACCAAACACACATATAATGCTTTTCAAATAAAACATAAAAAAACAGGGAAATGAAAATAGGGATAGAGGGACAGCGACTGCTCAGAACAAAGAAACATGGCATGGACATGGTGGCTCTGGAGCTAATAAACGAGCTGCAAAAAATCGATCATGACAATGAGTATGTGGTTTTTGTAAAGCCGGATGAAGACACTTCCACACTAAAACCTTCATCGAACTTTAAAATCGTAGAGCTGAGTGGAGGCCCTTATCCTATTTGGGAACAGTATGCTTTGCCCTTAGCAGCACAAAAAGAAGGATGCCATATTTTACATTGTACCAGCAATACAGCTCCGCTTAAATCGAAGCTGCCTCTTATTGTTACCCTTCACGACATTATTTATATGGAAAGTATCAGCTTATTGAAAAAGGGTGGTACATGGTATCAAAAATTGGGAAATATGTACCGCCGGATGGTCGTTCCGGGGATCGTAAAAAAAAGTGACAAAATAATCACTGTATCAAAATTTGAAAGAAACAGAATTGGTGATTTCTTTGGCATCGACCACAACGATAACAGACTGGTGGCCATTTACAATGGTGTATCTGAACATTTTAAACCGGTAACAGACTCAGCTGAACTGACCAGAGTAAAAACGAAATACAAATTGCCGGAAAATTTCCTTTTCTTTCTCGGAAATACCGACCCAAAGAAAAATACCCCTGGCGTACTTAAAGCTTTCTCTGATTACCTCAAATCAAGTAAAACTGAAAATTTGTACCTCGTCATGCTCGACTATGAAAGGTCGTCGCTTGAAAAACTCCTCACAGATATTGGTGACAAAGACTTAATTAACAAAATAATACTAACCGGATATGTTGTGAACACCGATCTTCCGGCCATTTATTGCCTGAGTAAAATCTTCCTGTACCCTTCGCTTCGCGAAAGCTTTGGCATCCCCATGCTTGAGGCCATGCGTTGCGGCGTACCTGTTATCACGTCCAACACCTCCTCAATGCCGGAAGTGTCAGGAAATGCAGCCTATATAATTGATCCCTACAAGCCTGAAGAAATAACATCCGGCATCGAAAAGCTCTTAACCAACGATTCACTTCGAAACGATTTGATTGAAAAAGGTTTGGAACAAGCCAAAAAATTCTCCTGGCGCAATATGGCCGAAAATGTGCTAAGTCTGTACAAAGAAGTTTATCAAAAACACTATCTATAATAATACGATGAGCCATGATTAAAAACAGAGACATTATTGTGGTTGGTTTAGCAGCTCTCGACAGTCGGATTGGGAGCAATGTAATAAACCTTGCCCACGAATTTGCCAAAAACAACAGGGTGCTCTACGTTAATTATCCCATAGACAGGTTTACGCTATGGCGCGAAAAGCATGACCCACTTATCCAAAACCGAATCAAACGCATGAAGGACAAGGAACCCAGCCTTGTTCATCTGGGCAAGAATTTCTGGGCGCTTTATCCGTCCACCATCTTAGAATCTATAAGCCAATTGCCCGTGAATTGGCTGTTCGACATACTCAACAAAATAAACAACAAACGGCAGGCCAGGGAAATCCGAAAGGCCATTAAGGAGCTTGATTTTAAAGATATTATCATTTTCAATGATACGGATATGTTCCGGAGCTTTTACCTGAAAGAGTTAATAGGAGCCAAAACCTATGCGTATTATACACGCGACAACATGATTGCCGTTGACTTCTGGAAAAAGCAAGGTATCCGAATAGAGGCTGCTCTCATGGCGAAATCCGATCTTGTGGTAGCCAATTCTACTTATCTGGCTGAGCTGGCTCGACGCTTTAACCCCCACTCCTACTATGTTGGTCAAGGATGCGATGTTAGCTTGTTCGACAAAAAACTGATTTCCTCTCCTCCGTTCGATATCAAACCAATAATGGACCTGAAAAAACCTATTATCGGGTATATCGGTGTATTGTTTAAACTCAGGTTGGATATCGAAGTGCTTGAGTTTTTAGCCAGAAGTCGCCCCGACTGGAGCTTTGTTTTTGTTGGACCTGAAGATGATGACTTCAAAGCCAGTGAATTACATAAACAAAAGAATGTCTTCTTTTTAGGGAGCAAGAAAATGGAAGAACTTCCTAACTACTTGAATTATTTTGATGTTGCGCTTAACCCGCAAAAACTAAACGAGGTTACGATCGGAAATTATCCTCGAAAAATCGATGAATACCTCGCGATGGGTAAGCCAACGGTAGCCACGAAAACAGAAGCCATGAGTGTTTTTGCCGAATACACCTATTTGGCTGTAACTAAAGAAGATTACCTCGAAATGATTGAACTTGCCCTCACCGAAAACTCTCCGGAGAAAGAAAAACAAAGGGAAGTATTTGCCCGAAGCCACACCTGGGAGGCCAATGCCAACGAGATATTCAAACGGATAGAACAAATCGAAAAAATTTGATTGTCATGGGATTAGTTGAAAAAATTAAGTCAAACCCGAAGCTAAAGAAATTTGTGCTTTACTTGCTTATGCCAAAAAACCAAGCCAGACCGCGCTTATGGGTCAAGCTTTTTGTTAATCCTTTTAAACACCACAAAGGTAAAGGCTCGCTTATCCGACGAAGCGTGAGAATGGATGTGATGCCTTTCAATTATTTCTCTCTGGGAAAAAATTCTACTATCGAAGATTTCTCAACTATCAACAACGGCGTTGGCGACGTAATTATTGGCGACCGGGTACGTATAGGACTTGGTAACACCATCATCGGACCGGTTACCATTGGAAATGACATCATGTTTGCACAAAACATCGTGCTTTCCGGCCTGAACCACGGTTATGAAGACATTAGTCTGCCAATCAGCGATCAGCCTGTCAGCACAAAACCCATTGTTGTTGAAGATGAAGTATGGATCGGTGCAAATGCAGTGATTACGGCCGGTGTAACTGTTGGCAAACATAGTATTGTTGCAGCAGGATCAGTAGTCGTAAAATCAGTTCCACCGTATTCAATCGTAGGAGGAAATCCGGCCAAAATCCTAAAACAATATAACCAAGAAACCCAACAATGGGAACGCCTATAGACTAACAACACACTATGAACAAACTACTAACTTTCATCCGCTACTCTGTCGACTTCTTAAAACACCTTGAAGTCAGGTATTTCATATACTCTCTGGTTTATATTCTCAAAAATAAAACGCCCAACAAGTCAGGCTATTACCGAAGTAGCTTAGGTAAGTTTTATGTTCGTAAAGGAACGCTTGACTTTCAGTTTGCAAATTATGCTTACGAATGGGGGGTAAAAAAGTTTGTGTATAAACACATCAATAATTACGACATTTTTCTTGATATCGGAGCGAATATTGGGACTTATTCTGTGCTTTTTGCTGGAAAAGGCCTGACAGGTTTTGCCTTTGAGCCCATCAAAAGCAATTTTGAGGCACTCAAAACCAACCTCGGATTGAATCACCTGAGTGAAAAAGTCAAACTGTTTCCTGTAGGACTAGGTAGCTACAAACATCGGGCGAATTTTACCTTCGATCCGGTGAACACAGGAGCTTCTCACCTTACCGACGATCATATTGATGCGGAAATTATCATAAACCCTGAATTTGAAGACACAGATATCGAAACACTGGATGGCTTAATGGAGGTGCTGGATATAAACACCGAAAAACGAATCATCCTGAAAATTGATGTCGAAGGCATGGAAGTGGATGTACTTAAAGGTGCAACTAATTTTTTAAAGAAATATCCCCATGTATTGTTGATTATTGAGTCAGTACATTCGGGCAAGGAAAAAATTACTGCGTTATTGCAATCCATGGCAAGTTTTGAAATACTTGAAGTGGATGCGCTAAATATGGCTGCCAAAAAATTATAATCTATTGATATGGAAACAATTAAAGTCTTATTCTGGGTATTGCTCTTTATCGTCTTTTACGCCTATTTTGGTTACGGCATTTTGCTTTATCTGCTTGTACTCATAAAAAGGAGCTTGTCTGGCAAAGGAAATCCAAACGATAAGGCGGATTATGAACCTGAGGTAACCCTTTTTGTTGCTGCCTACAATGAAAAAGATTACGTAGATGCAAAAGTAGAAAACTCCTTTAGTTTATTGTATCCAAAAGAAAAAGTGAAACAACTCTGGATAACAGATGGTTCGGACGACGGAACACCTGGGATTCTTAATAAATACAAAGATAAAGGAGTTGAAGTTTATCATGAAGACAAAAGAGGCGGAAAAATTGGTGCCATGAACAGGGGAATGGCCTTCGTAAAAACGCCCATTGTAATCTTCTCGGATGGTAACACCATGCTGGGGAAGGAATCAATCCAACGCATTGTAAACCTGTTTAAAGATCCCAAAGTTGGCTGTGTTTCAGGCGAAAAGCGGATTTTCAGCAAGGAGTCTGATTCAGCTGTAGGCTCTGAAGGTATCTATTGGAAATATGAATCGAAACTAAAAAAATGGGATGCCGAGTTATACTCAGTGGTTGGAGCCGCAGGTGAGTTATTTGCCATCAGAACAGAGCTTTTTCAGGAAGTTGAGAAAGATACCCTTCTGGATGATTTTATTATTTCGCTCAGAATCGCCATGAAAGGCTATACCATCCAATACGATCCGGAAGCCTATGCCATCGAAAGCGCCTCGGCAAACGTAAAAGAAGAGTTGAAGCGCAAAATTCGCATTGCAGCAGGTGGCATCCAGAGTATTATCCGGTTAAGCCCCCTTCTCAATCCGTTTAAAACGGGAATACTTAGTTTTCAGTTTATTTCTCATCGTGTCCTGCGCTGGACTATTGCTCCCCTCTCGCTGCCTCTTATACTTCTGTTTAACGTTTTTTTAGCCGCCAACGATGGCTGGACAAACTTCAACAGTGTTTACACCTGGCTATTCTATTTGCAAATCCTGTTTTATATCATGGCCATGGTGGGCTGGTTCATGGAAAATAAAAAAATTAAAGTCAAAATATTCTTCATCCCCTATTACTTCTTTGTGATGAATTATGCCGTTATTCTGGGAATAAACAGATATTTCAAAGGACAACAGTCAGTTAATTGGGAGAGAGCAAAACGCGGATCATGAAAAAGGTAGTTCTATCCCTGTTATTGTTGGTTATTGCTGTGCAATACATTCAAGCTCAATGTGATTATACCATTCCTGGCAACGTATTCACGATCGATGGCGATCAGGTTAATTATCCTCCCGGAAGCACATTGTGTCTTGAAGCAGGTGAAAAAGATTACCTGCTTATCAAAAACATTCATGGAACTGCCGCACAACCCATCACCATAAAAAACCATGGGGGTGAACTTACCATCGAAACAACACATTACTACGGTATTAAAATCGCCAACTGCTCCCATGTGCAGCTAACAGGCTCAGGTATGTCAACCTCTCAGCATGGGATTAAAATTCTTAAAGTTGAAAATGGAGCCGGAATAAGTGTGGGCGAATTAAGTACTGATATTGAAATCGATCACATTGAAATTGCATACACTTCTATTGCTGGTGTTTATGCCAAATCAGAACCCGATTGCAACTTTAATTCAACACGTGATAAATTTACGATGTATAATTTTAGCCTTCACGATTGCTATCTGCATGATATTGCAGATGAAGGGCTTTACATCGGTAGTTCAAAATATTCAGGACAAACGATTAACTGTGATGGCAAAGACACCACGGTATTCCCACATGTTATCATTGGAGCGCGGATTTACTCCAACCTTGTGGAAAGAACCGGGTGGGATGGTATTCAGGTTAGCTCTGCGGAAAACGATTGTGATATCTATGGTAACACCGTGCGTTATGATTCCTACGAGGAATACACCTTTCAAATGTCAGGCATTTTAATTGGTGGAGGCAGTCGTTGTGACTGTTACAACAATCAGATTTTTGACGGAAAAGGCGATGGAATAGATGTATTGGGGTTGGGCAATATGAAAATATACAATAACCTGATTGTCAACGCAGGAAGAACATTTAAACCAGATGACCCCAATGCCTTTAAACACGGGATTTTCATCGGCGAAAGCGTTACCAGTCCGAATGCTACTTTCGATGTGTTTAACAATACCATCATCAACCCAAAATCGAATGGAATAAAATTCTCAAACAACACAGTTGTAAGGGCGAGTTTTAAAAATAACCTAATTACCAATCCAGGAAGATTGTCAGCCGAAGGAAATCAAGCTTATATTAATGGCAATCAGGCTTCTATAATTAAGACGACCAACCACTTTTCGCCAGACAATTCCTCTGTGCTTTTTTTGAACGTGCCTCCGCATATGTTTGATCTTAAACCTAATTCGCCTGCCGTAAATGCAGGATCTGAAATCACTGATCTGGGGGTAGACTTTGACATTATCAACAGAAACCGACCATTTCATACCTACATTGACATAGGCGCTTTTGAATGTCATGATCCTCAAGCTTCAATAACCGAAAGCGACACCGAACAATTAACAATTTTTCCAAATCCGGCAAAAAACTTTATCAACGTCTCTACTGGCTTTAGTACTTCTGAAATTATTTCTGTACGCTTGTACAATAGAATAGGCGAAGATGTAAGCTCCACTTGCTCAGTTGATGTAGTAGCTGTGAATGACTTACGGATAGATCTATCTGGTTTAAAAAACAGCTATTACATCCTTGAGCTGAATACGGCCCAACGCACGTACCGACAGTCGTTTATTGTAAATAGATAGCCTTATGTCAACCAATTTTCTAACGAAAAACAGTATAAAACGTAAGTTAAAAAGCCAGTTTTTATGGTTTAGGAAGTACTACTACCAAGGAAAATCCTTTACCTGCCCGCTTTGCGGAAACAGCTTCAGAACGATGTTACCCGGTGGTTTTCAGTCGGATGCTGTTAAAAAACTTGACATCATCGGTGCGGGTTTGCGCAGTCAGAACATTTGTCCTTATTGCCTGAGTACCGATCGCGATCGACTGGTTTATGTTTATCTAAGCGATATTTTCAGCATAAAAGAAAAGGAAATCCATGTCCTTCATGTAAGTCCTGAACCCGCATTATACAGGGTACTATCAACGCTGCCAAGTATCACCTACACCACAGGCACAAAATATGCTGAGGGGACTTACTATCCTTCCGGAATAGAATTTTTCGATCTGAGGGAACTCCCCTATTCCAACAACACCTTCGATATGGTAATCTGCAATCATGTATTGGAACACATCGAGGAAGATTATCTGGCTATGGCTGAAATTTTCAGGGTGTTGAAAAACAATGGCCTTGCGGTTTTGCAAGTGCCGATATCTGAAAAACTAGTAGATACGCTGGAAGATCCGGATATTAAAACACAACAGGATCGGCATACTGTATTTGGTCAATTTGATCATGTTCGTGTTTATGGTCAGGATTATCCTTCACGCCTCGAACAAATTGGCTTCAGCATGGAAGTTATCCCTTCTCATCGGGTAAAGGAACAGGCAAATGTTTCTGTCAATTTTGCACTAAACCCGAGAGAAAATCTCTATATTGCACACAAAAAATTGTAAAGCAATGGGAAAATGGAAACAATGGCTTCTTTTAGTACTGGCTTTCGTATATGGGGCAGATTGTTTTACTCAACAATTGGAGTCTGCTCACACATCCCTTTTGAATGAAAAACAAAGCATCCTTCAAAACAGCTACAATCTGGCCGATCACCTGAGTAGGTTTGCTCCTGAGATAAGCAATCAGATTTTGGATACGATGTTGCTAAATAATCCATCAGAAAGTGATTACCTATTGTTGAAATCCATGCGTTTGAAAGCACAAAATTATGCAAGTCTGAACCAACCCGATCTGTCGGAAAATGAATTGAAAAAGGCCTTGCGTGTGGCAGAAAGTAACAACAATTTACCTGCTCAATGTGCGATATTAATCGAACTGGGCAAACTTCATCTGGATAGCCTGCATCATCAAAAAAGCTTTTTGTACCTGCAAACAGCCAAAAGAATAGCCACTGATGCATATGACACAGTGCTGATTATCAATACCAATCATGCGTTATCGCATGCTTATGCCAAACGCAATAATCTATCAGAAAGCAAAGCCATACTCGACTCTGCACTAATTCTTTCTCAATCAACCGACAATGCATTACTTATTGCAAAATCACTACTTGAATTGGGAAAAACAGAATTGATGCAAGGTAACTTAAACGAGGGACAAAGGCTGCTTCTGCTGTCGGATAGTCTCTTGTCAGATACAATGCCAACAACATTAAAGATTGAAATTCTACACCAGCTGGCTGCAAGTTTTGCGCAATCAGGAGATTATCTGGCTGCAAATGAATACCTTTTAAGAGCTGACAGCCTCCAACAGAAAATGCAGAGAGCTGATTATCATTTAACTGACCTGAATTTGACCCGAATTCAATCTGTACCATCAAGTGGAAGTGATTTTTCCTTGAAATCGCTTATCGTTGTCGGCATCATTCTCCTGATAGGCATGGTCGCTATTGGCTGGCTGGCTTTACGTTTGAGAAAGAACAACAACATTCTGCGGTCAAAAACAGGTAATATCATTCAAAAAATGAATGAGTTAGCTTTACCTGAAACAAATTTTGAAATCGCTGTTGAACAAGAAAAGAAAAAGGCACTTGAAAAACAAAGCAACGACCTGAAATTAATCAGTGAAACACTTCCAAAGCTGTCTGAATCACTCGAATTAAGTAGTCAGGCCGACTATTTAAAAGATGTTTTTCTTGCAAAACTCAGCCATGAAGTACGTAGTCCGCTGACAACCATTTTGGGATTCTCTTCGCTTCTGGAAACCGAATTGGCCATCATGGACAAACCAGAGCTTTATGAATTTGCTTCTTCTATAACACAAAGTGGACACAGCTTACTCGACTTGTTGGACAACATCTTCGATTTAAGCCTCGTCAATTCAAATAACCTGCAACTTAGCATTACTGACTTTAATCTAAACAAGGCTATAAACGACGTGGTTTTAAAATTTGAAAAAGACAGTACTCAAAAGGGCATCAGGGTCATCACCAGTTTTGATCAGGAGATTCAACTGGCGTCAGATTTAGGATTATTAACAAGGGTAATTACGATGCTTGTCGACAACGCCGTTAGGTTTACGGAAAAAGGATTTGTGAAGATTTCATCCACTGTAAACAACTCCGATAACACAGTCAAACTTACGATAAAAGATACGGGTGTCGGAATTGATAAAGTATATATGAAAGACATTTTCGAGCCTTACCGCAAGGAAAAACTTGGGTATTCAACCCGCTATCAGGGATCAGGGCTAAGCTTGCCCCTGGCGTTCAAAATGATCGGATTATTGCAAGGTAACATACAAATTGAATCAGAAATAGGTGTTGGTACAGCTGTTGTAATTGTCGTACCCAACAAAAAAACTGAACTGTTAAGTTAACAATAAGAAATATATCAGAATGACACAATATGTCCCATGATGGGAAAATTACACAATAATGACTTTATTCAAAGTTTTCCAAGTGTTTAATAAACAGACCAACATGAAAAATGGTATTATATTTGCGAAGTAAAAAAGTTTATCCTTTAAAATGAAGAGTGCACCAAAGTTTCTGAAAATCTTAGTGATTGAAGACAACCTAATCAATCAAAGGCTGGCTTCCACCCTGTTTAGTCGACTTGGGCATCAGGTGGATGTGGCAATGAATGGTTTGCTGGGAGTAGAACTTTTTAAAGAAAAAAAACATGATCTTATACTGATGGATATTCAGATGCCCGTCATGACCGGACTTGAAGCCGCGCAGGCCATCAGAGAACATGAGAAAAATGAAAAGGAGCAAAAACCTGCTGTTATAATTGCCGTTACGACTTTTAATCATTACACTGATCGTGAAAATTGCTTAAGATCAGGCATGAACGACCACATCAGCAAGCCTTACAAACCGGACGAAATCCTGAGCTTGGTTTCTCGCCTTATTCCGGATTTCGTCATGCCAGATCACATGTAAAAGGCTCTATTTTCTGTTTTTTTTCTTCCGCTTGGCTTCAGCTCGCTTTTTCCTCTCCTCTTTAACTACCTCTAAAGGTCTTATTTTAACGAAGTTAAGAGTGTAATCCAATGTCGTAAAACCGGCAACCCCATCATATCCGTTTTCGCCAACTCCTATAATTGAAGGAACAATAAACCGAGAAATTTCTCCTTCTTGCATCGAACCCAGCGCTTCCATAAAACCTTCATTGTCGAAATCTTTTCCAAATTCAATATCAAAGGCGTTTGTCTCATAATTGGAATACAAAGTATCTCCGCTCAATATCCTCACTTCAAAAAAAACCTGACACATGTCTCCGGTATCTGGCCTGCTCCCACTCCCTGAGTTTGTCAATATTTTAATTAATCCTGAAGGAAATGCTTCATAGTTGGGGACAAAATTCTCTAGGTATTCATAAATCACCTTCTTTTCTTCAGCATGTCTGTTTTTATTGCGCTCCAACATCAGGCTATCAAAGGCACTGCGACTTTGGAAATCTAAAAGTTTGATATGATAAAAAAAGGCCTCTCCAGAGGTCACAAATGGTGGCAAACCAGATAAACCTGCTGTGATGATGAAAAACGAATCTGCCACAACCTCGATTGTTGCCGAATCACCAATCGACATGCATCTCAGCCCTTCGTACAAATCACCTGAAAAGGTTGGATTGAGCATAGGAAATTCCATCGGGACATTTAATGTACTGCTATTAAAGAGAATAGAATCCTCCAATCCATAGGATAAATTCACACTTACAACATCAGTAACTTGCGGATAAACAGAAAAGCCGCCTCTCTCATGGAAAATCATGTTGGCGCTACTACGGGAGCAATTATCGTCATGGCATCCGGCAAGGGCGACAAAAAAAACGATCGCAGTAACTACGTTTACTGCGATCGTAAATACATTTGATAATCTGAAATTACTCAACTTCAATTAACTCTACATCAAAAACCAATGTTGAAGAAGGTGGAATTGTACCCCTGCCTCCTGGTCCGTAGGCTAAGTTCGAAGGAATCACCAAAACGGCCTTTTCGCCAACTGTCATCATGCCAATGCCTTCATCCCATCCTCTGATCACCTCTCCTCTGCCTAAAGTAAAATCAATTGGTTCACCTCGTTCAACAGAGCTGTCGAAGACTTCGCCGTTTAAAAACTTTCCGGTATAATGTACTTTTACTTTCTTACCACTTTCAGCCTTTTTTCCCTTTCCCTTTTTCTGTTGAATATAGTAAATGCCTGAGGCTGTAGGTGTAGCATCAGGATAATTGGCCTGAATGTATTCATTTCTTTCCGTAATTTCTTTATCTTCAGCTGCTTTAAGTTCGGCTTCTCTTTCCATTCTTATTTCCTCCTCAGTTTGAATAGCATTGAGTTTAAGGTTGAAATAAATAAATTCAACTGAATCTACTTCGGGTGGAACAGCCGGCATTCTGAATAATTTCAGGAATACCGAATCAGCATTACACATAATCGTCATGCTATCACCCACTTTCATGGTATACAACGCATCATAAACATCTCCCTTAAAAGTCGGTTTGAGCAAGGGCAGTTTCATCGGATAACCCAGATTCTTGCTGTCGAACATGAGGGTATCACCATCCGTGTACGACATGGCGATGTCAACATAATTGGTTTCTTGAGG
>Ga0180009_10003721_pt1 | contig 17203 bp, 14 predicted proteins | sample OS_PC_MetaG_FD_123537 | JGI IMG/M metagenome (GOLD analysis project Ga0180009, IMG submission 123537) | Groundwater microbial communities from the Aspo Hard Rock Laboratory (HRL) deep subsurface site, Sweden - OS_PC_MetaG | ecosystem: Environmental > Aquatic > Deep subsurface > Groundwater... | reverse complement strand
GCTCGTTGACGTCTCCCCGGAACAGCTCGAAGCGAGGTGAGCCCCTGAGGTGGGAGACGTTGGTGCGCGCACCGGTGAAGAAGTTGTCCATGCAGACGACTTCGTGTCCGTCGGCGATGAGGCGGTCGCACAGGTGCGATCCGAGAAAACCGGCTCCGCCGGTGACGAGGATGCGTTTCACGGTTGGATCCTTTCGAGGGCAGCCGGAGGCACATTATCGCAGGTGTGTTGTGGGGGGAAGGGCTGGTGTTCAGGACTGGCCGATACGCTGCCTTCACCTGGGACGGCTACCCATTCCCACCCACGACCACAACAGCGCAGCTGGCGCCACGAGTTGGGCAACATGGACTATGCCGATGGCGCAGGCGTTCCCTGCGCCGCCCTGGTCATTGCCTTGAACGATCCCCTTGGCACGGACCACTATCCTGGTACTATCCGGTGCCCGGGGTCCGGAGTGAGGGGGACGGAGTGTGTCTGGTGGTAGGGCTCGCAGTCAAGGGAGCCCAGGGAAAACGGGCCGTTGGGCTCTCGGTCGAGCTCACGTCTCGTGCAGAGCGCTGGCTGGCAGCGCAGTGAACATCCCGTTGTGCTCCAGCCACCAAGCCCGTATCTTCCCATGCTCTGCGTGGCGGAGTGACAGGGGCGGGGCGCGTCCGCAGGTCGCCCGCCCGTTGCGGAAAGCCTTGAAATCATGAGTCAACAGCCAAACGGTGCGTACGACGGCCCGCCGCCTCCCCAGGAGGAGTCCGGGCTCGACATCCAGCGCTACCTGCAGGTTCTGCTCAAGCGCAAATGGTTGATCCTCTCCACGCTGGTGGTGGTGCTCGGTGCGGTCGCGGTCTGGACCTTCACCCGGGTCAAGATCCTCGAGGCCAAGAAGGTGGACCCGCTGCAGATCGCGGTCAGTCCGGTGATGGACAATCTGACGATCCGCAGCCTCAAGACCGCCCGCGGTCGCCGGGCTGCCAGAGAAAGCATGGGTGAGGGATGATCCCCTACTTCAACACCAGCGGGCCGTGCGTCCCGGGGCAGCACCACATGCTGCCGCCCGAGCGGCGTTTGGTCCGGGCGATGGAACTCGTGGAGCAGGGCCGGTTTTTCACCCTGCGCGCCGGCCGCCAGACGGGCAAGACGACCTCGGTGCAGTGGCTGGTGGAGCACTACAACTGCGGGGATCAGTACGCCGCGGTGTGGGTCGACCTGCAGCCGGCGCGGGAGCAGCCGGACATCGACCGGGCGATGCGGGAGATCCTGCTTCAGCTGGACCGATCGCTGTCTCGCGATCTCCCGGACGTCGAGCGACCGGAGCAGGCGCAGCAGGATGCGTGGCTCCGTTCGCCCAGCAGCGCCGTGCTGGAGCACCTGCGATGCGCCAGTGACTCGGCGGCCCAGCCGCTGGTGATGCTCTTCGACGAGGCGGACGGGCTGGTGGGCGAAACCATGGTCTCGTTTCTGACCCAGCTTCGCACCGGCTACATCGACCGGCAGAAGGTTCCCTTCCCGCACAGCGTGGCGCTCGTTGGCATGCGCGAGGTCCGGGACTACGTGATCGCCGCCGAGGAGCGGCGAGCGGTGAGCTGGCTCGGCACGACGTCTCCGTTCAATATCACGGCCGAGGCGCAGACCCTGGCGCCGTTTGCGGCCGAGGAGGTGGCCGAGCTGCTGGCCCAGCACACGGCAGCGACCGGGCAGCGCTTCGAGGCAGAGGCTGCCCTGCTGATCCACGAGCTGTCCCAGGGCCACCCATGGCTGGTCAATGCCCTCGCCGACCAGGTGGTGCGCGACGTACGGGACCACAGCGTGGCGCTGACTGCGGCGCACGTGGATGCGGCCAGGGAGACGATTATCCTCGAGCGGCGGACGCACATCGACTCGCTGGTGGCGAAGCTGCGCGAGGAGCGTGTGCGGCGGATCGTCGGCCCGATGCTGCTTGGCGAGCGCACGGGGCCGGACGTGCTCAACGATGATTTCTCGTACCTGATGGGGCTCGGGCTGATCGCTCTCAGGGCCGGGCGTTACGAGGTGGCCAACCCGATCTACCGCGAGGTGATCCTGCGAACGCTGACCTTCGACCAGCAGGCCCAGCTGACGCAGGAGCCGGCGTGGTACATCGGTGCCGATGGCCGCCTGGACATGGGCCGGCTGCTGCGGGGGTTCCAGACCTTCTGGCGCAAGGACGGGCACCTGGCGGCCGAGGGCTTCCACTACCGCGAGGCCGGGCCGCACCTGATGCTGATGGCGTTCCTGCAGCGGATCGTCAACAGCGGGGGGCGGGTGGAGCGGGAGTATGGTCTGGGGCGCGGCCGGCTGGATCTGATCATCGAGTGGCGGGGCGCGCGGCACGTGGTCGAGGTCAAGCTGCGGCGGGACACAGAGACCGAGGAGGAAGCGCTGGAGCAGCTCGCCACGTACCTCGACGGGCTGGGGCTGTCGGAGGGATACCTGGTGCTGTTCGACCTGCGCAAGGGCTCCTCGTGGGAGGAGCGGATCTTCGAGCGGGAGGTGGAGGTCGCGGGCAAGCGGGTGTGGGTGCTGGGGTGTTGAGTTGGGCTGGGGAGCGATTCGGGTTGTGTGAGGTTCCTTACGCCGATCACCTCCGGAAGCCAGTGAACATCCCGTTGCGCTCCGGCCACCAAGCCCGTATCTTCCCGTGCTCTGAAGTGACAGGGGCGGGGCGCGTCCGCAGGTCGCCCGCCCGTTCCAGAAAGCACTACAGAAAGCCTTGAGATCATGAGTCAACAACCAAACGGTGCATACGAGGGCCCGCCGGCTCCGCAGGAGGAGTCTGGGCTCGACATCCAGCGCTATCTCCAGGTCCTGCTCAAGCGCAAGTGGTTGATCCTCTCCACGCTGGTCGTGGTGCTCGGCGCCGTCGCGGTCTGGACCTTCACCCGGGTCAAGATCTACCGGGCCACGACCACGGTCCTCGTCGAGCGGCAAGCGCCCCAGGTCCTCGGGCGCGAGGTTGGCGAGGTGGTCGACACCTCCATGGGCAACTACTGGCGCAACAAGGAGTACATGGAGACCCAGAAGCAGGTGCTCACCAGCAAGAGGCTGGCGGTCAGGGTGGCCGAGCAGCTCCACCTGGCGAGCAACGATCGATTCTGGGGGCCAGGCGGGAGTTCGAGCAAGGGCACGAAGAAGCCCGGGCTCCAGGATGCGGCGCGGATGCTCCTGGCCATCGTCGACGCCAAGCCGGTCCGAGATGCGAACATCCTCGAGATCTCGGTCGAGCATTCGGATCCGGAGCTGGCCGCAGGGGTCGCCAATGCCTACACGCAGACCTACAAGGAGCAGCACATTGAGTACAAGCTCTCGTCGACCAACGGCGCTGTGAAGTGGCTCGCCGACCAGCTCGACGATCTCAAGAAGCAGCTCGAGAAGGCCGAGATGGCGCTCCACGACTTCAAGAAGAACAACAACATCGTCTCGGTCTCCCTCGAGGACAAGCAGACGCTGATCAGCCGGAAGATCGAGAAGATCAACGATGCCCTCACCGACATCGGGCTCAAGCGCATGGCGCTTTCCGCGCAGCGCAAGCAGATCCTCGAGGCGAAGAAGGTGGACCCGCTGCAGATCGCGGTCAGCCCCGTGATGGACAATCTGACGATCCGCAGCCTCAAGACCGCGATGGTCGAGGAGAACCGCAAGTACGTCGCGCTCAAGGAGCGGTACCTGGAGAAGCACCCGCTCGTGCTCGAGCAGAAGGCCCAGCTGGATGCCGTGCGCAGGGATCTGGAACGGGAGATAGGCAACGCCCTGTCCGAGGTGGAGTCCAAGTTCAGGGAGGTCAAGGACAACGAGGGCCAGCTTGCCGCGGCGTTTCAGCAGACCAAGAACGAGGCGCTGGACCTGAACAAGCGCGAGGTGGACTACCTGAGGTTGAAGCGGACCCAGGAGAACACGGCCAAGTTGTACACGCTCGTCTTGACACGCATGAAGGAGAGTGACCTCTCGGCGCAGCTCAGGGTGAGCAACATCCGGCTGCTGGACGCGGCGACTGTGCCGAAGTTCGCGGTCAAGCCAAGGGTGTCCCTGAACTTGATCATTGGCGCAATGCTGGGGCTCTTGCTAGGGATCGGGCTCGCGTTCCTGGTCGACACGCTGGACAACACGGTCAAGTCCCATGAGGAAGTGGACCGCGTGCCGGGGCTCGTGTTCCTGGGGCTGATGCAGCGCATCCCCGGCAGCATCACGGGGAAGCGGGGGCACCGCCCCGCGCCGAACCCCGAGCTGGACCTCATCGTGCACCGCAGCCCCAAGTCTCCCGTGGCCGAGGCGTGCCGGGCCGTGCGCACGAACATCATGTTCGCGGCGACGGGCAGGGAGATGAAGACGATCGTCGTCACCAGTCCCGGGCCGAAGGAGGGGAAGACCACCACCGCGGTCAGCGTCGCGATTGCCATGGCGCAGGCCGGGGCGCGGGTCTTGATCGTGGACACAGACATGCGGCGACCGCGTATGCACAGGATCTTCCAGGTGCCGGGTGAGGAGGGGCTGACGTCAGTGCTGGTCGGGGATGGGCGGGTGTCGGAGTTGATCAAGCGGACCGAGGTGCCGGGGCTGGATGTGTTGCCCTGCGGGCACGTGCCGCCGAACCCGGCCGAGCTCTGTCAGAGCCCGCGGTTCAAGGAGCTTCTGGACGAGCTGGGTGGGATGTATGACCGCGTCGTGCTCGACTCGCCGCCGGTCATGGTGGTGACGGACGCCGCCGTGCTCGGGACCATCTGCAACGGCGTGTTGCTTGTGGCGCGGACGGGGTTCACGTCGCGGGCTGGGTTGAACGAGACCGCGCGGCAGATTGGAGATGTAGGTGGGCACCTGCTGGGGTGTGTGCTGAATGACATGGACCTCGAGAAGCGGGGGTATGGGTATTATCGGTATCGAAGGTATGGTTATTATCGTTATGGGTATCAGCGATATGGGTATGGGCATTATGGGGATAGCAAGGAGGAGGAGGCGGCGGGTTGAGTCCTCAGCTGCAAGAAAGACGGGTGATTTCAGCTACGAGGAGTGGGCCTTTCACGTCGCGGACTCTGCGACCTACCGCACCTTTTGGGCTCTCCTGACATATCTGTGGGCTAACACGATAGCCTTTTCGCCACTGGAGATAGGTGGATACCCGAGCAACAGAGCATGATCATCGCCAGCACGGCCCGGGCAGAGTGGAAGCCGTAGGCTCGCCGTGTTGCCAGCCGCGTCTTGTTGCCAAGCCCTTCGACCAGACCGTTGGTCAAACCGCACTGGATGTAGGGCACGATGTCATCGATATGCTCTCGAATCGTTCGAGCGACCTTGACGAAGGGGGCGAGGCGGGAGCGGCTGGCCCAGGCCAGCCAGCCCTTCAACATTCGCCGAACCACGTTGTGCTGAAGCCGGTCCATGATCGCCGCGAAGCTCTCCTTGAGCAGGTAGGCACGGTAGAGCCCCGCGTTGTGGACCTGGAGCATCGCCAGCTTGTCGTGCTCGGAGGACGTCAGGTTCCAGGGGTTCTTGAGCAGCGCCCACCTCGTCTTCTTGATGGCCTTCGCCGCCGGGCTATCGAAGTAGCGCAGACGTCGCCACTCTTCCCGTCGCACCTCATCGACCGCCTTGCTGACGAGTTGCTGGACGTGAAAACGGTCGAAAACGATCTGGGCGTGCGGGACGGCTTCCCTGACCGCGTTGATAAACGCCGCACTCATGTCCATCGTCACGACCTTGATCGCCTTGCACCGCTCGGGGCCGAGCTCTTCGAAGAAGGCGAGCAGGGACTTGGCGCTCTTGCCCTCGCCGCCCCAGACGACACGCGTGTTGCGGTGGTCGACAACCACGGTGACGTAGTGGTGTTGCTTCCGGTACGAGAGTTCGTCGACACCGATGTACTCCAGGTTGTCGAGGGGGTCGGCCGGTCGGCGCTTGGCCACCACACGCCCGACGATGCGACCAACGGTTCGCCAGGCGATCCGCATCAAGCTCTCGATGGACGTCTTGTCAACGCGCTGAGCAAGGTACGCGACCTGGTCCTCGAAGTCGGTGGTGAAACGCGACCTCAGATCATCGCTCCACGGGGCTTGTTCGACGACAACTCCGCACTGGCGGCACGGCACTCTCCGAGGCTGGTACTCCAACTGCACGCAGATGGCTCCGAAGTCGAGGTGCCTCCACCATCGCGGCGGCTGGTGGTCGTAGATGGCCCAAACGCGACGCTCGCAGCGCGAGCACCTCGGTATGCGCCAGGAGGGGTGGACCTGGACCACCAGGGCTCCTCCCTCGGCGCTGGCGCTGGTGACAACGAGATGCTTTATACCGATAAGGCTTCTGAGTATGCTGGTCATGCGCACGGCGGCTCTCCTGTTCATTGTGGCTTCGACACCAAAATGATAGGCGATTTCGCCGTGCGCGTTTCTCGTTCTGCCGTTCTCCTTGAAGCCGACCAGCACGGGGCACATTGGAGGCGTTCTACGCGAGTGGAGCACCCACACTCATGTTAGGAGAGCCACCTTTTGTCGGTTTGGCCTTCGAGGCGGCCGCAACTGTCCGTACAACACCTTCCGGCGGTACTTCGGAACAAGCGGCGGGAGTGGCTACTACACGGGCTCGCAAATTCTGTCGCTGTTCTTCATGAACGTATCCGGGGCGGGCGGGATCAGCTCGGGGATGCCAGGTCCTCGCCCACAGAGTGTGCGGCTTGCCCCGGAGTTGGTGGCGCGGCAAGGCAAAGCTGAGCATCGGCAAGTGGTTCGAGCACGGATCGCGGGGCAGAGCAATGCAGAGATTGCACGACAGGTGTCCGATTGGTTGAACGCTGGCGCAAACGGATCTCCGCTAAGCCAGCGGTGTCGACGCTGGAGGACAAGCCGCGTTCTGGGCGTCCTGGCAGGATCCCCGTCGCAGCCCGTTGCTTTGTGGGCATGGCGTCGTGCACCGAGCCCACGACCTTCGGTGTCGAACGAACGACATGACAGACGCTGGCAGACGTCGTGCAGAGGCAGCAGGGACGCGGGCGTGATGGCAAACGGCCTCACCGCCACACCCCCATGGCCGGCAGAAGCTGCCCGATGCTCTTCCCGTGGAACGGATCGAGGCTCCACCAGAGCTGGAGGGCGACAACGAAGCACGGTCATGCGGCTCTACACGTGACAACCCAAGCAATCCGCGAATATCAGAGTGACTCGTCGTCGAAGACACCGGCGCCGAAGACGCCGGGCTGTAGTGCCAGATAGTGCCAGATAGCGTCGAAAGAGAGTTGGACGCATTCAGCGCCGGATCATTGGCAAAACGGATCTGGAGGCAGGCCAGGCGTGTAGTGTCGCTGTTGCGGCTGCAGCCATTCGACACCTCGACTCCGAACGGCAGGTCCAACGAGCGCTACCGTCGGATTGTGCTTACCGCGGCGGCAGCCTTTGTGGCCCGTGGCGCCGGGATCCTGGTCTCCTTGGTCACGGTCCCTCTCGCGGTCGGTTACCTCGGTACCGAGCGCTACGGCATGTGGATGACGGCGGGTTCCATTGTGGCGATGCTCGGTTTCGCAGACCTAGGAATTGGCAACGGACTGCTGAATGCCGTCGCAGAAGCACACGGCAAGAACGACCGCGAGGCGGCCAGCAGATATGTCTCCAGCGCCTTCGTGGTACTGTCCGGCATCGCCCTGCTGATCATTTCGATCCTTTTCGTTGCCTTCCCCTTCGTCTCGTGGGCGCGGTTGTACAACGTGGCAACCGACCTCGCGGCGCGTGAGTCGGGGCCTGCGACGGCAGTGGTGGTCGTTATCTTCGCTGCCAACATGCCAATCGCCCTGGTCCAGAATGTCCAGATGGGCTACCAGGAAGGCTACAAGACGCACTTGTGGGGAATTGCGGGTGTGGTGCTCGCTTTTTGTGGCCTCCTCATCGCGATTCACCTGCAAGCAGGTCTGTTCTGGCTGGTGCTCGCGATGGCAGGTTGCCCAGTCCTGGCGCGGTTCGCGAACAGTGGCGTGGAGTTCGGGATCCGCCGTCCATGGTTGCTGCCTCGTCCGCGCACGGTTGAATGGTCCGCAGCCAAGCGAATTGCGACGACGGGCGGTCTTTTCCTGATCCTGCAGCTCCTGACCATTGTAGGGGCGTCGAGCGACAACTTCGTGATCGCCCAGATGATCGGGCCATCAGCGGTCGCCGGCTATGCCGTGACTCAACGGCTGTTCTCGCTGACTCAGGTCGCTCAGTTCTTCATCACACCGCTGTGGCCAGCGTTCGGAGAGGCGATGGCCCGTTCGGACCATGCCTGGGCTCGAATGACTCTGACGCGCGCGTTGGTCCTCAGCCTGATCTTGGCCGCCGCCATCTCCCTTCCGTTGGTCCTGCTCGGGAAGTGGCTTGTCATGCTCTGGGTAGGGAAGCATCTGGTACCCTCGACAAGCCTCCTTGTTGGCTTCGCGTCGTGGACGTTGCTGGTGAGCTACGGCGGCGTCATGTCAACGTTTCTGAACAGCGGTCCACTACTGGGCCGACAGGTAGTATTCTATGCTGCAGCGTCAATAACCTCCCTGGTGCTGAAGGTTGTGCTCGCGGGGCCCTGGGGCGGTGTGGGTGTTGTTTGGGCCTCGGTCTTCGGCTTTGGTGTGTTCTATGTGTTCCCTTCCGCCCGTCTTGCCTATGGCTCGTTCCGCACGGGCGACGGTACGGCTTGACAGAACCCGCGCTGAGCGAATTGGACATGAGAGACCGAGTATTCGTGGCCGGCGCGTCGGGCATGCTGGGCTCAGCGGTGTGCCAGGCGCTGAAGCAACAGGGGGTTGTTGACATCCTGGCGCCCACGCAGCAGCAGCTCGATCTGAGGGACATGGACGCGGTGGGAGAGTTCTTCCGCGCGGAGCGACCGACGGTCGTGGTCCTTGCAGCGGCAAAGGTCGGGGGGATACAGGCCAACATCAACTCTCCTGCGGATTTCCTGTTCGAGAATCTCGCCATCCAGAACAGTGTGATACACCAGAGCCATTCCTCGAGGGTGAGGAAGTTCTGTTTTCTCGGCAGTTCGTGTATCTATCCCTGCGAATGCTCCCAGCCGATGAAGGAGGAATACCTCCTCGCCGGACCTCTCGAGCCGACCAACGAGGCATACGCGCTTGCGAAGATCGCTGGGCTCAAGATGGTACAGTACTACCGAAAGCAGTACGGCTTTCCTGGCATAAGCCTCATGCCATGCAACCTCTATGGGACGAATGACCATTTTGACCTGAAACGGTCGCATGTCCTGTCCGCGTTGGTGAAGCGGTTCGTGGACGCTGCGGACCTCGGTCAGTCGGCGGTGACGCTGTGGGGCAGTGGGGCGGCCCGGAGAGAGTTCATGCACGTGAACGACGCGGCCCGGGCGGTCGTGTACTTTCTGGATCACCACGATGGTCCCGATCACGTCAATGTCGGGTGGGGCAAGGATATCAGCATCAAGGAACTCTCCGATCTCGTCGGGAGATTGAGTGGGTTTAACGGCGCGGTCACGTGGGACACTTCGCGGCCAGATGGCATGATGCGGAAGTGTCTCGACGTACGACGCATGAGGGACCTCGGCTTCATGCCAACTATTGGCCTGGAGGAAGGGGTCAAACGGACCATCGCCGAGTACAGACAGCTAAAGCAGGCCTCACGATGATACCTTTGATGAAGAATGCGTTTTCGAACGAGCGGCAGACGCGCGAGGAGTTGGCGCGATTCGTCGTTGATGCACCGCGCCTCAGTATGGACGTACAGTGCGCGGACTTCGAGCGGGAGTTCGCTCAATTCCAGAGAGCGAAGGCAGCCGTGCTCTTCAATAGCGGTGGCAGCGCCAACCTGGCCATGTTCCAGGCGCTTAAGAACCTTGGAACCCTGAAAGACGGTGACAAGGTTGGGTTCTCGACGCTGACATGGTCCACCAACGTGATGCCGATAATCCAGCTCGGCCTGGAGCCAGTACCAATCGACGTGGAGCCCGGCACGCTCAACGTGATGGCGAACACGGTACGAGAGAGGCTGCGTGACGTCGACAGACTGGCGGCGCTGTTTGTGACAAACGCGCTGGGTTTTGCCGGGGATCTCGACCGGATCAGGGACCTGTGCGTGGAGGAAGGGATCACCCTGTTGGAGGACAACTGCGAAGCGCTGGGAACGGAACTCGAGTCTGGGCTAACCGGGAGCTTCGGCAAGATGGCCAGCTTCTCGTTCTTCGTCGCGCATCACCTGTCGACCATCGAGGGTGGCATGGTGTGTACCGACGACGAGGAACTGGTAGAGATGCTGAAGATTGTCCGGGCGAACGGGTGGGACCGCAACTTGACCGCCGATCAGCAACGCAGATGGCGCAATACGCACAACGTGATCTCCGAGTTTGCGGCAAAATACACCTTCTATGACCTTGGATATAACCTCAGGCCGACCGAGATCACTGGGTTTCTCGGTCTGACCCAGTTGAGGTACCTGCGTGGAAACATCGACCGACGCCAAGAGCTGTACACTGCCCTCGAGGCAGTCATCCGGCAGAACCTCGATCTAGTGCCTCCGGAGCGGGCACACCTTCGGCTGCTTTCTCCGTTCGCTTGTCCGGTGATTACCAGATCTGCGGAGCTCCGGGACCGCTACATGGCTCAGTTCTCTGGCGCTGGCGTTGAGATTCGCCCGATGATAGCGGGCAATATCCAACGACAGCCGTTCTTTCGCAAGTATGTCCCGACTGAGCACGCGCTCGTCGGTGCCGATTTCCTTCATGACTGTGGCTTCTACTGCGGGTTGTATCCAGAATTGACGGAGAGCGATATCGAGACCCTCAAGAGTTGCCTGTTGAAGTACTGATCTGAGGTCGCGTGCGGTTCAACTACATCATAACGATCCACAACAAAGATGACCTGATAGAAAAGGTTCTTCTGTCTGTTTTGGTCTGTTGTCGGGCCGACAGCCATATCTATGCGGTCTTGGATGGATGTACCGACCGGACAGAAGAGGTCATTGACGGGATTTGTCAATACTACGACAGGGTGCCACTCACGAAAGTCTACACCGACGACGTGCACGAGATACTGGCGATCAACGCGGGCCTAAACGCCGCCGACCAGACAGGCGACGGATTCAACATCATCGTGCAAGACGACGTGATCCTGGCCGACTGTGAGATCGAGACCAAGATCGAAGCAATATACGAGCAGGCAAGCCAGAAGATTGGGATGCTATCGTTTCGACACGGCCTGAACCTTGAACTCGATCACCACGGCCGGAGTGTGAGGGAGGTCGATGTCGTGGAGTCATGCTACGGGCACGGGGTCTCGGACGGGCCGTCGGTGATGCCCGGTCCGCTCGTCGAGCGAATGGTAGCCGTGAGAAGTCCGGAGTGCATTCCCTGCGCGACGGTGCGGAAGGTTGGTGTGATGGAGCAAAGGCTTGCACCATATACCTACGACAACCACGAATACTCTCTTCGTTGTCTTCAACATGGGTTGAGGAACTACGTGTTCAGTGTCCGCATTTTCTCGAAAGTGGAGTGGGGGGGAATGAGGAGGCGCCGCGATCCGCAGGTCGCGGCAATCATGGAGCGCAACCGGCGGTTCATTTATGAGCAGTACGGCGACTTCGTCGCGGGTCTGAGGCGGGAGAACTTTCGCGGACTGGGAACCGTAGTTCCGAGCGTTGTCACGAACTTCTCGGAATCGGAGCTTCTGCGCGACTTTCAGTGGAACAGAAGAGTGCTGAACGCGTACACGACGGGCGGTCTTGCTCACCGATGGAAGGGGATGGCGTTGTCCGTGTTGCGTAGTGGGCGACTTCGGATGCAGCGCACCTTGAGAGCAGTGGGCGGCGACCGATGGCTGCGTTTCTTGGGATAATGAGCTGGACATTGGACAGGATTGGAAACGTTTGGTCCCGCCGCGTGGTGACGCCGGCGTACGAGTGGCTGTACTCGCGGTACCGGCGTCGGCTCGATATCGACTTGAGCTTCAGTGAGGTGATGTCGCGATACCACAGTCGAAGTGACGTCTATGCGTATATGCACCATTGTTTTCGGTACCAATGTCCGACGGAGATCACGGGGCATCGGGAGTACTTCAGGCAGGGCAACCGTGGCTTCGGAGAGGACGCTCACTACGCGGCCTGGTGGCTGCTTCTGAAGGAGTACCGGCCAACGACGTGTCTCGAGATAGGCGTCTACCGGGGGCAGACGGTGTGTCTGTGGGCTCTGATCGGGGACCTGGAGGGAATGCAGCTCGATGTCCACGGCGTCTCGCCGTTTGACGCCACCGGGGACCAAGTCAGTAAGTACCGCTCGGACATCGACTACCTCGAGGACACGAAAGACAATTTTTCCCATTTTGGGTTGCCTCTTCCTACGTTTGTTCGCGACCTGTCCACTGGCACAACAGCAGTCAGCCACATTGCTGGCCGCACGTGGGATCTAGTCTACATCGACGGGTGCCATGACTTCGATGTGGCTCTCAGTGACTACCAACTGTGCAAGGAGAAACTGTCTGGTCACGGCCTCCTGGTGCTGGATGATGCAAGTGCGGGTGCTTGGAGCCCGCCGCCATTCGCCTTCGCGGGGCACCCAGGCCCGTCGAAGGTCGCGGCGGAGCACGCGATGTGCGAGATGTCATTCCTTGGTGCGGTCGGACATCTGAACTTCTTTCGGCGGAGATAATGTGAAGCTCGCAAGGCAGCTGTCAAAGAGTGTGTTCTTTGGCTGGTCAATTGGGCAATTCCACCGCAGCGAAACGCGCCTCGAGATCGGGTTGACTCCAGAATCGGCATGAGTTGCCTGCGAGGCTGGTGTGGGGAAGGGGCGTGATCCCGTCTTGGGGGCCCCGCCGACGGCGTGAACTGCCGAGACTTCGATCTGTTAGCCATGGGGCTTCCATAGATCGGCATGAGGTGATCTCCTTCGGTTGCGATTACCAGAGGGAGAGACCCCATGCCGAAGCCGTGGCTGACGGAGATTGACGAGAGCATAGCCCAGTTCCGGCAGACGGTCAGCGCGAAGGTGGCGCAGCGGACAGGAGCCCACACACCGCAGGCATTTTCCGGGGTCGAGCACGAGGCTCACACCGCCGCGAGGAAGCTCGCCGATACCGGCGCTTCCCGCCGCTGTACGACGGGACCCTGTGCAACGCCGATGAGTACCAGGCCTTCGTGCAGCCAAGCTCCCCATGGGCAGTGGTGTGGTGGAGAGCGCGATCCCTCGCGTGATCAACCTCAAGCTCAAGAGCCCGGCCAAGTTCTGGCTGGTCGTGAACGCCGAGGCGACCCTCCACCTCCGCAGCTACCTCAAGGCTGGTCACTGGGATCATCTGGCGAATCGCACCCTCGACCACGCGATCCCGTGGAGCGCTCACGAAGTCCCCTCAGCTATCTCGTGTCGCATGAGGCCCACTCAAATGGAACGCGCCCCGAAGTGCTTCATCGGCTTGGGGCCGATGCTGGCTGGTGTGTGGAGCCTGGCGGCTGAGACGGTCACCACCTGTCAAACCAGTTCCAGATCCTCAAGACTTACCGGCAGTTCAGGGGGATCATGATTGAGGGGGATCCTGAACGTTGTCGCGATCCATGAGTCCTGTTCGATTTGCTGTGGACGTAGGCAGATACGAAGTTGTCAAAGAGGGTGTTGGGCTGAACGTTCGGAATCCGATCACTGGTCATCTTTCGCGCGTGTCAGCCCTGTTCTTCTTTGGAGGGATGCCCTGGTGAAATGTCATCTGGTGTACTCAGTGCCACATGTGCCGAGGTCAGCACGTGAGCGCATCGAGTTGAGGATTCGGCGGACGCTGGGTGCCTGGGGACTGGGGGTGGGACTGCTGGGCAACCGGCAACCAAGTGCCGCTGCGCTCGCCAGGTGGCCGGTGTGCTCGCCGTTCGAGAACACGCGGAACCTGTACCGCGCGCTGTCCAGCAGGGCCCCGACGCTCCTATACCACCTCAGCGAGCGTGTTCGCTGTCACTTTGCTCCTGATGATGTCTTCGTGGGACACCCACTGTTTCCGCATCAAAAGAATGTCCATGGTGTCACGGAACTCGCGGCTCGCCAGACCTGTCGTCCACGAGTATTCGCGATCATCACCCCCCTTCACTGCGATGTTGATGTCAAATCGGAACATATCAATCGACAGTTTCTGGAAGACGTGGACAAGCTGATGCCGACGGCGGACGTGCTTTTCGGGATCATGGGCGAGTACTGGTGGGACCGGTGGGACGCCTCGCCGTTCGCACACTGGAAGAGGAAGATGGTTCGCCTAGACATGGCGGTCGATGTCATGCGGTATCCCCGGGTGAAGCGACGGTTCAACCCGCCGGGCAAGCGAGGCTTTCTCTACATCGGCGAGAACGATCCCCGCAAAGGCACAGGTTTTCTCAGTGAGTTGATGACACGAGCGGATGGCCGATGCGGGTGGATCGGGGCGGGCAAGGAGATCCCCCACGTCCCACGTCTTTCGGGCGCGAGGCCTTTGGACCCTGTGTTCATGAGCAGGGTTACCGAGGACTTCGACTTCTTTGTGAGCCCTTCCCGTGCAGATCCGAATCCGACGACGATCCTGGAGAGCATGGCGTGGGGGTTTCCCGTGGTCAGCACTCCCGAGTCGGGGTACTACGCCACGAACTACCGATCCCACATCTTCCGCGACGATCTCGAAGCGAGCCTGTCGGTGCTTGCCGAGCTGCAGTGGGCGAGCGAAGAGGACCTGATCAACAGGGCGAATGTCGCGCGGAGAGTCGTGGAGGAGAGCTACACTTGGGAGAGGTTTACCAACACGGTCACACAGCACCTGGGCCTGTGACTTTTGGGTGCAGAACCTCTCAGATCCACGTGACGACATAGCCGTCGCGTGGTCTTCGCTTTGGTTGAAGTGTTGATGAAGATAGAGGATCGCCAGGTCGGTGGGACATCAGGTATTCCTGGTTTGCTAGAACTGGGAGTCCCCGATGCCCACCGACGAGCCGACGGTAGCGGGTCATGGATCCGGCTGCAAGGGAGACTGCGCGGAGCAGGACGACTGGCGCGAGTGGGCGCCATCCTCGGCGCACCTTCAAAACCGAGTCGAGAGTCAGTTCTCCGCGTTGCTGAAACTGGTCGAAGACCACACCCAGCGGCCAGGGTACGAGCGGTTCGAGGCGGTGCTGGTCGCCGAGGTGTTCCGCCTCGGGCGGCGCCTGATCGCGCTGTTCTTGTGCCGGTGGCAAGAACGATGGCTGGTGGCTACGACGGAGCAGCACGGCAAGGAGTTGTACCGCCGACAGCCGCCGAAGGCGCGACTGCTGGGCACCTGCTTCGGCAAGGTACGGTACTGGCGGACGTACCTGCAGCAGACCAACGGTCGTCCGGGCGGGTTCTTCCCGCTGGATGTGGGACTGGGCCTGCTTGCCGACGGCTTCAGCGTCGGCGTGCTCAGCCGAGCGGTGCAGTTGGCGACCCGGATGAGCTTCGCGGCGGCAACGCTGCTGTTCCGCCGGTTCGTTGGTTGGTCGCCTTCGCACAAGACGATCGAGGAGGCGACGCTGGGCCTGGGGCGCTACGCCCCCGAGTGGGTGGAGCAACGGCCGCCGCCGCCCGGCGACGGCGAGGTGCTCGTCGTGCAGTTCGACAGCAAGGCAACACCGACCGCGCGAAAACGGGAGCTGGAGCTGCGGCGCGGTCCTCGTCGCCCCAATCCGTACCCGGACAGCCCCCGGCATCGCGGTCGGGACAAACGCGGGCGTCTGGGAAGCAAGCCGAGAAGGAAGAAGGGCGACAAGTCGAAGAACGGTCGCATGACGACCATCGTGGTCATGTACATGCGACGCGATGTCGGACCGGACGGGTCTGGATCGCCGTCGGAGCACAGGAGGAGTTGAGGTAACTTCTGGAAGACTGGGTTGAAAATGGCTGCCTGCCGATCGGAGAATCGTTGTTGCAACGCAATGACTTTCCGACGGAGGCAGCCATGGCCAGCGTGCCCGATGCGAAGATCTGTGACAACCCCCATCTGGATGGACTCGTTGAGATACTGGGCCACGCCATCGATGCGGCCACAGATTCTGGGCAGTTTGGCCCGCGGGAGCTGGCGGCGTTGCAGCTGACGAACGAAGCGGTCAGGCGGCGGTTGGAGCGCGAGCTGCAAGAGCTTTCCGACGGTCTCGGCGACGAGGTGCTGGTCGATGGGACAGTGTATCGGCAGCACCTGGATGGAGAGGTCGACTACCACAGCCTGTGTGGCCCGCTCACCGTCGGTCGTTACACGTACCGCGAAGTTGGAGTGCGCAATGGACCGACGGTGGTGCCGCTGGAACTCGCCGCTGGGATCGTCGAGGGAGCCACTCCCGCGATGGGCTACAGCATCGCGCACGGCTACGGCGAGGCGGACATGCGAAGACATGGAGAGACGCTTCGTGCAGCCGCCCGCGTGCCGCCGTCGCGCTCCACGTTGGAAGGGTTGGCGGGTCGTATCGGGAGTGCCGCGCGACGCGAAACTCGGCGGATAGAGAGGGTGTTGCGCCGAGGAGAACGGGTTCCCGACAATGCGACAGGGGTCTCGATCGGGCTGGATCGCACCGCCGTGCCGATGGAGGAACCCCGTCCCGAAGGCCAGGCCCCGAGCACTCCCCGAAAGGAGAGGACCAAGCCGCGAGTACGCAAGGCCCCGCCTCCGGTCGACGTCAACTGGCGGATGGCCTACGTCGGCACGTTCACACTGGTGGATTCCGACGGAGAGGCGGTGATCACGAGGCGCTACACCGCGACGCCCAGTGAGGACCCGAAGGATCTGCTTCGACGAATCATGGCCGACGTGCGAAACGCGCTGCGGCAGGATCCGGGGCTCCGCCTCGCCGTCCTTCAAGACGGCGCCCCAGAACTGTGGAATTTGGTCCGGGAGGCACTGAAGGCGGAGCCGTTGGTGTCCAGATGGGAGGAAGCCATCGACATCTACCATCTGTATGAGCACCTCGGGAAGGCACTGGCGTTGACCGAGCCGAAGAAGGCCGAACGCAAGGCAACGATGGCGATGTGGAAGGAGATGCTGCGGGAGCAGGACTGCGCCATCGACGTCATCGAGATCCTGCTGCTGGAGAGCTACTTCGCATTGCCCTCCGCGAAGGCGAGCAAGCTGTGGGAGGAGTTGGTCTACATCCGCAACACCCGGCGGATGCGACTCTGATCTCGGTCAGGCGACACATCGGACGTCCTCGTGGTATGTAGCTGCATAGGTCGTCCAGGCGGCGTTCCAGCGGCCAGAGAGGACGAGTGACCGCAGCGTCAG
>Ga0180009_10003719_pt1 | contig 17206 bp, 16 predicted proteins | sample OS_PC_MetaG_FD_123537 | JGI IMG/M metagenome (GOLD analysis project Ga0180009, IMG submission 123537) | Groundwater microbial communities from the Aspo Hard Rock Laboratory (HRL) deep subsurface site, Sweden - OS_PC_MetaG | ecosystem: Environmental > Aquatic > Deep subsurface > Groundwater... | reverse complement strand
TCCAGATTCGTTACCGCAACCATAAAGCCATTGACGGCCCCAGTTTTGACCGAACGATGATCATCCAGCCTTCTGGCCAGGAGCTCGGGGCCCCCGCCCAGGCGGTGGGGACCTATGCACTGGCAACCGCAAAAAAAGAGCGCCGTTTCAGAACGGGCGCCCGCATGGGCTTGATCCGGGTATTCAGTGGCGGCCCGTCAGCGCAGGAAATTGAATTATCCGAAGTGCTGCATACCTTTGGTGTACCCGGCACCCAACTGGTGGTAATCAATTCCCGTCCCCAGGGTTACTTCATCACCCACGTTGAAGGGAAAAAGCCGGCACGACTGAATGGCAAATCCATCGGCCATGAGCCGCACCCGCTGACGCCCAATGACACGATCGAAGTAGGCAACGAAAAGCTGCTGTTTCTGCTCAAGTAAGTACAAACAGGATGGGTTCCCCTGCTGGCGCCATGTCCGTTTGAGTTGGCGCTTGCTTGCTGAGCACGAAAAAAAGGGCGCTCTGCAGAGCGCCCTGATTACCTTCGGAGATAGTGCTATTTAGACGTTATAGGCCCGCTCGCCGTGGCTTGCGGTATCCAGGCCTTCACGTTCCTCTTCTTCGGACACGCGCAGACCGATGGTCATGTCGACCAGCTTGAACGCCACGAAGCTGACCACACCCGACCAGACGATGGTGATGAGCACACCCGTAGCCTGAGTCATGACCTGACCACCCATCGTGTAACCGTCCACGCCCACGCCGCCCAGTGCCGGCGAAACAAAGATGCCGGTGCCGATGGCACCCACGATGCCGCCAATGCCATGGATGCCGAAGACGTCCAGGCTGTCGTCGTAGCCCAGGGCTTTCTTCAGGCCGGACACGCCCCACAGGCAGATTACGCCAGCGATTGCACCGAGGACGATCGCACCCATCGGACCCACCAGACCCGCGGCCGGGGTGACGGCAACCAGACCCGTCACCACACCCGATGCAACACCCAGCATCGAGGGCTTGCCGCGCAACATCCACTCGGCCAGCATCCACGACAGGCCCGCAGCAGCAGTGGCCAGGATGGTATTGATGAAGGCCAGCGCAGCGCCACCCGTGGCTTCGAGGTTGGAACCGGCGTTAAAGCCGAACCAGCCCACCCACAGCAGCGAGGCACCGATCATGGTCATCGGCAGGTTGTGCGGCGGCATGGCGTCCCGGCCGTAGCCAATCCGCTTGCCCAGCACGATGGCGCCGACCAGCGCTGCAATACCTGCGTTGATGTGCACCACCGTACCACCGGCAAAATCCAGCGCACCGTGTTCAAACAGGTAACCCCCCGTTGCCCACACCATGTGCGTGATCGGCAGATAAGAGAAGGTGAACCAGAGTGCGCCGAACACCATCAGGGCGGAGAACTTCACCCGCTCGGCCAGGCCGCCAACGATCAGCGCCACGGTAATGGCAGCAAACGTCAGCTGGAAAGCCACGAACACCAGTTCGGGAATCACCACGCCGTCGGTAAAGGTTGCAGCCGTGCTGTCAGGCGTAATCCCTGCCAGGAACAGCTTGGACAGATCACCAATCGCCCAGTTAAGACCACCGCCATCGCCAAATGCCAGCGAGTAGCCATACACCGCCCACAGAATGGAAATCAAACAGAAAATAGCCATGACCTGCGTCAATACCGACAACATGTTCTTGGCGCGAACCAGACCGCCATAAAACAAGGCCACGCCCGGAATGATCATCAGGATCACCAGCAGGGTGGAAACCATCATCCAGGTGGTATCGCCTTTGTCGGGGACGGGCGCTGCTGTTTCTGTCGCAGCAACCGCGGCAACTTCAACCGCAACCGGCGCTGTTTCCTCGATTGCCATGGTCTCAACCACAGCGGCTTCTGTCGGCGTCGTTGCATCCTGGGCAAACGTCATGCCGGGTGTCAGTAGAACGCACATCAAGCCCAGAGAAGTAAGTAGCTTTTTCATCGTCAACCTCCTTAAAGGGCTTCGGGACCGGATTCGCCCGTGCGGATACGCACGACCTGCTCCAGGCTGGTGACAAAAATCTTGCCGTCGCCAATCTTTCCGGTGTTGGCTGATTTTTCGATCGACTCGATCACGCGCTCAAGCAACTCCGCCTTGATGGCTACTTCTATCTTCACCTTGGGCAAAAAATCGACCACGTATTCCGCGCCGCGATACAACTCGGTGTGGCCTTTTTGCCGCCCAAATCCTTTTACTTCTGTAACCGTCAAGCCCGTAACACCGATGGCGGACAATGCCTCGCGCACCTCGTCCAGCTTGAACGGCTTGATGATTGCCGTTACGAATTTCATGTTATCTCCCAATGATGGACAGATCGGGCGGCAAGCCGCCCGGCGTCATGCAGACTTAGAAAGACTTGCCCACGGACAGCACCACGGTGGCGCCAGCCAGATTTTTGCTCTTGCCGTCGAGGTGCGTAATGGTTCCCTCGTCCTTGCTGAGGTCGGTATCGACATACGCCAGGCCCAGATCGAATCCACCGACGTTTTTCGACACGCCGACTTTCCAGTCGTTGTAGCTTCCGCCGAATGCACCTTCTACTTTTTGATGACCGTAATGCAGGCCCAACTCGATATCCATTGGAAGGGGAGCCGTCACATTGCCTTCGAGGTAGTTCGAATTCTTTGAATCGGTCACGCCAAAGAACTTGGTGGCGGCATGCGAGTATTTGACGTTAAGCCATTTCCAGGTTGCGCCCGCATAGACTTCGAAAGTGTTGATTTTGGTGGTGTTGGCAGACTGACCGGGATAGTAGTAATACAAGCCCCCCACGTCGTAACTGAGGTCTTCGGTAATCTTGCCGCCGTAGCCACCGTATACATCGATCTCAATATTGGCACCATTCAGAAATTCGGAATCCACATTGGATGCCCAGGTACCCAGATAAGCACCACTGGAATGCGCATAGTCGAAACCACCCTGAATGGCGGGGCCTTTGAAGGTCTGCGACACACCGCGATAACGGTAATCCGTGTTAAGGCTGACATTCCCCGTGATTTCATGCGGGCTCGTCTCAGCAGCCACAACCAAGGCAGGCGCCCCTACCAGGCCAACCAGGACTAATGTGTGTACAAGTTTCTTCATGAATATTCTCCGAATGTGAAGACTCGCAAAATTGCAATATCAATTTAGCATGAGGCGTGCCAGTTATTTTTTGTATAAAAAACAAATAGATAGCATCCACACCCCGCCAACCAACACACTGTGCGCACTGTAGTGGTGCACAACAAAATCACAATGCACCCTATTTGTGCTGCCCCCTGTTGCGGGGGGCTTGCTACACTCTTGCGAAACTGGAGATTTACATGAATACAAATCCGAAATTTCCCAACCCCGCGTTCCTTAATGACGCAATGGGCAAACTGGGCGAGCTGTTGAAACAATCCCCGGCAAAAGATATCGAGCAAAATCTCAAGGCTGGCGTCACCTCGATGCTCGGCAAGCTCGATATGGTGAGCCGCGAAGAATTCGACGTGCAGACCGAAGTGCTGGCGCGAACCCGCGCCAGGCTGGAGCAACTGGAAGCGCGTTTGATTGAACTGGAAAAGCAGCGCACTGAATAAGGTGGCGGTCGCTGTCGTCAAAAGCCGGGCGTTAAACGGCATGAACGCGCCCGAGGTTGTGGTCGAGGCGCACCTGGCCAATGGCTTGCCGGCGTTCACCTTGGTGGGCCTGCCTGAAACCGAAGTCAAAGAAGCGCGCGACCGCGTACGCGCTGCGATCCAGAATTCGCGCTACGAATTCCCGGCGCGCCGCATCACCGTCAATCTCGCGCCGGCCGATTTGCCCAAGGAATCCGGGCGTTTCGACCTGCCGATTGCGTTGGCCATCCTCGCAGCTTCTGGACAAATCCCGGCTGACAAATTCAAGCAGGCTGAATTCGCCGGCGAACTGGCGCTAACCGGCGAGTTGCGCCCGGTGCGCGGTGCGCTGGCAATGGCGCTGGCAACGCGCACAGCGAATCGTCAATTGATTTTGCCGGCGCATTCTGCCACCGAGGCATCGCTCGCCAGTGGTGTCGATACACTTGGCGCGTCCAGCCTGCTCGATGTGTGTGCCTGGCTGGCGGGGCAAACTTCACTCATCGCACCTGAAATCAACACGCCGCGCAGTGCGCCAGACTACCCGGACTTTCTCGACGTCAAAGGCCAGACCGCCACCAAGCGTGCGCTCGAAGTGGCGGCGGCAGGCGGGCATTCGGTGCTGATGGCGGGTCCGCCCGGCACCGGCAAGTCGATGCTTGCCGCGCGCTTTCCCGGCATCCTGCCTGCAATGAACGAGACCGAAGCACTGGAAGCTGCGGCGGTTCAATCGCTCAACGGTGGTTTTCGTCACGAACACTGGCAACGCCGTCCGTTCCGTTCCCCTCACCACACAGCCTCAGCGGTGGCGCTGGTGGGTGGCGGAGGCAATCCACGGCCGGGTGAAATTTCACTGGCACATCACGGCGTGCTATTTCTCGACGAACTGCCGGAGTTTTCACGGCAGGTGCTGGAAGTGTTGCGCGAACCGCTGGAGACCGGCCACATCACGATTTCGCGCGCGGCACGGCAAGCCGATTTCCCAGCCCGGTTTCAGCTGGTTGCGGCAATGAACCCTTGCCCCTGCGGTTTTCTTGGCCACCCCACCCAGGCGTGTCGCGACACACCAGACCAGATTGCCCGCTACCGCGCCCGGATTTCCGGGCCGCTGCTCGACCGCATCGACATCCAGATCAGCGTGCCGACGCTGACGCAAGATGAGTTGATGCAGATGAGTACGGGCGAGCCCAGTTCAGCCATCCGCGCCCGCGTGCAGTTGGCACGCGACCGCCAGATGGCGCGCCAGGGTAAACCCAACGCGGCCCTCGGGACTCAGGAAATTGACCAACTGTGCCAGCTGGATACGGCCGGCGAAACCCTGCTCAAAAAAGCCATTGCGCAGCTCAACCTGTCTGCGCGCGCCTATCACCGCGTGCTCAAGCTGGCGCGCAGTGTGGCCGACCTGGCGGGGAGCGATACCATCAGCATGGTGCATCTTGCCGAGGCGATCCAATACCGGCGGCAAGCCACATGAGCGACCCGCGCGAATCCTGGCTGGAGGAAAAGCGCTCTGCCTGGCTGTATCGGGTGGTCGCCGAATGCGAACACGGCTCAACACGCGAATCGTTGTTCAACGAACTGGCACAGTCAGCCGATGAGCAGGCAGAGATCTGGCTGAAAGCGATAGTCCAACACGGCGACCCACCGCCGAAAGCTTACCGGCCGGATTTACGCACCCGCATCGTGGCGCGGCTCACCCGGACATTCACCCCACGCAGCATGCGGGGGGTACTGGCTGCGATGAAGGTACGGGGGATGGCGCTCTATACGCAAATCCCGCCACGCTCGACACCCACCCATATCGACGACGTTGGAAAACGGCATCAGCAAGGCGTTTCAGGGAATGCCCTGCGCGCCGGGGTATTCGGCGTCAACGACGGCCTGGTATCGAATGCAGCCCTTATTTATGGCATAGCGGGTGCGTCACAAGAACCCACGATTATTGTTTTGACTGGCGTAGCAGGGCTGTTGGCCGGCGCATTTTCGATGGCGTCGGGCGAGTACGTCTCGGTACGCGCGCAGCGCGAAATGTTCGAATACCAAATCGGACTGGAACGCGACGAACTGGAAAAATATCCGCAAGAAGAAGCGGCCGAACTGGCATTGATTTATGCCGCCAAGGGCATGCCCATGGAAGAGGCCAAGCGGGTGGCCGAGAAACTGATGGCGGATCCGGAGCGTGCGCTGGACGCGCTCACGCGCGAAGAACTCGGGCTTAACCCCGATGAGTTGGGCTCACCCTGGGTGGCTGCCATTTCGTCGTTTGCCGCCTTCACGACCGGTGCAGCGCTGCCGCTGTTGCCTTTTCTATTTGGACACAGCCATGCATTAGCCGCCTCCATCGCGCTCACCGCATCGGGCCTTTTCGCCGTTGGCGCCAGCATGAGTCTGTTCACCGGCCGCCATGCCGTATTGAGCGGCCTACGCATGCTGGGCATCGGCGGCGCGGCCGGACTGGCCACCTATTTCATCGGTGCCTGGCTGGGGGTGAAGCTGGCCTGACGCATTGGCCAGCGCGCAGGATCCTGCTTTTACGTCTGTTCCCACGGCAACCCATCAAAGCGCCAGCCATTCTTGGTGCAGCGGTGGCGTGACTCGTCCATGTCGCCCTCGAAACCGTGGGTGACGTTGTACACCTCGGGAAAACCATATTTTTCCAGGTAACGGCCGGCTTCCATTGAGCGCCTACCCGAACGGCAAATCAGCACAACCGGCCGATTGACGGAAGCCGCCTTGCGCGAATGTCCAAGAAAATCGGGATTCACATCCCAGTCCGGGCCGTCCTGCCAGGCAATGTGAATCGCACCCAGGGGATGGCCGACAAACAGGTATTCGATTTCCGAACGGCAATCGATGAATACGGCTTCGGGGCGCGACTGTACAAAGGCGTGGGCTTCAGCGGGTTCAAGATGTTTCATGGCAGTCACCGGTCAGACTCGATACCTCCACCATAGCACTGCCCGGACACCCTGCGCCAACCGAATATAATAGGCGATTGTCCTGTTGATTTTCCGCCATGACCCGCACCGATCTGCTGCATTCCCTGCTTGCCCAACGCATCCTGGTTCTCGATGGCGCGATGGGGACGATGATCCAGTCCTACAAACTTGAAGAGGCGGACTATCGCGGCACCCGTTTTGCCGATTTTGCGTATGACGTCAAGGGCAACAATGACCTGTTGTCCCTGACCCAACCGCAGATCATCAAGGCCATCCACGCCGAATATCTGGCTGCGGGCGCCGACATTCTGGAAACCAACAGCTTCAACGCCACCGCGATTTCGATGGCGGATTACCACATGGAACATCTGGTGGCTGAGCTCAACCTGGCTGCCGCCCGCCTCGCGCGCGAGGCCGCTGACGAAGCCACGGCGGCCAATCCCGACAAGCCGCGCTTTGTGGCCGGCGTGCTCGGCCCCACGTCACGCACCGCGACCATTTCGCCCGATGTGAACGACCCCGGTTTCCGCAATGTGACGTTCGATCAGCTGCGTGAAACGTATCTGGAAGCGATCGACGGCCTGGTCAAAGGCGGCGCCGACATTTTGATGGTCGAGACGATTTTCGACACGCTCAACGCCAAGGCCGCGCTGTTCGCAATCGAGGAATATTTCGAACTCAACAGCCTGCGGCTGCCGGTGATGATTTCCGGCACCATCACCGACGCCTCCGGACGCACCCTCTCCGGACAGACCGGCGAGGCGTTCTGGAATTCGGTACGTCATGCGCGACCATTGTCGATAGGCCTTAACTGCGCGCTCGGCCCCGATTTATTGCGGCAATACATCGCGGAAATTTCCGGCAAGGCTGACGTGTTCATCTCGGCCCACCCCAACGCCGGCCTGCCCAACGCTTTTGGCGAATACGATATGGAAGGGCCGGAAATGGCGGCCCACATCGGCGAATGGGCGCGTGCGGGGCTGCTCAACATCGTCGGCGGCTGCTGCGGCAGCTCGCCCGCGCATATCGAAGCCATTGCAAAATCCGTTGCAGGCGTTGCGCCGCGCGTGCCGCCTACGCTGGAACCGGCGATGCGCCTGTCCGGCCTGGAACCGTTCAACGTCGACAAGGATTCGCTGTTCGTCAACGTCGGCGAGCGCACCAACGTCACCGGCTCCAAGGCCTTTGCCCGGCTGATTCTCAATGGCGAATACGACAAGGCGCTCGATGTTGCCCGCCAGCAGGTGGAAAACGGCGCACAGATCATCGACATCAACATGGACGAGGGCATGCTCGACGCCGAGGCGGCGATGGTGCGCTTTCTGCTGTTGATCGCCTCCGAACCCGATATTTCACGCGTGCCGATCATGCTCGACTCGTCGAAATGGAGCGTGATCGAAGCCGGCCTCAAGTGCATCCAAGGCAAGGGCATCGTCAACTCGATCTCGATGAAGGAAGGCGAAGCCGAGTTCATTGAGCGCGCCAAGTTGTGTTTGCGCTACGGTGCGGCGGTCATCGTGATGGCCTTCGACGAAACCGGCCAGGCCGACACCTACGCCCGCAAGACCGAGATCTGCGCCCGCGCCTACAAGCTCTTGACCGAAACGGTCGGCTTCCCGGCCGAGGACATCATTTTCGACCCGAATATTTTCGCGGTCGCCACCGGTATCGAAGAGCACGCCAACTACGCAGTCGACTTCATCGAAGCCACCCGCTGGATCCGCCAGAACCTGCCGCACGCGCATATTTCCGGCGGCGTGTCGAACGTGAGTTTCTCGTTCCGCGGCAATGACGCGGTGCGCGAAGCGATCCACACCGCCTTCCTGTATCACGCGATTCAGGCCGGCATGGACATGGGCATCGTCAACGCCGGCCAGCTCGGCGTCTATGCCAACCTCGATCCCGAATTGAAGGAGCGCGTCGAGGACGTGTTGCTCAACCGACGCCCAACGTCTTCCAATGAGGACAGCGCGACCGAGCGACTGGTGAACTTTGCCGAAAACGTCAAAGGCGGGGCGAAAGAACGCGTCGTCGACCTGGCCTGGCGCAACCTGCCGGTAGGCGACCGTCTCTCCCACGCCTTGGTGCAGGGCATTACCGAATTCATCGTCGAAGACACCGAAGCCGCGCGGCTGGAATCCGCGCGCCCGCTACACGTTATCGAAGGCCCGTTGATGGCGGGCATGAACGTCGTCGGCGACCTGTTCGGTGCCGGCAAGATGTTTTTGCCGCAGGTGGTGAAATCGGCACGCGTGATGAAACAGGCGGTGGCGCATTTGCTGCCGTTCATCGAAGCCGACAAACAGGCCGGCGATGCACAAAGCGCCGGCAAGATCATCATGGCCACAGTCAAAGGCGACGTACACGACATCGGCAAGAACATCGTCGGCGTGGTACTGGGCTGCAACGGCTACGACATTGTCGACCTCGGTGTGATGGTACCGACGCAGAAAATTCTCGACGCCGCGCGCGAGCACAAGGCCGACATCATCGGCCTGTCGGGGCTGATCACACCGTCACTGGAAGAAATGTCCTACGTCGCCAAAGAAATGCAGCGTCAGGGCTTTACGCTGCCACTGCTGATTGGCGGTGCGACCACTTCACTGGCACACACCGCGGTGAAAATCGAACCAAACTACGAACACCCGGTGGTGTACGTGAAGGACGCCTCGCGCGCGGTGGGCGTCTGCACCAAATTGCTGTCGAAAGACATGCGCGATGCCTTTGCCGCCGAAGTCCGCGCCGACTATGCGATCACGCGCGAGCGCCACCTCAAGCACAAGTCCGATACAGTGCGCCTGAAGCTGGCCGAAGCGCGTGCCCACAAGTTCAACATCGACTGGTCGCGCTACACGCCACCTGCGCCGAAGCAGCCCGGCGTCCACGTGCTGAAAGCCTACGATCTGGCCAAGCTGGTAGAAATCATCGACTGGACGCCGTTCTTCGCCTCGTGGGAACTGCACGGCAAATATCCGAAGATCCTCAAGGATGAAGTCGTCGGCGTCGAGGCGACCAAGCTGTTCGACGATGCACAGACGATGCTGCAGCAGATGATTGCAGGAAACTGGATAGAAGCCCGCGCCGTTTTCGGCCTGTTCCCCGCCAACACAGTCAACGACGACGATATCGAGGTGTATACCGACGAATCGCGCACCCAGACGCTGATGACCTGGCACAACCTGCGCCAGCAGATGAAAAAGCCGCAAGACCGTGCAAACCTGTGCCTCGCCGATTTCGTCGCGCCCAAGGCCAGCGGATTGCATGACTATCTGGGTGGGTTTGTCGTCACCGCCGGCATTGGCGAAGACGAGCGCGCCAAGGCCTTCGAAGCCGCGCACGACGACTACTCCGCGATCCTGTTCAAATCGCTGTGCGACCGCCTGGCCGAGGCCTTCGCCGAGCACCTGCACCTGCGCGTACGCCGTGAATTCTGGGGCTATGCCAGCGAGGAAGCACTCGGCAACGATGACCTGATCGGTGAAAAATACCAGGGCATCCGCCCCGCCCCCGGCTACCCGGCCTGCCCCGAGCACAGCGAAAAATCCGGGCTATTCGAGGTGCTCGATGCCACGACTGCGATCGGTGTTGAACTCACCGAGAACTTTGCCATGTGGCCGGGCGCGGCGGTGTCAGGTTTTTACCTCTCGCACCCCGACAGCCAGTATTTTGCCGTGGCCAAAATCGAGCGCGATCAGGTTGAAGACTACGCCCGCCGCAAGGGCTGGGATCTGGCGACGGCGGAGCGCTGGTTGGCGCCGAACCTGGCCTACCAGACCAGCTGACCCATTTCAAGATCGGGACTACCAACCCCGATCGAGGATTTTTTCCAGCCAGAACAGGCCAATGACGGTTTTGGTTTCACAAATCTTGCCACTGCGTAGCCAATCCATGGCCTCGCCAAACGGTACCCGCAGGATTTCCAGGAACTCATCCGGATCACGGCCATGGTTGCCGGGCTCCAGGCCGCGCGCGAGATAAAACGCCAGCCGCTCGTCCGAATAGCCGATGCAGGGATAGATGGTGGTGACCTCCCGCCACTCGCTGGCGGTGTAACCGGTTTCTTCTTCGAGCTCGCGCTTGGCACAGGTCAAATCGGCTTCGCCCGCGTCGATCTTGCCGGCCGGCAGTTCGATAAAGTCGCGATGCAGGGGATAGCGGTGCTGGCGTTCCAGCAGCAGGTCGCCATTCTCAAACACGGGGATAACGACGACGGCGCCGGGATGGATGATGTATTCGCGTGTCGATTCGCCCCCATCCGGCAGACGTACCCGGTCAAGCTTGACGTGCATGAGCCGGCCTTTGAAGACGGTTACGCTGGAAAGCTCGGTTTCGGTGAGCGTGGTTGTTGACACTTTATCCGAAGGTGTATCCCTCGGGGCAGTGTCTTTACAACCACGGCCTACTCCTTGCGGGTGGAGGTCTGGGGGTTCGTTTTTCATGGCTAATATAATAGCCACGGAGCGCCGAATCGCAGGCAAAAAAATGCCGGATTCTTGCGAATCCGGCAGAAAAGAGGAGTTTTGCCCCTCATTGCGGAGAACTTCCTTGCTTGCGGCGGAAACTGCAAGCAAGTCCATCCTAAGAGGCGCATACAAATATGGCTATACAACTTTAGTTGTAGACGAAAGTTAACCCACTGTTTATATTGATTTTATTTTTTCCCGGAGCGCTGAATACTGCCGTCTGCTGACCAATAATCGCTCATTCAGGCCTTCCAGCCGCAAAAAATGGCCGTCGTCGTCGCCTGGCAAGCCCCCTATTTCGCGAATCCGCGCGCGCGCGACCAGACAGTTTCGATGAATACGGATGAAGGTCTGGTCAAACTCGGTTTCCAGACGGGTAAGCGATTCCTCGATCAGGAACTCACGCGCCGCGGTACACACCGTCACATACTTGAGCTCAGCCTTGAGATACAGGATATCTGCCAGCGGAATCAACACGATGCGGCCTTTTTCGTTGACCGATAAATGCGTGCGGGCTTGTGGGAGCGCTTCGCGCAACTGGTCCAGCATGGCAGAACTTAAAGTGTGCGCCCGTGACAAGGCACGCACCAAGCGGTCGGCGCGCACCGGCTTCAACAAATAATCGACCGCATTCAAATCAAATGCCTGGCAGGCATAAACATCGTATGCGGTGCAAAAAATAATGGCCGGCGGTGGAATCAGCTGATTGAGGTGACCCGCACACTCCAGCCCATCCATGACTGGCATGCGGATATCCAGCAGCACCGCATCCACTGACTGTTGCTGAACCTGGGCCAGTGCATCCAACCCATTACCAGCCTCACCCACAATTTCGACGGGCAAGCGGTCCGAGCAATCCGCCAGCACGTCGCGCAGACGACGACGTGCTGGGGCCTCGTCATCGACGATGAGCAGGCGGAGGGGCGGGCTGGGTGCGTTCACGGGTATAGGGAATAACGATATGCACTTGATAAACGGCGCCCAGTGGTTCCAACTTGAGCTGGGCGTCGAGGTCGAAATGCAACAGCAGGCGTTCGCGGATGTTGGCGAGCGCGATGCGATTGCCCTTGTGGTGGCTGACTTCCGTCGCGATAGGGTTGCGCACGAGGATGTGCACCTTGTCGGCGCTGAGATAAATATTCAGGCTGATCTCGCCGCCGTCGGGTTGCGGCTCGATGCCATGGTAGACCGCGTTTTCCACCAGCGGCTGGATAACCAGCGGCGGTATCAGCGCGTCTCCCGGCATCTTGTTGATGTGCCAGGTCACCAAAAGTCGATCGCCCAGGCGCAATTGTTCCAGCTCCAGATAAGCGCGGGTAAGCGCGACTTCGTCCTCCAGTGGCACCAACTGACTGGCGTTATTCATCAAGGCGCGGAACAGATCCGCCATGTTTTCCAGTGCGTGCTCGGCCCGACGCGGGTCGCTGCGCACCAATGACAACACCGCGTTAAGACTGTTAAACAGAAAATGGGGGCGGATCCGCGCCTGCAAGGCTTGCAAGCGCGCTTCGGTAATCGCAGGCGACAAGGCGCGCGCGCGCAGGTTGAAGTAAGCCAGCAGCCCAGCGCCCAGCAGCAAGGAAAAAACGGCCACCCCGGTCAATGACACAACACTCAACCCGGTCAGCAGCGGGTGCAACCATAACGTCGACAACACCGGCACCCCCACGCCAATCGCAAGGGTAAACCCGATGCCCAGTCGATAAGGCTGGCTGCGCAACCAGCGCCCCGCTGCACACAGTGCCAGCAGGGTGAGTAGCAAGGCGGGCTGTGCCAGCGCAGACAATTCAATAAACTCTGCCCCGAATGTTGGCGCATCCGAAGACCGTGCCACCACCCCCGCAACCAGCGCGGCTTCCACCGTCAATGCAATGCGAAGGTTCACCCCCAGGTGACAGAAGTTCGGTAATTCGACCTGCCGGTTGTTATGATTCTTTCTTTTCATCCCCACCCTTTGCCCCATGAGCACGTCATCGACACCTTCGGACGGCACATCTGCCGCCTGGTCCGGCCGGTTTTCCGAGCCGGTTTCAGAAATCGTCAAACGCTACACCGCGTCCATCCCTTTTGATTATCGACTGGCCGAGTTCGACATTCAGGGCTCATTGGCGCACGCCGCCATGTTGCACCACGTCGGCGTCCTCTCCAAGGACGACCTCACCGCGATTCAGGGCGGCATGGCCGAGTTGCAGACCGAAATCCGCGCTGGCCAGATCAAATGGTCGCTCGACAAGGAAGACGTCCACCTCAACCTCGAAGCCGCACTGACCGCAAAAATCGGCGATGCCGGTAAGCGCTTGCACACCGGTCGCTCACGCAACGATCAGGTGGCCACCGATATCCGGCTTTATCTGCGCGACGCGATCGACCGCATTCTGGCGGGCCTTATGGCCTGCCAGACCTCGCTTGTCGATCTGGCCGAGCAGCATACCGATACCGTGATGCCCGGCTTTACCCACCTGCAAGTGGCCCAGCCAGTGACGTTTGGCCACCACCTGATGGCCTACGTCGAGATGCTGGTGCGCGATGTCGAGCGCATGGTTGACTGCCGCCGCCGCGTCAACCGGCTACCGTTGGGCGCCGCTGCACTGGCCGGCACCAGCTTCCCGATCGACCGCGCCTTTGTCGCGCGTGAACTGGGCTTCGATGGTATTTGCGAAAACTCGCTAGACGCCGTCTCCGACCGCGATTTCGCCATCGAATTTACCGCTGCTGCCTCGATATTGATGATGCACCTGTCGCGCCTGTCAGAAGAACTGATCCTGTGGATGAGTCCGCGCGTTGGCTTCATCGACCTGGCCGACCGCTTTTGCACCGGCTCTTCCATCATGCCGCAGAAGAAAAATCCCGACGTGCCCGAGCTGGTCCGCGGCAAGACCGGACGCGTGAACGGCCATCTGGTCGCCCTGCTCACCCTGATGAAAGGCCAGCCGCTGGCCTACAACAAGGACAACCAGGAAGACAAGGAGCCGTTGTTCGACAGCGTCGACACCCTGACCGACACGCTGGCGATTTACGCCGACATGATGCGTGGCGTCACTGTCAAACCGGAAGCGATGCGCGCCGCCGTGATGCAGGGATTCGCCACCGCCACCGATCTGGCCGATTATCTGGTGAAGAAGGGTATGCCGTTCCGCGATGCCCATGAAGTGGTAGCGCGTGCCGTGCGCGCAGCTGACACCAGCGGTCGCGACCTGGCCGATCTGGCGCTTGGCGAGCTGCAGGCGTTCAGCCCGATGATTACGCAAGATGTGTATGACGTGCTGACGCTGGAAGGCTCACTGGCCGCCCGCGATCATCTGGGTGGCACCGCGCCAGCGCAGGTTCGTGCGGCCATCGCGCGGGCCAGAAAGCGTTTAAACCGAATGGATTAATTCGAATCCGGCAACGATGGATGTTGCGCGGGGGCCGAGTGCTCACGGCAAATCCGTCGCACCTCCGGACTGCTGAGCTTTTCCTGCTTCAATCCGCAAAAATAGCTGCGCGGCCCCAGCCGCTGATTGTGGCGGCAAGTCGAACACACGCCAAAACTGCGTTTTCCGCTTTGCGCCTGCACCTGCGCCAGCACCTGCCGCAACACCACCATCGCCGACGTCACGCGCGCCGGGCTGGCGGTTTGCACGATATCGCGCCACGCCCCTCCGGCACTGAGTGTCTTCAACAAATTGGAGCCCGCCTCGGTCAGAATCAAGCGCACCACCCTGCCGTCAAGGGGATCGGTATAACGCGACAGCAGCCTGCGGCGCGCCAAAACCAGAACCGTTTGCGACACCGTGCCCTTGGTCAGCCCGAGGTATTCGGTCAGCGCCTGAGGCGTATTGCTGAAGCGGTTGGCCTGATTCAGATAAAACAGCACTTGCAAATGCACGGGTTGCAAGCCCTGTGCCGAGCCCGCCTGCCGCAAATCGGCCCTGGTCAGCAGCGACAAACGCTCGACCAGATCAAAAAGGGTGAGCGCCTGGCTTTTCAAGTGTGCTCAGAAGCGGATCGACCCGCCGCCCTGCAGGGCGACCAGTTCGACCAACTTGGCGTACAAGGCTTCGCCACTCTTCGTGTCGGCCCAGCCGTCAACCACCGGCATGAAGTGAAACCCGCCCGACCGCGCGGCCACCCAAAGTTCGCGCGCCACGCCGTGTCGGTTGATGATGATCTTGCTGCCGTCGTCAAACTCGACCTCGAGGATGCCGTCCGCCGGCGTCTCGAAATCCAGATCAGCCGCTTCAAGCGCCTGCTCGATATGGGCCAGCGTTGCGTCGGCAGCCTGGTTGAACTCGGCCTCGTTTAATTCAATTCTTGTCATAATTCTAGAAACCTCTGTTGGACGCACCCGATGGTGCGTCTGGACGTGTGTCTGCCGCGAAGCAACGAGAGCGGGACTGTTGCTGCTTTAGCGGCTTTACAGACCCGGCCTGCCCCTTGCGGGTGCGCCGCCTACCGGGGTAGGCAAGAAGGCGCGCCAAAGGCAGATGCGCGACTAGGCGTGCCAGTGGGTGCGTAGCGGACTCACCCAACAGGTGAACCCGATCGAAGGCAGAAAATTCAGTATTCATACGGTATTCATTGAGGATATTTAAGCGGTCAACCGAGGTTTTTAGGATTATGTCCCGTGCTAACATTTCGCGCATGAAAATGCGTACCTTATACATCGTGTCCCTGTTGCTATGCGGACTGAGTCTGTCGGCCTGCGGCTCCAAGGGTGACTTGTATCTTCCCGAAAAACCTGCCGCACTGCAACGGACAACCCTGTGAACACCCTGCACCGACTCGAAGGCCGCCTCTATCTGGAAGGCGTGTCACTGGACACGCTTGCCGAACACTTCGGCACCCCACTCTACGTTTATTCCAGACAAGCGCTCGAAGAGGCTTATCAGGCCTACGTCCGGGCTTTTTCCGCGACGCCTCACCTGATCTGCTATGCGGTCAAAGCCAATTCCAGCCTGGCCATTCTCAACTTCTTTGCCCGGCTCGGAACCGGTTTCGATATTGTTTCCGGCGGCGAACTCGCGCGCGTACTTGCCGCCGGCGGCGACCCCGGCAAGGTCGTGTTTTCCGGCGTGGGTAAAACGGCGGACGAAATGCGCGCGGCGATCAAGGCCGGCATTCTTTGCTTCAACGTCGAATCGCTTAGTGAGTTGCATCGCCTGAATCGCGTGGCCGGTGAAATGGGCCAGGTCGCACCCGTGTCGTTTCGCGTCAACCCCGATGTCGATCCCAAGACCCATCCGTATATCTCCACCGGGCTCAAGGAAAACAAATTCGGCATACCCATTGCCGATGCACCTGCGCTCTATCGCCTCGCTGCCAGCATGCCGAACCTGAAAGTCACTGGCATTGACTGCCACATTGGCTCGCAGCTGACCGACCTGTCACCGCTGGCCGATGCCGCTGATCGCGTGCTGGCACTGGTTGATGCACTGGCGGCCGAAGGGATCACGTTGCATCACATCGACCTCGGTGGTGGAGTCGGCATTCGTTATAACGACGAAACCCCGCCCGATCTTGATGCCTATGGCCACACACTGGCGAAACGATTTTCCGGGCGCCACGAAAAACTGCTTCTCGAACCGGGCCGCTCACTGGTCGGAAACGCGGGCTTGCTGCTCACCCGCGTCGAATACCTGAAGCCTGGCGATGGCAAAAATTTTGCAATTGTTGACGTTGCCATGAACGATCTGATGCGGCCGGCGCTTTACGAGGCGTATCACGAAATCATTTCGGTCAAACAGAAGAACGGCTCAACTACACGCTATGACATAGTGGGTCCAATCTGCGAAACCGGCGATTTCATTGGCTTTGCGAGAGACATGTGCATTGAAGAAGGCGACCTTTTAGCCATCCTCTCCACTGGCGCATACGGCATGAGCATGGCTTCGAACTACAACTCTCGCCCACGAGCGGCAGAAATACTCATCAACAAAAACGAAATTCATCTCATACGTGAGCGGGAAACGCAAGACAGCTTGATGGCTGGAGAGCGGCTTGTTTATTGACCTGCATGGGATAGTCCATTTTCACAAATCATCACTAATATAGTGTCGTACCGATACATTTTGTTTCGCTGCGACATTTTTTATGGCGTTTTTACACAGAGACTTGACTAATCATTGAACCATCGAGAAAAGTAACTAGAATGAGGTTCACCAAGCGGAGCCTCGGTATCGCCCGTATTTTGAGGGTTTCGGGCAAATTGTTAGCCTGTTGAT
>Ga0180009_10003718_pt1 | contig 17208 bp, 13 predicted proteins | sample OS_PC_MetaG_FD_123537 | JGI IMG/M metagenome (GOLD analysis project Ga0180009, IMG submission 123537) | Groundwater microbial communities from the Aspo Hard Rock Laboratory (HRL) deep subsurface site, Sweden - OS_PC_MetaG | ecosystem: Environmental > Aquatic > Deep subsurface > Groundwater... | reverse complement strand
AATCTCAGGCTTGTGAAAGTCAAGCCGGACGGGACATTTCTTGCTGAGATTGGCGGATTCGGTTTCTCACGTGAGAATTTCGCCGCAATCACGGACATTGCCACACCGGACCGTGTTAACTTCTATGTTCTCGACAGCTCCAATTCGAGAATTGTACGTCTCGATGACGATCTGAACTGGATATCTGCCACGAAAATCAGCACGCTTGCGGACAACGACAACGTCGGCAGGCTGCATGCGATAGCTGTAAATTCGTTCGGCGACATCTTCCTTTCCGATCCTGATAACAATCGGATCGTCAAGCTCGATCGGAAATATGAGTTGCTTCAGGAGCTCACCGGATATGGCGGCTTCTTTTTCCCGGGACGGCTGGCCATTGATGCTGATGATAATCTGTTCGTGGTTGGTCGCAATAGGAAGCAAATCGCCGCGTACGATAGCTACGATAATTTTCTGGGAGATGTTACAGCTAAACCTCTCGATGATCCTGCAGGGTTGTGGGTCGACAGACGGGGGGTCTTATATCTGGTCGACCGCAAATTGAATAGTGTCTCGATATTCGGTGGTGACGGCAAGGAGCTCTACTCATTCGGATCCACGGGCACTGGTGACTACCAGTTCCGGCGGGCAGAGAGCATATGCATCAATAACGAGGGCTGGATATTCGTCTCCGACACCGAAGGTGACAGGGTCATGGTCTTTCGTCCAAACAGGCAGTAGCCTATGCGGATCGGTGCCGGAATATTCCTCTTAGCGTGCTTGCTCAACGCGAGTTACTCGGCTGCATCTGATCTTCCGGTTAATAAAGAGACATTCTGTTTTGACAATGCGCCGACCGTTGTAAGACTCAAACACGGGAATATCATCCGCAATACTCTGGTTGTGACTGCAAATGGCCGCACTCTTTCGGACGATGAATATGATGTCGACGTGCCGACCGGTACGATTCAGTTTCTGACATCTTTGCCGATTCCAGTGAGTATAGAGATCGCTTACAGTCACCTCTGGTTTCAATTGCCCTCTTATTACTTCAAACGTAAATTGACGAACACCGAGGCACGTCCACCGTCGTATGGAGCCCCCTTGGACTTAAGTCCCGTGCATGGGCGGTCGCAAACTGAACACTCGAATAAGCTTCAGATATTTGGCAGCAAATCAATCGGTTTTAGAGCTGGAACCGGCGCTGATCTTGAGCTGAATCAGACTCTCAATGTTCAGATCGACGGATACCTGTCTGATAATCTGAAGGTGAGTGGAGTTCTATCAGATCAATCCAGCCCTGATGTCGGAGGGATTTCAACCTCACTGGGTGAGATCGACCGCGTGACTCTCAGCCTTGCATCAGACAACTTTCGCGCAGACATCGGTGATATCGTATTCGACCGTAAATTCGGCATGACATCTCGACTCACAAAAACACTGAAGGGGGGACAGGTTGCTGTGCATTCCGGGAATCTGCAGAGCGATCTGACTGTCGGTGGAATCAAATCAAAGCATGGCGCGCTGAGATCATTCGGTCGCGACGGTATCGCAGGACCGTATAAGCTGCTATCCAATGCAGGCAGATATACCGTGTCAATATTGCCCGGCACTGATCGCGTCTGGCTGGATGGACGTGCGCTTGTGCGGGGAGCCGATGCCGATTATCAAGTGGATTACCTGAGAGGCGAGTTGACGTTCTCCCCAAGGATCACTATCACGTCGCGCTCTCGCATTGAAGCGGATTTCGAGTACCTCGATGAGAACTACCGACAGGATTTCTATGCCGGATCGTTTCTCTTAGGCGACACGGCGTCATTCGCATCTGCAAGGATCGATTTCTTGCGGCAGTCCGACTCCAAAGATAATCCATCGCAGCTGGCATTGTCGCCGGGTGATATTGAATTGCTGGCTGACGCGGGTGATTCCAGCACTCTGGCCGCAAGGTCCGGTGTTGCGAAAGTCGATTCGGGACAGGGAAGCTACTTACAGGAAATAATCGAATCCGACACAGTTTACTCCTTTGTCGGATTGGGGAATGGCGATTATCAGGTAAGTTTTTCGTACTATGGCGAGGGAAAAGGTGACTACCGCTATCTGGGAGGGGGCGTCTACGAATTCATCGCCAGAGGCAAGGGTTCATATCTCCCGGTCGTATTTGTGCCGTTGCCGGAGCGCGCCGATGCCGTATCGCTGACAACACAGACAGGAAACGACGCGGTTTCGTTTCGATTCATCGGCACGGTCAGCGATCATGATCGAAACCTCGCATCGAACATTGGTGACAATGACAATACCGGATCGGATATGGGGGCGAGTCTATCAGTATCGCCTTTCGGTCGGCCGGATGCCGCTGCCGTTACGTGGGAGGCGACGGTTGAAGCGAGGCGATCTGAGAGCGAATTCTTCCTGCCGGGGAGGAAGTACGACGTGGAGCGAGATCGTGAATGGGGATTGCGGAGCGATTCTATTTTCAATGTATTGGAGCAAGTGTCCATCTCGCAGATGATTCATGCCGCAAGTTACGGGAGCCTTGCCGCGAGCTTTGGATTATACCAGGACCGCGATTTCATAGATGCCAACCGCTACGGCTACGTCGGTACATTGAGTCCGTTCAATCATCTTGCGGTGACTGTCTCTCGCTCTGATCGCAAATCGACCGACATTGTGGCTGACATGGATTCACGGTTGTATGAAGACGAAATTGCCGTCAGACTTGACGGAGGTATGATTCGCGCGTTCGGGCGTTGGAACGATGAGACCGATCTCAGACCACTCGATTCAACAGATTCCGGAAGGCGATATGATCGGTATACAACTGGCGCTGGTTTTGCAGGGGCATCATTGGATGTCGCCTATGAGAATCGCGAACTTCGACGGGAGGAGTGGCAAAAGGAATACGATTCCCGTGACGTGTCATTTGCATACACGAGCCGAGGTGGTGTTAGCGAGTCGAGTGTGATTGCAAGCATCACGCATCGTCGGGTTCATTACTTCATTCCGAATCAATACAATCAGTCGCAGCTCGCTACTTCGCTCGACTATCGACTAGGTGGATTTGGCAATCTCTTTGATCTATCGCTCAATTACCGCATCAGCAGGGAAGGAGTCGAGCGCACAAGCGAGAGTTTCATCAAGGTGGGTGAGGGGGAGGGAGAATTCAGGCATGAGGACGGCGTATATGTTCCGGATCCATTCGGTGACTACATTCGCGTGGAGGAAGTTCTTGGGACTGATGATGTTGGGATCAGCATAAGTCGTAGTCTGATTCTCTACACTCGACCGGAACACTGGAAGAGCTGTCCCGCCAGCCTCGCATTCCTGAAGAGGTTCACACTGGAAACGCACCTTCGCACCAGCGAAAATGGAGGTGAAAACGAGCGGTTCAACGCAGGTTGGATCGTGCCGTACGCGGGTGTATTTGAAGACACGCGGCGGAACTATGGTAAGAACCTGAGGCAGACCACAAGAGTGGATTTGGGCAGGGGGATGTCGGTCTTTTCTTCATTCGAAGAGCAGCGCACCGCGAGGCCGATGCAGACACCTCAGTTGGCAGACTATGGCCTCACTCTGCTGAATCGTCTTGAATTCGACTTCAAGAAAGTGGTTCTCTATACTATCGAACATCGCTTCAAGAGACTCGATCAGAATTCGCGCTCGTATGGCGATGCCAGTTTCGTAGAGCATAGATTGGGGAATGTACTACGTTACCGGCCTGATCCTCGCTATGAGTTAGTTCTCAAACCGGCGTATCTGCGTGACATGAGCCGAAGCGATGATTTGGAGGTGACCATGTGGGAGGCTGCTGCGGAAGCGTCAAGGCAGATCGCGGGCACCGGTCGAGTGAGCGGGCGGTTTGCGTATCAGTCTGTTTCAGCCTCTCAAACTGAGCGGTTCATTCCATTTCAGTATGTCTCCGGAAGACGGCTCGGAGATAATCTCCAGTGGGGAGCGACTGTGGAATTGAGATTCAGCAGGAGTATCAGCACCAGCCTCTCGTACGATGGCGAGAAAATCCCGGAGATCGACACGCGTCACGTGTCTTCAGTATCAGTCAAGGCGAGGTTCTGATGCGAGCAATCTGCACACTCCTGATTTTGATCGGCTATTGTGCAACTGCACTGTGTGGCGATCTTGAAATCGTCATCATAGGAGATGATCGTGTGTCCGCGAGCGAGATCAGATATCTTCTGCATAATGACCTGCCGGATTCTGCTCTGATCGACAGTGTCTCTGACCTGTACTACTCGAAAGCTTACCCTGCTGCAATTGTATCGTTGGTTCACGGCGAGCGATCAGACACGCTAATCGTGACAACAGGAAATCGCTACTCAATCGGAGATGTCAGCCTGAGTGGCGATACTATGGATGTTGAAAATGTCTTCGGTGGGCGTATCTACAGAGGGGTCGCCGCGAATCGCAAGAACTTCGATGGCATCGCGAACAGCATAATTGATTATTATGGAGAAGGGGGCTATCCATTTGTCCAGGTGAGTGTCTCGGACATGTCTACTCCCGAGACCGGTGTAATCGATTTGGAACTAAATATCGTCACTGGACCTGAGACGATGTTTGACACATGCAGAATCCTGGGCGCCGATCCGGCGACTGCGAAGTACCTAAAGAGAATATCGAGCGTGAAGCCGCGCGAGAGATTCAATGCCGGCGATATTCTGGAATCGATCCGCATATTTCGTGCTCACAGATTTCTGTCGGTCGATGACAGTGCCTACCTTGATTTCAGGGATGACTACACAGTGTGCGTTCCAGTCTTCAGAGTGAGGCAGCTTCCAACGAATCTGCTTGAGGGCAGCATCGGTTACCAGCCTGCGTACGGCAATCAGTCGGCGTATGTGAGAGGATTCGCGCGGATTGAACTCGAGAATCTCTTTGGCAGAGGAAGGCGAATCTCATTCAGATACAACAAGAAGAATCCGATCTCGCACGAAGTCGCATTGGGCTATTATCAGCCCAATCTCTTCTATCAACCGTTGTCTGTTTCGACCGACCTGGAGCAACTGAAATTCGATAGTCTGTATCAGAAGCTCTCGGCGCAGTTGACGCTTGAGTATGGAAAGGGCAGGGGCGCAACGATTCGGCTATCAGGTGGGTGGGGCAAGTACACTCCGCTCGGATCGGTTTACCGAGGAGTGGTCCCTTCACGTCGCTGGTGGTGGGGGCTTGGATCGACAGCACAGAACACGCAGTCGAGGTTTTCGCAACGGGTCGATCTCGATATCGAGTACGGGATCAAGCAGCAGTTCGCTTTCGCCGGTGTCGAGCCTGCCGATACCAGAATCACAGATACGAGACTGCGCGGAAGCTATGTTCTTAGCATGCCGCTTCTTCACCGGCTTCAGCAGAAGATCGGAATATCCGGTGCGGGGATTGTAACCGATGAGGATTTGATTCCACCGTCGGATCTGTTAAGACTCGGAGGAGCCAGAAATCTTCGCGGATATCGTGAAGATCAGTTTCTCTGTTCTCGTTACGCACTATTTACGTTACAGCCCGAGTTGACGCTTGCGAAGAATGCACGATTTCACATCTTTGGAGATGGTGCGTGGTTCAGACAGTCATCGCCTGAATCGTTTTCACGATTCGGGGTCGGGGGAGGGTTTGAATTCGGGCTCTCCAATGGAAAACTACTGATGGACGTTGCCTGGGGCAAGAATGACAGCTTGGGCGACGGCAAGCTATACGCTACTCTGGAGAGTCGTTTCTGATGAGAACGATTTATCATATGCTGTTGATCGGCAGACCCGTCAACGAACTGATAATCTTCTGCTCTGTCGTGACTGCCGGATTTCTCCTGAGTGACGTGCCTCCTTTCAGCACTATTGCCATCGCTGCCCTGGGTGCTGCACTGGTCGGAGGATTCGGAAATGCCATAAACGATGCCGTAGATCACGTTTCCGATGCCGTCAACAAACCTGAGCGGCCGATTCCATCCGGTAGTCTGACTGTGGTACAGGGGTATTTCGCTGCCGGACTGCATCTGATCACGGGACTCGTGCTGGCGGGTCTGGTCAACGTTCCCTGTTTCAAGATCGCAGCGCTCGCAGCTCTGATGCTTCTTGGATATGCATTCATCGCGAAAAGAATTCCTTTTGTAGCGAATACCTGGATCGCATACGTCTCGGCTCTGAGTTTCATTTATGCCATGGCCATTGTCGATGACTGGCAGTGGTCACAGATAGGGCTCGCGTCGGCTGGATCGGTGTTTGTCTTCCTCTTCCACCTCGCGAGAGAAATCGTCAAAGACATCGAAGATATCTCCGGAGATACTGCCGCTGGAATCAGGACATTCCCCGCTCTCGTGGGGATCAGATTCGCCAAAGCAGTTGTTCTTGTCGTGTTTGCACTGCTCATAGCAGCAATGATCCTTGCGTACCTATGGCTGGCGCTGTTCCCGTATTTTCTCGTAGGTGCACTTGCTCTGATCGCAATTCCGCTTGTCTGGACATCATGGCTGCTTGTTAAGTCATCCGACAAATCCGGGTTTTACCGTGTGCAAACATACCTCAAAATCCTCATGCCGCTCGGGCTGCTGGTTCTTCTGATAGGACGGTTTACAAATTGATCTTGACACTCAGCACTAGCATCCTTAAATATGCCGACACTATGAAATTGACTCCCACGGTTATAGCCATTGTTCTCGTTACCATCATGCTGCCCGTTGTCGCGCTCGCCGACGATGGTGTCGAGTTTGACGTGAGCGCTGCGCCAGTGGAGTTGACTCTTCGGGATACTCTCATTCTCGAACTTGCAGTTACTATCACCGGTGATGATAGCAGGTTCGATATCGCTGAGCCTCCGGCACCGAAGATAGAAAATTTCGAGCTGATCTCCACTGGAAGCTCAAGCAAACGGATCGTCTCCTTGGAAGCACCCGCATTCAAGCGGATCACACGGCATCTCTTCTTGCCGCTTGCAGCGGGGCCAACGATCATCCCGGCGCTTTCCCTCGACTATGTTGAGGTCCAGACTGGCAGAGTTGTAAGATTGAAGTCGTCTGAGATCAGGGTTTCGGTTCTCCCGGACTCGGGTGGATCGGGCAGAATCGCAGGTCTGTTTCTACTGGCTGCAATTGTCCTGGTCATTACGATCACATCGATATACGTCTACAAGCGGACTCAGGAGAAACGGAAGCAGGTTGGGTCTAATACCGAATCGAGAGAGCCGGAGGCTAAACTGTCGGAAGCTCTTGACAAGGTGGGCATTCAACTCGCTCACGGAAAAACTGCAGATGCGCAACGAAACCTGATAGAGTCAGTCGAGATTTACCTTGCAGGTCGCTATGGCCTTCTTGCGACAGGATTGAGCGGCAAAGAGGCAGCTAAAGAACTGCATGAAGCTGGTGTACCTACTGCGGTGATACTCATATGGATACAGCTATTCGACTGGAGTGCGAGCCTCAAGTTTAGCGGACTCTCCAGAAGTGAATCCGATCTGGCTGCTGTGGTTTCAGAACTGCGACAGATCGTGGAACAATCACCCACCTAATCGCGTACGAATTGTTAATATGACAGCATTGATGGAGGAATAATGGATCAGGATATTCAAGAAATCCAGAAGAAGGTCGAGGAGGAGTCGTCATTTGTAGAGAAACTGACGGCTGAGATAAAGAAAGTGATTGTTGGCCAGGACTATCTTGTCGAGCGTCTGCTGGTTGGTATACTGGCGGACGGTCATGTTTTGCTCGAAGGAGTGCCGGGGTTGGCTAAGACACTATCGATCAAAACCCTGTCGGACGCAATTCAAACCAAGTTCCAGCGGATTCAGTTCACACCCGACCTACTTCCGGCGGATCTTATCGGCACGCTGGTCTACTCGCCTCAGGAAGGCAAGTTCTACCCGAGGAAGGGCCCTCTGTTTGCAAACATCATTCTCGCCGATGAGATAAACCGCGCTCCCGCCAAAGTGCAGAGCGCTTTGCTCGAGGCCATGCAGGAGCGTCAGGTCACGATTGGCGACACCACGTATCCGCTTGAAGCCCCGTTTATGGTTCTAGCGACGCAGAACCCGATTGAGCAGGAGGGAACCTATCCGCTACCCGAAGCGCAGATCGATCGTTTTATGCTGAAACTGAAGATCACTTATCCTGATAGGGATGGTGAACTCGAGATCATGAACCGAATGACGGTTAGAGACAAGCCGTTTGCCTCCCCGGTAGTATCCCCGGCCGACATTCTGAACGCTCGCAAGGTTGTCAGCGAGATTTATGTCGACGAGAAAGTGAAAGAATACATTGTCAATATCGTGATGGCTACCCGCGAACCGGAGAAGTTTGGATTGGATATCGGCGAGTTGATTGAATACGGCGCATCACCTCGCGCTACGATTTACCTGAACCTGGCCTCCAGAGCACATGCGTTTCTCAAGAGGCGTGGGTATATCACTCCTGAAGATGTGAAGGCAATCGGAATGGATGTCCTGCGCCACAGGATAATCTTGACCTATGAGGCGGAAGCTGAAGAACTGACGACGGAGGATATCGTTCAGAAGGTATTCGACACTGTAGAGGTTCCGTAAGAAGTGGCTATTGACACAGGAGAAATCCTCAAGAAGGTCCGTCGTATAGAAATCCGAACACGGCGGATTGTGAACGACCTGATATCCGGTGAATACCATTCCAGTTTCAAAGGTCAGGGGATGGAATTCGACGAAGTGCGGGAATACATGCCGGGTGATGACGTTCGCAGGATAGACTGGAATGTTACTGCGCGGTACGGAACGCCGTTCATAAAGAAATTTGCCGAAGAGCGCGAACTGACTGTCATCATCCTCATGGATGTTTCCGGTTCCAAGCGATTCGGAACGGTTGACTACTATAAGTCTGAATTAGCTGCCGAGCTGACAGCACTCCTCGCATTTGCTGCGATCAAGAACAATGACAAAGTCGGGATGATCTCATTTTCAGATCGAATCGAGAAATTCATTCCGCCCAAGAAAGGTCGAAGGAATGTCCTGAGGTTGATCCGCGAGGTACTCTATTCTGAGCCACAGAGTCGCGGGACGGATATCGGCGCTGCGCTGGAGTATTTCAACCGCGTGATCAAACGAAGAGCGGTTCTCTTCGTCATTTCAGATTTCATCGGTGACGACTTCCGCAAGCCGCTGATGATCGCGAGTCGGAAACACGATGCCATCGCTATCAATATCACCGACCCGCGCGAACTGAGAATGCCGGAATCAGGTCTGATGTTTCTTGAGGATGCAGAGACCGGCAAGAGGATGTGGGTAGACACATCGAGTTCCGCTACGCGAGGAGCCTTTGCGGAAGATGCTCGTATCAGGCAGGAGAGTGTGGCCGCGTTGTTCCGCCAACATAAGATCGATTATGTATCGCTATCAACTGAAGGCAGTTACATCGAAGCGTTAACAAGATTCTTTAAGCTTAGAGAATTGAAACGACACCATTGATGCGAGACATGAGTATCATGAAAATCAATATCTCGAATCTGTCGATGATCGCAATCTTGCTTGCGCTGTTTGGAATCGGAGCCGTCGCATTCGGCCAGCAGGGCGCTGTCACGGTGGAGTCTGCCATAGACCGACAGCAGGCATACATGGGCGACCGTCTCAGGTACACGCTAACGCTGACAACTGATTCCAATGTGGTCGTGGATTCGATTCCTATCGGAGAGAGTCTCGGCAAGTTTGAGATTAAGAAGAGAAGTTCCAGTTTATCGTCCGGAAAGCTCGGCAAGCTGACTCACAATATCGAGTTTGTTATTGCAGCATATGAAACAGGCCAACTCTGGATCCCGCGATTAACACTGCGATTCATTGCGACCGACGGCAGCATCACTGAAGCAGCGACTGATTCTCTTTCGGTCGTGATACTGAGTCTGGCATCCACTGATTCGCTCGCAGATATCAAAGGCTTGAAGCCGCCCATATACTTCGGAGGCCGATTCCCCTGGATTTACGTTGCGATCGCGTTGATCGTGCTGGCGGGTGTTCTGATTTGGCTCTGGAAGAGCCGCAGGAAAGCTCCGGACGCAGTAGCTGAGGTGAATTCTGTCGACAGACGGCCGCCATGGGTGATTGCGGAAGAGGAGTTGAAGAAGCTGAGAGAGTCCGATCTGCTGAGAGATGAGGAGTACAAGCTGTTCTATCTTCGGTTGACGGAGATATTGAAAACATACCTTGAACCTCGTTATGGCATTGACGCACTCGACCGGACAACAACCGAATTGAGAAATGAACTGAAGGCTATCGGTCTCGATCAGGCCGATTTCGATCTGCTGTTCGAGTTGTTTGTCAGCGCTGATCTTGTCAAATTCGCCAAGCTCCTGCCGTCGACGCATGAAGCTGAATCTGATTTCCAGAGAGGCTGGCGGTTTGTTCAGGATACCAGTAAGCGCCGATCTGAAGAGGTGGATGTGAAATGAGCTACGGTTTCGCGACACCGATCGCATTTGCTCTTCTGGCGATAATTCCGCTGCTGATCTTCTGGTTGGTCAGATACAGCCGCAGGCGAACATCCAGCATCCTCTTTCCCGACTTCAGACTGATCACGAAAACGAGTCCTGCCGGACGAATTTGGGCTGAATTCGTTTCACCCGGATTGCGCATCCTTGCGCTCGTGCTGTTGATTGTTGCGCTCGCCAGACCTCAGGAAAGCAGTGTCAATGTGGAGTCTGAAACGGAGGGTATCGACATCATCCTGACGCTCGATATCTCCGGGAGCATGAAGGCGGAGGATTTCAAGCCGCAGAATCGGCTCTATGTGGCTAAGCAAGTGATCAAAGAGTTCATTGCAGGCCGCACTTCCGACAGAATAGGACTTGTTGTCTTTGCGAAGGAGAGTTTCACCCAATGCCCCCTGACTCTCGATTACAACATCCTGCTTAAGTTTCTGGATGAAGTAACCTTCGGAATGGTGGAGGATGGGACCGCCATCGGGATGGCGATAGCGAACAGCTGCAACAGACTGAGAAACTCGCCCGCTAAGAACAAAGTGATCGTGCTGTTGACCGACGGCGTGAACAACGCCGGCGAGATAAATCCGGTTACTGCCGCTGAAATCGCCAAGACGCTCGGAATAAGAATATATGCTGTCGGAGCCGGCAAGCCGGGTCCTGCACCGTACCCAGTCGATGACCCGATTTTCGGCAGGCGATATGTCAATATCGAGAACGAAATTGATGAAGCATCTCTGCGTCAGATAGCGGATCTTACCGGCGGAAAGTACTACCGAGCCATGGATGAGAAAGGTCTGAAGCAGATTTACGACGAAATCTCATCGTTAGAAAGAACAAAGATCAAGACTAAACAGTATGTGCAATATCGAGAGTTGTATCTGTATTTTCTTGTCGCTGGATTAGGATTGATCCTGGTAGAAGTGGTTCTTTCGCAGACTCGATTCCGGAAGATACCGTAAGTGAAACAGGTGCCAGGATGCATCGTACAATACGTTAGCAAAGGTCGATAATGAAGTTTGCGAATGCTGACATTCTGTTTGCTCTGTTTGCGATACCGCTGCTGGTAATCTTTTTCTTCTGGGCAAAATATGCTCGTCAGCGAGCGAGAGACAGCTTTGCTCTGCCCTCCAAACTCAGCAGCCTTGCCGAGGACTATTCTCGTACAGGGCGTGTTACGAAGCATATATTCTTGCTGCTGGCACTGATATTTCTGGTGCTGGCTGCTGCGCGACCGCAGTGGGGCACTCACGCTGTCATGCTCAAGCGACAGGGCCTCGATATCATGATTATCCTCGATACATCCAAATCGATGGACGCCGAAGATATGAAACCGAGTCGTCTTGAGAAAGCGAAGCAGGAGATACGCGGCATTGTCGAGCGTTTGTCCGGTGATCGAGTCGGACTCGTGCTGTTTGCAGGTGCAAGCTTCGTTCACTGTCCTCTTACGCTGGACTATTCGGCATTCAATATTTTCATGGATGTCGTCGACAGCGATATTATCGAGACACAGGGGACAGCTATCGGTGATGCGGTCAAGACAGCAATCACCGCATTTGATCAATCTGAGCGGAAGTACAAGGTGATCATATTGATCACCGACGGTGAGGATCATGACACCAAGCCAATTGAAGCAGCCGAGAAAGCACATGAAGAGGGAATACGAATTTTCACCATAGGCATCGGGTCAGTGCGAGGCGAACCGATTCCGATCAAGAATCGGCGTGGGGATGTAGTCGGTTACAAGAAGAATGAAGATGGTTCGATCGTGATGTCGCAGTTGGATGAGCAAGCTCTACAGCGGATGGCAGATGTCACCGATGGACAATACTATCAAGCCACGGCCGGAGAAATTGAGCTCGATCGCATCTATGACGAAATTCTCGGCATGGAGAAGAAAGAGCTGGAAGGCTCGTTGATGACGCAGTACGAGGACAGGTTTCAATATCCCTTGGTTGCAGGAATAATCTTGCTTATACTGGAATTTCTGATCACCGACAAGAAGCTGGTGATTAGAGGACGGAAGAACTCATGAGAATTTGTTTGATAATTTTGGCGGTACTCATGCTGGCGACTGCCACTGCAAAGGCGGAGGAGTCGTTCAAGAAGTTGAACGATAAGGGTGGCAAGGCCTATGAGAAGGGCGATTATGCTGATGCACTGAAGCTGCTGGAAGAAGCCAGGAATGAGAATCCCGAGGACCCCGTCGTAAATTTCAATCTCGGAAGCGCATATCATCAGCAGGGTGATTATGACAGTGCCACTGCGACTTATAAGAACGTCATGGTCTCCAAGGACAGTACACTGCAGTCATACGCCAATTACAATGTCGGAAACACTGAATTCCGCAAGGGTGATTATGGCAAGGCTGTGGATGCATACAAGAAGAGTCTGGACTTGAACCCTGACGATCTTGATGCCAAGTACAACCTCGAACTTGCTCTCAGAAAGCTTGAAGAACAGCAGCAGCAACAGGATCAACAGCAGGATCAGGAGCAACAGAAGGACGAACAGCAAGACCAGCAGCAGAAACAGGATCAACAGGATAAGCAGCAACAGCAGGACAAGCAGGATCAGCAACAGGATCAAGATCAGCAAGACCAGCAGCAGAAACAGGATCAACAGGATAAGCAGCAACAGCAGGACAAGCAGCAGTCAGCGGCTGATGATAGCGATGAAGATCAACAACAAGAGCAATCGTCAGTGCAAGAGATGGAGATGAGCGAGGAGGATGCCGAGCGCCTCTTGAATGCCGTAATGGGCAATGACAGGGAAGTGCTCAAGAAGCTCGTCAAAGAGAAAGCGCCATCAGGCGGTTACAGCGGAAAGGACTGGTAAGAGTTGTTTCGGTGGGTCGCAACAATACTCCTGGCAATTACGCTGCCGGTCAGCCTCAGCGCTGACGATCTGACGTTCACCGCTGGAGTCGATCGCACGCAGGTCGCTGTCGGTGAGCAGATATCACTCGAACTGACCGTCGCAGGTTCTGTACAGGATCTTCCGGAGCCATCGACACCGCAGATAGCCGGATTCCAGGTCTTCGGTGCGGGACGTTCTCAGCAATTCTCATTCACAAATGGTGTGGTCTCTTCCTCAGTGACACACCGCTTTGTTCTCACGCCTCAGGCCGAAGGTTCACTGATTATCCCACGCCAATCGCTGTCTTACAAGGGGAAGACGTACGTCACGTCTCCAATCCAGATCACTGTGACCAAAGGTGCAGCAAGGGCGCCTCAGCAGTCGCAGCGAAGAGGGCAGCAGAGTGAGCAGACGAGCAACGGTCAATCAAGTGAGGACGACTTTTTCATCGAGACAGTAGTCAGCAAAGACACAATATACGTCAATGAACAACTAACTCTCACATTCAGGTTCTATCAGGGGAAGCGCCTCTATTCGGAACCCGAATACAAGCCTCCTTCAGCGACCGGCTTCTGGGTTGAGGATCTGCCGCCTCAGAAGAACTATTACAAGAACCTGCACGGCAGAGATTACTATGTAGCCGAAGTGAAGAGAGCGCTATTTCCGACTTCTCCGGGCGAAAAGACCATAGGATCGGCCTCTTTGGAAATCAAGGGCAATGATGTGATGTCTCTCTTTGACAGAGATCCTTTCGGCTTCTTCGAAAGAAGGCGATCATCCGTCAAGCCGGTCAGCCTTGGAACAGATCCGATCAACGTGGTGGTGCTCCCGCTACCGACAGAAGGCAAGCCGGTCGATTTCTCCGGCAGTGTCGGCAATTTCAAGATGTCAACCAGCATAGACAGGACCGAAGTAGAGGTCAATCAGCCGGTGACCGTCAGCATCAAACTGTCGGGTAGAGGCAATATCAAGACGCTGGCAGAACCGCAGATTCCGGATCTACCCGATTTCCGCGTATTCAATTCCGGCAAGGCAGAAGATGTCTCCAAGGCAGGGTATGTCGTTGGTGGCTCGAAGACATTCGAAACTACTTTTGTACCCAAGAAGCCGGGTACGTTCACCATTCCCGCAGTAGTTACGAATTACTTCGATCCGGAGAGTGGAGAATATAAGAAGCTGGTCGGACGGGACTACGAAATCAAAGTAGCTGGTGTTTCAAACGAAGAGATCGCGTCACGGTCGGGAGTCCTCCCTGGACGGCTCGCTCTTGTCGCGACGGACATAAGATTCATAATAACCAATCAGTCTGGCAGCGATTCATTCGGTGGCCTCTATGTTACGAATCCGATCTTCATTTTCATAGCTTGTCTGCCACTGATTGCGCTCGGCGTTGTGTTTGCGGTTAGACGCCACAAGGACAAGCTCGCCGGTGATGTCGGTTATCGACGACTGCGCCACGCTGTCAAGACAGCTCAGAAGCATTTGGCAGTGGCTGGCAGCCATCTAGACAAGAACGAGGCTGACCAGTTCTATACCGAAGTGAGCAGGGCGCTGTACGACTACATTGGCGACAAGTTCAATCTTTCGGCTCACGGATTGACCGAGAAGCAGATGAAGACACTGTTCAGCGAAAAGAAAGCAACCGAAGAAACTCAGTCGACTTTCTTTGGGATTGTCTCGACGTGCGATGAGGGAAGGTTCACGCCATCGAGCCACGAACCGGATGTCATGCGTGGCCTGTTGCAGCGGGCTCAGGAGTGGATCGTGAATTTCGAGCAGAACATAAAATGAAAACAATCTATCTAATCATGATTTTCGCGATTCTGTTGACAGCTATTGGCACAGCGAAAGCATCCGATGCGCTCGAATACGATTTCAATCAGGCGAACGAGGCGTATCAGAAGGGGGATTACGAGGAGGCAATCGACAACTACCTGAAGCTGGTTGCGGCTGGAATCGATAACAGCACCCTTCAATACAACCTCGGAAATGCCTATTTCAAGACAGACCAGCTGGGAATGGCAATAGCCTGCTATCACCGCGCGCTCAAGCTCGATCCGCGCAATGATGACATTCTCGCGAATCTTGAATTCGCCCGTCAGAATATGATCGATAAGGTCGATCCCACTGCCACGAGCCCGATCTGGAATTGGTACAGGTCGATTGTGCTCTACTATACTGCCAACGAATGGACTGTGCTGACATCGATCTTCCTGCTTCTCAGCGCTCTCATTCTGATCTACATGATCTGGACGAGGGAGCGCGGGATGATCGTCAAGGGCATCCTTTCTCTGCTGCTCGTACTGTTTATGATTTCTGGCATCTGCGGCGGCGTAAACATCAACCTCAACTACCTGAAATCGCGCGGGGCGATAGTCGTTCCAGAGGTCTCGATCAAAGCTGGACCGGGCGGGAGTTTCGATGAACAGTTCATCGCACACGAGGGATTGACGTTCGACATCCTCAAGCAGGAAAGTGGTTGGTATTTAGGCGTTTTCGACAATCGCTTAAAGGGTTGGATTAGGGTCGCGGACGCAACCAGGATCTGATCTCTTTCGCATTCATGCATTGATCCAGTCTCCATTTAATTGATTGACTTGAAGTTGGGGCGGGATTATCTTTCAATGCTCTAATGCATCAGGAGGAGGATGGGTCAGATCTTGAAATACAAGCGGGCATGGGGAATTGCTGTCGCAGCAATCCTCCTCTACCTGTCCTTTCATGACCTCGATCGCGAGAAAATATCGGACATCCTGTCCAGAGCCGACTACTGGATGCTGATTCCGGCTGCCATTGCTGCCTTCGCAGTGAACTTGTTCAAGGCGCTCCGATGGCGGGTTATCATGGATCCGGTCAAGAGCATCTCGGTGCGGCAGATCTTGTCGATATTCTCCGTCAGCCAGATGGTGAATGTCTCCCTTCCGGCGCTGACCGGTCAGGCCGCGCGGGTGCTTCTGGTGTCGAAACGTGCCGGACTTCCTAAGACGTACTGCGCAACGACGGTCGTCCTTGAAGTGCTCTTTGACGGCATCTCGCTGGTGATTCTGATGCTCGCCTGCTCGACTGTGATCGTGTTTCCGGGCTGGCTCTCCAGATCGGGACTGCTGGCGGGGATTACGCTCGTGGTTCTCTTGATATTGCTTTTGCTCGTCGTCCACAACCGGCGCAAACTCCGCATATTCGGACGGAGGCGTCTCAAAGTCCGCTATCCGAGGTTCTTCGAGAAAATTCGTCATGTGGCGGGGTCATTCGCAGATGCGCTCGATATGCTCGAGAGCACGCGGCATACTCTGCTGACTGCACTCTTCTCGGTTGGACTCTGGGCTGCTCATGCGTTCGTGATAATCTTTCTGTTCAAGGCGCTCGGTCTCACGGTGCCGATCTGGGGCGCGATTGTGATACTCGCGGTCAATTCGGTGTTGTTGATGTTTCCGATTACACCCGGCAATCTCGGCACATTCCAGTGGGCATGCGTCGCGGGCATGGCGCTGTTTCATGTCGGCAAATCCGAGGCTGTCAGCTTTTCGATAGTCCTGCAAGTGATGGATCTCGTGCCGGTATTCCTGGCGGGTTTGTTCTTTCTCTATCTCGATCATATGCGCTACTCCGAAATCAGGGACGAGGCGATCAAGGAATCGGAAGATGGCCACGACGGCGTCGAGAAAGAGGAAGTTGTTGTAGAAGGGGAGTAGGATTGCGGTGTAGGGCAGAATCCCGGAGCGTAGAGGAGTGGTTCTGCCAATGTCCGTGGGCGGCAGATGTCCAGAGGCTGTCCCACAAGTCACTTATTGTCGATTCATATTGCCATTTGTGGTGTGGAGATATTGTCAAGAGTTGTGGATGATTGTTTTGATAGTATCCTCAAGTTCTCCAGTTATGCGGCTTCCTTTATTTCTCCATCAACGAACTTAACACCTTCAATGACTTTGGTAATGAGTTT
>Ga0180009_10003717_pt1 | contig 17209 bp, 17 predicted proteins | sample OS_PC_MetaG_FD_123537 | JGI IMG/M metagenome (GOLD analysis project Ga0180009, IMG submission 123537) | Groundwater microbial communities from the Aspo Hard Rock Laboratory (HRL) deep subsurface site, Sweden - OS_PC_MetaG | ecosystem: Environmental > Aquatic > Deep subsurface > Groundwater... | reverse complement strand
CCGCTGGAACCGGCGGCGTCTTCCATACCGGTTCTTTTCGGAACGGATATGAGCGATTTTGCGGCCATCGCCCAATTGCTCCTTGAATCAAAGGGCGCGCTGCAGGTCCGCGATGCTGCGGAATTGTTCGCTGCTGTCAACATGCTGATGGAAAACCGACTGAAAGCAGACGAGATGGGACGAAACGCGTATCGGGTATTCTGCGAAAACAAAGGGGCTGTGGCAAGAAATTTGGAAATTATTGTAGATGAATTATCTGACAACCAAAGTTCAGTCCGCCATGACGGACGACAGTAGCAGATTTAATCTGTTTAATTTGTTGCTGTATCTTCTTTCATGTCTTTATGCGGCCGCGGTGAATGGCAGGCAAACCCTTTACCGGCGGCAGTTGCTGAAAACAAAAAAGTTGTCCTGTCGGGTGGTTTCAATTGGAAATATTACAGTGGGCGGAACCGGTAAAACGCCCATGACCATTTATATGGCTCGGATGGTGCAGCAGCTCGGTTATAAAGTGGCGGTTATCAGCCGGGGGTATAAAGGTGACGCTGAAAAAAAGGGGGGTATCGTCAGCGACGGGCAATCTATCCGCATGACACCTGAAGCGGCCGGCGACGAGCCCTTTTTGCTGGCGGAAAGTTTGAGGGGAATCCCGGTCCTTGTGGGCCGGGACCGGTTTGCATCCGGCATGGCGGCTATTCAAACGTTTGGCGTTGATGTTGTGGTGCTGGACGACGCCTTTCAGCACATTCAACTGAAAAGGGACATCGACCTGGTTTTGCTGGACGATCGTCGCCCCTTCGGCAACGCCCATCTGCTGCCCAGGGGGACATTAAGGGAACCGTTGGATGCGCTGCTGCGGTGTGATGCCGTTATTCTGACGCGGTGTCCCAAAGAAAAAACAGCGACAGTTGAAACGGTCCGGGAAATGATTCCCAGTCGGTCAGTTTTTAGATCCTGTCATGTGCCGAGAATCGCACGGGTGGTCGCTTCGAAAGAAACCGCCGGTCAAACGGCGCCTCCTGCGCTGGGTCCGGATGGATTGAAGCAATTGCGAATTTTCGCTTTTTCCGGGCTGGCGGACAACCGTAATTTTAGAGATTCACTGACAGAAATGGGGTGTCAGTTGGTGGGTTTTAGCGGTTTTCCGGATCATCATCATTATACCGATCGGGATCTTGCCGGCATTCTGCAATCGGCCCGGGTGTTGGGTGCCGAGGCTACGGCAACGACCGAGAAAGATTTCAGCAAAATTTCCGGCCGGCTCAATTGGCCGCTGGATTTTATTGTGACGGGCATCCGAACAGCCTTTTGGGGAGATGAATCGGCTTTTTACGACTTTATACGAAAGCGGCTTCAATCTCCCTGTGTATAGCGCTTACTTCAATACCAGACCTTGGCAATGGCTACGATCCCATTGTTGGCAGGGCGGAATGTGGGGTCTTCCGGGTAGCCCTCGCCGAAAACCGAGTTCCGCTATATTACTCAGTTCCAGGTCGAGCCCCTTGTCGTATTTCTTGAAGTCGGCAACGCCTGCAAGTCTCCATTCATTCCACTGCAGGCCGGTTTGACGGAACTCGTGGTTCATGTTGTCAAACGAGTTGCAGCCACAACATCTTGCTATTGGTTTTTGCTTGACTCACAAGGCCCCAGTCACTATAATTCACCACTATAAAAAGCGGTTTATTATGCGTCGCAAATGGCGCCAATGGGTTAATTTAAGGAGCGCGCATTGCGATATTGCGCAAGTTTAGGTTGAATAGAAAGGTTGCGAAGGTTGAGACTGCTGCCCAAAATCGTAATTAAAGAACGGCATCGCCAAATCGGGGCGCTGATCAGGGAAAACAGCGGGCGTCTGCTTCTGGCCGGCGCTTGCAGTTTGATGATTTCCGGCGCTACTACAGTTATGGGATATCTGATCAAACCGGTTATCGACGACATCTTTGTCAACAAAGATGCCGAAGGTCTGTTCATGTTTCCGCTTCTGGTCATTGCCATATTTTTGATCAAAGGACTTGGCAGCTACGGTCAAGAATATTTCATGAGCTATGTGGGCGAAAATATCATTCGCCGGCTGCGCAATCGGCTTTATGACCGTATTCAGGATCTGCCGCTCGTTTTTTTCCAAAAAGAACGCACCGGCGTGCTCATGTCTCGGATTACAAATGATGTAAACGTTCTCAAATCCATGGTGTCAAAGTCCGTCACCGGCACCTTGCGTGACGCTTCCTCAATCGTGGGGCTGACAGCCGTAATTTTTTACCAGAACTGGCGAATGGCGATCCTTGCTTTCATCGTGCTGCCGGTTGCCTTTTTCCCGGTATTCTCTCTGGGTCGGCGGGTTCGGCGGGTGAGCACCGGATGCCAAGAAGCCATGGCTGAATTAAACGCCTTTTTGCACGAAACCTTTGCCGGAAACAAGATCGTCAAGGCGTTCGGCATGGAACAGCATGAGAAAAGCCGTTTTTTCAATAAGACGGACAAACTATTCAAGCTCGAAATTAAAGGGGTCATCGTTCGTTCTCTTTCATCACCCATTATGGAATTTTTCGGCGGATTGGGGATTGCTTTTGTCATCTGGTACGGTGGCTGGGAAGTGATTCAAGGAAAAACCACGCCCGGAACTTTCATCAGCTTTCTGACTTGCGTCATGCTCCTCTATGACCCTGTCAAAAAGCTGAGTCACTTGAACAATGCCATTCAACAGGGAATGGCTGCCGCGGACCGTGTTTACGATGTGATTGAGACCCAGTCCGATATTAAAGACCCCTTGCGCCCCCAGCCCATGAATAAAGGTCCCCATACGGTCCGGTTCGAAAACGTTTATTTCAGCTATGACGACAAGCCGATTCTCAAGGGTATCGATCTGGCTGTCAACCACGGCCAGGTGCTTGCCCTGGTTGGGATGAGCGGCGGCGGCAAAACGACGATGGTCAATCTGATTCCGCGCTTTTTCGATGTTTCCAGCGGCCGCATCTGTATCGACGGCATCGATATCCGAGATTATGCCGTGGCCGATTTGCGCCGCGAAATCGCCATCGTCACCCAAGACCCGATTCTCTTTAATGAAACCGTACGCGACAATATCGCCTACGGAAATCCCAACGCTGCTGAAGCGGACATTATCGCAGCCGCCAGAGCGGCATACGCTCATGAGTTCATCCTTCGGTTTCCGGATGGATACGATACGGTCATCGGCGAACTAGGCGGCAGACTGTCCGGCGGGGAAAAACAACGAATGTGCATTGCCCGGGCACTGCTCAAGAACGCACCTGTTTTGATCCTGGACGAGGCCACCTCTTCCCTGGATACCGAAGCTGAAGCCTTGGTCCAGATAGCGTTGGAGAACCTGATGAAGGGGAGGACCACCTTTGTCATTGCCCACCGGTTTTCCACAGTCGCCAAAGCCGACAAAATCGTTGTGGTGGTTGACGGACGGATCGTCGAACAAGGTACCCATGCCTCCCTTCTGGCCCTCAAAGGAGAATACGCTAAACTCCATGAGATTCAATTTAACGCTAATAATGGCTATTTGTCGGCAGCCGGCGTTATGAACTAATGTGACAGTAGGAGAAGCCTCAAAAACTACGATCAGAATTGCCGTGATTGCCCTGAATGAAGCATATCGCATCGACCCGCTGCTGCGGATTTGCGGCTTTCGCCGATAAAACGGCGGTTTTCGATTCGGGTAGTTCCGGTAACACCGTATCATTGCGCGAATCTGCAGGAGCCAGGGGCATTCACCGCATATGGAGCGGATATGCCGACCTGAAATACTTATGATTAAAGAACGCTAAGGCTTGGAAACGCCGCAGGGATTTTTAGACTTCTGGGATGAGTGAAAGAAGCGCATGAATTTAGTTGATCGAATACTCTTCACCTGCTTACGCGGATGTTTGCACCTTATGGGTACGGTATCGCCCGCCGGGCGCCGGTTCTGGGCCGCGCGGATCGGACGCTTGCTTTTTGCGGTGGATCGCAAGCACCGTCGTATCGCCTTGCACAATCTGCAGATGGCGTTTGGAAGGGAAAAAACGTCCGAGGAGTGCGTCACCATCGCTAAAGGCGTTTTTGAGAATCTCGTTCGAATGATTTTTGAAATAGGTTGGTATCAAAGAAGTGGAGCGGACGATTTCTCAAAATGTTTCACCCTGTCGGGTCTTGACGAATTCCACAGCGCCAGGGCCAAAGGCAAGGGCGTCCTACTCCTGACGGCACATTTCGGTAATTGGGAGTTGTTACCGATCGCCGCCTTCCTTGGGCAAATTCCGGTACGATACGTTTATCGTCCGCTGGACACTCCGTTTCTGGAACGCTTTTTTAGAGAAAGTCGATCCCGGTTCGGTGCGCGGATGATCCCGACCCGACGCGGCGCCATGCGGCAGATCTATAAGGAATTGCGCCATGGATATCCCGTGGCCATGTTGATGGATCAAAATGTGGATTGGTATGAAGGTGTCTTTGTGAATTTTTTCAATCACAGGGCCTGCACCAATACGGGCATGGCGCTGCTCGCCCTCAAAAGCGGCGCACCGGTGGTGCCGGGATTTTTGATCCGCACCGACAAGGGCTTTCATGTCGTCTTCGGGCCTGAACTGCCCTGTATTCGCACAGGCGATCTCACCAAGGATGTGGAACTCAATACCGAGCAGTACAATCGGGTCATCGAGCTTTATGCACGCAGATTTCCGGATCAATGGTTCTGGGTTCACCAGCGTTGGAAGACCCGGCCATACCAACCGTGGCCGCGAACATCAGGGCATCGGTCGTCCCGGCGATCAAAAATGATGAATAGAGCCCAATGATGCCTATCCGGTATGCCGACGTTCAGCGCATCTTGATCCGCTCCGCCAATTGGGTCGGGGATGCCATTATGACCACACCTGCGGTGCACACCGTACGCCGCACCTTTCCGCGTGCCCATATTACGCTGCTCGCCAAACCGTGGGTTTTCCCGGTGTTTGAAAACAACCCGGATATCGATGAATTAATGATTTACGAAACTGACGGCCGCCACGCCGGGTGGGTGGGATTGTGGGGCTTGGCCAAAGACCTGAAAAGGCGCCGATTCGACCTGGCCATCCTGCTCCAAAACGCCTTTGAAGCCGCTCTGCTGGCATTTTGGGCTCGCATTCCGAAGCGTTTGGGATTTACCACCGACGCCCGCACGGTGCTGCTGACCGAGCGAATTCGATCGTGGCGGCTCCTCCAACAGGGACACCTGATCGACTATTATTTGGGTTTGCTCTCAGGTGCAGGTCTGACCCTGCATGGAAGGCAGTTGGTCCTTGTCATAAACGACAAAGAAGGGGCAGCAGCACGCCGTTTGTTGCAAAGTATGGGTATAGACGGGAATCAGCTGCTCATCGGATTTAACCCGGGCGCCACTTACGGGAACGCCAAAAGGTGGTTGCCCGAACGGTTTGCTGAGCTTGGACGTCGTCTGAGCCGGGAGTTTGAGGCTCGTGTACTTATCTTCGGCAGCGCTGTCGAAGCTCAACTCGGCCGGCAGATCGCTGCTGAAATCGGCTTAGGCGCCGTGAACTTCTGCGGCCAAACGCCTCTGCGTCAGGCCATGAGCCTGATCGGCCAATGCGACCTGTTCGTTACTAACGATTCGGGTTTGATGCATGTGGCAGCGGCACTGAATGTACCGCAAGCGGCCATTATCGGTCCCACCGATCCTGTGGCCACCGGCCCCAGTAATCGAGTCAGTCGTTTGGTGCAGGTACCCGGGGCATGCTCCCTGAGCCCCTGTTTGCGACCGGAGTGTCCGATCCTGGATCACCGTTGCATGACCGCCGTCAGCGTGGAGATGGTGATGGCCGAAGTGATTTCGCTGTTGGAACAACCACAGGAGCGTTCATGACGACGACCCCAAACCGCATCATGATCGTCAAGCTCAGCGCCATCGGCGATGTTGTGCATACCTTGCCCGCCCTCAATGCTCTCCGACGTCACTTTACAAAAGCGCACATTACCTGGCTTATCGAAGAAACGGCAGCCGATCTGGTGATCGGACACCCTGCACTGGACGAGGTGCTGATATCGCGACGCAAAACGTGGATCAAGGGGTTTTATACGAATTGTCGGCGACAGCACCTGCACGACCTTATCGACTTCATCGGTCGACTTCGCCGGCAACGGTATGACCTGGTTTTGGACTTTCAAGCCTCACTCAAGGGAATGGTGTTGATCGCGCTGGCCCGCGCACAGCGTAAAATAGGGTTTGGCCGGGGGTTGGCGCACCAGGAACACAGTTATCTGGTTTTAAATGAACGGATTCCGGCCGTCAGTATGGAGACGCACGCCCTGGATCGCAACCTGCTGATGCTTCAGGCGATCGGGGTCGACTGCCGGCAGATCGAATATAATCTGCCCATAACGGCGGACCACCGCCGCAACGCTTCCCAGTTGCGATCCGAAGCGGGCCGACGTATGGATGGCGCTTTTGCAGCCATAAACCCAATGGCCCAATGGGAGAGCAAATTGTGGTTCCAAAGAGGATTCGCCCGGGTGGCCGATCATCTTCAAATCGATTTGAGGTTGCCCGTGGTATTTACCGGCGGCCCCGGCGATCAACCCTACATCGAGACCATCCGCAGTCTGATGAGGACACAGGCACCCAACTTGGCCGGCAGGACCGACCTGTTGACCCTAGCCGCGTTGCTGCAGCAGGCCCAGTTGATGATCACCACGGATACCGGTTCCATGCATATCGCGGCTGCTGTGGGCACACCCACCGTGGCCCTGTTCGGTCCCACAGCCCCTTGGCGCACCGGCCCTTACGGACAGGGACACCGGGTGATTCAGGTCGACCGGCACTGCCGGCCTTGCTTTAAGCGCCGGTGTCCGTATCCTGAAAGCTGTATGGCATCTATCGGCACCGAGGAGGTAATGTCCGCCGTCGATAAACTCTTATCAGACATTCGTAACGGCATCCATTTGCGCAACGATGAACAAAGGAAGCAATTTTCATGAAAATCACCGTCGTCGTCACTACCTACAATCGGCCCGAGGCCCTTGCCAAGGTGCTGGCGGCCCTGAACGAACAAATACGCCCGCCCGATGAGCTCCTCGTTGCCGATGACGGCTCGACCGAAAGCACCCGTCGCTGTGTCGAGGATCTGAAGAGTCGGTCCAGCGTACCCACGCTGCACGTCTGGCAGCCGGACAGGGGCTTTCGGCTATCCAAAATTCGCAACGAGGCCTTGCGCGTTTGCACGGGAGAATATGTCATTTTTCTGGACGGCGATTGCATTCCCGACCCGCATTTCGTGAAAGACCACGACCGTTTGTCCGGTCGGGGATATTTCGTGCAAGGAAAACGCATTCTGGTGGACCGGGCCTGGTCGGACCATTTCACCCATCGAAGCATTGCCGGACGGCGTTTTCGGCTTCTGCTCTCGCGGCACTTGGGCAATCGTCATCATCTGCTGCGGCTGAGTTTGCTGCCGCCCTTGATAAATAGTCGGCTCAGCGGAACCCGTTTTTGTAATGTGGCGATTTTCAAAAGCGATTTGCTTGCAGTCAATGGTTTTAACGAAGCATTTCAAGGCTGGGGGCGGGAAGATTCTGAAATGGTCGTTCGTCTGTATAAGTACGGTTTGAAACGCAAAGAGCATCCATTTGCGGCCGTCTGTTTTCATCTCTGGCACCCCGAGAACGACCGCACCCTGCTCCCGGAAAATGATCGGTTGCTGGCGCAGGCCAAGACTGCGGACACTTTTCAGTGCGCCCAGGGACTGCAGCGCATCGAGCTGCCGATGAAACCGCTTTCGGGGAGCGCTGAAACGTTTATCTCAAGATCGGAGTCCGGTCATGCATGACGCACCTCATGTTTCGGTTGCTATTATCACTTTCAACGAGGCGGATCGATTGGCCGAATGCGTCAGGAGCGTTATTTTTGCCGATGAGATTGTGGTGGTCGATTCCGGCAGTAGTGATGGTACCCGGGAAATCGCCCGAGCGCTGGGCTGTAAAGTCTATGAACACCCTTTTTGCGGTTTTGCGAGCCAAAAGCAGTATGCGGTGGATCGGTGCCGCCATGATTGGGTCCTTATCCTGGATGCCGATGAACGTCTACCGGCACCGACTGCGAACGAGATCAAATACCGCATATCGACGGCGAGTGAGGATGTCGCGGCGTTTGGCTTTTTACGAAGAAACTATCTCCATCGTCGGTGGATACGCCATTGCGGCTGGTGGCCCGACAAAGTCGTGCGTCTGGTAAGGCGCAGCCGGGGGGCGTTTAACCCGAAAACGGTTCATGAACGCTGGCTCGCTCGGGGTCGCGTGGAGCAACTGCCCCTTTATTTTGACCACTATAGTTTTCGTAACTATGCGGAGATGATAGAAAAACTCCAACTCTATTCGACGTTGGCCGCCCAAGAGATGGCCTCCGGAAAGGTGAAAATCTATCCCTGGTCTCCACTCTTGCACGGCGGGTGGACGTTTTTTTACACCTATGTTTTAAAATTGGGCTTCTTGTGCGGCTTTGACGGGGCGATTATCGCCTTGTTAAATGCCGGCGGTTCTTTTATGAAGTATGCCAAATGCTGGGAAATCATCCATCACGGGGCGACCGCAGCCGAAGAAGACCGGGATTAGAGGACAAAGAGCGTGTGGCTTAAAGGCTCACCGTTAGTACTGCAGAAAGACAGGACAAGACGAATCTTGCTCATTCAGCTGGGAGACATCGGCGACCTCGTTTTGAGTCTGCCGTGTATTCGTGCGCTCAAAGACAATTTTCCCGAAGCCCAGGTCGTGGTCGCCGTACGCGCAAAAGCCCGGGAGTTTATCGAGATCTGTCCATGGGCGGACGATGTCGTCTCCATCGAGCAGCCCCAATTGGGTGTCATGACAGCTGTTCGATATTATTTTAAATTTTTCAAGCGGCTGCGTGCCTACCGCTTTGATCTGGTCTTTGATCTGAGGGCGGGCACCCGCGGCGCCATTCTGGCCCGCCTTTCCGGGGCGCCCATCCGTGTCGGGTTTTATTCGACCAAAGAGACCTTTTGGCGAAATTGGGTCTTTACCCATCTCAAGCCGTTTTGGCCCGATCCGAACCGGCATCAATCTATATATTACCAAAGCTTACTGACCCAATGCGGAATCGATGTTTTCCATCGACATCCTGAAATCGTTATGCCTGCCGAACATGTGAACCAGGCCAACCGGCTGTTGGCACGGTACGGCGTTGACCTGAACAAGCAGCTCATCGCGGTCCATCCCTTTGCTTTGTGGCGATACAAAGAATGGCCCCTGCAAAAGACCGTCGAATTGGTACAACGCCTGACCGGCTGTACCGACCGGACCCTCTTGATTCTGGGCGCGCCCTTTGAGCGGGAGCGTGCCGAGACGATTGTTGACCAATGCAACGGCCGGGCCGTCAATCTTGCCGGCGAAACAACGCTGAGTGTGCTGGCAGCCGTTGTGAAGAAATGTGCGCTCTTGATCGGCATGGATAGTGCCCTGGGTCATATCAGCGCGGCGGTTTCAACGCCTTGCGTGACCATTTTCGGCCCTGGCAATCCAGGAATCTGGGCGCCGCTTGGAGACCACAATAAAATCGTTTACAAAAACCTGCCGTGCATCCATTGCGGTCAGAAAGGTTGCGGCGGCCAAAGCCGATCACTCTGCCTGGAGCAGCTAGAAGTCGAAGAGGTATTATCGGCCGTTGAGAAACAAATCGATAGCATACAGCATACAGGTTCAGCGAATCCGGAAAAAACCTCCGGCAGGGACCACTCGATAGACAATGATGCGGGTGTGATATATGAATGAAGCCGGACGAGGCGTAAAAATTATGATTAAAGTTAAGGATAAAGATGGACGGATGGTTCCCTATTTCGGTATAAGCACTGAAAAGTTCGAAGCGCTTGCCAAGTTGATCCAGAAGGTGTTAAACAGCAAGGATCATGTCGTTGTATGTATTACGGGTAACAAGGGGGTTGGCAAAACAACGTTGGGCAGGCTGATTCGCAAAAAAGGGTTTGGCCCCTTCCGACCTAAAGATATCGCTGTAATCGACGATGATTGCATGAGCGTCGATACGCTCTTTTTTTTTCGCCGAAAATACGTAAACCCCTGTCAAGGCATTGATGAGCTGTGGCCTTTTTTTCGATATTGCAAGAAAAAAAGGATCCGTTTTTACGTGAAGTCCAATCCCGAATCACGTATCACTCATGCCGATGTTCTTTTAAAGGTTTATGTGGAAGAAAAGAAGCGAAGAGAGCGTCTGATTCAGCGCTATGGCGAACAAAAAGGGGAAATGATCTTTCGCCAGACCCAATCATACCAGGACAGAGCCAAAATTGAGTATGAATACGAATTGTCCGCCCAAATTCAATAAATTAACGATAGGGCCACACCTTTGAAGCTTGTTTTGAAACGCACATTTCGAATAAAGATACACTCCCTATCGGTTCCATTTCTGAGGAAGGTATGAAGCCATCCAATTCAGGCCATGATATCGTTCAAGACAGCAATGTGATCAGCTATCTGAAAAATGATCAATCCGATGGTATCGTCGTCAAAACATATCGACGCAAACCCTTTAACTTAAAAATGGCCAAATATCGGCTGCTCAGCGCTATCAGGCGGGAGGTGCCGGTTGAGTATCGGCCCCCTGCGCAAAGAAGGGATTTTGAATACGACTGCCTTGCGCACTGGCATGCACGGGGATTCAGCGTACCGCAACTTTGCGTGATTCCCGGCAATACGCGGTCTCCGGCGATAGGACTTGCACCCATTAAAGGCGAACGCCTGGACCAATTTTTGACTAATCCGCAAAATAGTGAAGCTGACAAACTTTCTGCCGTCGCGGATATCTATCAAGAGATGTCCCATCGGCACTGCATTGCCATTTTCGAACAAAATCATCGCTTGATCCATTACGACGCCAATCTGCGCAACCTGATCATCTCTCAAGGGAAAGTCGTCCACATCGATTTTGAGATGGGTCATTTAAAGGAAGATATCGACAAATCGGCGGCCCGGGAGGTGAAAAAATTCACGCTGCAAGTACTCAATATCGTCGATTCCAAAATGACGGACCGGGTGTTGGATCTTCTGCTGGCCCACTATAGTATTCGGCATATCGTCATCAAATTGATCGATGAAGAACTTTTGCGGCCTTTCCTGACAATTCATCTGAAAAGAGACCTGAAACGCAAGCAGAAGCATCCCGGCCTGATTACCAAATTGGATATCGCCTTCAGACTGGAGCAAAAGATCGAGGCCACGGCGACGCCACTGTCGGCCAATCAAACGCAGAAAAATCTCGTAAGGGCCATCGAAACCAGCTGGGACGGCAAATTTTATCAATCCCTGGATGGTTCGGATCCCCGTGGCAGAGATATGAACCATCGCTATGCAGTGATGAAGGTCCCGGATAATTTTGAAATGGCTTCGGTCCTGGACATCGGCTGCAATATCGGCCGGATTTGTATCGACGCTAAAAAACGTGGTGCGGCACGTGCGATCGGCATCGATCATCGTAAAGATGTCGTCAATGCCATGAACGAACACTTCAAGCAAAACCTCATCGATGTCTCCTTGTACGCCTTCGATATAAACAACGGTGTCGAAGCACTAATATCACTCATCGGTCCGGATCCCTTTGATTACGTATTTGTGCTTTCCATTTGGTCTCATGTGGAAAAGCAAAAGCTATGGGACATCATCAACACCTACTGCAGCAAGGTATGCTATTTCGAAGATAATTCTCCGAGCCGTGTCAGATCGCTCCACAAGCTGCAAAGCATTCTCGAGGAAAATTTGTATTTTTCCACGATAGAGTTCATGGGGTTTACTACCGATCGCGGAGTTCGCGCGGTTTTTAGGTTGGAAAAGTGATGAAACCTTTCGAAAAACTGTTCAGCGTCGCAAGGCAGCCGGTTTTCTGGGTGTTTTTGCTTGCATTTGGGTTAAGACTTTTTGCCTGTTTAAATACTTATATCGTCAATCCGGACGGTGTCCACTATATCCACCAAGCGCGATCGATTTTCTACAACGAGTGGGATTTGCTGACCGCTTGTCACATCACGTTTGTATCGCCTTTGCCGTTTTTGATCGCCGGTGCATTCGGCATCTTCAGGGATTGGATTATTGCCGGTCGTTTCGTATCTCTCTTGTTCAGTTTCGCCACCCTCTTCCCACTCTATTTCCTCCTGAAGCGCTTTTTTGATAAAACCCTCACCGCTGTCACCTTGCTGGTCTATGCCCTCATCCCGGTTTTCGTCAGTCGCAGCGCAGATATTGTTCGGGATCCTATCTTTTGGTTTTTCATTTGCAGCGGCATGCTGTTGTTTATTCGCCACGCGGAGTCCCGTGCCGGTCGTAGACATCCGATTGATTTATTATACAGTTGCTGCCTTTTCATGCTGGCGGCCTGGGCCAGAATCGAGGGCGTTGCATTTATTTTTGCCTCAGGCCTCTATCTATTGATTCACAGAGCCGATCACCGGCTACAAAGGCTGTTTTTTTTCTCTCTCCCCGTTCTTTTGGCGATCATCTTATTATCGGTTGCCGCATTCAGCGATCGTTCCCACGAGGTCTTTTATCGCACCGATCAAATCCGCGACGGATTAATCCAATTTGTCTCCCATTATGAAGCGGTTCGTGATCAATTAGGCTCCCTGTCCAAAGAGGCTCCGGGATATTTGGGGGAGTTCTTCAATAAAATCCGCAGTATCGTCTGGATGGCGCCTATCGGCTTGATTTTCAATACGATGCTGGAGGGGTTTTTTTACCCCTACGCGCTACTTTTTTTTCTTGGTTGGATCGGTTTTCGCAGCAGGTGGTCCCAGGACAGACGTCTTGGCTATTTTATCTGCCTCTTAGTCTTCAGCATCGTGCTGTTATATGTTCATCTTTTGCAAACGTGGCTCATTTACAATCGCTTCATGGCCATCTTGATCTACCCGAGCTTTCTGATCGTTGGGTATGGCATCGATAATACCCTTGCCTTTTTGAGAACCAAATGCAAGCTTACACCTTTGACTGCGGTGGTATCGATGGTAGTATTCATTTTGGCGTTCGGCCTGGGTAAAAATATTCGAACGAACCACGAAGATAAAATCGTTTATCGACAGGTCGGCGAGATCATTGCGGGTCAAAAAGCAGCGGAACAAGTCGTCAGGATCGAAGGAAAACCTTCAACGGTATATGAATGGGTTTTTTTCTATGCCCACCTCCGCTTCCCCGGCGCCCTTTGCACCAAAGGACTGACAAAACCGGTACCAAGAAAGTATCAAGATATAGTTAAAGATATGCGTGTTAATGGAACACGTTATCTATTCTATGAAGAGAATCAGTGGCGCAAACAGGGTTTTGACTTGATGGCGGCGCCCTTTAAGCAGGACTTTACGTTGCTGGGCCGATGGCGCCACAAAGATACAGGCACCTTGCTGCTCTTGCAACTGAAACCGGCCAAAAACTAAAGATCCGGGTCAAGAGGTTTTTTAAGATCCTATAAACTCTCGAAACAATCTTTCCAGGATTACATCGTCATCCAATTGACCGGAATGATCCCTGAGCCTTTCAGGCGACCATTTTGGATGTTCTATCAAGGCGTGCAAATCTGCAAAAGCCGACTCGATTTGTGGTTGTTTCATCGGCGTTGGGATAATAACACCATTGCGACCATGCTCAACCCAGTCCGAATACCCTGTCTTGTCGCTTACCAAAACGGGAATACCCATGGCATGACCTTCTGCAGCAGCACCGCCGAACGGGTCATATTGAGACGGAAGGACCATCGCTGTGCAAAGAGCGGCATACTGCCACCCATCGGCCTGCGGACCCAAAAAATGGACACGCCCGCCAACGTCGAGTTCTGCCGCCAACCGGGCATAGACACGGGTAGCGCCTTTCCCCACGACGATCAAATGATACGCAGCAGGCATGAGCGAAAGCCCCTTGATGGCGACATCGAGACCCTTGCGATCGAAACCGCTGCCTAAAAACAGCAACGACTTCCAGGCTGGGTCGATGCGATGCTTTTGGCATAGCATCCGGGCGATGCGATGTCTGTCGGCAAATACCTTTTCCATAGCCTTCCAGCGGATGCTGCTATGGATGACGACCAGTTTTTCAGCGGGGACGCTGTATTCCCTCAGTACGTCCTCTCGCACCATCTCAGAGTTGCATCTTACCTTTACAAGGTTCGGGTTTTCGAATCCTTTTTTTTCGACATAAAGCAAATAGCGATGGAAGGGGCTGATGAACCTGAAGTAGCCGGCAATCGGCCCTGAATATCGCCGTCTGAGACTCAAAAAGGTTTTATGCGTACCGCCGCCGGCATGCAGGTGCGTAAAGGCAGTCACTCTGTCGAGCGACAATATGGTTGCCGGCCCATAACCATGCAGATATTGGTAGACTCCGCGATTGAAAGACCAAGCCTGCAGCAGGCGGCTGCCGCGTCCAATGCCCACAGCTGCGACCTTGAAGTTTTTGTCTGCTACCGGCCATTTTTGACCCGGTAAAGTCAAAAGAGTGACCGATATTCCTTTATTCAACAGTCCCTTGATCAGACTGAGGGCGACACGCTCAACACCACCATAGGGTGAATAATTGCTCCTGATAATAACGATATGATTGATGACGTCCTCCTCTAACCAGACTATCGGTCGAAAATTTCTATAAAACGCAACAGAGATGCCGCCGCATCGTCATGTCCGCGGTCTACACCGTTTTCTACGGCACCCATCTTCGGATCCTCTGATGAGACGGCTTCGAATATCCATTGCTGCCAACGACGCAAGACCCCCCATGAATTTTTTGAATTCTTCGGAAAACCGTCCGCATCATATATCTCATTACCACCATTTAATTCAAACAAAAACCCCTCTAAGTCCTCATAGGTTTAAAAACCAGCCAACTGCTGACGGCTGATAGATCAACAGTACTCTCGATAAAATAGGACTACGGAGTAGCCGTTGCACAACTCATCAGGCAAGGTTCTTAATCGATAAAAATACACCTGCCTCCTGTGCGATTACTGCCATTTATTTCGCTTCTTCCCTTGTAAAAAATGGGAACGATATGGTATTTTTTCGGAAGGAGGGCAGCAGTTCCAGCCTGCCCCTCGCATCTTCACTAAGAAGACCGATGCATTCGGGAAAGGCCTCGATGTGACTTGCACAAACGTCCGACTCGAGGATCTCCCGGACCAGGGGATGGCCTGTATGTTAGTATTTATTTTGCAACCCTCGGATTTATCTGCTATAAGCACATGATATATTAATAACACATAATAAACAAATCAGGGATTACAGCCATGCCAATCAGCAAAGAACTTCTGGATATTCTAGCCTGCCCTAAGTGTAAAGGCGACATCCATCTGAATGATACTCAGGATGGACTCATTTGTGAAAAATGTAAACTTCTCTATGAGATAAAGGATGACATACCCATTATGCTCATTGATGAGGCCAAACCGTTAGACGCTTGACAAAGTTTGATCAGCGTTAAGCTCTACTTATTCGTAAGTTTTCGCAGTCCGAGATACGGTTGTCGCTGGCATATTCATTATGTTATTGGCTTCCTTAATAAGAAACCCAATATGAGCAACCCACAGACCCCGAAGCCGGCAAAACTCGTTGTCGGTCTTTTCATGAACGACAAGAGCCTGTTGGAACCGGCTGCCGGCGATCTCAGCAACTCTTTCGGACCCATCGATCTGGCTGGTCCGTGGTTTAACTTTGATTTTACGGACTATTACAGTTCTGAAATGGGCGGGCCGCTTTTTCGGCGGGTTCTGGCCTTTAAAAACCATATTCAGCAACATGAATTAGCAGATATTAAGCTCATTACCAATGATTTTGAGCAGAAATATTTAAAAAACGGCCGTCGCCGAATCAATATCGATCCGGGTTATCTGGTGCATGAACGCTTTGTTCTGGCCACAGCCAAAAACTTTACGCACCGGATCAGTATCGGCAAGGGAATCTATGCCGACTTGACCCTGATATACACCCGGGGGGGATTCCAGACGCTGCCGTGGACGTACCCGGATTATGCCGAAAAGAATATGCTGGCTTTTCTGGAACGGGTCCGCAGCAAATACCTTAAAGATATCACCTGAATTTTGCATGAAAATTGATGGGAAGCTGTTTGAGAGGGAAAAATGCTGAAAAGTATGACGGCGTATGCCAGTTCCGAGAAGACAGTCGAAAACCTAACGGTGAATACTGAAATCCGTTCCTACAACAGTCGTCATCTTGACATTGTTCTGCGGATTCCCAACAGCTACTTTTCTCTGGAAGAGCAGATTAAAGGGCTGATCGCCGCTCAACTTACAAGGGGGCGGGTCGAGGTAACGGTGCAGATTCGGGCGAATTTTGATAATGCCTGTGAATTTGAGGTCGATGAAGCCAAGGCAAAAGCCTTTCATGTCGCTCTGATGCAGTTGCGGGACGTTCTACAGCTGAAATCGGAAATACCGCTGGAGCTCATAACCGGCAGTGGTATTATCAGGCCTAAGGAGGTCGATATTGACATGGATGCCGGCTGGCATGTCGTCCGGGAGTCTCTGTCTGCGGCCATTTCCGATCATGATGCCATGCGCAGCCGGGAAGGGGCCGCCCTCTTCAAGGATTTTGAAGAACGGCTTTTTTATATCGAAAAGTGTATGGATGAAATTGAACAGGCCTCATCCGGTCTGATCACCCATTACAAAGAACGCCTGCAGGAACGCATAGGGGTTTTAACCAACGGGCTGATTGAGATAGATCCCGGCCGCATCGCACAAGAGGCGGCGTTTCTGGCTGACCGCTGCGACATCTCCGAGGAGATTGTCAGGGCCCGCAGCCATATCCAGCAGTTTCGCGCCATTATGGCGGCCCAGGAGCCGGCCGGCCGCAAGCTCAATTTTCTGCTGCAGGAATTCAACCGGGAATTCAATACCATTGGGTCCAAGACGGGCAATCAAAAGGTATCTCACATCATTGTCGATGTGAAATCGGAAATTGAAAAAATCAGGGAACAGGTTCAGAATGTTGAGTAGGGAGGTTTTATGGAGCAGACTCTTCTAAGCATCGGTTTCGGCAGCACGGTGGTTGCCGAACGCGTTGTGGCCATTGTTTCACCGAATTCAGCCCCGATGAAGCGGCTCAAAGATGAAGCCAAAGATGAAAAGCGTCTTGTGGACGCAACCCATGGCCGCCGGACCCGATCCATCATCATCATGGACAGCAATCACATCGTT
>Ga0180009_10003716_pt1 | contig 17217 bp, 21 predicted proteins | sample OS_PC_MetaG_FD_123537 | JGI IMG/M metagenome (GOLD analysis project Ga0180009, IMG submission 123537) | Groundwater microbial communities from the Aspo Hard Rock Laboratory (HRL) deep subsurface site, Sweden - OS_PC_MetaG | ecosystem: Environmental > Aquatic > Deep subsurface > Groundwater... | reverse complement strand
GTGATTGGCAGCCCACCCTGTTGATTCGCGCTTCCATCGCACTGCATGGCCTGGCCTTGGTGGCTGTGATCGCCGAACCCGCGCAATGGCGCTGGGCGCTGGGCGCCGTGGTCATCAACCACCTGCTGCTGACCGCCGTCGGCCTGTGGCCGCGCAGCAACGGGCTGGGACCGAACTGGACGCGGTTGCCCGCTGCCGCCGCGGCCAGACAGGAAATCGCCCTGACCATCGACGATGGCCCCGACCCCCTCGTCACCCCTCAGGTGCTGGATATGCTGGATCGCCATGCCGCACACGCCACCTTTTTCTGTGTCGGCGAAAAAGCCGAACGTTATCCCGATGTATGCCGGGAAATCGTCCGCCGTGGCCATGCCGTGGAAAACCACAGCCAGCACCACCGCCACACCTTTTCCCTGCTGGGCCCGCGGGGTTATCTGCGTGAATTGCAGGCCGCACAAAGCACCCTCAGCCAGATTACCGGTCAGCGCCCGGTGTTTTTTCGCGCCCCGGCCGGTCTGCGCAATCCTTTTCTCGAACCCGTGCTGGCGCGGCTCGGCTTGACGCTCGCCAGCTGGTCGGCGCGGGGCTTCGACACCCGGATCGGTGACGCCGAGCGTGTCAAGCATGCACTGTTGCGCGGGCTGCGGCCGGGCGCTATTTTGCTGCTGCACGATGGCAATGCGGCACGCTCACCCCGGGGCATTCCGATCATTCTCGAGGTGCTGCCCGCGGTGCTGGAGTCGGTGGCGGCGGCCGGGCTGCGTTGTGTCCGCTTGCGGGACGCCCTTTGATGACCGCCACCCTATGCACAAGTCGGCGCGGGCGCACGCCGGAGAGCATGTCTTGAAAAACAGTCAGCCAACGCCCTGGTATCGGCAGATTGCAGCGGTCATCCTCCAGCATGGGGTTTTGAAAGGGATCGGCACGCCGCTTTTTATCGCTCTCTTTTTTGGTGCGTATTTCTATGTGCTCAAAGCCCCGGCCTACCCCGCCACGGTGATGCCTTTTACCTGGCTGGATCGGATGATCCCTTTCCAGCCGTGGGCGATGTCGCTTTATGTTTCATTGTGGGTGTATGTGTCCCTGCCCCCGGCATTGCTCGCGACGCGGCGCGAACTCTATCGCTATGGCAGGGCAATGGCCGCAACCTGCCTGGTGGGGCTGATTGCGTTTTACTTCTGGCCCACTGTGGTCCCCGCAGCTGATATCGACTGGGCCCGCTATCCTGAAGTGGCTTTCCTTAAAAACGTCGATGCCGCAGGCAATGCCTTTCCTTCGCTGCATGTCGCCACGGCTTTTTTTTCGGGACTCTGGCTGGATCACCTGCTGCGCCGGTTCGGTGCGCCGACGTGGAGTCGGCTATTCAACGCGATCTGGTGTATCGGCATCGTGTATTCCACCCTCGCCACCCGCCAGCATGTGGCGATGGATATGTGGGGCGGCCTTATGCTGGGTGGCGTGGCGGCCTGGCTGTCATTGCGCAACCATGCCTCTGCAGCGCCGACACCCCGACCGCATTTGAAAGAAACCGGCGGTGGCATTGATTAATTACGCACGATATTTGAATGGGCTGACCTGTTGAATTCGCTCTGGCTTTCCCACTTCACCGCAACCAGCGCCATCGGTCGCGGCCTTGAACCCACACGCGACGCACTGCGTCGCCAGCGCAGCGGGCTGGTGCCCTGCGCCTTCGAGACGGTGACCGACCTGCCAACCTACATCGGTGAAGTGGCCGGCGTCGATGAGGCGCCTTTGCCGGCGAGCCTCGCCGAATACGCGTGCCGCAACAACCGTCTCGCCTACCTGGGGCTGCAGCAGGATGGCTTCAATGCCGCGGTTGGCGCGGCCGCCGCGCGCTACGGTCGGCGGCGTATCGGCGTGCTGCTCGGCACCAGCACCTCCGGCATCCTGGAGACCGAGCAGGCGTTTCGCCGCCGCGATCCGGCAACCGGCGCGCTGCCCGACGGCTTCCGCTATCGCACCACCCACAACACCTATTCGGTGGCCGATTTCGTGCGCACCGCGTTCAATCTGGAAGGCCCGGCCGTGGTGGTTTCCACCGCCTGCTCGTCGAGCGCCAAGGTGTTCGCCGCGGCAGCGCGGATGATCGCCGCCGGCGTGATCGACGCCGCGATTGTCGGCGGCGTCGACTCGCTATGCCTGACCACGCTGTACGGGTTCAACTCGCTCGAGCTGCTGTCGGCCGAACCCTGCCGGCCCTACGACACGGCGCGCAACGGCCTCTCGATCGGCGAGGCCGCTGCCTTCATTTTGCTTGAGCGTCCGGCCGACAGCCTCGACGCCGATGCCGTGCTGCTCTTGGGCGCGGGTGAATCGAGCGACGCTCACCACATGTCGTCGCCGCATCCGGAGGGCCTCGGGGCGCGCATGGCGATGGAAGCCGCGCTCAAAGCGGCGGGTCTGCAGCCGGTCGACATCGACTACATCAACCTGCACGGCACCGCGACGCCGAGCAACGACGCGGCCGAGGGCGCGGCCGTCGCCGCGCTGTTCGGCAACACCGTGCCGTGCAGTTCCACCAAGGGCGCCACCGGCCACACGCTGGGCGCGGCCGGTGGCGTGGAAGCCGTCATCAGCGCATTGGCGCTGCAGCACGGTTTTTTGCCGCGCGGGGTCAACACGCACCGCGTCGACCCGGACATTCCCATCCAGTACCTGACCGCGAATCGGGAAGCCGCGCCGCGCAGGGTGCTCAGCAACTCCTTCGGTTTCGGTGGTACCAATTGCAGCCTGATCCTGGGGCGCGCAACATGAGCCAGGTCGTGCAGCTGGCCGCCTACCTCGACGGCATCGGCCTGGTTGGCCCGGGGCTCGACAACTGGCTCGCGGCGCGGCCCATCCTCGCGGGCACCGTCCCCTACGAATCACACCCGTTCGCGGTGGCCGCGCCGCAGTCGCTGCCACCGGCCGAGCGCCGCCGCACCGGCCTCGCGATCAAGGTTGCGCTCGCCGTGGGAGAGGAGGCCTGCGCCCACGGGCAGCTCGATGCCCGGCAACTGGCTACGGTGTTTACCTCCTCTGGCGCCGACAACGAGAACTGCGACGCGATCTGCAAAACGCTGGCTTCCGACGATCGCCACATCTCGCCGACCCGCTTCCACAACTCGGTGCACAACGCCCCGGCTGGCTACTGGGGCATTGCCTCCGGCGCCATGACCCCGGCCACGGTGCTGTGCGCCCATGACGGCAGCTTCGGTGCCGGCCTGCTGGAGGCCATGACCCAGGTTGCGATCGACCGCTGCGGCACACTGTTGATCGCCTACGACATGCCCTATCCGGAACCGCTGCACGCCAAGCGTCCGCTCCCATCCGCATTCGGTATTGCGCTGGCGCTGATGCCTGAGCGCAGCGCGCACTCGCTGGTGCGGATCGAGCTCAGCCTCAGTGATGCCGCGCCCGATGCGCTGGCCGAGCCCGAACTCGAAGCGCTGCGCCGCGCCATTCCCTGTGCACGGGGTCTGCCCGTGCTGCAGGCCGTTGCGCGCGGTGAGGGGGGGCGGGTCGTTCTGGATTACCTGGCGCCGCTGTGCCTGGCGGTGGAGATCGAAGCATGCCGCTAGACTACGCCTGGCTGCTCGCCCACCTGCCGCACCAGGGCAGCATGTGTTTGCTCGATGCCGTCACCGACTGGGATGACCAGCACATTCGCTGCACCGCGAGCAGCCACCGCCACGCCGACAACCCGCTGCGCGCGCACGATCGCCTGGGCGCGGCCTGCGGCATCGAGTACGCCGCGCAGGCGATGGCAGCCCACGGCGCGCTGCTGGCGGCGGTCGATGACGCGCCGCGTGCCGGCTACCTCGCCAGCGTGCGCAGCGTCGAACTGCAGGTCGCGCGGCTGGACGACATCGCCGCCGACCTCGAGATCGAGGCGGAGCGTCTGTCAGGCGACGGCAACACCATTCTTTACGGCTTTCGCGTCAGCGCCGCCGGACGCGAATTGCTCAGCGGCCGCGCCGCCGTGATATTGGATGCGGCGGTGCTGGATACCGACAAACCGGGAGACTCGACATGAAACGCGCCCTCGTCACCGGCGGCAGCGGCGGCATCGGCTCGGCGATCTGCCGCCGCCTCGCCGCCGACGGCTGTTACGTATACATCCACGCCAACCAGAATCTGGCCCATGCCCAGGCGCTGGCCGATGAAATCAGGGCGGCCGGCGGGCAGGCCGAAGCCATCGCTTTCGACGTCACCGACGCAGAGGCCAGCCGCGCGGTTCTGGAGGCGCTGGTCGCCGACGCCCCGATCCAGGTGCTGGTGAACAACGCCGGCATCCACGACGACGCCGTTTTCCCCGGCATGAGCGCAGCGCAGTGGCACCGTGTGCTCGATGTGTCGCTCAGCGGATTCTTCAACGTCACCCAGCCGCTGACGATGCCGATGCTGCGCAGCCGCTGGGGGCGCATCGTCAACATCACTTCGATCGCCGGCCTCACCGGCAACCGCGGCCAGGTCAACTACGCGGCCGCCAAAGGGGCGCTGCACGCAGCCACCAAGTCGCTATCGCTGGAACTCGCCAGCCGCGGCGTGACGGTCAACGCGGTGGCGCCGGGCATCATCCAGACCGGGATGATCGATGGCGTGTTCGACGCCAAGGCCATCACGGATATGGTGCCGATGAAGCGCGCCGGGCGGCCGGAAGAGGTGGCGGACCTGGTCGGCTTCCTCGCCTCGGAGCAGGCGAGCTACATCACCGGCCAGGTGATTTCCGTGAACGGGGGCATGATTTGACCCACCCCGCCGCGAAACGTGTCTCGCCCGACGACAGGGTGCAACTCAGCCCGGCTTGACTGCCTGATACTCGGCCAGGACCGACAGCGCACGGGATTCGATATGGCGTTTTACCCCGGTAAAACCCGCGTTCTCCAAGGTATCAATGACCCCGCTCGGCGGAACGCAGGCTTCGATGGTGTCCCAGTAATAGCGCCACAGCCGGGCCGATTCGGCGCTGCTGCCGATCATGCGCGCCAGCAGCGGCACCACGCCGCGCATATACACCTTGAGCAGCGCCTGGCTCCAGGCGCGCTCGGGTTTGGTGATTTCAAGCAGGCACAGGCGGCCGCCGGGTTTGAGGACGCGATGGAATTCGCTGAAGGCGGCCGACAGGTCGCCGATGTGGCGCAGCGCATAGCCCATGCTGAGGAAGTCGAAGCTGGCATCGGGGAAGGGGATCGCTTCCGCGCGCCCCTCGACGAGCTGGACCCCCGGCAGGTCTGCGCAGGCCATCATGCCGGCACTCGGATCGACACCCACCACCAGGGCGGGATCACCCACCAGCTTGACCGCTTCGCGCGCGACCAGGCCGGTGCCGACGCCGATGTCGACGATGCGCATGCCGGGTTTGAGCCCCGCCCGCTGCAGCGCCTGGTTGCGGTACCAGGGACCGCTGCCCAGCGCGAGCAGGCGGTCGATGCGGTCGTAGTCGGAGGCGGTGCTGTCGAACAGCTTGCCGACGAAGCCGCGCCGCTCCTGTTCACTGGCGTAGTAGCCAGTCAGCGGCGGATGCGGGGCATGCACCGGCTGCGCGGGTGAATCGGGCGGGTTCTTCATGGGGAGCTTGACCGGTGGGTGGTGAGGCGCCGCCGCAACAAAAGCGGCAAGCGCAGCAGGAAACCCAGCATCAGACGCAAGTGCATCCAGCTGAGCAAGGTGTTGTCGCGCAGGTAGTTGAAGTGGGACACGCCCCCTTCGTCGGCGCGCAGGTATTTCACCGGCGCGGGCAGGTTGATCGGGCGCACGCCGCGCCAGCACAGGCGCACCACGGCCTCGGGGTCGAAGTCGAAACGGCGCATCCAGCGCTGGCCGCGCATCACCTGGCGCAAGGGTTCGATCGGGTAGATGCGAAAACCGTAGAGCGAATCGCCGATGCCCGCCCACAGGGTTTCCAGGTTGGCCCAGCCGTTGGAAATCTTGCGCCCCTGCACGCGTAGCGCGGGGGCATCGGCGTCGAACACCGGCTTGCCGAGAATCATTGCGGCGGGGGCCTGTTGCGAGGCGGCCATGAAGGCCGGGATCAGGTCGGCCGGGTGCTGGCCGTCGGCGTCCATCGTCAGCGCGTGGGTGAAACCCTGCTCTGCGGCGAGGTCCAGGCCATGCAGCACGGCCGCCCCCTTGCCGCCGTTTGCGGGCAGCACCCGCACCTTCAGTTGGGGATCCTTCGCCGCCAAGTCCTGCAGGCCTTGGGCCGTGCCGTCGGTACTGCCGTCTACCACCACCCACACCGGCGCCCACTGGGCGCGGGCAGCGCGCACCGTTTCGTAGACCTGGGGACCAGGGTTGTAACTGGGGATCAGCACCAGGTGACTGGCGGAGGCGTTCATGTGGAGCGTTATCAGGTGAGCCGCGCCATGCCGGATTCGGTGGCCTGGGGGGCGTCGGGCGGCAGGAAACGCGGGGCATCGCGCAGTGCGTCGATGAAATAGCGCTCCAGCTCCTCGGTAAAGGCCGCGGCTTTCAACGGCGGCGCGAAGCGGCGGCCGAGGCGGACGCGATAGGTAATGGGCATGGTGGGCCGGCGGAACAAGGGCCAACCCTTGCTGAGGTAGGCTGAGTCGGTTTCGATGAACACGGTCTGAATCGGCACCCGGGCGCGGCGGGCGATCAGCGCGGTGGTGCCCTTGCAGGCGTTGACCGGCCAGCGGGTGGTGCGGGTTCCTTCAGGGAAGATCAGCAGCTGGCTGCCGCTTTGCAGCTCGGCGACGGCCTGCTTGATCATGCTGAGCTGCGCGTCGTTGCGGATATAGCCGGCGAGGCGGGCGCCGGCGCCGAGGAAGATGTTGTCGACGATATCGACCTTCATGATGCAGGTCATATTGGGCAGGCGCGAGATGACCATCAGCGCGTCGAGCAGGCAGGGGTGGTTGGGCGCAATGATCATCGGACCTTCACTGCGCAGGGCGTCGAGCGCACTGAGATCGAAGCGGCAGGCCCCGATGAGGCCCAGTGCGTCGAGATAGACACGGAAGCCTGCCGTGTTGGCCCAGCGCCCGAGCGGGACGGCCCAGCGCCTGGGCAGGACGTAATACAGCGGCACGGCCAGCAGCGTCCAGGTCAGCGAAATCACGCCGAGCAGGCCCAGACCAAAGCCCAGCGCGCAATATTCATACAGTCGATGCAGCCCGCGCCGAAGCAGGCCCGGCCGCGATGCCCGCGGTGCGTTCACTCGGCCGCCTCCACGCAGACGCCAAGGCCGTGCCCATCTTGCAGGCAGCGCTTCGACACCGGCATCAGGCGCGGGTGGCCGACGCGCAGCAGACGGCGGTGGCGGGGAAGGACGTGCTTCATTTTGAATATCCCGTTAAGCAGGGCCGAGGGCATGACCGCCCGAGGCCTCGATTTCGACCAGCAGGTCGGCGCGACACACATCGGCCTGCAGGAAGATTGCCGACATCGCGTTGCCGATGCAGTGCGCCATTTCGCTACGGACCGTTTCCATGTCCTCAGCCTGTCGAACATAGACCTTGTAGGCAAGGGTATCCAGACGAAAGTCGGCATCCAGTGCCTGGCGATTGGCCTCGGCGATGATGGCTGCGATGTTGTCCAGGCATTCCCGGGTCTGCGCCCGCACATCGTCGTGGTGCAGCGTCTGGTGGCCGACGATGCTGGCGGTGCCGGAAATGAACAGCATGTCGCGCCCGCCCAGCCTGACCAGCGCCGCGCGGGAAAATGTCGGGCTGCGCGGCCCGTACTGGCTGGGGTAATGGTAGGCGCTCAACTGGCGCGGATTCTCGACGCTGATCACGTCCGCGCGCGTCGCCAGGAAAGCAATCTGGAGGCCGCCGCCGGCCGTGCCCAGGGCGCAGGCGGCGGGCGCCTTGTCGACAATTGAACGACTGTGCGTCAGGAAGGCATCCTGGCGGCCGATATTGAACTGGCGATAGCGTTCCATGGCGTGGCTTTCCCGGTTGATCGCGGGGAAATAATTCCAGACGCGCAGGATGGCGCGATAACCGCGGGCATCGAGCAACTCGAAAATGGCCTGATAAGCGCTTTCCGTCGCGCCCTGCAGCGGGGTGCGCGCATCCTTCGGCGCCTTCACTGCGTTGTCATCGAGGCTCAGGCAGCCGAACAGCAGCGTGTCGCCCAGACGATAACGGATGGCGCCATGCTGTCCGGATTCGAGCGCCTCATGGCTGTGCCAGACCTCACAGACCGACGCCTGTCCGGGCGGCAGCGGCATGTCCACAGCCAGGAATGGCCGGTCCGCGGTATCGGCTGCGCAGGCCGGATGGGAAAAACAGGCACCGCCCAACACGCTGCTGCGTTCGACCTGGGCCAACCGCGACGCAGGCAGAATCTCCAGACGCAGCATTGCGTCCGCAGACATCGTCAACTGCCTGCACCTTCTACATCCATGGCCGTCGAGCCCGCCGGCCCGTCGCTGATCACCCGGGCATCGCTGAGGTGCGCGGCCAGGCCAAGGCGCATGGAATCATATGACATGAGGTTTTCCTTGGAGGGGGCAGTACGTGAAAAGCGCTGTACGCATATACTGAAGAACAGAAGAATTTTACCTAAACAACACGCATGCCGGGGTCGCGATTGCCGCGAGGCCACAATTCGGGAGGGGTCGTCCGCGTTATCATGTGCATGTCTGGATCTGAGTTCCCTCCCATGCTGGTGCTTGGCATTGAATCCTCCTGCGATGAAACCGGTGTCGCGCTGTATGACAGCGCGCACGGCCTGTTGGCGCACGCGCTGTACTCGCAGATCGCGATGCACAATGACTACGGCGGCGTGGTGCCCGAGCTCGCATCGCGCGACCATATCCGGCGGGTGCTGCCCCTGGCCCGGCAGGTGTTGGCCGAGAGTGGCCGCTCATTGGCTGATCTCGACGGCATTGCCTACACGCAGGGTCCGGGGCTCGCCGGCGCCCTGCTGGTGGGGGCGGGGATGGCGCGCGCGCTGGCGTTTGCGCTGAATATTCCGGCGGTCGGCGTGCATCATCTCGAAGGCCACCTGCTGTCGCCGCTGATTTCCGATACGCCACCGGCGTTCCCGTTCGTCGCGTTGCTGGTGTCGGGCGGGCACACGCAGTTGATGCTGGTGTCGGGCGTCGGGCGCTACACCCTGTTGGGCGAAACGCTGGACGACGCCGCTGGCGAGGCGTTCGACAAGACGGCGCAGCTGCTTGGATTGGGCTACCCGGGCGGGCCGGCGCTGTCGAGGCTGGCGGCCGCGGGTGACGCCGGCCGCTTTAGCTTGCCGCGGCCGATGCTGAATTCCGGCGATTTCGATTTCAGCTTTTCCGGACTGAAGACGGCGGTGCTGACGCTGGTGAGGAAACAGGGGCTGGCGCAGGCCGCGGACATCGCCGCCGCCTTCCAGGCCGCCGCGGTGGAGGTGCTGGTGAACAAGAGCCTGGCGGCCTGTGCGCACAGCGGTGCGACGCGGCTGGTGGTCGCCGGCGGCGTGGGCGCCAACGCGCAGTTGCGCGAACGCCTCACGCGCGAAGCCGCCGCGCGCGGAATCGAGGTGTTCTACCCCAGGCTGGAGTTCTGTACCGACAACGGCGCGATGATCGCCTACGCCGGTGCGCAGCGGCTGGCGCATGCCACCCGGGACCTGACGTTTGCGGTGAGGCCGCGCTGGGAACTGGCGACGCTCGACGCCGTGTAGCGGTGCGCTAGTTGCGCCGATCGAGGAAAGGGAAAGCCTCGCGCAGGGCCTGCAGCCAGGCCTCGCTGCCGGTGAGGCGGGCAATCTGGTCGGGAAACAGCAGAAAGCCCACCAGCACCGCCATCAGGCATACCAGGATCACCGTGCCGAAAATGCTTTCCGGCCGAAGCGCGCCCCAGTAGCGGCTGACCAGGAACAGCGTGTCCTTTCTGTGTTCCGACATCGACACCCAGCGACGCACCAGCCTGACCGCGAGGTAGGCCGCATAGCCGCCCATCAGCGAGGCGAACACGATGCGGAAAATGGCAAACACGTCGAGTCCGCCGCCGAGGTACTGGTGGTAGAGCCAGGACACGAAGCCCAGCGACAGCGAAGCCAGGATCGCGATCGCGACGTTGATGAACAGGCGCCGCCGTTCGCGCGCCAGATCGCGCTGCCGCTCAATGAAAAAGCTGTCGATCTCGTGTTTGAAGTACTCGACCTTTTCCTGCACCAGCGATGAAATTTCCGCTTTGGCGTGGACGATGCGCGCGTCCATCACGGTGCTGAGTCTTTCCCCCGCGTAATCGACCATTTCGCGCACATCATCCTTGGTGAACTGGCGCTGCGCGTGCAGCTCGTCGGAAATCTTGTCGAGCTTGCTGTCGATTTCCTGGCTGGCCTTCCAGATGACGTCCTTCAGCTCGGTGCCGGCCTGCGAGACGCCGACTTTCACCACATCGGCCAGGCGTTCTCCGGCATGGTCGATCGCTTCGCGCGAGACTTCGGCGAGGCTGTCCTTGGCGTGGCTGATGGTTTTGTCGAACAGGGCCATGTCTTTGAGTGTGTCAGGAGCGTGCGCCGATGCGGCCTTCTTCGCCGTTGACCAGCTTGATCAGATTGCTCTTGTGACGATAGACCAGCAGCAGCGCAATCACCAGGACCGTGATGGCCGTGTTGCCCCAGCCCATCAGCAATGCGGCATAGACCGGAGCGAGCACGGCGGTGGTCAGCGCGGCCAGCGAGGAAATGCGGAACACCCCGGCCATGAATAGCCAGGTGGCCATGCAGGCCAGGCCGAGCCAGGGGTTGAGGCCGACCAGGACGCCGAATGCGGTGGCCACACCCTTGCCGCCCTGAAAGCGGAAGAACACCGGAAACAGGTGGCCGATGAACACCGCCAGCGCGCACAGCAGCACGATGTCGTCGTCCAGGCCGAACTGCGGCGCCAGCATGCGCGCCAGCACCACCGCCGCCCAGCCCTTCAGCGCGTCGCCCAGCAGCGTCAGCACGGCGGCCAGCTTGCGTCCGCTGCGCAGCACATTGGTGGCGCCGGGGTTACCCGAGCCGAAGCTGCGCGGGTCGGGCAGCCGCATGGCGCGGCTGACGATCACCGCAAACGACAGGGAGCCCAGCAGATAGGCAACGGCAATAAACAACAGCGTGGTCATAAGTCAGTAAAATGGCAGGTTTTGGATGGGTCCGTTGGCGGACGTTCCGCGGACAATCAAGGCAATGGATATTCTATTTTTGCGGGACTTTCGTCTCGAACTGATTATCGGCATATACGAGTGGGAACGCAAAGTACCACAGCCGGTACGGCTCGACCTCGAAATCGGCCTGCCTGACAGCAAGGCGGGCGGCACCGACGATGTGGCCGACACCATCGACTACGGCGCGGTGGCGACGCGGGTGAAGGATTACCTGCACAACGCGCCGCAGCCGATCACCCTGGTCGAATCGGTGGCCGAGTACGTGGCCGCGATCGTGCGCGCCGAATTCGGCGCGCCGTGGGTGAAGGTATCAGTGACCAAGTTCGCGATCGTGCCAGGCATCAAGGAGCTCGGCATCACCATCGAGCGCGGCACGCGTTTGTGAGTCTGGAGCAACTGGCCGCCAGCAGCATTGCCGGCGCAGCCGTCATCCTGCTGGCAGCGTATGTCATCCGTGGCATCACCGGCTTTGGCTCGGGGCTGATTGCGGTGCCGCTGCTGGCCTTGTTCCTGCCGCTGAAATTCGTGGTGCCGCTGGTGCTGCTGCTGGATTTCACCGCGTCGATCGTGATCGGCGGCCTCAATTTCAAGCGCGTGAAGTGGGACGAGGTCGGGATCCTGATTCCGTTTGGCGTCGTCGGCGTGGTGCTGGGCACCAGTCTGCTGGTCAAGCTGCCGCCCGAGCCCATGCTGCTGACGCTGGCCGGCTTCGTGTTTCTGTTCGCGCTTCGCAGCATATTCAATATTCACGGCGACAAGCCAATTTCGCGCGGCTGGGCGGTGCCGGCCTCGCTGGTCGGCGGCACCGTGGGCGGGCTGTTCGGTACCGGCGGGCCGCCGTATGTGATTTACTTGAGCCATCGCATCCGCGACAAGGGCGATTTGCGTGCGACGTTTTCGGCGACGTTCTTTATCGAAGGGATCACGCGTATCGCGAGCTTTCTGGTGGCCGGCCTGCTGCTGACCGGCCCGGTGTGGATCGCTTACTTTGCCGCGCTGCCGCTGGTGCTGGGCGCGCTCTACCTGGGCGGGCGCGTGCATGTCGGCCTGACGCAGCAGCAGATGACGCGGCTGGTCGGCGTGCTGTTGCTGGTGTCGAGTGTATCGTTGCTGTTCAAGGCCATGAGCTATGCGTGAAACGGATTCGCTGCATTTTCAATCGGTCTCGTTCACCGGCCTGGCGCCGGGCGCGCGCCTGATCGTGCTGGGCGCGGTGCACGGCAACGAGACCTGCGGCACCCAGGCGATCCGCCGCGTGATCGGCGAGATCGAGTCCGGCGAGCTGCGCATCGCCGCGGGCCACGTCACCTTCGTTCCGGTCACCAATCCCCTGGCCTACGCGCGCCACCAGCGCATGGGCGACCGCAACCTCAACCGCAATCTGGTGCCGACCGACACCCCCGCCGAATTCGAGGACCGCATCGCCAACTGGCTGTGCCCCTTGCTGACGCAGCACGACGCACTGCTCGACCTGCACTCCTTTCATACCGCGGGCGACCCCTTTGTCATGCTGGGGCCGGAGGACAATCACGGCACGCTGGAGCCGTTTGCGCGCGCCGCCGAGGAAACCGCGCTGGCGCTCGTTCTCGGCGTGCACCGCTTCGTCGACGGCTGGCTCGACACTTACGCGGCCGGTGTGGCGCGTCGCCTCGCCGCGGGCGCGTCGTCGCGCGAGGCCGATGTGCATTACGGGGTGGGCACAACCGAATACATGCGTACGCACGGCGGTATCGCGCTGACGCTGGAATGCGGTCAGCACGACGACCCGGCCGCGCCCGAGGTGGCGTATCGCGCGATTCACAACGCGCTGGCGCATCTGCGCCTGAGCGCCGAGGCCGCGCCGGCCCCGGTCGACCATACCGAGGCACTGCGTCTGTATCAGGTCGTCGACCGTGGTCATGCAGACGATGCCTTTGCGCGGCCGTGGTCCAGCTTCGACCCGGTGCGTGCAGGCGAAGTGATCGGCACGCGCCACGACGGCACGCCGGTGCAGGCGGGCCGCGACGGTCACATCGTGTTTCCCAATCCCAACGCGCTGCCGGGGCAGGAGTGGTTTTACCTCGCCCGCCGCAGCACGCGGGTGTGAGCGCGGGCGAGCTCGCGGCCTGATAAATCAAATCCGAACGCGCGCATGGGACAGGAAATCAACCGCACCCGCTTCTCCGAAGCCGACATCGACCAGTTTGCCGCCCGGCTGACGGAGGAAACGGCGGCGCTGCGGTCGTTTGCCCGAACCGGCGGCTTCACCGATACGCGCTACGTCGCTGGGTTCGAACTCGAAGCCTGGCTGCTCGACCATGCCGGCCGGCCCAGCCCGGTCAACGAGGTCTACCTGCGCGCGCTGAACGATCCCATGGTGGTGCCCGAGCTGTCGCGCTTCAACGTCGAACTGAATGCACCGCCGCTGGACATGGGCGCGGGCGCGCTGGCCGCGATGGAGGAATCCCTGCTGCGCACCTGGGACAACTGCCAGCAGGTCGCGCACGGCATGGATACGGTGCTGGCGATGATCGGCATCCTGCCGACCATCCGCGACGCGGACCTGTGCCTCGCCAACATGTCGGCGATGAACCGTTTCGATGTGCTGAACGCGCAGGTGCTGCAGCAGCGCGACGGTGCCCCGATCCGGATCGACATCGAAGGCGCGGACCATCTTCACCTGAGCCGGCCCGACGTCATGCTGGAAGCGGCCACCACGTCGTTCCAACTGCATCTGCAGGTGCCGTTCGAGCGCGCGGGCCGCTACTACAACGCCTCCCTGATCAGTTGCGCGCCGCTCTTGGCGGCGGCGGTCAATTCCCCGCTGCTGTTCGGCCAGCGCCTGTGGCAGGAAACGCGCGTGCCGCTGTTCGAGCAGTCGGTGGAACTGGGCGGCTACAACGGCCTGGCCGAACCGACCGTGCGGCGCGTGACCTTCGGGCGCGACTATGTGGCGCACAGCCCGCTCGAACTGTTCGAGGAAAATCTCGAGCATTACCCGGTGCTGTTGCCGATGCCGCAGACCGAATCGCCGGCGCGCTTTCCGCATCTGCGCCTGCATAACGGCGCGATCTGGCGCTGGGTGCGTCCGCTGATCGGCTTCGACGCCGCCGGACAGGCCCATATCCGGATGGAACAGCGGGTGCTGCCAAGCGGCCCCACGGTACTCGACATGGTGGCCAATGCGGCGCTGTATTTCGGCCTGGTGCACGCGCTGGCGCGGCAGCCGCAGGCCGCTGAATCCGATGTGTCGTTTGCCGATGCGCGCGCCAACTTTTATGCGGCGGCCCGCCATGGGCTGCAGGCCGAGATGATCGGGCTGGATGGCCGGCGTACCCCCGTGCGCGGCTGGCTGCTTGAGACTGGACTGCCGCTGGCGCGCCGCGGGCTGGGCGATTTCGGCCTGCCGGAGGCCGAGATCGAGCATTATCTGGGCGTCGTCGAAGCGCGCGTGCGCAGTGGCCAGACCGGGTCGGCATGGCAGCTGCAACGGCTTGAACAGGTAGGGGGCAAGCTGCATCGCATGATGGACGATTACCTCGACAATCAGCGCTCCGGCGCGCCGGTGCACCAGTGGAACCTGTAATGCTGACGCACTACGAAGCCGTGCCTCCCGGCCTGCTGGACCTCCCGGCATCGCGACTGGGCGAGGTGTTGCCGGGGCCGGCGCTGATCCACCTGCCCGGCCGGCGCACCCCGCCGCTGTTCGTGTCACTGCTGTTGCACGGCAACGAGGACACCGGCTGGCTGGCAGCACGGTCGGTGCTGCAGAAATATGCCGGGGCCGAGCTGCCGCGCGCGTTGTCGCTGTACATCGGCAATGTCGCCGCGGCCCGCTCGGGCGTGCGCCGGCTCGACGGCCAGCCCGACTACAACCGGGTGTGGCCCGGCAGCGAGGAAACGGATTCGGCCGAAGCGGCGATGATGCGGCAGGTGGTCGACGCGATGCGTGCGCGCGGCGTGTTCGCCAGCCTCGACATCCACAACAACACGGGCCTGAATCCGCATTACGCCTGCGTCAACCGGCTGGAGCCGCATTTCCTGCATCTCGCCACGCTGTTTTCGCGCATCGTCGTCTACTTCATCCGGCCGCTCGGCGTGCAGTCGGCCGCGTTTGCCGAGCTGTGCCCGTCGGTCACGCTGGAATGCGGGAAGCCCGGCACCCCGGGCAGCGTCGAACATGCCGCCGCCTTCATGGAAGCCTGCCTGCACCTGTCCGAGTTTCCGGTCCACCCGGTGGCGCCGCATGACATCGATTTGTTTCACACCGTGGCCACGGTCAAGCTGCCGGACACGGTCAGCTTCGGCTTCGACGCCCCCGATGCCGACATCGACTTTGCGCCCGCGCTGGACCATTTCAACTTTCGCGAACTGACGCTCCGCGATGTCTGGGGCCGGATCCGGCAGGGCAGCGCCGCCCGGCTGCAGGCGCTGGATGAACGCGGCGAGGACATCGGCGACCGCCTGTTCGAATACCGCGGGGGCGGGATCACCCTGGCGAAACCGCTGATGCCGGCCATGCTGACGCGCGACGAACGGGTGATCCGCCAGGACTGCCTGTGCTACCTGATGGAGCGGATCGGGATGCCGGGCTGACTTATTCCATTTCCAGATTGAAAAGATCGCGAAGGTGAGCCGCAGACAGTGCTGTAGCACGGCAAGGCGAAACCGACAAAGAGATTTTCAATCTGGAAATGGAATTAGCCGCGCGGGTGATGCTGCGCGTGCAACTGCTTCATCCGCTCGCGCGCCACGTGGGTGTAGATCTGGGTGGTGGAAATGTCGCTGTGACCGAGCAGCATCTGCACCACGCGCAGGTCGGCGCCATGATTGAGCAGATGGGTGGCAAAGGCGTGGCGCAGCGTGTGCGGCGACAGTGGGCGGGTGATGCTGGCAGCCTGCGCGCGCCGCCTGATCAGGTACCAGAAGCCCTGCCGCGTCATGCCGCCGCCGCGCGCGGTCACGAACACCGCATCGGACAGGTTCTTTTCCATCAGCCGCGGGCGGGCGTCGGCCAGATAGCGCTTGAGCCACTGCACCGCCTCCTCGCCCAGCGGCACCAGCCGGTCCTTGTTGCCCTTGCCGGTCACCCGCAGCACGCCGTCGTTGAGATTCACCGCGGTCAGCTTCAGTCCCACCAGTTCGGACACGCGCAAGCCGGTGGCGTACAGCGTTTCCAGCATTGCCCTGTCACGCAGGCCGAGCGGAGTGTTGACGTCTGCGCTGTCGAGCAGGCGCTCGACGTCGGCTTCGGTCAGCGTCTTCGGCAGCGCGCGCGGCAGCTTGGGGCTGTCGAGGTTCAGCGTGGGATCGGCGGCGATCAGGTTTTCGCGCAGCAGATAGCGGTAAAAGCGCTTCAGCGCCGACGTGTAGCGCGCTGCACTGCGAGGCTTCGCTTGCAGCTTGAAGCGCCACGCCAGATAGGCCTCAACATCGCCGGAAACGACCGCATCCAGCGCCTTCCTGTGCCCCTGCTCCAGCCAGCCGCCAAACGCCTTCATGTCGCGTCGGTAGGCCGCGAGCGTCAGGTCCGACAAGCCGTCCTCCAGCCACAGATGATCGCAGAAGCGGTCAATCAGCGCGTCGTTCATGCGCCAGCAGCCAGGTTTTCACATTCAGCGGTGCGCCCGAGGAGGCATGCATGAAGCCCCCTAGGCCGCTTGCCGCCACCACCCGATGGCAGGGGATGAAAATAGGCAGCGGATTCGCCCCGCACGCCTGTCCCAGTGCGCGCGCCGCCGTGCCGAGCTGCTTCGCCAGTACCCCGTAGGTCGTAGGCTGTCCGGCCGGAATCTGAGCCAGCGCATGCCACACCCGCAGCTGGAACGGCGTGCCCTGAGGTGCCACCTCCATCTCGAACGCATAGGCCGGGTCTGCCCAGTAGGCATCCAGTTCACGCGCCAGATGATCCGCCCGGGCATCCTTTCTTGTAGAGAACTCGGCCGCCGCAGGCAAGAAGTCCAGCCGTGTCAGCGCGTCGCCGCTGAAACAGGCGCCGAGCGGGCACATCGGGGCGGGCAGAATGGCATCGTACGAAATCATGATTCCATTCTAGCCGAGGCGCACACGCGGGCGCGATGGCGGGCTCAATGGCGCATCAGAACAGCGGCACCAGCTTGTATCCCTG
>Ga0180009_10003715_pt1 | contig 17222 bp, 12 predicted proteins | sample OS_PC_MetaG_FD_123537 | JGI IMG/M metagenome (GOLD analysis project Ga0180009, IMG submission 123537) | Groundwater microbial communities from the Aspo Hard Rock Laboratory (HRL) deep subsurface site, Sweden - OS_PC_MetaG | ecosystem: Environmental > Aquatic > Deep subsurface > Groundwater... | reverse complement strand
CCCACACCTTCGGCAGGTCTTCCTTTTTCACGCCGAGCAGGTCGATGCGCTGGCCGCCGGTGACGTGCACGGTCGGGATGTTGTACTTCTCGGCCACCGTGGCAATACGGCGCAACTCGGACGGCGTGGTGATGCCGCCCCACATCCGCGGGATCACCGAATAGGTGCCGTCTTTCTGGATGTTGGCGTGGGCGCGTTCGTTGATGAAACGCGACTGCGGATCGTCCTCGGCTTCGCCCGGCCAGGTGGAGAGCAGGTAATAGTTGAGCGCCGGGCGGCAACTGGCGCAACCGTTGGGCGTGCGCCATTCCAGGAACTCCATGACCTGCGGAATCGACAGCAGCTTGTTCTGCCTGATCGCTGCACGCACTTCTTCATGCGGATGATCGGTACAGCCGCACATCGACTTGGTTTTGGGGGAGGCGGAATAATCGCCGCCAGCCGTCACCGCCAGAATCTGCTCGACCAGACCGGTACACGAGCCGCACGAACTCGACGCCTTGGTGTGGCGGCGCACATCCTCCAGCGTGAACAGACCCTTCTCGCGAATCGCCTTGACGATGTCGCCCTTGCATACGCCGTTACAGCCGCAGACTTCCATGTCGTCGGTCATCGTGGCGGCCTTGTTGATGCCGCTATGGCCGAGGTTGCCGCAATGGTCCTGACCGAACATCAGATGGTCACGCAGCTCGTTGACGTTTTTGCCATCGCGCAGCAAGGAGAAATACCAGGATCCGTCGACGGTGTCGCCGTACATCACGCCGCCAACCAGCTTGTTGTCCTTGATGACGAGCTTTTTGTAGACGCCGCCGATGGGGTCGGAATACAGAATCGATTCGGTGCCTTCGCCGCCGGTGAAATCACCAGCGGAAAACAGATCGATCCCGGTGACCTTGAGCTTGGTCGAGGTCACCGAGCCTTCGTAGCGGCCGATACCGTAATGTGCGAGGTGGTTGGCACATACCTTGGCCTGCTCGAACAGCGGCGCGACCAGACCGTAGGCGATGCCACGGTGCGCGGCGCATTCGCCGATGGAATAAATGCGCGGATCGAAAGTCTGCATGGTGTCGTTGACGACGATGCCGCGGTTGCAATGCAGGCCGGACGATTCGGCAAGTTCGGTGTTGGGGCGAATACCAACCGCCATCACCACCAGATCGGCCGGCGCGGAATCACCGTCCTTGAACTTGATGGAAGCGACACGATCCGCCGCCCCCTTAACCAGTTCGGCCGTCTGCTTTTGCAGCAGGAACTTCATGCCCTTGGCTTCCAGGCTCTTCTGCAGCAGGCGTGCTGCCGGCTCGTCGAGCTGGCGCTCCATCAGCCACGGTGCGATGTGCACCACGGTCACGTCCATGCCGCGCTTCATCAGGCCATTGGCGGCTTCCAGACCGAGCAGGCCGCCGCCGATGACGACGGCGTGGCGATACTGGCTGGAGGCGCGAATCATCGCATCGACGTCGGCAATGTCGCGAAAGCTGATCACGCCTTCGAGGTCGGCACCCGGCACTGGCAGGATGAAGGGATTGGAACCGGTGGCCAGCAGCAGGCGATCGTATCCGGCGGCGGTACCGTCTACTGCCTCGACCACGCGTGCGCTGCGGTCGATCTTGACCACCTTCTTGCCCACATGCAGGGTGATGTTGTTGTCCTTGTACCAGTCGAGCGGGTTCAGCACGATGTCGTCCACCGTCTGCTCGCCCGCCAGTACCGGAGACAACAAGATGCGGTTGTAGTTGGGATGTGGCTCGGCTCCAAACACGGTGATGTCGTAAAGATCGGGCGCCAGCTTCAGCAGTTCTTCCAGCGTGCGCACGCCGGCCATGCCGTTGCCCACCATCACCAGTTTCATCTTCGGACCCTTGTCCATGGGTGTACTCATATCCATCCCGTTACTCCAAATTTGAACGCTTGAAAACAATGGCGAAGAGCTGCCTCGACCTATACATAGCAACGGCTATGCCAGGTGGGACAAATAACTCAACCGGTTGTTTTTAATGCGATTTAATACTCACCCCTAAAGCAGGCACGTTCTCTACGCACCATCAAGGTGCCATGACGAAAGGCGTGCACTGAATTCACGCAGCCGCCCGCCCGAAGCCGTTGATCGCGGTAATCGCGCGCGCCTGATTGAGGTCTTCGGTATACCCCGCGGCATACAGGCACGCCGCCAGTTGATTGCGGATCGGCAACGGCAGCGACAGCTGGTCGTGCATCACCTCGCTGATCCAGGCGCCGGTTGCGCGCGCATCGAGTGCAGGCAGATTGGCCAACGGAGAAGGTGTCAATTGCGCTTCGTAAATGTGTTGCGCCTGCCCGTCCTGCACCAGCACCATGTCAGGCCGCAGCAGCGGATTGGCAAACGCTTCGCCCTCGCAGCCCTGCATCAACAGTGCATGGCCCCCCATCGCTTGCAGTACCTCGCGCGTTGTAGCCATGTCCTGTTCGCGCGACACCGGTGCGACCCGCACCGAGCGTTCGCCCAGCACATCGGCCAGCGCCACCAACCGCGTTACCCAGCCATCGATCCCCAGACGCGAACGCAAGGCCAGCAAGGATGCCAATCCCGGGCTGAGCATGGCCACCGGCGCAAACGCCAGCCCGTCATGGCGCAATCCTGCATTGACCTTCGCCGTGGTGCTGCACGGCATGATGCCCAGCTCACGCAGCACATAAGCTGCGGCCACGCCGCCGCCTCCTTCGAGCACGCCATGAATCAGCACCGGCACGCCAAAACTTTTCAGCAATAGCGCCAGCAACGGCGTGAGATGCGGATGCGCGCGCACGCCGTGATAAGCCGGCAGCACCACGGTGCGATAAGGCCCGGGCGGCGCCTCAAAATCCGGCAAGCGCTCAGCCAGTGCAGCATGCAAACCCAGCCAGGCATCCGGTCCCGGGTCATGCTGATTAAAGGCGATCAGAAACGCGGCCGTTTCCAGCTCCGGCACGCCGCCGTCGAGCAACGCAGCGCCCAATGCGCGCGCTTCGGTAAAGCCGATGGTCTCGCCGGTTTCGATCTGGCGTATGAGGGTGGCGTAGTTCATGGCTGGTCACGCATCAAAAAACAATGGAACTCATACAGCCACCCGATTTGTCACGATCATCCGCTTCAGTTCCGGCACACAGGAGCCGCATTCGGTGCCGCATTTAAGTGTGGACTGCAGCGCAGCGAGATCGGCGCCGCCGGCGATTACCGCGACGATGTCGGGCTCGGCCACGTTGAGGCAATTGCACACAATGCGACCGCGCCCCACCTGCCCGTCCGGCGGCTGCTCAACCGGCGCCAGCAGCCAGTTTCGCACCTCCATGGCCGGTGCGCCGTCGGCGATCAGGCTTTTCAACCAGTCGCGCGCGGCGGTTTCGCCGGAGAGCCGGGCGCCGGTAATCACACCGTTTTCCACCCGCGCTTTTTTCCAGATGCCGCGACGCGCATCCTGGTAATTCATTGTCAACAACGGATCGTCCAGCCCGAACGCGGCGTCCATTTCCTGCACCAGCGATTCGGGCAGCGGACCTACGCTTGCAGTTTCAAACACCAGCACCGTGTTGTCGCGCCCGGTAAGTCCGACGCTGGCGTAATCGAAGCGGCCGATATAGGGCTGGGCAAGCCGCAGCAGCGTGGCACCATCGCCGCGCCGCATGATCGTGCGCCGATACGGCAGCGTGACCTTTTCCACCTGCACTGCGGCATGCTTGAGCTCGGGTTGTTTCGATACCGGATCAACAGCATCGAGCGTCAGCGCATTCACCCCCATTCCGGCCATGAAACGGCCGCCCCAGTGCATCGGAATGAAGACTTGGCCACCGCGCAGTTCCTCGCTGGCCTGCACCTTGATGACGAGGCTGCCACGACGACTTTTGACCCGCACCAGATCGCCGTCGTGCAACTGGCGGCGTTGCATGTCCTGGCTGTTCATCGACAGCAGCGGTTCTTCCACATGGGCATAAAGCCGCGACACCAGTCCGGTGCGACTCATGCCATGCCACTGGTCGCGCAGCCGGCCGGTGTTCAGGTGCAGCGGAAATTGCGCGTTGATCGGCTCCGCGGTCGGTCGATACGGTGCGTTGTAAAAATGCGCCCGGCCCTGGCGGGTCGGAAACACGCCGTCTTCATACAGACGTGGCTTGCCTGTGGTGGCGCCCTCCGGCAGCGGCCATTGCTGCGGGCCGGCGTCGAGCATGGCGTAGCTCAAGCCGGTGATATCGAGATCGCGACCGCGGGTGGATTCGCGGTGTTCGTTGAACACGTCTTCGGGGCAGGTGTAGGGGAACAAGCGCTTGCCATCGCGCCCCAGCGCGTCGCCCAGCTTCCACGCGAATTCGACCACCGCCCGGCAATCGGGTCGCGCTTCGCCCGGTGGCGGAACCGCCGCGCGCATGCGCGAAATACGCCGCTCGGAATTGGTCACGGTGCCATCGCTCTCGCCCCAGGTGGCGGCGGGCAACAGCAGGTCGGCAAACTGCACCGTTTCGGTATCGATAAACGCTTCCTGCACCACCACAAACTCCGCGGCTTGCAGAGCCTCCTGCACCAGTTTCTGGTTGGGCAAGGATTGCGCGGGGTTGGTGCAGGCAATCCACAACGCCTTGATCTCGCCCTTGCGCACCGCTTCAAACAGTTCAATCGCGGTTTTCCCGGGCTGCTCGGGCACCGAATCCACCCCCCACAGCCTGGCGACTTCGGCGCGATGTTCGAGGTTGTTCATGTCGCGATGCGCCGACAGCAAATGCGCCATGCCGCCCACTTCGCGTCCACCCATCGCGTTGGGTTGGCCGGTGAGCGACAGCGGCGCCGCACCCGGCTTGCCGATATTGCCGGTGGCCAGATGCAGGTTGATCAGCGTCGCGTTCTTGTCGACGCCGCAGGTCGATTGATTCAGCCCCTGGCAATACATCGACAGCGTCGGCCCGGCGGCAAACCAGCGCGCGGCCTGTACGATATCGGCCGCCGCCACGCCGCAGATCGTCGCCACTTTTTCCGGTGTGTATTCGCGCACGGTTTCGCGCAGTTTTTCCCAGCCATCGGTGTGGGCAGCGATGTAATCGCGGTCGATCAATTCTTCCCACAGCATCACGTTGAGCATGGCGTGATACAGCGCCACATCGGTGCCCGGCAAAATCGCCAGGTGCAGGTCGGCCTCCACCGCCGTATCGGTGCGGCGCGGGTCCACCACGATCAATTTCTGCTCGGGGTTGGCACGACGCGCGGCCTCGATGCGGCGAAACAGAATGGGATGCGCAAACGCCGTATTCGACCCGGTAATGAACAACGTGCCGGCGTGGTCGATATCGTCGTAACAGCCCGGCGGCGCATCCGCACCCAGCGTGGCCTTGTAGCCCGACACTGCGCTCGACATGCACAGCCGAGAATTGGTGTCGACGTTGTTGGTGCCGATCAAGCCCTTGGCGAGCTTGTTGAATACGTAGTAATCCTCGGTCAGCAACTGGCCGGAGATATAAAATCCCACCGCATCCGGCCCATGCTCGCGAATGATCGCGGCGAATTGTTCAGCCGCATGGTCCAGCGCCGCGTCCCAGCTCACCCGCTGGCGCGATGACGCCTTGTCGGCACGCAACTCGGGATACAGCGCGCGACCCGATGCCTGCGCCGACAAGGCCAGCGTCGACCCCTTGGTGCACAGCTTGCCGAAGTTGGCCGGATGCGCAGGATCGCCCCGCACCCCGGTAATCTTCCCGGCATCCGATTCGATCAACACCCCGCACCCGGTGCCGCAATAACAACAGACAGATGAAACAACAGACATAGCCACTCCTAGTCACTGTCTGTCAGCAGGGTCTGTGCCAGCACCTCACAACGCAATCATTTCAAGGGTTTGGCCGGATATCGGCGGGAGTGGTGCACGCGATGCGCTCATCCACAGTGCATGGACGGGACGGCATGCTGCAAATTGGTGCGTCTGTTTAGGCGAAAAATTCAGATCTAAACTTGTAGGCCTGTACGCAGCCTATTCTGCTGAAAAAATCTTTTGGGGGTGGGCCAGATTGCCACTGAGTGATTTTTCTCAGGACAAGACACCCAGCGCGACCAGCAAGACGATGATGCCCACGATCAAAGCACCCGCGCTCAGCAGCAAAACCGCGCCTGCCGCGCAGTCCTTGGCGATTTTGATCGCGGGGTGAATTTCGGGATGCAAATGGTCGATGAGCGACTCCAGCGCCGTATTGAATAGCTCCGCCGCCAGCACCAGCAAGGCGATGATCAGGCATATCGCCCACCATACGGCAGACACCTGCAGCAGCAGCAGCGCAACCGGCAGCACGATGGCGAAGGCAGTCTGGATACGAAAACTCCGCTCGTTTCGCCATGCCGCAGCGATGCCCGCCCAGGCAAAGCCGAGTCGCTGTCGCATCGTTTTATTCTTCATGTCATTCATTCCGGTTGATAGATCAGTAGCACGCCTTTGTCCCACACAGTTTCTTCGCCAACCGACACAGCCGCGCCGTTACGGTAGACAAGTCGTGCCTGCAAGCCGGCAAGACTCTCAAGCAAAACCCGGCGCGGCACGTTGAAATCCTGGCCGTCTTGCGGCAGGTTAAACCAGGCCAGTGGGCGGCTTATGCTTTCTTCTGCCACGGTCCCGACCCATATGGGTGTGCGGGGTGCCTGCAACATTTTCTCTGTTGGCCACAAGCGCAGCACCAGGCGCTGGTCTGGTTTGCCCTTGAGCGGGTAGATCAAAGCCAGTGTTTCGTGGCGGCCATCGTGAACATGCGGCAGCAGCGGCAATTGCATGGCCGGTCGACGGGTGTCGAGCCAAAGCAGCAGGCTCTTGCCGGTTAGAGGCACCGCATCCCGCCATCCTTGCGCCATCAATCTGGCGCGCAGGAATTCGATCGATCCAGCCCACTGAACGGTAAGTGGCTGCTCGTATTCGCCCTCGATGTCGATGCGCCAGGCAGGCAGGGTTTGCCAACTCCGGTTCCACCAGTCCTGCTGGGCAATCAGCGTGGTGGGACGGTGAACTGCATAGCGTGCGATGTCGGCATCACGCTGGGTCGTGGCGTGAACGCCCGCGCCCACAATGAGCGCAATAGCCGCCACGGCGAGCAGACCGCGCGCCGAAACCGCAGGTGCCGGACGACGCCAATACGCGATGCCCAGCAGCGCTACCCATGCCACGCCGAAGCTTAAGCCGCCCAACACGTCGGACAGCCAGTGCGCCCCCAGGTAGAGGCGCGAGAAAGCGATCAGGCCCGCAAGCATGGCCATGACGCTGTACACCACGAGCTGTCCGCGCAAGGACAATTCGCGCGCGCTTAGCACTGCCAGAAAGCCGAAGATGACGATACTCATGGCCGCATGGCCGCTGGGGAAGCCGAACGCGACCGTGCCATCATACAAAGGCAGCGGGCGCGGCAAACCGAATCCCGCTTTAAGAATCACGGTGAGCGCCGCGCCAAAACTTGCTGCGGCAAGCCAGTAGGCGACTGACCGCCAGGCCCGTTTCCACGCCAGCCATAGCAGCACTGCGGTGACAACCGGCAGCGTCACTGCGGCATCGCCCAATTCGGTGAGCGAGATCATGACGCTGTCGCCCAAGGGCGTGCGCAGCCCTTGCAGCAGGTGATAGACCGTCTTGTCGACCACCACCAGCGGATCACCGGTAAGCACGTCCTCGATAATCCCGAAGAACATCCAGGCGGCGGCAATCAATGCCGCTGCGAACACCAGCAAGGCGCGGGATTCGGGACGCCCCGGATCAAGCAGCGAAGCAACCATGCCGCGCAACGACCAGGTTCTTGCAGGCAGCGCCCTGCCCGCCCAGGCCTGAAGCTGACCCAAGCCGTATTCGGCGCGCGGTTGCAGCCAGATCACGCTGCGGCTGACGATCCAAATGCTGCTCCAGGCCAGGATCAACAACAGCACGAGGATCAAAGCGAGGCGTGTGGCCACCGCCCCCGCCAAGCCCAATGAGGCGCCGAAGACGACACCCGGCAAGATATAGGTCGGCGCCCAGCCGAGCGCAGACAGAATGTTGGCCGCGTAGAAGCGTGCCGGAGTCATGCCGAGCATGCCCGCTACCGTCGGAATCACGGGACGTACCGGCCCGACGAAGCGCCCCAGGAAGATGCTCATGCCGCCGTGCCGATGAAAGAACGCGGTGCCTTTTTCCAGTAGTTTCGGATAACGGCTGAAGGGCCAGCGATTGCGCAGTTCATCACGGTAGTGACGCCCCAGCCAGTAGCTGCTGGCGTCTCCGGAAATCGCGCCAGCGGCTGCCCACGCCAATGTGGCCCACAGGTCTAGCGAGCCAACCGCTACGATGGCGCCTACGCCAAACATGATGAGCGCACCGGGGACGAACAGCCCCACAACCGCGAGAGACTCGGTGAACGCGGCGAGAAAAATGACCGCATAGGCCCACTCAGGATGTCGGGCAACCCAGGCGATTAATCCGCTGAAACTGGCAATGTCCACTTGTTGCTTGCCCTGGATACGGAGACAACCCAGATTACCATTCCCGCTTGCTCATCAGGGCGTCGCCTGGCGCAGACCACGGGGGCAGGTACTGTCTTGCCTTTTGCCATATGCGCCATCCAGCCAAAGAAAACTCGGGCCAGCCCAGCTCCGGGTTGTTTTCTGAATCAAGATGACGGCAGTAAGTCTTGCGAACGGTCTGGACTGCTAAACTGGCGCCGCCATCCCATCACGCGGCTGTTCCATGAAAAACCTGTTGCGCAACTTCGTTATCACGCTCGTCGTGCTGATCCTGCTGGTTCCAGGATGGACCTGGCTGAGCCTGCACTGGGTTTATTCCGAGGGCGAACGCGCAGGCTATGTGCAAAAACTCTCCAAGAAAGGCTGGTTGTGCAAGACCTGGGAAGGCGAGCTTGCCCTGGTGACCATGCCCGGCGCGATTCCGGAAAAGTTCATCTTCACCGTCCCCGACGATGCCGCGGCAGGCCGCATCAACGCACTTGCCGGCGAACGCGTGGTGCTGAGTTACCAGCAGCACAAGTTCATCCCTTCAAGCTGCTTTGGCGACACGGAATATTTCGTGGTTGATGTAAGCAAGGTGAGAGAAGTTAACCCACCCACCGTGCCCCTGCCCAACAGTCCTCAGCTCACGCGCTGACCGCTGCAAACCAAGGGACTCAGCAGCACTCCTTGCGAAACGTAAAAAGGATGCTGACCCTCCCAACGCCCGGATGCGCGGGTTATGAGGGGGATTAGAATGATCCAGTGCTCTCTTCCCCACCTTCCTGCAGGAGATTCTTAGTGGGCCGATTTCGATTCTGTGTATGGCTCCTGGCAGGACTGGTGTTTACAGCGTCGTCATCGTCTGTGCATGCAGAAACGCCCATGGCGGCGGCAAAGATGGATACCGCAGCCGCTGTCAATATGGCCGGGCGTCAGCGCATGCTCTCGCAGCGCATGGTGAAGGCTTATCTCATGCTGGGACAAGGAATCGCGGCCGATGACGCCCGGATCATCCTGCTGGGATCGATCAATCAGTTCGAATCCCAACTCGCGGCGCTGAAAGCGTTCCAGCCGACCCCGAGTGTGCGGAGTGCGATCATCAACCTGGAAGGCGCGTGGACGAAATGCAAGCCGCTGCTGACGGCAACACCAGGCAAGGCGGGTGCCGTCGCGCTCTATGACGCCAACGAGGCACTGCAGCAAGCAGCACACGGTGTGACGCTGGCCTACGAGGCCGTTTCCGCTGCGCCACTTGATCATTTGGTCAGTATCGCAGGGCGCCAGCGCATGCTGTCGCAGCGCATGGCCAAGTTCTATTTCTATCGCACCTGGGGACTCCATGACATCCCATCCGAGATGGAATTGCACCTCAGCCGTGCGCATTTCACCGCCGTGCTCATCCAGATTGAAAGTTCGCCACTCGCATCAGCACAGTTCAAGGCAAGCGTGGCGCAAATCCGGCGCGAATGGGAACCGTATCAGCAGGTACTGTTCGCGAGCCGAGAGCCCGCAAAGATGCGCATGGATGCCTCGCGGGTTGCAGCGTTGAGCGAGCGCGTGCTCGCGATCACGGAGGAACTGGTTGCGCAGATCGTGGCACAGGCACAGGGCGCGCCCCGCTAGATCGATTCATCGGCATCCAGGAAAACAACAGGTTTTTCCGAAACGGAAAATGCTGCCGCCCCCTTCTGCTTCCAATTTAAGCGCGTCAGGGCCAACCGCTCACCCAGGCTATTCAGGGCTACCTGCTCACCGCGCACACGGAAGAACGCCCGCCACCCTCCACCATCTGCGCGCTCATCCCGACGCTATCGGGATACCGAAAACCGTGGTCTGGTTTCGGTTGGCCGGAAAGGCTTCGAAAAGGGTCACAGCATTTCCTATAGTGGACCTTGGGTGATGTTGATTCCGTAATGGCCAAGGAAAGGGGACAGTCATGCAGGCATGGATTTCAGGACTCATGGGCGGGGGCGCGTTGCTGGTCATTGCCGGATGTACGCCAACACCGCAGCCGGGCGGCGGGGTGACGGCGGGATGCGCGTTTGCACCGAACCAGAATTCGACCGATCTGCGTATGAACTGCACGGTCACCGGCTCGCCGGCCAATGTGCTTATTGATCCGCTCAATGCTGCGAACCGGTCGTGTGCGCTGACCAGCTTCTCGCTCTTCGGTCAGACGCTGACGGCCCCGGCGACCTTCATCTGGGGCGAAAATGGCGACGATGGGTCTGCACGCGTGCGCATCGGCGTGATCGTGGGAGCGAGCACTCACACGGGGCGGCTGGCCAAGAGTACGGGTTTTTCCTGCGAGAGCACGACCGGGCCGGTCGTCAATCTAACGACCGCCTTTTCCGGCCGGCATGTAGCACTGATCGACAAGGGGCGGACACCGATGTGCGTATTCCAGTCGCGCTATACGGGCGCAACTTTCAACCAGACCGGGACCGAGGGTTTCACCGGAATTGGCGGCGATCTTTCATTCGCAACGCGGACAGCAACCGATGAGGCAATTGCGCGTCAGCTCGACCTCGAAGCGGCGCGCGCGGCAAACCGGCTGCTGGGCCTGAGTTCCAGCATCGATGCCGCGTTTGAAAGCCGATCCGGCCGGTGTGCCAACGACTATCGGGCCTTCGAAGGCAGCTGACCAAAGGGATCGGCTTCAGCTTGTTTTCCGGATTTAGGAAGCCGCTGATTCCTTGAAAAAGGAAAATGATGCTGACCCCGAGGTTTCCTTCTTGTGAAGGGGGATGGGTGGCCGGGCGCCCAAGCATGGACTCATGGTCGGCACCATCGACAGGCTGGGGGGTCAAGTAGTCATCCAGGTTCCTGTATTCGCCAGAAAAGGCGATAGCTGCGCTGCGTCCCGCCAGCGTAGCGGCAGCGAGGCCACAACATGCCTGACCTGCCGAACCCTTAATCGCAGCAGGCGTTCCGCGCCTGCAAACGCATCCAGCTCCGGGCCATCGAAAACAATTTCAGCATCGGCCGCAATGTAGAGCAGGTCGCCGCTTTCAAAATCGATGAAGAGCAGGCCCGCGCGCGGATTCAACTTGATGTTGCCGAGCGTATTGAAGAAGCGGTTGCCGGCGAAATCGGGCAAGGTCAAGGTGTTGTCGCTATCTACGCGCACAAAGCCGGGCTTGCCGCCGCGGTGCGAGACATCCACGCCATGTGAATTCGCCCGATGTGATTGCTTCACGCCATGATGGGAACCGGGGTGGGCGGTGGCGATAAATAGCGTGTCGGCACGCGTGATGATCTGGCGTGCCGTTACGCTCAACCTCGTGTCGTGATGAACGCTTCCTGTGCCTTCGCGGCTTGCATATTCCGCCTGGCGCGCCTGGATGTATTTGGGGCAATTGCCAAAACTTTGTTGAACGCCTACCCGCAGGCCCTCATCGTCGATGCGCTCGACGACGCCGTTCATGCGATTGCGGCGACGCGTATGCTGCTCGATTCCCAGCAGCGCAATGCTGGCCCCCGGGACAAGCGTCTCGGTCAGCGGATCGGCGGCGAGCGTTTGGGCACGAATCAGCAGGTGGTGCGCATCGGGGCTGCTGATAAATCCAGGCGGCTGGGTGAGGATGGATGCCCAGGGTTGGCCCGCCGCATCCACGCTGCCCACAATGACGAACGGCAGCTGAGCAAAAAAGATTTGATGCTGCTCGGGCATGAAGCTGCGGATCACCTGTTGCCCGAGTGCGGCCATGCGGTCGCGCACACCTGCTCGCGCCTGTATCTGGCATTCGCCTTCGTGAAAAACCGGCAGATCATCCGGCGCGTTCATCTCAGGCAGCCAAGCCGACTTTTGTTTTCGCCATCGGCACAAAACCCGGCAATGCCTCGATGCGTTGCAACCAGCTGCGGATATGCGGATAAGGGTCGAGTGAAACATTGCCTTCGGGCGCGTGGGCAATGTAGGTGTAATTGGCGATGTCCGCGATGGTCGGCGTGTTGCCCGTCAGAAAGGGGGCGGTTTTCAGTTCGGCGTCCATCACGGCAAACAGATCGTTGGCGCGCGCAATGGCTTCTTCGGCATGAACCGGCGCCTTGAAAACCGTCGCCAGCCGGGCCGTCGCCGGGCCAAATGCGAGCGGCCCGGCGGCCACCGAAAGCCAACGCTGCACGGCAGCGGCGCCAATCGGGTCTCGCGGCAGCCATAGTCCCGAGTCATATTGAGTCGCCAGATACACCAGAATCGCATTGGAATCGGCCAGGGTGAACTCGCCGTCCTGCATCACCGGCACCTGGCCGAACGGGTTCATGGCCAGAAACGCCGGCTGCTTGTGCGCGCCAGCGGCGAGATCCACGTCCACCAATACATAGGGCAGCCTGAGCAAAGACAGCAACAACTCGACACGGTGGCTGTGGCCGGAAAGGAAAAAACGGTGAAGCTTGATGGCTTGAGCAGGAACAGCGGCAGGGGTATTCACATCGGACTCCTTTTAAACATGCGGAAGTGCTGAGTACATTGTGATCACCCCCAATTCATGAATAAATGGTGCGCCCCACACAAGACTGATGCGTAAAGTGGAATAATTCAGCGCATGGACAAGCTCAAAGCCATGCACACCGTCGTCTGCATTGCCGATAAAGGCAGCCTGACGGCTGCCGCAGCCACGCTGGGCTCTTCGCCCCCTGCTGTGGTGCGCACGCTGGCGGCACTGGAAGCGCATCTGGGCATCCGCCTGTTCAATCGCACCACGCGACGCATCTCGCTCACCGAAGAAGGTCGCCATTACATCGAAAGCTGTCGCCAGTTGCTGGCGGCTGTCCAGGATGCCGAATCGGCCCTGACCACAGACGCAGTCGAACCCAGCGGCCAGCTCACCGTCACCGCGCCCGTGCTGTTCGGGCAGATGTATGTCGCGCCCGCGGTCACGCGTTTTGTGCAGAAACATGACAAGGTGCGCGTCAACCTCCTGCTGCTGGATCGCGTGGTCAACCTGCTGGAAGAAAAGGTCGACGTGGGCATCCGCATCGGTACGCTGGAGGATTCATCGCTGGTTGCGCAACCCCTGGGCAGCGTACGCCGCATGGTCGTCGCCAGCCCGGACTATCTCAACCGCCACGAAACGCCGCAGCACCCGAGAGACCTGCTCAAGGCCAACTGCGTGCGGTTCTCCGGCGGCGCGGGGCCGTGGTGGACGTTTCACGAAAACAGCAAACAGTTCACCGTGCCGGTCACCGGCAACCTGGAATTCAACCATGTCGCCCCGGCTGCCGAAGCCTGCCTGGCGGGGCTGGGTTTCGGCATGTTCATCTCGTATCAGGTGGCGCATCACATTGCGCAGGATCGCCTGCAAGTCGTGCTGGAATCATTCGAGCCGCCGCCGCGGCCGATCCATGTCGTCTACCCGCACGCGCGGCTCTTACCGGCGCGAACCAAAACCTTTATCGAGTGGATCAAGCAGGAACTGGCCGTGCACAATGTCAGCGCAGGGGGCGTATCAGAAGCGACGCGACAACGCTAACCCCCACAACAAGTGAAGCCACGGTTATCGGCTGGTGACCCCATGTGAAAACACGACAATACCCCCTGCTCACCACGCCCGCGGAAAACCGTGCCGCGCCAGCTTCCGCGACCGGATTCTTTTGGAAAGAAGATGCGCGAGTGGCGTTACACGCCTGACGAAACGGCTTCACGATAGATGTGCTTACCGTCACGTTTCGCTTCGTAAAGTGCCGTGTCGGCTTTCTTGAGCAGGTCGTTCAGCGTTTCTCTGCCATCGCCGCTCATGGCGATCCCCACCGATGCACCGATGTGTGCTGACCCTCCCCCGGCAAGCGCTATGGGCTGGCTCAGAACGTCCACCACGCGGCCCGCGACCTCACGTGCCGCCTCCGCATCGTTGACTTGATTCAGCACGATAACGAACTCGTCGCCGCCGAGACGGGCGATCACATCCACCTCGCGCAGCAGCTGCTTCATTCGTTGTGCCGACGTTACGAGTACCTCGTCGCCCGCTGCGTGTCCATACCGATCGTTCACTGCCTTGAAATCGTCCAGATCGATGGCCAGTACGGCCATCCGGGTTCGCGCGCGCTTTGCTCCGGCGATCAACTGCGTTTCGTTCTCCTGCAGGTAGCGGCGATTGGCCAGTCCGGTCAACGGGTCGCGCAGGCCGAGCTGCCGGATCGTCTGTTCGGCAAGGATGCCCGCTTTGATCAGGCGAACGGTTTCCCGATACAGGCCAATCAGTGCCAGGCCCGTCCACAAACCGGCAATGCCAAGCAGGGCCGACGACAAACGCTCGCCTTGAACCCGTGCCGCTTCGCGCGTTTCCATCTGGATCAGCTCTTCCCGTTCGGAATCGATCAAAATGCGGTGGATCTGATCGATGGCGGACTTGTCGAATCCGCCCAGTTCGCGTTCTGGAGGCATGACATTGACGCCCGCCGCCCCCTGCTGCAACGCGTTGAAACCGGCCTCCAATGCCGATTGCAGCGCCGGCAGAGGCGCCAGGCGGGCTGTCTGGGCGCTGTTGGCGCCGGCCAGCTCAATCAACTGAGCGGCACTGGGACATGACGCTTGGCGACAGATCAGCTCGGGGTCGAGATCGGAGGGATTCTGCGATTCGGCATATTTGCGCACCGCGTTATCCAGATTGAGCAGGTAGGTGCGCAGCGCGTTGATGGATGTGATGACCTGCCGCGCACGATCAACCGAGCGCACCGCTTCGGCCGAACGCTGGTTCTGGTAGAAGGTCATGGCGAACAGGATTGTGATGATGAGGGCGAAGATCAGCGCGCCCTTGTGGAGCACCCGTCTGAAGCCGGTAAAGACGGACCCATCGATTTCAGTTCGCATCTGCGGCGTATCGGAATGAATTATTAACAGTTGAGTAGACACCGTTGAGCATTAAAGTTGCATCCGCAGTCGAGCGCCGCCATAGCGCGATGGGCTCATTCAAGATCAGCTACAGCTTGCTTTCCGAAGCTGTTTACTGAGCCAGGCTCATCGCAGCACACCTCGACAAACGGGCGACGCTGCAGGCCTATTGCTGAACCCGCGCCAACTGCTCACGCAGGTTATCGAGGTCAGCCTGATCGACTCGGACGCTGAAAAACGCCCCCTCTTCCTCGGCGCGCTCTTCCAGTACCTGGCAGCGCGAGAATATTTCGCCACGCAGTTGCTGCGCCGACCACGGCAAAAACAACTCGGCCTCAACCAGACCCTTCTGGAAAAATCCGAGGATCGCCAGATGCAACTTCACCACGTCGTCCGGGTTGCGCGCGCTCATCACGATGCAGCCGGGGTATTCAAGGCGTAGCGCGGCTTCGCGTTCGGCTTGCGCCGCGGCGTCGCCGACGTGGTCGATCTTGTTGAAAATGCGGATGCGCGGCACGTCCTGCGCTTCGATCTCGGTCAGCACGTGTTCGGTGGCTTCGATCTGCCGCTCGAAACCCGGATCGCTGGCGTCGATGACATGCAGCAGCAGCGATGCATCCAGCGCCTCTTCCAGCGTCGACTTGAACGACGCCACCAGCCCGTGCGGCAGATTCTTGATGAAGCCCACCGTGTCGCTGACCAGCACGCGCGGAACGGTCTCGGGAAACAGCGTGCGCACGGTGGTGTCGAGCGTTGCAAACAGCTTGTTGGCCACCAGCACCTCGCTGCCGGTGAGCGCGCGCATCAGGGTGGACTTGCCCGCGTTGGTGTAACCCACCAGCGCCACGCTGGCGAGACTTTGGTGACCCTGCCGGCGTGCGCGCTGCGTCTTGCGGTCGGCGTCCATCGCCACAATCTCCTTCTGCAGCTCGGAAATGCGGTCGCGGATCTTGCGCTTGTCCAGCTCGGTGTTCGACTCGCCCGCACCGCGCCCGCCCACGCCGCTGCGCTGCCGCCCCTGCGGCCCCGCCAGCTTGGCCGCCTCGCGCAGGCGCGGTGCCAGGTAACCCAGCCGCGCAATCTCCACCTGCGCGCGCGCAGCCGGCGAGCGCGCGTTGCGATGGAAAATCTCGAGAATAACCATGGTGCGATCCATCACCTGGCAGCCCACCTCGTTTTCGAGGTGGCGCGCCTGCGACGGCGAGATTTCGTGGTCAACAAAGATCACATCAATCGGAACATCCGACACCTGTGCGGGTGCGTCTTCCAGGCCATCCATCACGGTGGAAAGGCGATACAGCGGATTCATCGTCCCGGCATCAACATCCGGCTCAATCTCATCGTCTGATTCAGCGCCCACAAAATAGCGAATCTCCTGCCGCTTGCCCACCCCCAGATACGCCGTCGAATCGAACCCGGAGCGTTTCTGCGTAAACGTGCGGACAACCGTAAACCCCAGCGTCTTCGCCAGCTCGCGCAGCTCGGTCAGCGACGCCTCGAACTCCATATCGGTCACCCCCGGCAATTGAACCGACGCCACGATGGCGTACTGGGGGGCTTCTTTGACTTCTGTTTGCATGCGGGGGGTGTTTCTGTGGGTTGGGCGAAACCATGCATTATCCGCCAATGTGGTCGGTGCCGGTATTGGGTGATGCGCAGGCCGTTAGGCCCAAGCCTGCGGCGGGGCGCGTGAGTTTCATGATGGGATATCACCTAGCGGGCGGCTTTGCTGGATACGGTGGCTCAACCGCTTCGCCGCGCAGTCTGCTGGTTCGACTGATTGATCAGAGCGCGAAGCCCATCTTTAAAAAATGGAAAACGATGCTGAGCTAACCCGGGTTTCACGGACGATTAAATTAAGCACCATGGTACAACCGCTCCACCTCGTCCGGCGTACGGTAACCGAGTGTTTGGTGGATGCGATTTCGATTATAGAAACACTCGATG
>Ga0180009_10003714_pt1 | contig 17222 bp, 14 predicted proteins | sample OS_PC_MetaG_FD_123537 | JGI IMG/M metagenome (GOLD analysis project Ga0180009, IMG submission 123537) | Groundwater microbial communities from the Aspo Hard Rock Laboratory (HRL) deep subsurface site, Sweden - OS_PC_MetaG | ecosystem: Environmental > Aquatic > Deep subsurface > Groundwater... | reverse complement strand
GACAGATCTGGGCTTGGAACAGATTTCTTGTAACAACAAAATCCGGAAGCCCGAACTAACTTGATTGCCTAGGAATTTCCTTTGAAGACCGTTGATAATAAAGGGTTGTTGTAATTAATTATTAAATGTAGGGGAGGGGCTCCGCCCCCTCCCGGCGACCCCGTACGCCGGAGGCGTATTCGCCTCAGGCGAAAAAGGGTCGCGCTGGTTTAAGAAAATATAGGGGGCGCATGTTTAAGACGACCGTCTTAAAAACATTGATTTTGATTTGTTTCTTATTATTAACAACTAAAAACTCCTTGGCCGAAAGCATGGACGCTTTAAAAATATTTTATGACACAAATCAAGGAACCGTCTTAATAAAGACATACAACGAGGAAGGAAAACAAATTTGCATGGGAACCGGGTTTTTCATTAGCCGCGATGGAAAAGTTGCTACAAATTATCATATTATTGACGGCGCCAAAAAAGTTGTCGTTAAAGATTATGAAAAGAAAGAGTATGAATTGAAAAATATAGTTGGGTTTGACATGAAAAAGGATTTGGTAATTTTTAGAGTTGACGCCAAAACACCAAAGGTGCTTACCGTAGGTGATTCAGGGAAAGTTGTTGCAGGACAACAAGTATGCGTTAATAATACCTATTCTGTGGTGATGGGTTTAGTTGGTGTAACGGACAAAAAAACCTATGAAGGAGCGGTAGTTGGTTTAAAAAATTCTGGTGAATTATCCAGCGAAATACCTACATTTTTGGTCCAAACAGCGCTTCCTCTATTTCAAATTACTGCTTCTATGCCTGAAGATTGTAGCGGCGGACCGTTGTTCAATAGAAGCGGAGAGGTTGTTGGGGTTATGACTTTCGGTGAAACAACGGCACGGAATACGCGTTTTGCCATACCAAGTCAACATCTTCTTGTCTTGCTACAATCAACAGGAGAACCAAAACAGTTAGAAGATTTGCCTAAAATTCCAAAACCGCCAACGATTATGGGGCTTACGTTTGGAATGAACAAAGGAACAGCCTCGACCAAATTCATAAATGCTCTTGCAAAAAAAATTGACGAGAAAGAGGGTTTGCTCGTCTATAAAGGTTCCCTTGCCCAGGTCGACATACCTGATACAACACGGCTTTATTTTAAAGTGAGTAAGTCTGATGACCCGACAAGAGAAGGAGAGAAAAGATTGTACGGAATAGAAACTTTCTTCAATACCTCGGCTGTTGAACCGAGTGCTTCAGACCTCATAAATAGATACGAAAATTTGAAAAACATTCTTACCAAAAAATATGGTCATCCTTCAACGAATAGAGAATTTGTTGACTCTTATTTTGACGACCCGGACATACGTTTATACGGATTTCTTACCGGAAAGGCAGAATATTCTTCTTCCTGGGATACCGAACAACTCCGTGTTTTCTTGGCGATAGGAGCAGAGCCAAATAAAGCCGTAGATATATTAAAAAAGGTAGGTAGCCCGGCAGGAAAAACTAAAGCGGAATTTTTAACAAATATACGACGGGCAAAAGATGAGTTTTCAATGGGGAATATCCTGTTTTCATTAAGATACTTTTATAAACCGCTAATGCCGGAAACGGAGAGCAGAGATATAAGTAAAGACTTATAATTTTCGTAACGGAATTAAACATAAGATTATTTGTGCGTTTATGCGGCCGTTTAGTTTTTCTTTCAAGCGGGGGCGTCTATTTAAGGCGCGGCCCTGAAAGTTTATCCGCCGAAGCCAGTTTTTGGCGTAGGGCGGAGAGTCGCACTACGTTGGGATAATTATGGAACGCTTTGAACACGTCTTAAACGAGGCGAAGAAACAGCGGTCCGGATTCCTGAGCAAGGTCTTCGGAAGTAAGAGCGAGCGGGACATCAAAAAGATGCTGCCGCTCCTGGCCGCGGTCTGCGACCGGGAACCCGCCGCGCGCGAACTGCCGGACGACCGCCTGGCCGCCAGGACCGCCGAGTTCCGGGAGCGGCTGGCGCAGGGCGCGTCCCTGGAGGACATCCTGCCGGACGCCTTTGCGGTAGTCCGGGAAGCGGCCCGCCGGCGTCTGAACATGCGCCATTTTGACGTCCAGATTTTAGGCGGCGTTGCGCTCTACCGGGGCGCCATCGCCGAAATGGTCACCGGCGAAGGAAAGACCCTGGTGGCAACCCTGGCCCTTTATTTGACCGCGCTGGAAGGAAAAGGGGCGCACCTGGTGACCGTAAACGACTACCTTGCCCGGCGCGACCGCGCCTGGATGGGCCCGGTTTACGAATCCCTGGGATTAACCGTGGGCGCGATTCAGCACGAAAGCAGAAAAGAGGAGCGCCAGGCCGCTTACAATTCCGACATTACTTACGGGACCAACAACGAGTTCGGTTTTGACTACCTGCGCGACAACATGGTCCTGCGGAAAGAGGACCGGGTGCAGCGGGAACTCCACTACGCCATCGTGGATGAGGTGGACAGCATTTTGGTAGATGAAGCGCGCACGCCTTTAATCATCTCCGGCCCCGCGGAAGAGTCAACCTCTCTTTACTACCAGGTGGATAAGATTGTCCCGCGGCTGGAAAAGAACAAGGACTTCGCAGACGAAGAGAAGACCAAGTCGGTTTACCTGACCGAAGACGGCATCCGCCGGGTGGAAAAACTTTTAGGCATAGACAACCTGTACGACCAGAATCACATCAAGATGGTCCACCACATCCAGCAGGCGCTCCAGGCCCACATCCACTACCGGCGGGACAAGGAATACCTGGTTAAAGACAACAAAGTGGTGATTGTGGATGAGTTCACCGGACGGATGATGGAGGGCCGGCGGTTTTCCGACGGGCTCCACCAGGCGCTGGAGGCGAAAGAGGGCGTTAAGATTGAAGCGGAAAACCAGACCCTGGCCACCATCACCTTTCAGAACTATTTCAAAGCATATAAACGGCTCGCCGGCATGACCGGCACCGCAATCACCGAAGACGTTGAGTTTAAAAACATCTACAATCTGGATGTGGTTACCATCCCGCCCAACCGCCCCTTAATCCGGCTGAACAACCCGGACGCCATTTACAAAACATCCCGCGAGAAGTTTGAAGCGGTTGCCAACGACATAGAAGCGCTCTATCGTAAAGGACAGCCGGTCCTGGCCGGTACCGTATCAATTGAAAAATCCGAACTCCTATCCCGCATCCTGACCCGGCGCAACATCCCCCACCAGGTCCTCAACGCTAAACACCACGAAAAAGAAGCGTCCATCGTTTCGGAAGCCGGGCGCAAATTCAAGGTTACCATCGCCACCAACATGGCGGGACGGGGAACGGATATTGTTCTGGGCGGTTCTCGCGCCGAAGGGGAGCCGTGGACGGAAGAACACCAACGGTTGGCGGCGCTGGTAATTGAAGAATACCCAACCGTGGACCCGGAACAACTAAAAGGGAAGACCATAGAAGCGCTTGAAGTAATCCGGGCCGGCGGCCTGCACATCGTCGGGACCGAACGACACGAAGCGCGCCGCATTGACAATCAGCTGCGCGGCCGCAGCGGCCGCCAGGGCGACCCGGGCAGTTCCCATTTTTATCTTTCCCTGGAGGACGAACTGATGCGCCTCTTCGGCTCCGAGCGGCTGTTGGGGATAATGTCGGCCCTGCCGGAAGGGGAATTGATTTCCCACCCGTTGATTACCCGGCTAATTGAAAACGCCCAGCGCCGGGTTGAGGGACAAAACTTTGAGGTTAGAAAACAACTGTTGGATTTTGACAACGTAATGAACGAACAGCGCCAGGTTACCTACCAGATGCGCAACCAGGTTCTTGAGGGGCAAGACCTTTCCGGCCACTTCCAGGACTTAATCTTAGAAGAACTTCTGGCCGGCCTAGACCGTTATTTCCCGACCGCGGCGCGTCCGGAAGGATGGGACAAGACCGAGTTCAACCGCTGGTTTGAAGCCACCTTCCGGTTTCCTCCGGTTGAGCCGACGGACCTGGAATTAACCGCCCGCAGAGAGGCCCTGGCCGAACAACTGGCTGATGCGGCCTGGCGGTTTTATCTGACGAAACGTTCCGCGGTCCCCGCGGAATACGCAGACCAGGTGGAGCGGTACTTTTTTCTTTTTGTGGTGGACGGTTGCTGGAAGTCGCACCTTTACGACATGGACCACCTTCGAGAAGGTATTTCTCTGCGCGCCTACGGTCACCAGGACCCTTTGGTAGCATATAAAAGCGAGGGGTTTGCCCGCTTCGCCCAGATGCAGGAGGAGATGCGGCGCCAACTGATAACCCGCCTCTTCTCGGTTGAGGTGTCCGCTCCGGAAACCGGGCCGCGGCCGGTCACCCCGCAAGCGGTGCTGACGCCGTCCTCTTTTCAACACGGAGAGTTTTCCGCCTTCGCTCCTCAAGGCGAGCTACGGCGGACGCAGTCCGCCTTCGGCCAGCCGCGCCGACCAGACTCCGGGCCAACAACCGCGTCGCTGCCGCCCCAGAGAAACCAGGCGTCTGCGGCGCCCGCTGAGCCCATCCACGTTGGTCCAAGGGTCGGTCGGAACGACCCCTGTCCCTGCGGCAGCGGCAAAAAATATAAACGCTGCTGCGGTTCAAAAGCAAATTAATTGGACGCTGATTTTCGCAAGATTTACGCAGATAAAGATTTTGCTTAAGAATTACTTTTACTCCTTATCTGGTTGTTTCTGCGCTTATCTGCGTCCCAAAAAATTTCTGTGTAACCAAGTTGATTTGACATCTTTTTTGTTTAAGTTTATAATTTTAGTTCACCCCTAAAAACAGATTCGCAAAACACCCTGTGCAAAACCTGTTAGTTCCCGCTTAATTCCCGGTTGGTAACTTATGGAAAAACCCTTAGATTTCAACAATCCGCTCCATTCTGACGCCCTCTGGCTTGAAGCGCTCAATTTTGTGAAAGGCCGGATGGACCAGGCCACCTTCAACCTCTGGCTGGAACCGCTCAAACCCTCCGCTCTTCAGGATAATGCGCTGGTAGTGGAAGCGCCCGATTCTTTTTCGGCGAGCTGGGTGCAGAACCACTACGGGGCCGAAATTGTCGCCGCGCTCCAGTCGCTGAACCCGGCCGTAAGCCGGGTGGTTTTTGTGGCAAAAGACGTGTCCGCCGCAGGTTTAGCTACGCCAAAGGCGTATCCGCCTCCGGCGGAGAAGGCGGAGACCGGCGGCAACGCCAAGGCGGAACGGAGAGAACCCCGCCGGGTGGATTCAACCCGTCGGACCAGGCCCGGAAACAACCTCAACCCGCTTTATACCTTTGACAATTTTATTATCGGTGAAAACAACCGGCTGGCGCACGCCGCGGCTCTTTCCATTTCCCAGTCTCCCGGGACCGCCTATAACCCGCTCTTTATTTACGGCCAGGTCGGCGTCGGGAAAACCCACCTGATGCAGGCGGTTGGAAACTTCGCAAAAACCCAGGCCGACTTTCACGTAGTCTATCTCTCCAGCGAGCAGTTTTTAAATGAATTCATAGACAGCCTTTTAAACAAAAACACCGCCGCCTTCCGGAACCGGTTCCGCGACCTGGACCTTCTTTTAATTGACGACATCCAGTTTATCGGCGGAAAAGAAGAGACCCAGCGGGAGTTTTTCCACACCTTCAACACCCTCCACGACTACCACAAACAGGTTGTTCTTTCTAGCGACCGGCCGCCCAAAGAACTTAAAAATCTTGAGCGCCGCCTGGTGTCCCGTTTTGAGTGGGGCCTGGTTGTTGACATTCAACCGCCGGACCTGGAAACCCGAATTGCTATTATTGAAAATAAAGCGCGTCTGAAAAATTTCCCGCTGGCAAAAGAGGTTGCCTTTTGTTTGGCGGAAAAAGTTGAGGGCAACGTGCGCTCTTTGGAGGGCGCCCTGACCAAACTGATTGCCTGCGCCGGTCTCTACAACAAAAGTGAGGTGGATGTTGCGTTCACCGAAAACATCCTGAAGGATTTATTCCAAAACGAAAACAATAAACCCAAGGTTGATATCGCCACCATCCAGGAATGGGTCAGCCGATATTATAATATTAAAATCTCGGAGTTGAAGGGTGACCGGCGCCAACAGTCTCTGGTTGCGCCAAGACAAATCGCCATATATTTATCGCGAAAATTAACCGGCGCGTCCCTACCCCAAATCGGTGAAGGGTTTGGCGGCAAAAACCACACCACCATCCTCTACACCTGTCGAAAAGTTGAGGATAAAATGAGTAAGGATGTTAATTTCAAAGAAGAAGTTGAGCGGGTGTTGTTAAAATTTAAGGGCGACCTAAACGACAATTAACAGTTTATTTTAAGGAAAAATGTTTTTTGTAGCGCGGTTTTTGGGTGTTTTTTAAAAGTTATCAACAACCACTATTACTATCACTAATTTTTTATAATAAAATATATAGTAATACTCGTATTTAAAACAGGGGGGTAAATGGAGATAAAGATTCAAAAAAGGGATTTGTTGTCTATTTTAAATAAAGTGTCTGGTATTTTAAGTCCAAAACCAACACTACCGGTGCTCAATCATATTTTAATTGAGGCGGGTAAGGATGGTTTAGTTGTAACTGGAACCGATTTAGAATTAAACATAAAAATCAACAAAGAAATGGCTGTTTTAAAAGAAGGGAAGGTTTTAACGCCCGGCCGGAAGTTGTTGGAGGTTGTACGTGAGTTTCCGGAGGCGGAGATAGGCCTTTATAGTGAAAAAGAAAACCGCCTGCGCATTTCTCAGGGAAAAATAATTTTGAATCTGGTCGGTTTACGGGTTGACGACTTTCCCTTAACTCCTAAAATTAAAAATCCGGTTCAATTTAAAATAGCCGCCGGCAATTTAAAAAAAACCATAACCCACACCCGGCCGGTGGTTGTTTTTGATGAAAACAAACCAAACCTTTCCGGAATATTTTTTACCACCGAAGACGGTTGGTTGACAACCGTTACCACAGACACCCGGCGATTAGCCCGACACAAAACCAAAACAAACCTTTCCACCGATATTAAATTTATCCTGCCGATTAAAACAGCCGACGCCATAAAAGGTTTATGGGAAGAAGGGGTGGAGTTAGACGTAAACCTGGGAACCAACCAGATTATCTTTTCCGGAGCCGGCCTGGTTTTAACCAGCCAAATCATTGAAGGAGAGTTTCCAGATTACAACACCGTTATTCCTAAAGAAGAAGACCTGTCTGGCGCCACCATACCTTTGCCGGCGTTTGTTTCAACCCTGCGCCGGATTAAGCAGGTTGTTTCCTCCGGGAAGAACCTGGTGCGGCTGGACGTAAGAAAAAACAACTTAAAGGTTTCCGGTGAAACCGCCGGCGTTGGAGAGGGCGCGGAAGAGGTGGATATTTCCTATCAAGGAGAGCCGGTTGCCCTTAATTTCAACCCAGACTACCTGCTTGAGGGAGTTAAGAACCTGGAGGGGGAAGAGACGTTCTTTTTCGGCTTAAACCATAATCCGGAAAAACCAAGTCTAATTAGGTCCCTGAAGAGCGCCGACTACCTGTATTTAATTATGTCGATGCACCTATAAAAAAAGAGGTTGTGAAGCAGTGGAAAAAATCGGCGACATTATCAGCCGGGTTTTAAAAAAAGAAACCCGTTTTTGCGAAGAGAAGGATTACCTGTCTCTGTGGGAAGAGGTTGTTTCAAAGGAAACAAGACGACACGCCCGGGCGACGGTTGCAAACGAAAAGATGCTTGTCTGGGTGGACAATCCGACCGCCCACCACCAGCTTTTTTTACAAAAAGAAAAGATTGCGGCTGAGTTTAGCAGTCGAGGTCTGAGGCTAAAAGAGATAATCATAAAACAGGCGCAGGTGAACAGGGGGGAAAATGTTTCAAGGTTCAATCGTAGCGCTGGTCACGCCGTTTAAGGCCGGGAAGATTGACGAAAGAAGTTTTGGAGACCTGATTGAGTGGCAGATTAAAGAGGGAACCGACGCAATTCTTCCCTGCGGCTGTACCGGAGAGTCGGCGACGCTTTCCATGGAAGAACACCAGCGGTTGGTGGCGTTGGCGGTGGAAGTGGTGGCGGGTCGGAGGCCGGTAATCGCCGGCGCCGGCTCCAACAACACCGCCGAAGCGCTTCAGCTTACCAGGCACGCCAAGAACGCCGGCGCAAACGCAGTCCTGATTATTACCCCCTACTACAACAAACCCACGCCGGCCGGTCTTCTACTCCACTATTCCACTATTGCCGAGGCGGTTGATATACCGATTATCCTGTATAACGTTCCCTCGCGAACCGGCGTTTCCCTTCTGCCGGAGACGGTTGCCGAACTTTCCCGGAGACCAAACATCGTGGCAATTAAAGAAGCTTCCGGAAGCCTGGACCAGGTAAGCTCCATAAAAAACTTGTGTGGAATTACGGTCCTCTCCGGAGACGACTCCCTAACCCTGCCGATAATGGCGGTGGGTGGCGCTGGCGTAATTTCGGTTGCCGCAAACGTCATACCGAAAGGGGTTGCTGGGTTGACGCATGCTTTTCTATCCGGCGACCCGGAGAAGGCGAAAAAACTACACTACCAACACTACCCTTTGTTCCGGGCCATCTTTTACGAAACCAACCCCATCCCGGTCAAAACAGTTCTGGCCTGGATGGGCAAGATCGCGCCGGAGTGGCGGCTGCCCTTGTGCGCCATGACCAAAGAGAACGAGGCTCGGCTGCGCAAAGTCGTCGAGAAGGCCGGGTTGATTTAACAACGCAACACTGCGAGACCTGAAATTCAGGACGCAGATGTACGCAGAAACAGCAGGATAATGCGAATTCTTTAGAGCAATTTTTAGTAATTCTATAAGAAAAATTTTGTGATGTTTTATCTGCGGTAATCAGCGGTAATCTGCGTCCAGGAGAGGTTTTAATATGTGGTGGCAAAAAAGAAAAATGGCGCTCGTCCCCTCCAGGCAAAAGGTGGAGGTAAAAGCCGAGTCCTGGTCAAAGTGCCAGGGCTGCGGGGCCAACCTATACGAAAAACGGTTGCAGGAAAACCTCTGGGTTTGTCCCCGGTGCCAGTTTCACCACCGCCTTACCGCGCTTCAGCGTATCGCCGTCACTCTGGACGAAAATTCTTTTAAAGAGAGGGACGCAACCATGCAGTCCGGCGACCCGCTCTCTTTTTCGGCGGTGAAGACCTATCAGGACAAGGTCCGCGAAGACCAGGAAAAGACCGGGCTTTTGGATGCGGCGGTTTCCGGTGAGGGAACTATATCTGGTTGCAAGGTAGAAATTGTGGTGATAGACAGCCGGTTTATGATGGGCAGCATGGGTTCGGTGGTTGGAGAAAAGGTGGTGCGGGCCGCGGAGCGAGCCCAGACGAACCGCGTCCCGCTGGTTATTTTTTCGGCCAGCGGTGGCGGAGCGAGAATGTATGAAGGGATGTTTTCTTTGATTCAGATGGCGAAGACTTCGGCGGCGGTCGGCCGGCTGGCCGAGGCAGGCGTACCTTACGTCTCTGTTCTGACCGACCCGACCATGGCCGGCGTGGCGGCCAGTTTTGCGTTTTTGGGTGACTTTATGGTTGCGGAACCCGGCGCCCTGATCGGGTTTACCGGGCCGCGCGTCATTGAACAGACCATCCGGGCCAAGCTCCCGGCCGGATTTCAGCGTTCGGAGTTTCTGTTTAAAAAAGGAGCGCTTGACCAGGTCCTGCCCCGCCGGGAAATAAGACCGTTTCTGGCCCGCCTCCTGTCGTTGTTCCCGTCCTGAATAGAAAAGGGAAGAAAAGGGGGACACCATACTCTTTTCATGTTTTTTCCTTTTAAGAATGTCGGTTTTGTGAAAAAAGTATGGTGTCCCCCTTTTCCCCTTTTCCCATGGACAAACCAACCTGGCTGAAAAAGCGGATTTTGGCAAGCGCGGAGATTAAAGAAACTGAGTCGGTGGTTGCCGATTTTGGTTTGCATACCGTTTGCTCTTCGGCGCTTTGTCCGAACCGTTCGGAGTGTTTTAACCGCAAAGTCGCCACGTTCCTGATTCTGGGAAACATCTGTACCCGGAGGTGCGCTTTTTGTGGAGTCGCCGGCGGCATACCCGCAGCGGTGGATGAAAGCGAACCGGGGCGGGTAGCGCAAGCAATAACCCGGTTAGGATTAGAATACGCAGTCATTACCTCGGTGACGCGGGACGATTTGCCAGACAGGGGCGCGGCCGTTTTTGCCACAACGCTGGCCGCAATCCGCAGAAGAACGCCGCACACCCGGGCGGAAATTCTGACCCCGGATTTTGACGGCCGGCGGGAATTGTTGAAGGTGGTCTTGGCGGAAAAGCCCCTGGTCTTCAACCACAACCTGGAGACCGTTCCCCGGCTCTACCCGACGGTGCGGCCGCAGGCTTCTTATCAGATCAGCCTTGGTTTGCTTCGGGCGGCCAAAGAAGAGGGGGCGGCGTTTACCAAGAGCGGTTTGATGCTCGGTCTGGGCGAGGAGAAGGAGGAGGTGCTGGACGCGCTCTCCGACCTCCGGAGCGTTGGCTGTGACATATTAACGCTGGGCCAGTACCTGAGGCCGAGCGAAAAGAACCGGCCGGTGGCGCGTTACGTAACGCCCGAGGAGTTTGAAGATTATAAAGAAATTGCCGAACGGCTGGGTTTCAAGGCCTGCGCCAGCGGTCCTTTTGTCCGCAGTTCCTACTTTGCCGCCGACCTGTTTAAACAAACGCGCGCTTTACGCTAAAAGCGGTCATCGGCTATAATAATAAACCACAGGTAATGCCAAAAATAAAACGATAAAAAATGAACCGCAGAGTTCGCAGAGACCGCAGAGAGATATGAAGCAAGGAAAAAACTTAAAGAAATAACGGTTAATAATCTTTAGTAGTTCTCTGCGTACTCCGCGTGCTCTGCGGTTAAGTTTTGACAATACTAAACCACAGAACAGGGAGGGGTGCAAATGGAAGTAAAATTACCGGAGATGGGCGAAGGAATTGAGGAAGCCAGCGTTTCTTTCTGGTACAAGAAGGTCGGCGACGCCGTAAAAGAAAGCGAAGACCTGGTGGAACTAACCACGGAAAAGACCAGCTTTAACCTGCCGGCACCGACCTCCGGAACGGTGAAACAGATTAGCGTCATAGAAGGCGACAAAGTAAAAGTCGACCAGGTGCTGGCCGTAATCGAATGATTAACTGCAAGTCGGAACGGATTGCCGGTCTTCCGCCGTATATCTTTGAGCGGATAAGCCGGCTTAACGCCCAGGCGCGGGCCGAAGGCCGCGACGTGATCGATTTGGGCATGGGTAACCCGGACCTACCGGCGCCACCCCACGTCGTCGCTAAATTGAAAGAGGCGGTCGACGAACCCGGGGTACACCGCTATTCTGCTTCAAAGGGAATCGGTGTTTTGCGCCAGGCGATTGTTAGGCGGTACGCAAAACGTTTTGATGTTTCGCTTGACCCGGAAAAAGAAGCGGTGGTGGTTATCGGCAGCAAGGAAGGCCTGTGCCACTTCGCCTCGGCTGCCTTTAACGCGGGCGAATCCATTCTGGTGCCAAACCCCAGCTACCCGGCTCACTATTTCCCGTTTCACATCGTCGGCGTAAGGACACAGGACATGCCGTTGCGGGCGGAGAATAATTTTTTGCCGGATTTGGCCAAAATTAATCTCAAGGTTGAACCCAAGCCAAAAGCCATGCTCCTTTCTTTTCCCCACAACCCTACCACCGCGGTGGCCGGTCTTGATTTTTTGAAAGAAGCGGTCGATTTTTGCCGCCGGAACAACCTTTTTCTTATCCACGACCTGGCTTACGGAGAACTGGTTTTTGACGGGGGCACCGCACCCAGTATCTTGCAGGTGCCGGGGGCAAAAGAGATAGCGATTGAATTCTATTCCTTGTCCAAGACTTACAACATGGCCGGTTGGCGGGTTGGTTTTGCGGTGGGTAACGAAGAGCTGGTCGGCGCACTGGTGAAGTTGAAAAGTTACTACGATTACGGTGTTTTCACGCCGATACAGATGGCGGCCGTTGCCGCCCTGAACGGTCCCCAGGAATGTGTGGTCCAGACACGACAGACGTACCAGAAGCGCCGGGACGTACTGGTTTCGTGTTTGAAAAAAATTGGTTGGGACGTGCCGCTTTCCCCGGCCACGATGTACCTCTGGGCGCCCCTGCCGGAAAAACTACGGATGATGGGGTCGCTGGCTTTTGCCACCCTTTTGTTGGAAAAGGCGGACGTAGCTGTTTCGCCGGGCGTTGGCTTTGGTCAATACGGCGAAGGTTTTGTGCGAATTGCCCTGGTGGAGAATGAACAGCGTTTGCGTCAGGCGGCGCGCAACATTGCAAAAATATTATAATGAACCTGAAGTTGTCTCAGCGGATAACCAACCTCGTTCCTTCCGCAACCCTGGCGGCCGGCCGGAAGGCAAAAGAACTTCAAGACCGTGGGGTTAAAATTCTTAATCTTTCGGTGGGCGAACCGGACTTTCCGGCGCCAACTGAAGCGAAAGAAGCGGTTATCGCTGCGGTTAGGGATAATTTTAGCCGGTACACGGACAGCCGGGGAATTCTGGCCTTGCGGGAAGCGATCTGCCGGCGGGCCAGGGAAGACACCGGGCTTATTTATGGGGTCAACCAGGTTATCGTTTCCTGCGGCTCCAAGCACACCCTCTACAACCTCTTCCAATCTTTGTTAGACCCGGGCGACGAGGCGCTTATCCCGGCGCCTTATTGGACCAGTTATCCGGAGATGGTGAAACTGGCTGACGGCGTTCCGGTTTTTGTGCCGGCCGGAACGGACCTGAAAGTGAAGCCCGAAAACCTGGAGCGGTTTTTTACAAATAAAACCAGATGTCTGATTATCAACAGCCCCAACAACCCTTCCGGCGTGGTTTACACAAAAAAAGAACTGGAAGATATTTCGCGTTGGGTGCGGGATAAAGAGGTTTTAGTTATATCAGACGACGCCTATCAGCGTTTTCTTTATGACGGTCAGTCCTTCTGCAGTATGGCCAGTATCCCCGGGATGGAAGAGCGGACTGTAATCGTCGGCGCCGCATCCAAGACCTACGCCATGACCGGCTGGCGCATCGGCTGGTTTTTAGGGTCCCAGGAATTAGCCGACGCCTGCGCAAAACTCCAGGACCAATCAACCTCAAACCCCTGCTCTTTGAGCCAGGCGGCCGCCGTCGCCGCGCTTTCCGGGAACCAGCAGAGCGTGCAGGAGATGTGCCGGGCGTTTCAAAAGCGCCGGGACCTTCTCTTAAAAATTCTTTCCCCGGTCAAGGAGATTTCCTACCCTTATCCGGCCGGCGCCTTCTACCTCTTTTTCACCCATCCGTCAATCAAGGATTCGGTTGAGTTCGCTTCCCGCCTCCTAAAAGAGGCGCAGGTCGCCCTGGTGCCGGGCAAGGCCTTCGGTATGGAGGGATACCTGCGGCTTTCCTACGCGGTTTCGGAAGAGGTCCTTACGGAAGCAGCCAACCGGCTGGTAAATTATTTTGCCCAAACACATTAAGATGTCATTGCGAGCCCATTCGGTGGGACAGGCGTCTCGCCTGTCCTGTAGTTGGGGCGCGGCAATCTCAATACTGACGCTGTTGCTTTTTTCCCCCCAACGCGCCCCCGCCCAAAACGCCGGTTCGCTTCAATATCAGTTTCAACCCAACCAGACGCTCCGCTACCGGCTGGATTTGCAGCACGAAGTTAAAATGTCCGGGAGCGTTGGCCAGGACCTGCCGGTTGTAACAAAGATTACTTTTCAGGCGTCTGTCCGGATGGTTGAGGTTGATTCCGTTGGCATTACCACGTTTGAGGCGAGGGCTGAGGGGTTCAGCGCCAGGACCACAATCGGTTCCAAAGAAACCGTTTCCCCAGCTTCGGCTGCCGGCCAGACCGTGAAGGTCAGGGTAGGCCCTTTTGGTCTCATGCCCGGGCATGAGGTATCAAGCGGTTCGTCCGGCTTGCCGTGGAACCTTTTCCTGTCCCAGGTCTTTCCAGACCTTACCCGATGCTGGTACCTTGGTCCGGCGGTTTTTAACGGCAAACCATGCGCCAAAATAGGATTTGAGATTAATCAGGGAAAAGGAAGCGGTTTGTTTGCAGAGGGCCATCTGATTTCCGGCGAGACGCAGGGCAGCGTGGATTTGGGATACTCCGCGAAAGGCGCGTTCTCCAGCCGTCTCTCCCTGCTTCCGTAATTTAATTAAAGATTTTGGACGCAGATGTACGCAGAAACAACAAGATAATGCTAAGCGATAATCTCTAGAACATTTCTTAAGCAATTCATATAAATTTTAATATGTATCTGCATTTATCTGCGGTAATCTGTGATAATCTGCGTCCAATTAATTCAAAATGTGGCGATATATAGGCAAACGGTTTCTGCACCTTGTCCCGCTCTTAATCGGGATGACCTTCCTCTCTTTTCTGGTGATGCAACTGGCGCCCGGCGATTACTTCACCAAACTTTCCCTTGACCCGCAGATTTCACCGGAGACCCTGAAATTGATGCGGCAGCAGTTTGGTCTGGGCGCAAACCCGGTAATTCAGTACCTCAAGTGGCTGCGAAACCTTTTCACTCTTAACTTGGGCGTCTCTTTCGTCTACCACATACCGGTTGCCACCCTCATACGAGAGCGGCTGATTAATACCCTGTTCCTTTCTCTGATTACGCTCTTTCTTACCTGGCTGGTCAGCGTGCCGCTGGGCGTGCTGGCCGCAATCAAGGCACACAAGCCGGTGGACAAAATATTCTCGGTCTTTGCTTTCGTCAGCATCTCTATTCCCTCTTTTTTCCTGGCCCTTCTCTTTCTGGTCTTTGCGGCCCGCACCGGCCTCTTTCCGCTGGGCGGCAGCCAGGGCGTCTTTGCCGGAGAACTCTCCGCGCCGCTTCGTTTTGCAGACCGGCTCTGGCACGTAAGTCTTCCGGCCCTGGTTTTGACCATCGTCGGGTTCGGCGGCCTCTTCCGGATAACACGGGCTAACTTTCTGGAGAATCTTGCCGCGCCCTTCGTAACCGCCTTGCGCGGCAAAGGGCTTGCGGAGCGAAAGGTTTTTCACCACGTTCTGCGCAACAGCCTTAACCCTTTAATTACGCTTCTGGGTTACGAACTTTCCGGCCTTCTGTCCGGGGTGGCGCTGGTGGAGATTATCCTCTCCTGGCCGGGGCTGGGGCAGTTGATGCTGGCCGCGGTGATGAGCCAGGACCTCTACGTGATAATGGCTTCGCTCTTCTTCGGCGGGCTGCTGTTGGTGGTGGGTAATCTTTTGGCCGACATTCTTTTGGCGGTTAACGACCCCCGCATCCGATTAGGCTAACTTTTTTCCATCCATAGACCACAAAATCAATTTCCAAAAACCTACCTCCGTCCGCCATAAATAAACCTTGTTTTTATCTCTACGGTAGGAGTTCCAAGCCATCAGATGTTGGGCCGCTAAATCTTCCAGAGCGCAACCATCAATTTCTTTTCGATGAGCGCATGAATGATTATAAAGGTTTGTGATTTGATGGTTTTCCATAAATTACACTTTAGCTGGGGACAACTCGCTCGCCCTAATGCCTCACGTAAGAATCTATACGAAGGATAGATTCCGCCGCCTCACTTAAATTATACACGAAGTCCTCCTGTTTTTGCACTTCCTTCTGTTCTCTCCGCATTCTCTTTTTCGCCACCGAAAGATCAATCAATCTATTCTGGAGTTTTTCCATCTCCCGCTTCAATTGGGCCGGGTTAATCTGGTCGTAGAGACGGGTTAAGGTTTCTTTTGTTCTCTCTGGTATTTCGGGTATTTCCATTACGCGGCGGTAGGGCGTTCTGGGGGCGTCGTATGTCTTTTTGACCTTTGCGCCTACTCGCTCTTTCTTAACCAGTTTTCTCAACGGCTGGAAGTAGTTGGTGTAGAAGGAAAGAAACCGGTAGAGCCGGTTGAGTATTTCCTGTTCCTCCGGAGTGTCATACCGGCGATAACCCACCATTTTTCGGACTACTGAAAAATTCTTCTGCTCCACGTAGCAGTTATCGTTCTTGCGGTAGGAACGGCTTCTGGTGAAGGTGATACTCTCGGCCAGACAGTATTCGTGGAGGGGGTGGTTGATAAATTCACCGCCGTTGTCAGAGTCTATGCCCAGGATGGGGAAAGGAAACCGGCTCCGATGATTTTTCAAGCCCTGAAAGACCCAGATTCGGGCTTTGTTCTTAACCGCTTCTGTCTCTGTCCATCCGGTGAAGATATCGGTGGCGGTCAGCGTCTGGATGTAGAAACCGTCTATGTATCCGCCGTCGTGTCCGACCAGGTCCACTTCAATAAATCCGGGCTTATTTTCATTCCATTCGGAGAAGGTTCTGATTTTTATCTGGCTCTTTAAGAGCAGCCCGGGTTTCGTGGTGGACTTGCCCTTAACCTGCCACTTCTCTCTTTCGCCTTTCAAGAGTCGGTCAATGGTGGCGGCGCTCATCTCAAGAATTTTTTCCCGGATGGCAGGGTTCATTGTAATCTCCCGGAATTTCTCCAAGACCGGCACTATCTCCTTCAGGAAAGGCTTCAGCCTCTTGCCGCAGGGATAGTTAAGGATCCCCCAGACCTTTTTTAAAGGAGGCAGGACGGCTTGGTCGTAAATCCTTAACCTGATTCGCTTCTTCTTGAGTTTCGGGTCTTTTACCAGGACGATCTTGTCCCAGTTCTTAAGGCGCCGGCTGATTTCCCGGTCCCAATTCCGTAGCACATAAGAAGCGTAACACCGGGTGTAACCAAGCGTCTCCGCAAATTCGTCCAGCATCTGCCCCTTTTCTTTCTTCGGCGCTTTCTGGTACCTCTTTGCCACTTCCCTGGTTATAGCTCTTTTTTCGCTCATCGTTAGCCCCATTCACCGCCTCCTTTGGCTCGCCCTCCTTCGCTGAAGCTTCGGCGGGTAAAACCGTAGCGCTTAGCGCGAAGGCGGCCTTTGTTCTGCTTATCTTACCAGAGGCGGTACGTTTTCATATAGATTTCTTAGGTGAGGCAGCGATTCAATTTCGTATAGATTTTAGATGAGGCACTTCGCCCAACACAAAAACCATTCGAACTATCTAAGAAATTGATAAAATCTGCTATGCCCAAAAAAGATGGCGTTGTATTAGTACCTTTCGTTGGTACTGGTTCGGAGTGTGCGGCAGCAAAAGAATTGGGGCAATCTTACGTTGGTTTTGAGATCAATCCAGATTATATAACGTATTTTACCCCCGCCCAAATCGTGAAACTCGTTGATACGAAAAGCCGGAGCCCTGTTTTTTCATTTCAGATGTAGCCAAGAGTATAAGATATTCAAGGACTTGACAGGATATTTT
>Ga0180009_10003713_pt1 | contig 17224 bp, 13 predicted proteins | sample OS_PC_MetaG_FD_123537 | JGI IMG/M metagenome (GOLD analysis project Ga0180009, IMG submission 123537) | Groundwater microbial communities from the Aspo Hard Rock Laboratory (HRL) deep subsurface site, Sweden - OS_PC_MetaG | ecosystem: Environmental > Aquatic > Deep subsurface > Groundwater... | reverse complement strand
GGGGGGGGGGGTGCGGGGGGGGGGGGGTGTGGTGGGGGGGGGGGTGGGGGGTGGGGGGGGGGGGGGGGGGGGTGGGGGGGGGGGGGGGAGTTTTTTTTGGGGGGGGGGGGGGGGGGGGGACGAGGACTTCTCGGTTGCGGGCGCCGCGCTCCTGGGCGCCTACGATGCCTTCGCTTTCCATGATCTCGAGCATTCGTGCGGCGCGGTTGTAGCCGATGCGGAGCTGGCGCTGGATCCAGGAGGTGGAGGCGCGTCGGGAGCTGGTCACCAGAAACACCGCTTCGTCATAGAACTCGTCGTGCTCCTCATCGCGGCCCTCTTCGTCTGTGGGCTCGTCGGCCTTGAGGATGTCCATGTTGTAGACGGGCCGCGCCTGCTCCTTGAGGAACTCCACCACCCGCTGGACCTCCTTGGTGGAGACAAAGGCGCCATGCATGCGCTCAGGGCTCGCGCCCGCGCCCAGGTACAGCATGTCTCCCATGCCCAGCAGGCTTTCCGCGCCGTTTCGGTCCAGGATCACCCGGGAGTCGATCTTGGAGCTCACCTGGAAGGCCGCCCGGGTGGGGAAGTTGGCTTTGATGAGCCCGGTGATGACGTCCTTGGAGGGGCGTTGGGTGGCTACGATGAGGTGGATGCCGGCGGCACGGGCCTTCTGGGCGATGCGCGCTACGGAGGTTTCCACGTCCTTGGGGGCCACCATCATCAGGTCTGCGAACTCGTCGATGACGATGACGATGAACGGCAGCTCCTCGGGAGGTTCGCCCGGTCTACCGAGCGGTCCTTCCAGCGGCCCGCCGGACTGTACGACCGGCGGCACGGGCGGTGGTGGGGTCGGATCCGGGGTCCCCTGCACCACCTTGTCTGCCAGCTGCTTTTGCGTGCGCACCTTGCGGTTGTATCCGTCTACATTTCGCACGCCGGCTTCGGCGAGGAGTTGATAGCGTCGCTCCATCTCCACCACCGCCCAGCGCAGGGCCTGGTTGGCGGCCTTGGGATCGGTGACCACGGGCAGCAACAGGTGAGGGATACCCTCGTAGGTGCTGAACTCCAGCATCTTGGGGTCGATGAGGATCATCCGCACCTGATCGGGCCGGGCCCGGAACAGCAGGCTCATGAGCATCACGTTGATGCCGACGCTCTTGCCTGAGCCGGTGGATCCCGCCACCAACAGATGGGGCGCCTTGGCCAGGTTGCAGGTGGTGGGCCGGCCTGAGATGTCTTTGCCCAGTCCGATGGTCAACAGGGACTTGGCCTGGGTAAAGCTTTCGTCGGCCAGCAGCTCCTGCAGGTACACGGTCTCACGCTGCAGGTTCGGCACCTCGATGCCCACGGTGCCCTTGCCGGGGATGGGCGCCACGATGCGCACTTTGGTGGCCTCGAGGGTCATGGCCAGGTCCCGGTCCAGGGACGCAATTTTGGAGATCTTTGTGCCGGGCGCCGGCTTGAACTCGTACATCGTCACCACGGGCCCGGGGTGGATCTCGGTGACCTCTCCCTGGATGCCGTAGTTCTTCAGCGCCTTGCCCAGCCGCTCCGCCTTGCGTTGCATGGCCTCCCGGTCGAGTGTTCCGCCGGTGTGCTGGGGGGTGTCGAGCAGGGATAGATCGGGCAGTCTCACGTCGCCGTTCCCCAGGGGAACCACCGTGCCCAGGGCGCCGGCGTTGCGGTCGTTTTTGCGGAACGTCGTCTCCACGATCTTCGGGCCGGATAATTTTGCGGTCTGTTTCGGGGTCTGTTTCGGGGGCGTCTTTTTTGCATCGGTGGTGGCAGGCAGGGGGCTGTCCTCGACCGCCCTTTCGGGCGCTGCGGACCGCTTGTCCAGGGGCTCGGGCAGCCCCGCCTCCATCTCGATGACCCGCTCCTCGGGTTCGTCCGACCCCGGCGGAGGGGCCAGGGCCAGGGTGCCGTCCTGCTGAGTCGCTTGGGCCACCTGCCAGGTGAAGATGCGCCGGAGCTGTGCGCCGAGGCTTGCAAAACCGCGACCGAGGCTGCGGAAGAACTGGGTGACGACGCGCCCCGTGCCCACCGCGGTGCTCACCATGGAGGACTCCGTGGCAAAGAGAAGACACAGCAGCATGACCACGGCGGTGACCAGGTAGGTTCCCGCGCCGGAGAACAGCGCGATGAGCAGCTCTCCGATGATCTCGCCTCCCTTCCCACCGGCGGCGAAACCGTAGATGGTGTAGGTGGGGAAGAGGCAATGAAACAGGACGGACCCGCACAGGGTCGCGCCCAGGTATCCGGCCCAGGTAGACCAGCGGATGGTGGTCCGGCCCACCAGGGTGCGCAGGCCGATGAACCCCACCGCCAGCACCACCAGGTGGCTTCCCAGGCCCAGCAGGGCGTACAGGCTCAGGGCCAGCATGCGGCCGAAGGGACCCATGAGGTTGCCTTTGCCGAACTGCAGGGAGATCAGCGCGGCCATGGCCAGCAGGCCTAGCGCCATCAGGACGATGCCCAGAAACTCTCCGGTGCGGCGGGAGATCCGTTCGGCGGTCTTCTGGGGCTCCGGTGTCACGCTCCGGCCGCGGGCGGCTTGGGTGACGGCCGTGGCCGGGGGCTTCGCGTTGGTCCTGGCCGGGGGCTTCGCGTTGGTCCTGGCCTGGAGCTTCGCGTTGGTCCTGGCCGGGGGCTTCGCGTCGGTCCTGGCCGGGGGCTTCGCGCGCGTTTTTCCGGTCGTTTCGGGCTTGGCATCAGTAGCAGTTCCGGACATGGTAGCGATCCTGACACGGATCAACAAATTGGGCAAAAACGTAGGGAATTTCCCGATATTGCGACACTAATTCCGGATGAGGGTCTCTCCTGGGCTGGGGTCGCGAGTCAGGGTGGTGGCGCGGGGGTAGAGGGGGGGGACCCTCGCGGGGTCATGGTGGCGGCAACCGGCCTGGCGAGCTACGGGTCTTTTCCGTGATCCGCAGCCTCAGCGGCGCCTGTTGCGCCCCCCGGCCCGTTTGTGCCCGCCGCACCGTTGGCGCCGTGGGGATGGTTGCGGCTGGGGTCGGCAGCGGAGCCCGGAAGGGTCAGGTCTGTGCACTGGGGAGGGCCGGTGTCGTTGGCCACGTATACCAGCACCACGGTGATGTTGTCGTCCCCGCCCCGCTCGTTGGCGATGCCCACCAACGCCTGGGGAATGCGGCCGTAGTAGGTGGACGTGAGCAGCTGACCCAGCTCTTCGTTCTCCATGTAGTTCGACAGGCCGTCCGAGCACATCAGGTAGCAGTCGCCCATGAGCACCGGGAGGCTCATGACGTCCACGGCCACGTCCCGCTCAAAGCCCACCGATCGCGTGATGATGTGCTTGAACTTGGAGTGGCGGGCCTCTTCGTCGGTGATGAGCCCTGCCTTTACCTGCTCGTTGATCCAGGAGTGGTCCTCGGTGAGCTGCTCGATGCGTCCGTCCCGAAACAGGTAGGCGCGGCTGTCTCCCACATGGGCCAGGTGTACGCGCCCACCGTGGAAGAGCAGGGCCGTCAGGGTGGTGCCCATGCCAGCCAGGTGCGGGTTCTGCTGGGCCATGTCGAAGATCACCTCGCCGGCGTTCCGGGAGGCCTCCCGCAGCACCCGCAGGGCCGGCGGCTCCTCCCCGGGTGCGCCGGCGGGGCGCTTGCGAGGCAAGCCGGCCTTGTCCACGCCCTCTTGAAGGAGCGTGACCGCGATGGAGCTGGCTTGATCGCCGCCGGCGTGGCCTCCCATACCGTCAGCGACGACATACAGCCCGACCTCGGGCGCGGCCAAATAGCTATCCTCATTGTGATCGCGTTTTTGGCCGACGTCCGTCTGGACCCAGGATAGAATCCGCATAGAGCGAAAAGCCTACGGAATTAACTGACTACCGTCAATAACTGCTGTGGTATTCTGTCGCATTCTTTGGGTTTACCCCGAAGATTTTCCGGCGGGAGCAGCGAAGAATGGACCAGACCAAGCTGACCATCATCCGCGCTGTGCGGGACATGGCTCGTGCTGACGGACGACTTCACCGGCAGGAGCGGAAGGTCCTCCGGCTCATCGCCGAGGCCGAGCAGCTCAACAAGGAGGAGAAAGAATACCTCCAGCGCACGAGCGATCCCCTGGCCATTGACGAGCTGCGCGGGTTGCTGCCCGACAGCGCGGATCGGCTCCGTCTCATGGAGCTGTCGGTGCTCGTGGGCATGGCCGACGGCGTGGAGTCCCCCGATGAGCTGGACCGCCTGCGCAAGCTCACCGAGCATCTGGAGATCTCCCGGGACGACATCGGCGGATGCCTCGAGCGCGCCCGGGAGCGGTTCTTCGAGATCTCGCGGGAGTGGGAAGAGGAGCCCTAAGCTCCGGAGACCTCTCCTGGCGCCGTCAGCGCCGAAGCCGGGTGATCAACGACTCCATGTCCGGGGGCAGGGGTGCGTGCACCTGCGCTTCGGCACCCGACCCGTCCGGCACGGGAAACCGGATGTGGGCGGCGTGCAGGGCGTGTCGCTCGAGCATCAGCGTGCTTTTCAGCTCGGGGGGCATGCCGCCGTGCGCCACGATGGTCAGAAAGAACCGGTCGGGGTGACCGTAGAGCTTGTCCCCCACCACCGGGTGGCCCAGGTGCTCGAGGTGTACGCGGATCTGATGCTGCCGGCCGGTGTGAGGATGGGCCTCGACGAGCGTGTGGTCACCGAAGCGCTCCCTGGGAATGAGCTCGGTGTGCGACGGCTGTCCGTCGGACCGCACGCCCATGCGGAGGCGGATCACCGAATCGGACGCCGGCCCGATGGGCGCGTCTACCTCGCAGCTTTGGGCGAGGTCTCCATGCACCAGGGCGAGGTACCGCTTCTTCACGAGGCCGTCCCGGAAGGCCATCTTGAGCTGACGGGTGGACGCAGGGTCGGTGCCGAACAGCACGATGCCGGAGGTCTCGCGATCCAGGCGATGGGCCATGTTCAGTCCACTGTCTTCGCCGTAGCGCTCTCGGACCAGGGCCGTGAGGGTGTTGTGCCAATAGTGGGCGCTGGGGTGAACCGGCAGCCCGGCGGGTTTGTACACGGCCAGATAGCCGGGCCCCCGGGCCAACTCTTCAAAGTTGCGCGGTACGTCGCGTTCCACGGGGGCCGGGCGGCGGATGAGGATTTGGTCCCCGGGCTTGACACGCACGCCGGGTTTGCGGACGGCGTTGCCGTTGAGCGTGAGGATCCGGCGGATGATGTCGGCGATGCGCGTGCGGGACAGGCGGCCGAGGCGGATCTGGAGGTAGTGGTCCAGGCGCCAGCCCCTATATGCGGGCTCCACGGTGAAGCGGATTTCGATGATCTCCTGCGGTTCCGGCGTGGCGGGCGGGTCTGTCATGGGGGCGAAATGCGGCGTCGCGTCTACGGCCCGAGCTTGAATCGCACCACTTCGTCGCCGCCGGGACGCAAGCGCACGGTGCGCACCTCGGAGCGGCGCATGCCGTGACGGATCTGGACCCGGAAAGTGGAGGGGCGCACCTTCCGGAAAAAAGGGGTCTTTCCGCGTGCGCGTCCGTTGATGAAGACGTCCGCGCCCTTGACGTTGGCGGTCACCGCCAGGTGGGCGATGTCGGTTTTCTCCAACCCCGAGGGTTCGTCCACCGAGACCATGCTGTCAGGTCGGGGGTGCCCCCGCACGCCTCGATAAGGCCGCCGGAGCTTGCCCGGCGCGGTCTTGTCCTGGTTTGTTTTGGGCGGGTTGTGCAGATCCGCCACGAACTTGACCAGGTCACCGGCGCCGATCTGAATGATCTTGCGCCAGGGCTTTTTGAAGCGCTTGTGTCGCAGCTCCACCAACAGCAGCGTTGGCACGGTGTAGTCCGGAAAGCGCCCCGGGGTTTTCACCTGCACGTCTTGTCCGCCCAGCAGGATCTGCGCCCCCCGGGGCCGGCTGTCGATCTCCAGGGTGGCTATTACCGGCAACGTCCGGCGGTGTTTTTCGTCCCCGCGCTTCCGGCCCTGCGCCACCTTCCTCACCCCGGGTTTCTGGAAGTACAGGACATACGCGTAGTAGCCACCGACGCCGATGAGCCCGAGCAACACCAGGAAGATGACAAACCGTGCGAAAGCGACCAAGGCCGAGGGTCGGCCCTTCCCCTGGGTGGCCGCAGTCACTGCTGTGGCGGCCTGGGCGTGGGGGTCGGTGGCCATGTTCGTGTAGGCGTCCGCGGTCACGTTGTAGGCCGCTGGTGGCCGGCTCGCCGCCGCGGCGGGCGTGGGCCGTGGCGGTTGGTGGGCGGGCGGACCCGCGGGGAAGCCGGCGGGCGGCGCCGCGGGGAGGCCGGCGGGCGGACGCGAATCCCGCAGCGCCACCGTGGCCTGGGGAGCGTCGGTGTCCTGCGGCGGTGCGGTGACGGGAGTCGGCGGGGGAGCCGACAGCCCCACGGTGACCACGGGTGCCAGTCCCGGCGCAAAGGGGTCGGGTCCCAGGTCCAGGCTCCGGGGGTTAAAGGGATCTGCGCCGACCCCTGAAGGAGGCAACAGACACAGGTCGTTGCTGTCGATGGATTCGATCTGGTCCACCTGGGTGCCCGGTCCCGTGGGCTCCACGAAGAGGGCTCGCACGTACTCGGCCAGGTAGTCCCGGGAGAAGGACAACCCGTTAGCGCGCATGAACTTCAGCAGCGCTGTGCGCATGGCCCGGGCGGAGCTCCAGCGGCTCTCCGGCGACAGAGTCAGCGCCCGGTGAACCATCTCCTCGAGCTCGGCGGGCAGCCCGAGCACGAGCTGAGCGAGTGGATCAAATTTGCCCTGCTGGATCTTGATCAGGATCTCCCGGTCCGTGGCCCCGGCTGCGTGGGGCTTGCCCGTGATCATTTCGTACAGCACGACCCCCGTGGCGAAGATGTCCGTGCGGTGATCGATGGGCTCACCCCGGGCTTGCTCCGGAGACATGTAGCGGAACTTGCCCTTGATGACGCCGGCCTGGGTGCGGTGGGTGGAGGTGCGCGCCTTGGCGATGCCAAAATCGATGATCTTCACCTCACCGTCGTACGTAATGAGCACGTTCTGGGGCGAGATGTCCCGGTGGATAATATGGAGCAGCTCGCCGTCCCGACCCCGCTTGCGGTGCGCGTAGTCCAGCGCAGCGAGCATTTCACAGGCGATGAACAGCGCCCCCGGCAGGGGCAGCTTGCGCTGGGTGCGGGCCGCCTTGCGCAGCAGGTGGAACAGATCCTTGCCGTTCACGTACTCCATGGCGATGTAGTACGTGTCCTGGACCCGGCCCAGATCGAGCACCTGGCAGATGTTGCCGTGGTTGAGCTGGCTGCAGAGCCGCGCCTCGTCCTGCAGCATGCCTACGAGGTCTGCGTCCTCGCCAAACTGCCGGTGGAGCCTTTTTATGGCGACGGGTTTTTCGAACCCGGCCTCTCCCATGGCCATGGCCTTGTATACTTCGGCCATGCCCCCGGTGGCGATGCGCTCAATGAGCCGATACTTGCCGTAGACCTCGCCGATTTCCATGGGACTTTACGAACGACCGCCTTCGTCCATCAGCCGCGCGCCCTCCAGCATCAGATGCGTGGTCGTGGAGTTGATGTCGTCCTCCATTTCCACCTCGAGGCTGCTGAAGTCGAACTTTCCGGTGGTCCAGCGCAGCAGCTCATAGATGGCGTTGGCCGCCCGGGGCTCGGCTTTGTTGTCAAAGCGCGCCACCAGGATCCGACCGCCCTTGAGAAAGAGACGGGCTGTGTCGGTGTCGTTTTTGAGTACCAGGATGCCGGATTTGCGCTCCATCTCCATCATGACCAGGAGGCTCGACAGACCGATCTGATCCAGGTCGCCCCGGATGCCGGCGGCGGGCATTTCGGCGGACTGAGGCCGCGCATTGGCCACGGCACCCGAGAGATCGTCGATGCGGGCCTTGCTGCGGAATGCCTTCTCCACCCGGAGCTCCAGCTCGTCAAAGCGGAAGGGCTTGGCGAGGTAGTCATCCGCACCCAGGCGGAAGCCCTGGATCCGGTCGTCATCGTCTGAGAGGGCCGTGAGGAAAATGACCGGGATCAAGCTCAGCCCCGGGGTGGAGCGAATCGTCCGCACCAGATCCCAGCCGTCCATTTCGGGCATCATGATGTCGGTGATGATGAGGTCCAGCGGGAGCTCGTTGGCCTTGGCCAGACCCTCGACGCCGTTGCGCCCAACATGGATTTCGTGTCCCTGTTTTCTCAGGACGGTGGTGACCATCTTCAGAATCCAGGGATCATCGTCTACGACTAGAATTCGGGGCAACGTGGGCTCCGCGAAGGGGTTCTGACCCCGGCCTCGACGGTACCGCACCGCCTGTCACATTGTCAACGTTCGCTGCCGGGTCCGCAGAAGCGTTTTTCTCAGTATTAACGAGAAATTCGAACAAAAAAACCCGCTCCCGAAAAACGGGAGCGGGGGAAACTGCCCCGAGGATGCGTGGCCGTCCTCTATTTATTTATTCCTCGGGACGGTAATTGGCTTTGCATAGGCCGAGGTCACAGATTTGACCGAATCCGCAATCCGCGATCGTATCGCACAGCGGCTGGCAGTACTGGTTGACACACAGGCAGCCGTTGCTGTCGCAGACGGTCTGGGTGCCGCAGTCGGCGCTGTTCAGACACTCGGGGTTGGCCGGGGCGGGGTCGTCGATGCAAACGCTCGCTTCGCAGACCTGGCCGCGGGGGCAGACCGGGTCGCCCATGTCGCACTCAAAGGCGCAGCGGGCGAGCTCGGTGCAGGTGCGTCCCGCGCCACACTCGGCGGCGTCGACGCAGTACTCTTTGTACTCACCACAGACCGGGTTGTCCGCGGGCTGGCAGCGACCACAGGGGGCACAGACCTCATCGGTGCCGCACTCAGAGTCGCTCACGCAACCCTCGATGCAGACGTTGTCTTCGCAGATCATGCCGTGGGCACACTCATCGTCGGTGGCGCAGGGCTGGGCGATGTCTTCGGCCGGGCCGCAGAAGCCCGCCGGCATGCAGCGCTCGTTGAGGCCGCAGTCCGAATCGAAGCTGCACGGACGGGCGCAGCCGTACTCGGTGCAGACCTCGTTGGCGGCGCACTGCAACTCGGACTCGCAGGGCAGGTTCTCCACCAGCCAGCAGCCGTTTCCGTCGCAGTTGTAGCAACCGGAATCGTCACAGTATGGGCTACAGACGTTGCATTGGTCGTCGCTGCGACAGCCGGCCGAAAAGGCCAGCAGAGCGACGATACTGAGGGAAAATAGTGTGCGTTGCATGGCTTTCCTCCGACTGCTTAGCGGTCACCGGTTGGTCAAGTGGTGCCGACCAAGCGAATGTAGATACAGGATCCGTGCCAAGGAAGGTCAGATCCGATTTCTCGCGTGATCTCTGTCTCCTGGTCAGTATATCGCGTCCGGGAATGAAGGAAACAGTGAATAGGAATTAACAGCCAGTGAGGAGCTTATGTAGCCCTTTGTTCACAGTGACCTCACTTTGGATCCGGTTCTGGATCCGGGGAAACCTCCATCCTACCGCCAGGTATGATCAGGCCGCCCTTGCCTCCCTGGGCGGGCTCCGTGGAGCTTCCTGGAGTCCAGAGCACGCCGCCGGGCTCGGCGTTGGCGGTCTCGCTGGCCTCTGGGGTCGGCCCGTCCGAGGGGAGCCCGGGGATCAGGTCGGCGGCCAGCTCGGGGGGGAGGCGTCCCAGCAGCAACCGGCCCACGAGCTGCCGGAAGAAGGCGAGCTCAGTGGGCGCCTCGGTCCGGCGGAGCTGTTCGCGAATCGCCAGCAGCTGTGCCGCCTCGTCTACGCGCTGATTCTCGTGCATTACCCAGGCGGCGTCCAGGAGCCTTTGGGCCCAGCGCTCGCGCTTGCCCCCGTCTAGCTCCTGGGCGACGGCGCGGTCCAGGATCTCGCCCAGCCGCCGAAGGCGCTGCTGCTCGTTGATTACCAGGGTGGTCTCCAGCGCCTCTCCCACGGACGCGGTCAGCTCGGTGAGGGTCTCTTCAGCCGTGATCCAGGTGCGCAGCTCAGGCCGCTCCCACAGCGCGAACAGCTTCTCGTCTGCGGGCACCTCCGAGGGGGTGAGCCTGTCAGCCGGGTGGTCCTCCGAGACGGGCCGGTCTGGTCCCAGCAACGAGCGCAGGGTGGACAGATGCTCCGGGACCAGCTTCCCGGCCCGTTGGGTGGTCGCCACGGCCTGCTGCACCAGGTGCAGCGCCCGACCAAAAGAGATCGTGGCCCCGGCCAGCTGGGTGGACGACTCGGCGACCATGGCGCGGAACACCTTGGCGCCGCTGCGATAGAGCCTGAGCTCCCGGAGGCCGTGCTCGTCTGACAGGTTGGCCATGGCGGCGTGCAACCCGCGGTCGGTGGAACCTCGGAATCGAAAGAGCACAATCCGGATGCCGTTCCCAAAGGGCGCCGTGGTGTAGGCCCGGGCGTCGGCGTGCAGGTCCCGCGGGCTGACCCCCGGGTCGGCCACGGTGCCGCGAACGCGGACTTGCGGCACGTCGGCGCCCCGGCGACGCAGGGCGTGCAGGAATCGTCGCGCTGATTTGGCCAGGTCCCGACTGCCGTCGTTGGAGCAGCGCACCAGCAGGTCGACCTTGCCATCTTTGTCCAGGGCCGCGGCCAGGGCTTCGGCCACGTCCCCGGTGACGTCGGGCAGCGTGTCCGAGGTGCCGGCCAGCAGCTCCGCGGCGTTGTCCGCCCCCGGGGTCACAGGGCCCGGCGCCACGCCCTCGCCGCGCAAGTAGCCCATCCACGCCTTCACGGACCGGCTGGCCCCGGGTCCCTTTTGCCGTTTTTGGCTCACGGCTCACCGTCGGTGTCGAATCGCCAGCAGTGCGGGGACATGATGCCTTTGGGGTCGAGCTGCTTCCGAATGGCGCCCATCACCTCCACAAAGGTCGGATCGATGAAGTCCTTGAGAATGTGCACGGCCCACGCCGGGGTCTTGTAGGTCAAAAAGCCCAGCTCGTAGCCGGCCCGGCTCAGCTCAATATTCATTTCGCGCACCCGCCGCCGCTCGTCGGCGTCGCTTTTGTCGAATACCGTCAGGTAGCGCAGCACGCCGAAGTGGCCGCCCTTCATGGGTCGGCTCACCACCGCGGGTGGGAAGCCGTGGCGCTCCATGATCTCGATACCGCGATCGGCATACTCCTTGAAACGCGACAGCGGACCGTAGGTGCCCACCCAGGAGAGGCCGCCGCCGGGGGTGTCCACGAGGAACTCCAAACGGGTGGGGAAGTCGGCGAACTTGCCGAATTTTGGGTTCAGCTTCACCAGGGTGTCGATTTCGAAGGGGCGCTCCGAGGTGAAGCCCTCCTTCTCCAGCTGCACCAGCATCTCATCGAGCATGCTGCGGCGCAGGGCCAGCTCCTCGGCGGTGTTGCCCGACAGATCCAGGTACAGGAAAAACTCCGGCTCGCCGGGGTCCCGCTCCACGGGGCGGGGCACGTCGAGCAGCATCTTGCCCGTGGGCCACGACAGGCCCCCTACGTCGTCGGCGATGGGCAGGCGTGCCAGCCGTTTGAACGCGGCGAAGGCGCCGTCGCGCTCGTACATGAGCACAAAGAGCCGGGAGCGGAACTTCGGCGTGGGCCAGAGCTGGAAGGCCAGCTTGGTCACGATGCCCGTGGTCCCCTGCCAGTTGGCGAAGAGGCCGATGAGGTGTGGCAGGGGGCCGTTGCCGAACCAGATGTCACTGGCGGCGTTGGCGCCGGCCCGGAGGATCCGCCCATCGGGCAGCACCGCCTCGAGGCCGCCGATCCAGTCGGCCATGGAGCCGTGGCGCAACGAGAGGTTGCCCAGCCCGTCCAGCAGGCAGTTGGCCACGATGGAGGTGTCCGGCGGGCTGAGGGGATAGCCCATGTTCAGGGGGATTTCCTGCTCGGCGAGGTGCGCCTTGAGCTGTTCCCAGGTCACGCCGGGTTCCAGCACCGCGTACATGTCCTCGACGTTCACCTCCAGGATCTTGTTCATGCCCGACAGATCGAACACCACCCCTCCGGCGGGCGGCATGGAGAGGGCGCCCACATTGGAGCCGGCCACGCGGAGGGCCACGCCCAACTCCAGTTCGTTGGCGATGCCCACGGCGGCCTGGACCTCCGCGGTGGTTTCCAGCCGGACGGCCAGGCCGGGTTCCCGGGGATCCTCCTCGGTGTAGTCAGAGCTGTAGGGCGTGAGTCCTTCGCCCGTGATGACGCGCTCGGCGCCCAGCAGGTCGGTGAAACGGTCGACGGCAGTGCTCATGATGGAATCCTCGGGGACTTGGGTGTGGTTCAAAAACAGGCGCTAGGCGCGCATGAGCGGGAGCACGCGCAGGAGCATGATCAGGCTGCCTTTGGTCTTGATACGGCCCGAGAGCCAGGGGGCCACCATGCCCTTGCCCAAAGAGATGTTCAGCAGGGCTTGCATGGAACCCCGCACCCGGGCCCGGGGCTTTTCGGCTGCGCCGCGCAGGATGGTCACCTTCCCGTCTGCGAATTGCAGCGTGATGGTCATGGTGCCCACCTCCACCACCAGGGCGCCGCGCAACTGCCCAATGCGTTTGACGCTCTCGGGCCGCTCGGCCTGGCGCGCAATGATGTTGCCCAACAGCAAGCCGAGCAAGCTCATGCTGGGGGGATCGTCGATGACGACACAGGTTTCGGGCGACGTGGGTGCTTCGGGTGACAATGCACACCTCTTTCGGGGCGGAAGCTTATCACGTTTCATCTTCCGTGGTACACACGCAGGCGGCATGAACGAGCGGCTTCTCACGTACCTGTATCAGTACGGAGTGGGCGGACTGGTGTTCTTCGGCAGTCTGCTGCTGCTCTGGCGGCGCGGCATGCTGGGCGGCGAGTCTGCCGAACGGCGCCGATGGGTGCTATGGCTGGTGCTGGGTCTGGTCGCCTACGCGTTGGTCCAGGGTGCCCTTCAGTTTGTTGCCCCCTTGTACGACCTGGACCTCGGTGGTGCGCCGTGAGCGGTGGCCTCGGCACAACCCTGGATTACGTGGTCATCGGGCTGTACTTCGTGGCCGTCCTGGGCTTCGGGAGCCTCTTCGGGCGCCACAGCCGCACCACCCGGGACTTCTTTTTTGGTGGGCAGCGCTTCTCCTGGTGGCTGGTGGGGCTTTCCATGGTGGCCACCCTGGTGGGCTCCTACTCGTTCATCAAGTACTCCGCGGTGGGGTACAAGCACGGGATCTCCTCGTCGCTGTCCTATCTGAACGACTGGGTGTGGATGCCGCTGTTCATGTTCGGGTGGCTGCCGATCATCTACTTCGCGCGCATCCGATCCATCCCCGAGTACTTCGAGCGTCGCTTCGATCGCCGCACGCGGGTAGCCGCCACGGTGATCCTGCTGCTGTACATGCTGGGCTACATCGGCATCAACTTCTACACCCTCGGTGTGGCGCTGAACAGGGTCATCGGCTGGGACGTTTTTCCCACCGCGGCGGTCATTGCCGTGGGCACCGCCATCTACGTCACAGCGGGGGGACAGACCGCGGTGATCATGACCGACCTGCTGCAGGGGTTCCTGTTGTTGGCCGTGGGCTTCGCGGTGCTCTTCATGGGCTTTTATACCCTGGGGGACGGGCAGATCGGTCCGGGCATGGAGCTGTTCTGGAACGAGCTGTCCCCGACCCAGCGGCAGGCCCTGCCCCGGTTCAACAGCCCCCCGTCCTTTAACTTCGTGGGCATCTTCTGGCAGGACGGCTTCGCCAACTCGGTGTTTTTTTACTTCATGAACCAGGGCGTGATCATGCGTTTCCTGGCGGTGCGCAGCGTGCGCGAAGGGCGCAAGGCCGCGGGTTTCACGGTGCTGTTGCTGGTGCCCCTGGCGGCCATCGCCGTGTCCGCCGGGGGGTGGCTCGGTCCGGCCATGGTCAAGGCGGGGCTGGTGCCCGCGGGCACGTCTTCCCGGGACATCTTTGTGGCGGTGTCCCATGTGCTCGCCGAGCCGGGGGTCTTCGGTTTGATCCTGGCCGCCCTCTGCGCCGCGCTCATGTCGTCGGCCGACTCGCTGATCAACGCCGTGTCGGCGGTGTTCGTCAACGACATCTACCAGCCTTTTTTCCGCCGGAAGGCGCCCGACGCCCACTATCTTCGGGTGGCGCGGGTGACCTCCCTGGCCGCGGCCCTGGTGGGGATCGCCCTGGTGCCGCTGTTCATGTCCTTCGAGTCCATCTACCGGGCCCACGGCGCCTTCACCGCGGCGGTGACCCCGGCCATGGTGGTGGCGGTGCTCTTTGGTTTTCTCTGGAAACGCTTCACCCCCGCGGCGGCCTTCTGGACCCTGGTGGGGGGCACGGCGGCCTCGGCGGCCTCTTTTGTCTGGCCCCAGCTCATCACGCCCTTTGCCCACGGCACGGCCATGGAGGGCGGGGCTTTGAAGACCTACTCGTATGTCCGGGCGCTCTATGGCCTCTCGGTGTCGACCACCATCGGCCTCGTGGTGACGCTGTTCACCCGGCCCCGGGAGCCGGCCTCAATGGTGGGGCTGGTGCTCGGCACGTTGAACGAGGCCATGACCCGGTGGAAGGGCTCACCGCCCAATGAGACCCCCGGACGCCCCGTCACCCTGGTGGCCACGGTGTTGCCCCCATGCGGTGTCTCGGAGCCCGATGGTGACGACGAGTGGTGGTCGCCCGAGTCCGAGGACGACACGGGGGTGCGCCCGCCGGAGGTGCGTCCCGAGGTGCGGTTGTCCGCGTCCGCTCTGAACACTTTGGCGGCCGAGCCCGGTGATCTGCTCTTTGTGTCCCACCCGCGCTGGTGGTACGGGGGGCTCCGGGGTGCGCACGTGCGGGCGGGTGAGCCGTGCGATGAAGGGGCGCGGCTGCCCGCCGAGGTTGCAGAGCGCATGCGCGTGGCGTCCGGGGCGCGGATCCGGGTGGAGAAGATCCTGTGATTCACATGGCGGGACTGGTCCTGTTGGCGGTGGTGCCGGCCCTGGGCCTGGTGGTGTACTTCTACCTGCGGGATCGCTACGAGCCCGAGCCCCGTCGCTACGTGGCGGCGGCCTTTTTGTACGGCATGCTGGTGCTGATTCCGGCCCTGCTGCTGGGACGCTGGATCACCGGCTGGGTGGACCCCGAGTGGCGAGCCCTCTCGGGGGTGTGGGGCCGGCTCTACGACGACTTCCTGGTGGCCGCAGCGGTGGAGGAGCTGCTCAAGTGGGTGATCTTCGTGGCGACGATCCGCCGGTGGAAAGAGTTCGACGAGCCCATGGACGGCTGTGTCTACGGCGCCACCATGGCCCTGGGGCTCGCCGCGTTGGAGAACCTGTACTACGTGCTCACCAAAGGGAGCCTCGAGCTGGCCCTTTTGCGCGGCCTGCTGAGCGTGCCCGCCCACGCACTCTACGGCGCGTCCATGGGATACTTCATCGGTCGCGCCAAGTTTGCCCTGCACCGCAAACGGCTGCTGTACCTGGTGCCGCTCAGCCTGGTGGTGCCCTGGGCCTTCCACGGCACCTTCGACCACCTGTGCAACTACCGCGCGTCGGTGTGGGGTTGGGTGGCGTTGGTGGCGGTGAGCCTCTCCATGTGGGTCTTCGTGGTGATCGCCACAGGCTGGGCCCTGAGCCGCTCCCCCTTCAAAAACGACTGAGCGTCGGACTCAAATCATCTGAAGATGAAGGGGTAGGTGTACGAGAGAGGGCCATTGCGAAAGCGGGGAAAGTGCCAGCGCAGGGCGCCGGACTCGAGGCACCGGGAGAGCTTGGTGCCGGAGAAAGCCGGGGCGTCCACCTGCACCGAGGAGACCCGGCCCGAGGCCTCGATCTTGACCGTGAGCAGGGCCTTGCCGGACTTGCCCTGGGCCTGCTGCTGACATCCCGTGAGGCGCGCGAGCTGCCGCTTGATGAAGATACCCACCTGGTTCTGGGTCAGCTTGATCGGCATTTTTCGCAGGTCGCCGGCGGTGGGGGGTGGCGACGGGGCGCCCAGCCGCTGTACGTTCCCCTGGAGATCACCGGCCCGGCTGGTGTCGATGATCTGTAGCCCGTCCAGGCCGCTTTTCTTCTTGGCTTCGGCGAACCGGCGCTCGAAATCAGGGGATTCCTTGCGCGCTTTGCACCCCACCGCCAACAGACACACCCCACTTAGCAAAACAACTGCGGCTCGTTTCATGGTTGCCTCTCCTTGTCCATCCAATCTGCTGACCCATCGGCCGGAACTCTTCGTTTCTGGGGCCAATGGCGAATATCGTCTCTAGTATACGCCATAAACAGTCGAATCTTTCTGTGAATTTGGATACACTATCTGCCATTGGGAGGGAGCACGCAGGAGGTTGGCGGCTGGATCGCGGCGTGCTCCCGTATATGTGTCGGATTGATGGATGAACTCAGGCCGCTACTAGTTACCTGTCAGTATTGCCAGGCCCAGTCTCCCCCCGAGGCGGTTCACTGCCCGAGTTGCGGGCAACCTCTGCCCAGACATCTGCTGCTGCAGGGAGAGATGGTCTGCGAGGACTATCAGATCGTGCGGCTCATCGGGTACGGCGGCATGGGCGAGGTGTACCTGGCCCAACACCACCTGACCGGGCAACAGGTGGCCATCAAGGTCCTGTCGCTGCATCTGGCCGAGGAGGTGGACCTGCGGATCCGGTTCCTGGACGAAGCGCGCATCCTCGCCCGGCTGGATCACCCGAACATCGTCATGCTCCACAATTTCAAGCAGGAGCGTGATCGCATGCACATCATCATGCAGTACGTGGACGGAGAGAGTTTGGACCGCCTCATCGAGCGCACCGGGCCCATGGACTCCGAGCAGGCGGTGCTGCTCTTTGCGCCCCTGGCCGACGCCCTCCACCATGCGCAGGACTGCGGCATCATTCACCGGGATTTGAAGCCGTCCAACATTCTGGTCAATCGGGCGGGCAAGCCGCGCCTCACTGATTTTGGCATCGCCAAGCTCACCGAGGGAGGCGCCAATCTGACGCGTACGGGGACCCGGGTGGGCACCTCCTGGTTCATGTCTCCCGAGCAGGGGCTCAACAAGCCGGCGGATTCCCGCTCGGACATCTACGCCCTGGCGGTGACCTTGTACAATTGCCTGTCGGGGCGGCTGCCTTTCTCCGGGGACTCGGAGTACGAGGTGATCAAGGGCCACGTGGAGCTGCCGCCCCCGCCCATCTTCAACGGAGAGGACCCGTTGGATCGGGAGGTGGAGAAAGTGGTCATGCAGGCGTTGGCCAAGGATCCCGACGAGCGGTTCCAGACCGGCAACGCCCTGCGGGACGCCCTGCTCGGCGCGCTTACGACCTACGGCTTGGCGGCGGAGCACCGCACCTCGGCGAACGGGGGCCAGAGGATCACCCTCCCCAACGGGCT
>Ga0180009_10003712_pt1 | contig 17226 bp, 11 predicted proteins | sample OS_PC_MetaG_FD_123537 | JGI IMG/M metagenome (GOLD analysis project Ga0180009, IMG submission 123537) | Groundwater microbial communities from the Aspo Hard Rock Laboratory (HRL) deep subsurface site, Sweden - OS_PC_MetaG | ecosystem: Environmental > Aquatic > Deep subsurface > Groundwater... | reverse complement strand
CCGCAGATGATATTAAGAAAACAACGGAAATTGTGGCTCATAATCGAGCAATTATTAAATCTCTTTTTCTCCAATTGAGCAGAGGAACCAGCCAGATTCTTAATGAAATGGTGGTTATCTATCCCTTTTATAACTACATCATGATTGTCGAAACCGATGGAAACATTTTTGCTTCCAGTACAAGGGACAACAAAGGAAACAAGATAGCAGGAGAGCGACTGCTGGGGCTGAATTTCAGTAATAATCCTTTGTTCTGTGAACCATCACCGAACAAAACCACCATAGGGAACCCAGGACCGGACCCGTTTCTATCGTTGATCGAGATGGGGCCAAGAATGAGCCAATGGTTTATCACCCCTGTCCTCAAAAGAGGAGAACTCATAGGGTGGATAGTGGTTTCCTACAATTGGCAAAAAGAACTCTCTGCCCTGTTGGCTGATATAATGCATCAACTCAAGGCTGTTGGCAATCCAACCCTTGACGTCGTTTTGACGGATGAAACTGGCAATATAGTCGTTGGTACCAAGCCCTCTGAAAAAACCTTTGTGCCCTCTCCTGATAAACTCTGGAAGAAAAAGCAATTAACATTTGGAAAATCCTCAATGAGTTTAATTATTGCCAATGACAAGGCAAAAACATACCAACCGGTTATCAAAACCAGGAACCTCTTGATCGTTATCATCTTTTCGAGCGCCCTATTGCTTATAACAGCGCTCTACTTCATTTTGCAAAACACTTTTTTACGAAGATTAAAGGCCCTGCAGGTCGGCGCCGAAGAACTCGGTAAAGGCAATTTGAACTATAAAGTAGGCACTGACTCAAAGGATGAAATAGGCCAACTTTCAAGGGCGTTTGATAAGATGACTGAGGATTTAAAGAAGACAACCACATCGATAGATGAACTCAATAAAGAGATCAACGAGCGCAAGCGGGCAGAGAAAGCACTGCGGAATAGTGAGGCGAGGATACGTGCTATAGTAAATACCGCCGTTGACGGGATCATCACCATCGATGAACATGGGATTATCCAGTCGTTCAACCCGTCCGCTGAGCGGCTGTTCGGTTACGCTGAGGAAGAAGCGATTGGCCAGAACGTCGAGATCCTGATGCCTTCGCCTTATAGGGAAGCACACGACAGTTATATCGCCAACTACTTGCGCACAGGCGAGACAAAGATTATCGGCATTGGACGTGAGGCCCTTGCCCGGCGCAGGGATGGAACCACCTTTCCCATAGATCTGGCGGTTAGCGAGGTGTACCGCGGCAAACAGCGCGTGTTTACGGGAATTATACGCAACATTACCGAGCGCAAGGATGCTGAGGAGGCACTTCATAATGCCAAGGAAGAGGCTGAAGCCGCCAACCTTGCCAAGACGGAATTTTTGTCCAGCATGAGCCACGAGATCCGGACTCCGATGAATGCAATAATCGGGGTGGCCGATCTGTTGCGAGAAACTTCTTTGACTCCTGAGCAGCAGACATATGTTCAGATGTTTGCCTCAGCAGGGAATAATCTCTTAAACATTATCAACGATATCCTTGATATCTCCAAGGTTGAGGCAGGCCAGCTTGATCTTGCCGAAATTGACTTTAATCTTCACGAAGTTGTTGAAAAAGTATGCGAAGTTATGGCTTTACACGCTAATGAGAAGGGGCTCGAGTTAACCTGCCATGTTGCGCCGGATGTGCAGAAGAACCTTATAGGAGATCCGACCCGCCTGCGTCAGGTCTTAATTAACCTGATCGGAAATGCCGTAAAATTCACCGAAAAGGGCGACATATTCGTTGAAGTTAATAAACATAACCAAGGGGCCAAAGATGATTTGGCAAATGATTTTGAAGTAATTGTTTCAGTTAAAGACACTGGGATCGGTATACCCCTTGAAAAGGTGGAGGTAATATTTGATCGTTTTACGCAGGTGGATTCATCAACCACACGCAGCCACGGTGGTACCGGGCTTGGTTTGACCATTTCAAAACAACTTGTGGAAATGATGGGGGGACGGATCTGGGTTGAAAGTAAACAGGGCCAGGGAAGCACTTTTTACTTTACAGCAAAGTTCGGATTGCAGACCGAGCCCGGGAGACACGTTGAACCACCTCCAGCGGTTATAATACCCGCTGCATTCGAAGATCTCCGAACCTTGAATATTCTGCTTGTAGAAGACTCTGAAGACAACCGTTTGCTTATACAGTCCTACCTTAAAAAGACACCATATCATATAGAGATAGCCGAAAACGGCGAAATTGCCGTTGAGAAGTTCGAGTCAGGAAAATACGATCTTGTGCTTATGGATATGCAGATGCCGGTAATGAACGGCTATAGCGCTACAAGAGAGATCAGAAAATGGGAAAATCAAAAAGGAGTAAAGGCAACGCCCGTCATTGCGCTGACCGCATACGCAACCAAAGAAGAGAGACAAAAGAGCCTTGACGCCGGGTGCACCGCGCATCTGACCAAACCGATCAGGAAGGCCACACTGCTTGAAGCCATATATGAATATACTGCAAACAAACCAAATAAGGATTGAAGATTTAACAACATTTGTGTAATTGATAATAATAAATTCATCACCCGGTTTCTACAATTGAAAGGGTTAATGGGGAGTTAAGCCATGATAACGAATAATGACGGCAAGAACGAGGCAAAAATCATTGTGCGTGTAGACGCTGAAATCGAAGACCTTGTTCCAGGATTTCTCCAAAACAGGCAAAATGACATAAAGAAAATACTCGAGGCTCTGGACGTTGGTGATTATGAAACCATCCGGGTGTTGGGTCACAGCATGAAGGGATCAGGCGGCGGGTATGGTTTTGACGCCATCACCGATATTGGCCTGTCACTTGAGCAAGCCGCAAAGGCGAAGAACTCCGAAGAGGTTCGGAAGTGGGCTGAGGAACTTTCAAACTACCTTGAAAACGTGGAGGTGGCATATGAATAGCCCTGTAACACCTCTAATTTTGTGCGTTGACGATGATCACGATATCCTGCGGTTGATGGAGCGGTTTCTGACAAGACATGACTATAATGTGACTACTGTAGATAGCGGTGAAAAAGCCCTTCTGAAAATTGATAAGACCAAGCCCGATATCGTCCTTCTTGATATTATGATGCCGGGCATGGATGGTTTTGAGGTTTGTTCCAGATTGCAAAAAAATGAGGAAACAGCTTATATCCCAGTAATATTTGTAACTGCCCTTGGAGGTGAACAGGACAAGGATAAGGCTTTCTCAGCAGGCGCCGTTGATTATCTTGTAAAACCTATACAAGAGGACACACTTATCCAAAAAGTCCGCTCACATTTAGAAACAAATACGCGCTGGGAGAAACTTCCTAAAGACATTACCCCATTGGAGGAAAGGATACACCCCTCTGATTTTCTTGAATTCAAGAAAACTTTGTCCGATCAATTAAAACTTGCCCCTGACATGAGGGAGAAGCTCGCCGCTATCACGTATTCGAAAATCTATTCTATATCTGCCGATACAGGGGTAACAAACAGCCGGCTTGCCCGCTATATGGCTGATTTCCTAAGGCTGGACTATTTATCCTATATCAATCCTGAGAATGTTAAATTAGGGGCGCTGCCGACACCTTTTTGCAGGAAAAATTCAGTTGTGACAATTAGCGATGACTCGGGCAATGACGCCTTTGTACTCAGTAACCCCTTCAACCTGGAGCTGTTAGACTTATTAAAAAAGTACTCGGCGTCGGACCAAAAGATTAAACTGATCGTAACCGAGCCCAAAAATATTGAGTCATTATTAGAATATAGCTCAGCATCAGGAAAAATGAGCGCCGCACCGGGAGTAAAACACGAAACGGTTAAACCAACTTTCGAGACACCACAAAGCCTTTCAGAGGCAGAAATGGGGAAGCGCCCTGTTGTGCATATGGCCAACAACATTTTCAATGCGGCTGTATCTGAAAGGGCCAGCGACATCCATATCGAACCCAAGGAGACCAATACTGTTGTCCGGTTCCGCATAGACGGCGACATGAAGGAATTCTTTTCCCTGAAAAAAGATACAGGCATTATGCTCATATCCAGGCTTAAGGTCCTTGCAGGCCTTGACATAGCAGAGAAGAGAAAGTCGCAGGACGGAGCCTTTGAAGTAAATATAAGCAACAGGGCCTTCCATCTGCGAATAGTCACCACTTCCACGCCACATGGCGAAAGCGTTGTTGTAAGATTACTTGAACCGACCACCAAACCCAAGGGCCTCAATGAACTCGGCATGACCGATGAGCAGGCAGGTACCATGATCGGCTTAGCCAGGCGAACCCAGGGGCTCTTGCTTATAGTTGGGCCCACGGGCTCAGGTAAAACTACGACCATTTACAGCCTCCTTGCCAACATAGATTGCAAGACACGAAGTCTGATTTCCGTGGAAGATCCTGTGGAATACCGCATACCCTTTGCCAATCAGCAACAGGTAGATGAAAAAGTGGGGGTTACCTTTGATTCCCTTCTCAAATCGTCTGTGCGCCAGGATCCTGACATTTTGTTCATGGGCGAGGTAAGGGATCAATATTCTGCTAAAATTTCGCTGGATTTTGCGAGTACGGGGCACTTGACCATTACCAGTCTGCATACATCAAATGCAACCACCGCCATTTTCCGCCTCGAGAGGCTCGAGACCGACCGAAGGGCAATGGCAGATACCATCCTGGGTGTTGTGGCCCAAAGATTGCTGAAAAAGCTCTGTCCACACTGTAAAAAAATAGTGCCCACCTCTAAGGATGAAATAGATATGTTGGCCCCGTTTACCGATGTTGTTCCATCCCGGATAGCGCATCCAGTGGGTTGTTGGAGATGTAACAATACAGGTTATTATGGCCGTGAGGGGGTATATGAAATCTTACAATTTGACCGGGAGATAGCTGAGATGGTTCGCACCGGTACGCCTATTTCACATATTCGGGAGTTTGTGCGCAAAAGAGGGGGGTATCTAATAAGTAACCACGCTTTGGAAAAGGTAAAGGAGTTCCTTTTATCCCCTAAAGATGTGTACGAAAAGGTGCTGGTGGAAGAAAAGAGGTTCAAGGGAAAAGGGGCTGAGAAAGAAGAACGCCAAATACCTGTCGCCCGGGAAAAAATAAAGGAGAAGGCATCAATACTTCTTGTTGAAGATGATAAGGACAGCCAGAAATTGATAGCCCGTTTCCTTGAAAACAGTGATTACAAGGTTACCATAGCCCAGGACGGTATTGATGCCCTTCTTAATATTGGCAAGAAAGACTTTGATCTGATCATTTCGGATATAAATATGCCCAATTTAGACGGCTTTAAATTGCTGGAGATGATGAACCAGAAAGACATTGAAGCCCCCGTGATGTTTTTGACCTCAAGGACCAGCCAGGAAGATGAGATAAAGGGATTCGAACTCGGGGCAACAGATTATATCAGGAAGCCGGTCAAGAAAGATGTGTTGTTGCTTAGGGTGACGAATGTCCTTGAAAGGCACAAGAAGTGACAGCATTCTTCATAGTTTCAAGTTTCCACAACTTATACTCAAGAGTCGTAAGTTCTCGTAACATACTGAATTAAATCACAAATCATTCCCCTTAATTCAATATCCATGCCCAGAGGACAGGGTTATTAAGGTTTTAATATATTTGCAAATAAACAAGCAGAACATATTTTTGAAGATAGCTATAAGTTACTTAGAAGTCGAACATTATGAACAAAGATAACTTGGTAAGATTACATCAGGCAGGAATTCTGACCGATATAGACGTTCATTTTGCAGGGTTTATGGCGAATCTTGCGGACAGCAAATATCAGGAAATTTTTCTGGGAGCAGCTCTTGCAAGTAATGTTACAGGCAAGGGAGATGTGTGTCTTGACCTTGCATCATTTGCCGGGAAAACGCTGCTTGAAAAAGATGATGGAATGGATGCCGTTATATGTCCGGAGCTTTCCGTATGGAAGGAGAATTTGATTTCAACAAGGATTGTCGGAAGACCGGAAGATCTTTGCCCTCTTATACTTGATGAAAGAAACAGACTTTATCTTTATCGCTACTGGGAATATGAAAAAAAACTTTCTGATTCTATAAAAAAGCGTACCAAAGAAGATATCGGCGGTATAAATTTATCGCTTATAAAAGACAGCATAAAGAGACTTTTCCCTGAAATAATAGATGGCGATATTAACCGGCAGAAGGTCGCGGCCATAACTTCGGCTTTTAAAAAGTTCTGCGTTATTTCCGGCGGCCCTGGAACAGGTAAAACAACAATTATTGCAAAGATACTTGCCATGTTAATTGAACAGACAGGCAAAGAAAAAAGCCTTAGGATATTTCTTACAGCTCCAACAGGAAAGGCAACAGCAAGATTAAGTGAATCCATCGGAAACATTAAAAAAAAGCTAAATTGCAAAGATTATATCAAAGCAGCCATACCCACAGAAGCTTTTACAATTCACAGGCTGCTGAAAACTATTATCAGATCTCCTTTTTTTCGTCATAATTCTGAAAACCCCCTCCCTGCCGATATCGTTGTGGTAGATGAAGCCTCTATGGTTGACCTGCCCTTAATGTCAAAGCTCATACAGGCTGTTCCGGTTGATGCAAGGCTCATACTGATAGGGGACAGCGATCAGCTTGCATCCGTGGATCCGGGTTCAGTGCTTGGCGACATTTGCGGCAACAAAAGTCTTCGCGGATTTACGACAAATTTTGTTAATAAGGTTGAAGAATTAACAGATGAAAAAATTACTGATTCTATCAAACAACATAAAGGCATAAAGGCTTTACATGACTGCATTGTTGTTTTGAAAAAAAATTACAGGTTCGCTGATAGCAGTGGAATTGGAGGGTTAAGCCATGCTGTGAAGCTCGGAGACATTGATAAAACATTAGACCTGCTTAAAAATAAGAATGACAGAAGTATAATATTTGAGGAAATACTGTCGGCTGATAATTTCAAACAAATCCTTACGGATAAGGTTGTTGAGTTTTATTCAGAATATCTTAGAACCGATGACCCGGGCAGAGCCCTTAAACTCTTTAATCGCTTTAAAATACTATGCGCTGTAAAGATGGGGCAATTCGGAGTATATGCAGTAAATAAAATTATTGAACAGATATTGAGACGTGAAAACCTGATACAGACTGAAAATTTGTGGTATAAAGGGAGACCGATTCTCATAACCAGCAACGACTATAAACTCAGCCTTTTTAACGGGGATATCGGCATAACCATGCCAATTCAAGGCTCTGCCAGTAATGATATGCATGTATTTTTTCGCGGCACTTCCGGAGAATTAAAACAGTTTTTGCCTTACAGATTGCCACAGCATGAAACGGTTTATGCGATGACAGTTCACAAGAGTCAGGGGTCTGAGTTTGAAAATGTTTTTCTCGTTTTGCCGGATAAAGACTATCCTGTACTTTCAAGAGAGCTTATTTATACAGGTATTACAAGGGCCAGCCAGAGTGTAACAATATTGGGTAAAGAAGAAGTTTTAAGAACTTCGATATCAAGGGTAATTGAGCGTAAGTCCGGTCTTCATGATTCTCTTTGGGGAGGAAAGTCATCTCAAATTTTCTAAATCTGCCAAATCTTGAGATCGGCCTGTAGCTCGCTTGTTCTTTTTTAAGTTCTCAATATCAATGAAATCAATCTGAATTCCATGTATATATTCACTAACTTTAGATTTATAACACTCCCCAAAATCCAAACCACCGGCTGTTGTTAACAAATCAATTCTATTGGGAGGGTAGCCAAGCTGTATGATCTGATTTGCAGCAATGAAATCTTCCAATTCAAGACCTAATGAACCAAATCCAAATTGATCTAATGCACTTAATAGCCTCTGCGCATTTTTCTGGGACGACTCTATCCAAATGTCGAGGTCTTTTGTGTAGCGAGGATGCCCGTGGAAAGCGACAGCATACCCACCGACAACCAGATATTTTACATTATTTTCGTTTAATAATTTTATAAACTCTTTGAAATCTTTGCTCAGCATTGTATTTCCAATTATTGAATTCTTGACGAATTTGTTCTAACGCATCGATTCGTTCCTCATGTGATTTCGATTGCCAGAAAGAAAAATCACTAGGTTGTTCATCAATCTTATATTTATTGACTACTTTAATTATACTCATGATATTTTCTGTTGTTCGACACCCTATCTTTTCCAAAATTTAAATTTATTATAACTTGCCTGAAAACAATGTATCAAGATAGAATTTTGTTATGTTATCCATGTTTTCAAATCTGTGATCTTTTTGTTCATTTTTTAATGCCAGCTCATTTCTAATATCAGATGCTAATTTTTTTCCCAGCTCCACACCAAACTGGTCAAAGGGATTTATTCCCCATATAAAAGCCTCAAAAACAGTTTTTGCCTCATAAAATGACAAGAGATGGCCAACACTTTCAGGCGAAAGATCGTTTATAAGTATGGTGGAAGAGGGCCTGTTGCCCGGAAAGTATTTTGCTTTATTCTTATCTTCTTTTCCCAAAGCAAGTGCTGCCGGCTGTGAGATCAGATTTGCCCACAATTCCTGATGATTTGTAACGCCCTTTGATTTGTAATTATACTGATTATACTGAGGTTTGATCACTCCTATAAACTCAATGGGAAAGGGACGTCCCTGATGCGCCAGTTGAAAAAAAGAATGCTGCGCATTTGTGCCCGGCTCTCCAAAAACAACAGCGCCTGCGGGTTCATCCAGGGAATGGCCTTCCTGCGTTACTGATTTGCCGTTACTTTCCATGCTGAGCTGCTGAATATGGGGCGCCAGCTTTTGCAGCGGAGATGCATAGGGAATTATTGCCTGAGTTTGATATCCCAGAAAATTATTGTTCCATATTGAAATAAGAGCAGCGACCAGAGGGATATTTTTTTCAAATGGAGCATTTTTTGCGTGAATATCCATTTCTTCTGCGCCTTTTAAAAAACGCTCAAACTTATCATATCCCAGATACAGACTAAGAGGTACACCGCCAACCGCAGAGGTTACACTGTATCTGCCTCCTATAAAATCGAACATGTGAAATGAAGCCAGAACAGGATTTGCAGGATCGTCTCCGGGGCTTCCTTTGCTGGTAACGGTTACAAGGTGCTTAGAAGGATCAAGTCCTTTTTCTTTCATAAATGAAACAGCAAGATTTGTATTAGCTGTAGTTTCGGCTGTTGTATAGCTTTTTGAAATAACTATCCACAAGGTAGTTTCAGGATCTATGGTGGGTACTAAGTTCCCAAAATTATGGATATCTACATTCGACAAAAAATGTATTTTAATATCTTTATTCGCAAAGGCTTCCAAGGCACGTGAAACAAACTCTGTGCCCAGATAAGATCCCCCGATTCCTATTACAACAACATGTTTAAAAGGTCTGCCGCTTGATCCGGCTATCTTCCCATTATGAACTTCTGAAGCAAATTCCCGGATATTCTCTCTTGTTTTGATTATCTCGGGCATTACATCTTTTTCATCTATAAAAATAGAATTGCCTGAGAAATTTCTTGAAGCAGTATGAAGAGCAGCTCTGTTTTCAGAAACATTTATTTTTTCACCATTCATCATTGCAATAAACCGCTCTTTTAGTTTTCTTGCTTCTGCCAGTTTAAAAAGTAGAGACATGGCCTTTTCATCTACTCTCTGACGGGAAAAATCATAGAAGATATGCTTGTGTTTTAAGGAGAATTTTTCGAGCCGGTCATTTTCTTTGATGAGATATTTTAAGTGCTTCTCGGGGCGGCTGAAGTTTTCAGCATGTTTCTTCAGGCTGTTCCATGCGGGAATGGTGCTTAGATTTTGAGGTGTCATAATGTAAGCCTTAAGTACTCAGGTTCACGGGTTTAATGGTTCATGGGGTTTTAGTAAAATGCGAATAACGAATGTCGAATGTCGAATGTCGAATGTCGAATTATGAAGTTTAATAAAGTTTTTCATTACTTCGACATTCAATATTCCTTGTTCGATATTCTGCGGTTCAAAACAAAATGCGCTTAAGTCAACAACATTGGTGGTTCACGGTTCAGAGTTACTTTTCTTTCGTTAACCTTCAATCAACCCTGAACATCTGAACCGCTGAACCTCTGAACGGTTACTTTTTATCTTCTATGCATTTATATACATCCCTTATAATTCTGCCGGAGATATTTGCCATTGCTTTGCTCATAGCTTCTGCAAGAGACTGTGGATTTTTACTGCTGCAAGGTTCTATGGCGCTGTATTGTTTTTGCATGAGCACGCTTTTGCTGATATCCGGTTCATTTTTTGACATAAGCGTGATGTTTATGGAAAGAACTGCTTTCCAAATATCATTGTCGTCTTGTTCAAAAAACTCATCAACTGTTCCGTTAATTATATATGTTGATGAACAACTGCTGTTTGAACTGAATGCCGTTCTGAAGAGTGAAGAGCACTTTATATCCCTTGTCAGATAATAAGTGACAAAATCGCCTGGGTTTGCCATCCACTTATGATAAATATAAGCATCTCTTATAAACTTTTTTTGACTGTATATTATCCTGGTTGAGTCGTATAAAGGAGCTACATTAAAGCGTTCAATATAAATAACAAATGGAAGGGATTTTAGACTTGCGGCTTTAGGAGGATCATATTCCAATGTGTAGTAATTAATTTTTTTGTTTGGTTTCTGTGTTAAATTCAGACAACCACATACAAGCAGGGCTGAAAGGATAATCAAATAAATAATTTTTTTTGAATAATTCATTTTATTTAATTGGTTCCACGTTTTTTTCAGCGAGCGGCTCTCCGAAGATAATTTGCGAAGGCTGATCAGATATAAGATCTAAGAGCCTGTTCATATTATAACTTGCCTTTTCTAAATTTTGCAGAGTTATAAAAAGCTGGCGCTGCAGAATTGAAAATTTTACATCTGCATTTTTAATAAGTTCCGAACCATTCCCCATTAAAATATCTGCATCTTTCATGGTATGTTTAAAATTGGAGATAGCTTCTGTAAATTCTTTTTTGTTTTCTTCAACAATACTATCAATCTTGCCGACTGTTTTATCAGCGTTCACTGAAAAATTATTAAATGATGAGCTGGCATGAATAAAGGATTCCATTACGTTATTCCATTTTTTTACGTCCAGCATTAATTCCACCTTATCAAGAGATGCTTTGATATCAGATGATATTTTTTCGATTTGTGCATCCGCGACAGTTTTGTTTATCGTGTCGAGCGTGTTTTTAAACTCAGCAGTTATTCCTTGCAAGTCCAGTGCATTGATTTGATTCAGCACATTATCTATACCTTTTATAATCTGACTTATGTTAGATGGTTTTGTGGCAATAACAGGATATTCTGAAGGAAAAGTTGTTTCAGGTGAAAGGTCAGGCTCGTCATCCTTTTTTCGTTCAAGCTCAATAAACATTATACCGGTAATACCTACTGACTTTAACTCGGCAACCATGTCTTCAAGATGATCTTCCAGCTTTAAGCTGGATTCAATTTTTAATATTACCTTAATCAAAGCTGCGTCAGGCGCGACGACTATATTCTCAACTCTCCCTATGGATACACCCCTGTATTTAACAGGGGAATCCTTGTCAAGCCCTTGGACAGATTCATCAAAATAAACGATATAATACTGACTTTCTTCAAGATAATGGAATTTCCCAAGCCACATTATTGTAACCATGGCTATGACAAATCCTATCATTACAAAAAGACCTACAGTAAATTTGGTTTTAATAGAAGCCATTTTTATATCCTGCTTTTTGCTTTGCGATTGAAGAACTGCCTGACGGATACATTTTGACTATTATCTTTCAAATATCTGGGATCTCCTTCAGCAATTATACTTTTTGTTTTTTTATCAAGCATAATTATGCGTTGCGCAATGTTTAATATGCTGTCAAGTGCATGAGTAACAATAACAATTGTAGCTCCGATGCTTTTATTGATTAATAAAATCAATTCATCGATTTCTGCAGAGCTGACAGGATCAAGGCCGGCTGTTGGTTCATCGAGAAAAAGAATTTTTGGATTAAGCGCCAGAGCCCTTGCTAATCCAGCCCTTTTTTTCATTCCTCCACTAATTTCTGAGGGCAGGTAATTTTCATACCCGTCAAGATTAACCATACAAAGTTTCATCCTGACTAAATTTGCTATAGAACTTTTTGAAAGACCAGAATATTCCTGAATAGGAAGAGCTATATTTTCAGCTACGGTCATTGATCCGAACAGAGCGCTGCTTTGAAACAAAACCCCTATTTTTTTTAGCGCGTTAAAGTGTGAATCATCACTTGATGTAATATCTTCGCCCTCTATCATTATATTTCCCGAGAAAGGCCTATCGAGTCCGATCATATGTCTTAGCAGGGTTGATTTGCCACATCCACTGCTGCCAAGGACTACCAGTATTTCTCCTTCAAAGACATCAAAGCTTATATCCTTAAGGATTAAATCATCTCCGTACCGGGCAACAAGATTTTTTACATTTATGATGGCTTGTTTTTTCATTGGCTGAGAATTATTACCAGAAACTGCGAAGCACGGCAAAAATTGAATCAAAAAGTATTATCAGAAAAATACTGCTGACAACAGCCGATGTCGCGGCGTTGCCGACAGAATCAGCGCCACCTCTTGTCTGAAAACCTCTCAAACATCCTATCCATGCTACAATTGCTGCAAATACGAAGCTTTTACCCATGCCCCACATTACTTCAAACAGCGTAAGTGTTTTTATTGTTTGATTTATATAGGATGTTGTGCTCAGATCAAGCATAAATACTCCCACCAGGAGTCCTCCTGAAATTGCGAATACATCTGAAAAAAGAGTTAATAGCGGAACAACAATAATGCAGGCTATGATTCTGGGAACGGCCAGAAATATTGTTGGGTTAAATCCCATAGTAAAAAGAGCATCAATTTCTTCTGAAATCTTCATGGAACCAATTTCTGCAGCAAAAGCAGAGCCGGATCTTCCAGCCACGACAATTGCTGTCATAATCGGTCCAAGTTCCGATACCATAGCAATAGATACCAGCGAGGCAACATATATGTTTGCGCCGAATTGCTGCAGTTGAAGGGATGACATGAATGCCATGACAAGTCCGAGCAGAAAGCTGATGAGTGCAACTATAGGCAGGGCATCCACACCGGTTTTTTTCATATATGTTATAGTGTCATTTATACGCAGGTCTTTAGGATGAATACAGACATGGATAAAAGACAGAATAACAGAGCCCAGAAAGGAAATGAAAAACCTTATATTGTCAGTATGTTGTATGGCTGTTTCACCAAGATCTACAAGAATATTGGGGGGCTTATATTTTTTCAGAGGTACAAAATATTCATGAGATTCAAAATTAACTAATGAAAGAATTTCTTTTATATTGTCTTTGACATTAACAACATTAAACTTTGCCTTTTGTTCGGCCACGAGGTGTTTTATCTCAAGAAGAACAAGCGCTCCAAAATCATCAAGATAATCAACTTCGCCAAGGTCTATTACCAGTGAAGAAAGGGAATTGCCCTTTATGGCAGGAGTAAGTTTTTTAAGAATGTGGGCCGAGTTTTTAATATCAATTTTACCTTTTAAGAGGATTGAAATTTTTCCTTTTTCTTTTTCAGAAATTTCATAAAAGCGGGATGATAATTGCTCTGATTTCATCATATCTTTAATATTGACAAACTCCTAAAAAGTCACGGATTTAACTTTAGATGGCTAAGTAAAAAGGTTCATATACAAGGCGTAGGAGTTTTTCAGGGCCGAAGGCATACATATAGTATGTCGAGGGTCTGAAAAAATACTACAACGCAGTAGATGGGACTTTTTACGACGCCATTCAAATGCTTCTTGAGCAAGACCTTGCTTCAGATAAAATTGTTTGTATCTTATCCAGGGCACTGCAATCGTCAGCGCATTCAGGGAAACTTTTCCTTCTGTTACACTCTTTACACGGGCTTTTTATTAAATAACCGACTTCAAAGTCGAACTTGTATATGTAGACAGTTTTGTTAGCCATGTTCCATCTAATTCCCAAATCGCTCAATTTAGGTTTAATTCCCGAGCATGTTTTGGCCAGAGGTAAAATTGTAATATTATGATGTATTTATCATAACATTTTAATTATAAAAAGGTAAAGCCATAATTGTTGTCATAATTGAAAATTTACAAAACAGGTGATCTTTTCCAGCTAACCCCTGACTACTGCCCACTGTTAGCGGCAACTCTAAATTTTTTCAGTTGATTTTCGTAATATGAACGTTCTTTTTTAGCTATTCTAAGCGCATATAATTCAGCAGATACGGCTTCTTCCAGCAGGCCGTTTATATAGTAACATTCAGCAAGAGTGTCCAATATGTGTGGAGATTTTTCAAGATCCGCAGCATTCAAGGCAAGATGCAAGGCGCGTTCAGGGTTGCGCAGGCTTTTATCATCACATGCAGCATAAAGCCATGCAAGATTGTTTAAAACATGCTGGTTGTCCGGTTTAAGACCTATTGATTTTTCGTATGCTTTGATTGTTTCCGTATAATTATTGAGATTGTAATAAAGATCTCCCAGATTGCTGTAAAGGTACGGATTATCCGGTGTCTTGTTAATCTCTCTTAATAGTATTTTTTCGATGAAATGATTGCTCAACCTCCTTCCGGTTTCACCATAATTTAAGTTATATCCAATACCTCCTATTATAACTATTGCTGCAAGATATGCGGCAATACTTTTTTTTATTTTTCGGTCCTGTCTGGTTATATGGGTTTTGTCTTCTTCACATAAATTGAGATATTCAATTCGTTCTTTAATGCTGAAATGATGCCAGTTCGGCATGTCCGGTGACTGTCCGGTCGTTGCTACTATCTTTTTGAATGTAGATATCAGCGGTTTTGCGCTGGGGAAGAGAGCATATACATATGTGTCTGCCTGACGTTCAAAGTTGCGCATAAAATATCCGAAGACATAGCGGAAGTAGATAAAAAACATAATGATTATAATCAGGCTGAAAATGGCCGAGATTATTGTATCGTAGTTAATACCCGAACTGCTTATTAATCTGTATATTGGATCAGTATAGATAATGAAATAGATGAGAAGATCAAAGGTGGTATACGAAAGAAATATGTATCCAATAAAAAATACCAGATAAAAATGTAGATGTTTTCTTTTGATATGGCCTATTTCATGCGCAATTACGGCATCCATTTCTTCCGGATCAAGGTATTGAAGCAGGGCTTCTGTAATAAGAATATATCGAGATTTTTTAATTAGGCCCATGATACCTGCTGTAATCATTCTGCCGCCGAATATGGGCCAGTAAAGTATATTGGCGTATTCTAATCCGGCCCTCCTGCAAAGTTTTTCGATTCTGCTTCTCAAATAACCTGATTCAAGTGGTTTGCATCTCCAAAACTTTTGAATCATTACCGGGCCGATTATTACAACTGCGGAAAGAAAGACTATAAAATAGACCACCTGTCCTTCTGGAGTGGAAATAAAATGCTTTGGCGGTTCAAATGGAAGCGCATTGATAATGTCGGCAATTCCTGACAGCAGAAGCCATGGGAAAAGGACGGGGATGGAGAATGAAATATTAGACAAAACATAAGAACGCCTTGACAGGTCGGTCGTGTAAAGCCTTTTATATGGCCCGTAGGCATAAGTCCAGATAATAGCAAGATAAAACACAAAAAGACCAATAAAAACTAATGCCTGTAAGGTTGGAATAAGATTAAATAAAGGTATGTTTTCAAAAAATGAAGTAAGATTCAGTCCATAAATATCTATGGCAAAAAGGACTATTGCCATAACAGACTGCTGACTTATTATTGCATTTATTCTATGGTCAATACGTAAAACATTGTCTTTTGGGATTCGTTTTTCAAGTATATGAAACTGCATACGGGTAAAATATGCAAAGACAATAATTAAGCCAAGAAACAGCAAAGAAGTTTCAAGGGGAGAGAAGTTCGGTTCTTCAGGGGGCTGGTATGTGGTATATATTAAAAGAACTATTATAAAATGTATGAAATTAGCAAACACTGGTTATTTTGCTCCCCTTTGTCGGACGTTTTGAGCGATTCCCAACATCCTGAGTATTTGTCAAACTTTTTATTATGCTTTGTCAATAGCATTTCAAGATGTCCGGTTTTCATAGCAAATGAATTATCCGGTTTGTGATTGCTTAACGGAAGGCCAGGGTGTTTTGCCATGCCCTTCCTTGTCCTGTCCGTATGGTATTTTACAAGGAGATACCTCGCGAGAGGATTGAAGGACTGAGTTCTTATTTAGACCTATCAGCTTACCTTCAGCGTTGTACCTGCCAAGTGCCCGTTTTTTTCCATATAATAGAATAAGTACTATCTAAATGCTCATATACATCAACTTTGCACCTGGCAAAGGAAATACGATAAGGAGATTGCTCAATCTGGAGCACCAGTCCATTTACTCTTACTGTATTATCAGCATATACAGAGCGCTCTTTATGAATAATAGAAAAATAAGATCCAGATCCGCATCTCCAAAGCCGACAAAAGCACTACCGCTTTCGGCGGCTTCTACCGAAAAACGACTGTTCATTGCCGCTCTGTAATCGGTTCTAAACTTGGCATGGGTGTAGTGTCTTAAATCGATTTTTTCTTTCTATCTCCTTGTTTTCAAAGAACTTATTTTTCAAACTGTCGAAAATCAGTTTGACATTCGCGCACATATAACCTATTGTTATGTAAATGAATAAGTGGCCCATAGCTATCCATTATATAAAGGCATGGCGAAGTGTAGTTCTCGTATAATTTAAGCTCAAAAATCCGGTTCCGACAGAAATAGGCTATAAAAATAATTAATGGTACTCGTCGTTGGAGAAATGCTTTTTGATATCTTTCTTGAATACCGCCGTTTGGGCGGGGCACCATTTAACTTTGCTTATTACCTGAAAAAGCTGGGAAGATATACGCGATTTATATCACGCATCGGCAGAAATGAACCGGGCAGGGAAATTTCAGATTATATTTGCTCCATTGAAGGAGCTGTCCCCGTTGATGACGACATCTACAAAAACAATTTAACCATGGAGGGCGGTTTGGATGCAGTCTAAAGGCCTTTAATTACAGTTGCCTTGCCCCATCAATTGCAATCAGTTTGAGACGGAGGGGTCGATATGTTCAGAAAAAAAAAGCCGGGTTTTATTATCTCGAAATCATCATTTGACGCAGTCCTTTTTGACCTGGACGGCGTCGTCACCAAAACCGCTAAGGTTCATGCGGCATCCTGGAAGAAGCTGTTTGAT